>ENA-OYWW01000030-OYWW01000030.1-human-gut-metagenome-genome-assembly--contig:-NODE-30-length-90294-cov-7.116856_pt1 | contig 90294 bp, 84 predicted proteins | sample MGYA00244817_ERZ653410 | MGnify/ENA primary metagenome ERZ653410 (study PRJEB26926, sample SAMN06164973) | human gut metagenome | biome: ENVO:00009003; feature: ENVO:2100002; material: ENVO:00002003...
GAGATCTAGTACGGTCTCGTGGGCTCGGAGATGTGTATAAGAGACAGGTTTCAGGGCGGAGAGCCTACGCTTGCGGGACTTGATTTTTATAAAGGCTTTGCGGAAATCGAAAAGAAATATGCAAAAAAAGGGCTCATATTCCACCACAGCATACAGACCAACGGCCTTTTGATTGATGACGACTGGGCGGAATTTTTTAAGAAGAACAATTACCTTGTAGGTTTGTCGCTTGATGGCCCGGCACAGATAAACGACCTCAACCGCGTCGATGTGAGCGGAAAGGGTACATTTAACAGGGTAATAAAGGCGGCGGATGCTTTGGATCGTCAAGGGGCGGCGTATAATGTGCTCTCGGTCGTTACGGGCAAAAATGCACGCTCCGCCGAGAAAATATATAATTTTTTGAAAAAGCAGGGCTTCAGATATTTGCAGTTTATTCCGTGCCTTGAGCCGTTTTCATCGGAACGCGGTGAGAGCGCATACAGCCTGTCGCCCAAGGACTACGCCGAGTTTCTCGTAAAGATATTTAATCTTTGGCTTTCCGACCTTTTGAAGGGAAATTACATAAGCATACGCCATATAGACAATCAGCTGTCCGTGATGCTCGGCAGACCTCCCGAAATGTGCAGCGCGTTCGGCTGCTGTAACATTCAGTATGTTATAGAGGCCGACAAGAGTGTTTATCCGTGTGATTTTTATGTGCTCGACGGATATAAGATAGGCGAAATAGGCAAAAATACGTTTGAGGAAATGCGAAACAGTGAAACCGCGGTTAAATTTATAAAGGATTCGCAAAATGTTCCCGACGAATGCAAAGCGTGTCCGTTCTATTGTGTTTGCCGCAACGGCTGCCGCCGCGACAGATCCTCGGAAAACGGTATTATAGGCAAAAATTACTACTGCGATTCTTATAAGTATTATTATGCGAAGTGCAACGCCGGATTTATAAAGGCGCTGTCATTTTTAAATCAGAACAAACGGTAAAGGCGAATTATGGAGTTTTATGAAAACAGTCAAAGTCCCGAAAGAGCACTTTTGATAGGTGTGGACACGGGCGAATACAACGCTGAAATTTCTATGGAGGAATTGGCTCTTCTCTCGGAAACCGCGGGAGCCGAGATAATCGGAACGGTGATACAAAAGCTTGAAGCTCCGTCGCCGGCAACATATATCGGCAGCGGCAGAATGGCGGAGGTTGCCGCCTTTTGTCGAAATAACGATATAGACCTTATAATAGCCGACAGCGAGCTTACACCGTCGCAAATTAACAATATAGAGACAAAAACCGATACAAGAGTTGTTGACAGAACCATGCTCATACTCGATATTTTTGCCGCAAGGGCAAGGTCGAGCGAGGGTAAATTGCAGGTGGAGCTGGCACAGCTTAAATATTCGCTTCCGTTTTTGTCGGGCAGAGGCAAGAGTATGTCGCGTCTCGGCGGCGGAATCGGCACAAGAGGTCCGGGCGAGAGCAAGCTCGAGAGCGATAAACGCCATATAAGACGCAGGATACATTCGTTGTCCGAGGAGCTTAAGAGGGTTGAAAAGCGACGCGACCTCATCCGCTCAAGGCGAAAAAAGGACGGTGTAATCACCGTTGCCATAGTCGGTTACACCAATGCCGGAAAATCAACTCTTATGAACACTCTTACAAGTGCGGGCGTGCTGTCGGAGGACAAGCTTTTTGCTACGCTCGACCCGACTGCAAGGAGGCTTACGCTGCCGTCAAAGCGAGAGGTTATGCTCGTTGATACGGTAGGGCTTGTAAGGCGTTTGCCGCATCAGCTTGTCGATGCTTTCAAATCAACTCTCGAAGAGGCAAAAAACGCCGACCTTATACTAAATGTCTGTGATGCGTCAAGCGACGAGTGTGCCGAGCATCTGAGCGTTACATCGTCCGTCTTAAAGGAGCTCGGAGCGGATAATATACCGGTTATATCGGTAATGAATAAGTGCGACAAGCTCCAAAACGCATACGATATGCCGGTAATCGGCAAAACCGTTATGATAAGCGCAGTTAAAAACGAGGGGATTGACAGGCTGCTTGAGGTTATTGAGGACTCGCTTCCGAAAACCAAGGCGAGAGCGATATTGTTAGTCCCGTTCAGCGAGGGACATATACTCGGAGAAATTCGAAAAACGGGAGTCGTGTATTCCGAAAGCTATAAGGAGAACGGAACGCGGCTGGACGCCCTTGTCGATATTGATTATCTCGAAAAAATCAAGCGTTATATAGTGTCGATGTAAAAACATAAAAAGCAGTAAATCAAAGCTGATTTACTGCTTTTTGCTTAACTTATTATTTGAACAAGCCCGTTTTCGGCTCGCTCAACCATACGCCGTCATTCTTTACAAGCTCAATGTGGTCGCCCGAAACCAAATAAGCGTTATTTGCGAGATCCATCATCGGCTTGTCGCTCATGGAATCGGTGTAGAAACTGTCAATAGGCATGTCGCCGTAAATGCTTTTAAATGCCGCTATCTTGTTTTCCTTGTAGCAAACACGCTCTATGATTCCGTTTTCCATATCCACAACGCTGCCGATGTAGTTTTTTACGCCGATTCTTTTGCATATTTCCTCGAGTATGATTTCGGGGCAGGCCGAAACTATTACGTCGTCGGGAGCTTGAATCTTGGCATAGAAGTTTTTGATTTTCTTTTCGTGCTCGTCCCAAAACTCTGTGATGTCCTTGTGAATGTCCTTGATTTTCACGCAGTAGTCGGTGAGCATATCGCCGTATTGTTCGATAACCTCGTCGGTTTTTATTGAACCTCTTTTGTAGCGTATGAACGCCTCGCCGAAACGCGGTATGAGCTTGGCAATTTCTTTCGGATCCTTTTTAAGATAGAACATAAAAATGTCAAATCCGCTCTCGCCGTCATATATGGTGTTGTCAAAATCGTATACGTTCACAGCTTTTCCCTCTTTACACGAAAAATACATCATATTTATAACAATGGAATTTTAGCATTACAAATCTAAAAAGTCAAGGAAGCCGAACCGTATAGGATCGGCTTCTTTGTTTTGCCTATTCGCTGCGTTCACATCCGCAGCACGTCGCGGTGCTTGCGCCGGTCTGAAGCTTAGTCTCGTTGGGCGGGAAAAATTCGTCCACGGGGAACTGTATTTTCCTGAAGGCCTCGCACGGATCGTCCGTGTCACAGCTGCATTCCTTATCGGGTATGCAGAAGTCGTATGCCGGTATCAGCATCTGGACGTCGCGCTCAAGCTGAACTATCGTGAAAATACCTATTGTAACCGCAACGGCTTTTTCGACGGGACGGTGGCCGAAATCGTCCGGGAATTCGTCGCCGAACGCGCATTTCACGCAGGACGGGACAGGAATGCACGAGTCACCGAGACAGTCGCAGCAGTCGCACGGGCGGCAGAGCCTTGCTTCAAGGCAAATAGGGTCGGCGACCTGTATTTTTGCTCTCGGATTTGTGTTTTGCGGAATGATTTGCCTGTCGCCCGAGTCCGCACGGAATTCTGAGGAGTATACCCTTACCTTGCCCTCGCTGCCGTAGAGTATGCATTTTTTTGAAAATGTGGTAAATCCGCACACCGTTTCGGGCGGAGCCGCCGCAACGGAATATGCGTCAAGCGTTACCTTGAAGAAAAATGTGATGTCAACCGAGTAAAAGCCGCGGTTAAACGGCACTCTCTCCACATCGATAAAGACGTTAAGTATCTCACAGCCCCTGCATCTTACATTAGTCGCCCTGTCTATTGTTTGCTGATACTGCGGCGGAAAATACACCCTCAAGTCCGCAAGACAATCCTTATCCGCACAAGAGTCGTAAACTCGGTTAGTGTCTATGCACACGGCTTCGCGAATTTTGCCGGATACCTTGTCGTTACAGCATGATTTTGTTTCTGCCATAAAAATCCCTCCTGTAATTATTTCGGCGACCAAATATGATTTTGCCTTTAAATCGCCGATTTTACAGCCGACGGGAAAAATCGATGCTCTGTTCCCGCCGACCATAGCTTCAATAACATCTTATGTCGGCTTATTCAATGTGTTACAAAGCAAAGCTTTTACACAAGTTTACAAAGATTTAACGAAGTCTTGATTGTTACAACGTGTTTTCGACGAATATAATTTTTTATAAAATAAAAAATAAAGATGAATTGCAAAAAAAGGAGAAAATATGGAAAAATATATCTCTAAAAAGGAAAAAGCCTCCTACGGATTTGCGGCAGTCGGCAGCTATATGGTAGCCGGCATAACCCAATCGTACCTTATGTATTTTTTTACCGACATACTTATAATTCCGTCGGCTTTCGTTATGATGCTTATGATAGTCGCAAGGGTCTGGGATGCCTTAAACGACCCTATGATGGGTGTAATAGTAGACAGAACAAGCACGAAATACGGTAAAATGAGGCCTTATGTTTTGATAGGTTCGTTTTTGATGCTTGTCACCACCATAGTACTGTTTATGCCCTTGACCGGAGCGCCTACAATGTTTAAAATGATATTTGCCGCCGTTTCTTACATAATTTTCGGTATGGCATATACGCTTACCGATGTGCCTGCCATGGGGCTTATGAGTGTTGCTACGCCGAGCAGCGACGAGAGAGCCTCGCTTCTGTCGTTCTACGTTACGGTAGGCTCGGTAGGTAGCTTGCTCCCGGTGGGATTGCTTACGATATTCCAGTCTTTTATTCCGGAAAAATATGTTTACTTTGCAATGTCGATATTTGTGGGTATAATAACATCGGCGGCTTACTTAACGCTGTTCAAAAACTCAAAAGAGCGTTTTTCCACTCATACCGAAAAAATTGCCGTGCGCGATATGATAAAGGCTGCATGCAAAAATAAGCCTATGATGATGGCACTTCTTATGTCGATGGCAGCGTCGCCTCGTTACCTTATTATGCCGGCGGCATTGTATATAGCGACTTATGTAATAAATATTCCGGGGCTTAACTCCGGCACGGTTTTGCTACTCCTGTATCTTGTGGTCGGCAGCGGTATGTTTGCGGGCATTTTACTTACGCCTGTTATCTATAAAAAGCTCGGCTATAAAACGACCTGCGTAATAGCTGCCGTTACGGGAGGCGTAAGCCTTACCGCCGCATTCCTGCTCGGCAAGATAAACATATATTTCGCATTGCCGTTTATGACAATCGGCGGTCTCTCTCTCGGCTCATATAACGTTCTTCCGTATCCGATGGTAGGCGACAGCCTTGATTACCTCGAATGGAAGACCGGAGAGAGAATGGAGGGTGTGTGCTTTTCGCTCAACTCCTTCGTCACTAAATTCAACAATGCAGTAGGCTTTATAGGACTTTCTGCGGCACTTACTTTGTTTCATTTTATCGAGCCGTCAGCGGCGGGTGTGCCGGCTGTACAGAGTGCCTCCACCGTTACAGGTCTTTTCTCTCTTGTTACCGTAATTCCCGGGATCGGCTTTTTGCTCTCGCTTATACCGATTTGTTTTTATGATTTCAGCGGCGTTAAGAAAGGGAAAATATTATCTGAGCTTGCCGTAAAAAGAAAGGCAATCAAAAATGGAGTTTAAATTTGAACGAAAAACCTTTAATATTAACGAAAGGCTGAGGATCGGCATAATTTCCGATTCCCAGCTCAGCCCTGTTCGCAGAAAAAACGAGACGACGTTCCGAAACAATCTTGTCTTATCGCTTTCCGTACTCAAAAAACAGGGCTGTAATATGATTATATTTGCAGGCGATATAGGCAATATGGCGAGCGGCTTTGCATACGATACATATAAAGCCGCGTTTAAGAGTGTTTTCGGCGAAAAAATTCCGATTATTCAAAGCATAATGGGCAATCACGATTATTACGGCTTAAGGACGCCGGAAAATTGCAGGCGGCTTTTTACCAAAAAAATCGGCTCATCGCCGTTTACTCACTATACGGTAAACGGCTTTCACTTTATCGGCGTATCGCCCGATTGCGAAAAAATGTCCGACGGCTACAGAAAAATTTTGCCGTACCTCAAAATCGAAATTGAACTTGCAAAAAAAGAATGCGGCGACAGGCTGATTTTTGTCACGACGCATAATTGTGCAGAAAATACGGTGTACGGCAGCGACGATTGGGGAGACAAGGGCCTTTTTGACTTGTTTTCTCAATATCCTAATTTGATAAATTTCGCAGGCCATCTCCACTATTCGCTTCTTGATGAGAGAAGTATCTGGCAGGGCGCGTTTACCGCCTTCGGAACTCAGTCTACGTCATATGTTGAACTCGAAAAGGGAAAGGTTAACGGCTCCGTGCCGCCGGACGCATATATGTTCCCAATGGGCTATTTGCTTGATTTCGAAGAAGAGAGCATAACCGTAAGGCGTATGAATTTCCGCCTCGGCAAGGAGGAAAAACCGAATATGAGCGTCAAAATACCGTACGCTGTCACAAAAGCCGATTTTATTTCCGAAAGAAAGCATAACAGCTTACCCGTTATGCCGAACGCCTACGGCCATACGGAATATGATGAAAACGGGAATACATATCTATGCTTTGACAAGGGCGAAAGCGATGATTTTGTTCACAGCTATGCGGTCTTTTACAGCGACGGAACGCGGTACGAATATTTCTCGGATTTTTATAAGGGTATCTCCTCCATGGCTGATAAAGTCAAACTTCCTGTTTACTCTAAGGCTCCGGGAGTGTATAATATAAAAATATATGCGATTGATTCTTACGGGAGCATCAGCGACAGCTATACGTCAATAGACCACTCTGAGGTGCGCCGAAGGAAGACTTATCGCAGGAAATTGGCACCGGAGATTAAATACTGATGGATATATTTTCTTTTGAAGGTTATATCTTTGACCTTGACGGAACGCTTCTTGACTCCATGGGACTTTGGGATGATATTTACGTTAAGGTTCTCGGCGACTTTAACATCAAAGCACCCTCGGATTATCTCTTTAATGTGAATCATATGAGCCTTTGCGACGGAGCCGCATACACGGTTGAGAGATTTCGGCTTGAAGGCGTCGTGAAAAAAGAAGAGATTGCAGATATGTGGACTCGTTTGTCGAAGAATCAATATGAATCTACCGTACCGCTAAAAAACGGTGCGGCTGATTTTTTGCACTGCTTGAGCGGTATGGGTAAAACGCTCGGCGTGGCAACGGCTCTCTCGAAGGAGCTTTATATGCCGTGTCTTGAAAGGCTCGGCATTCTGCGGCTTTTTAAGGCTACCACATCAATAGACGAAGTGTCGCGAGGCAAGGAATTTCCCGACATATATTTGAGAGAGTGCGAAAAAATAGGCGCTGTACCGAAAAATACGGTAGTGTTTGAGGACAGCCTGACAGGTATAAAATCCGCTTCCTGCGGCGGATTTAAAACGGTCGGAGTATATGACGCTTCAGCCGAAAAACAAATGGCGAAAATTAAAAATCGAGCCGATTTTTACATAAATACGTTTACGGAGCTTTTAGATGAAAACTGAAACAAAACGCACTGTTGCCGCGAAGCTTATGCTTTTTTCGAGCGCCGTTATATGGGGCAGCTCTTTCTTTATATTAAAAAACACTCTGGATGAATTGCCGGTGTATTTTTTGCTGTGTGTGAGATTTCTTTTCTCGGCAATACTTTTGAGCATTGTATTTGTTAAAAAATGGAAATTGCTTAATTTGAAATACCTTTGGACAGGTGCGATTACCGGAGCGTTTTTGGGCTTTGCGTACATATTCCAAACAATAGGTCTTAAGCACACAACGCCCGGAACCAATGCGTTTTTGACCACGGTTTATTGCGTTATAGTGCCGTTTTTAAGCTGGGCCGTTAGCAAAAAACGTCCCGACATATATAATTTCATTGCCGCGGCGATTTGTATAACGGGGATAGGCCTTGTCTGCCTTGACGGAAAAATGTCATTTTCATTTCTCGGTGAGGGTTTTACGCTGATATGCGGTATATTTTATGCGCTTCAGATTGTGGCGGTTGAAAAATGGTGCAGTGATCTCGACGTTATTCTTCATACGATTATACAGTTCTTTACCGCATTTTTTATCTGTTTTATTTTCTTTATTTCAAGCGAAAGCTTCCCAAAGCATATATCTACGGGCTCGGTGTTATCGCTTGTATATGTTACCGCATTTGTAACCGCGCTTTGCTTTGTATTTATGAATATGGGTATAAAGCATACAACCGCGTCAAGCTCTTCGCTTATACTTTGCTTGGAGTCGGTATTCGGAATACTTTTTTCAATGATTTTTTATCATGAGAGGCCGACGCTGCAAACAGCCGTCGGTTTCGTGATTATATTTGTCGGCATTGTTCTAAATGAGACTAAGCCGAAATTTGCATTGAAAAAGAATTAAACGGCCATGGACGGCAATAATGTCTAAAAACATTACAAAAACAGTTGATATTTTGTGAAAAATATTATAAAATGGAAATGCCAAATAATATAACAGGGGGCATTTTTATGATATGTAAAAATTGTGGAACGGATTTTAACGGGCAGTATTGCCCTAATTGCGGAGCCAAGGCTGAGCCTGCTTCGGCTCCTCAGCAGAGCGCACCGCCTTACGGAGCACCGCAGAATTTCGTGAATGGACAGAGCGCACCGCCTTACGGAGCACCGCAGAATTTTGGGAACGGACAGAATACTTACGGCGCGCCCGTATATATGCCGACACGCAAAATCGGATTCGGCGAGGCGGTAAAGTTGTTTTTTAAAAACTATGTGAATTTCAACGGCAGAGCTACAAGAAGCGAATATTGGTGGGTTTACCTGTTCAATAATATTGTTTATATGGTTTTGGGCATATTGTTTGCGATTTCCGGAGGCTCTTCCCTGGCAGCGTATGATGCTTACGGCGATATGAGTATAGCGTATATGGGTGCCGGCGCGATATTTTATATTTTGATGATGCTGTATTGCCTTGCAGTGTTACTGCCGTCGCTGTCTCTTATGGTGCGCCGACTTCACGACATAGGCAAGAGCGGCACGTATATATTGATGGGGCTCATCCCGGTTGTCGGCTACATATTTATTCTCGTATACATGCTTACCGGCAGCGCCCCCGATAATCAGTACGGCCCTAAAAAAGTCTGAGTGTGATTTCGGTCGTGTATATCTATTGTTAAATGAAAAGAACCGGGCTGTAAAGGACTTTCGTTCTTTACAGCCCGGCTTTTTTCTGCCGATTATTTTAATTGTCGTCCTCGGTATCGGCGAAGCCTTGGTCTATCGACAATATATTTTCCGCCTCGGAACGCTCTATATCTTCAACGCCGCGAAGCTTTTTCTGAATTATGGAATTGCGGTGCTGTGCGTCGTCAAGCGAACGTCCTGCGTCGTCTATCTTTTTCTTTGCTTTTTGCAGCACCGTGCCGAATATATCATACTGTGTTTTGCACGCGGCGAGAAGCTTTCTGACCTCGTTTGCCTTTTCGTTTATCGCAACGGTCTTAAAGCCCATCGACAGCGAGTTTAAAAGTGCCGTTATGGTAATTGGTCCGGCTATCATAATATTGTATTCGTTTTGCAGCTTTTCGGGGAGTCCCGAACGCGAAGACGCAATTTCGGCGTACAGTCCCTCGGTCGCAAGATACATAATTGCATACGGCGTTGTTTTCGGCACGTTTATGTATTTGCGTATTTCCTTAGCTTCGCCGAGTATCCTGTCTTCGAGTGCCTTTCTGGCGGCGGTCAATGCGGCGGCATCGGCGTTGTCGGCTGCGTCGCAAAGGCGTATATAATCCTCCATCGGGAACTTTGAATCTATCGGTAGAAGCGTCGGCTCAGCACCCTTTTCGTTCGACGGTATTTTAACGGCGAATTCAACGCGCTCGGTTGCTTTTTCGCCCGTCGCAACATTCTCTTCGTACATGGTGGGTATTGTCTGGTCAAGTATTCCCTTGAGCTGAACCTCTGCCCATGTGCCGCGAGCTTTAACATTTGTAAGAACGCGGTTGAGAGTAGTGACATTGCTTGTGACGCCGTTTGAAAGCTCTTTCATCTCGCCGAGCGATTTATACAGCTTTTCAAGCTGTTCGGAGACAGTCTTAAATGAGCTGTCAAGACGTGTTGTAAGAGTTGAGGTGAGTTTTTCGTCAACGGTCATACGCATTTGGTCAAGCTTCTTTTCGTTGCTCTCCTGCATTTTCTGAATGCTTGTCTCGATTATTTTCGATTGGCGCTCGTTTTGCTCTATGCTCTTGTCGCGTATCATATTGAGCGACTGCGCTATGGTCTCGTTCATTTTTTCGCGGTTTTCATAGCTGAGCTTTGTCATCGCCTCAAGCTTTGCCGACATATTTTCAAGGCTCTGATGCGTTTCTATACGGTTGCGCTGAAATTCGTCGGAGGTACTCTTTGTAAGGTCTGATATTTTGGAATTCAATACGGCAAAATCCTCCGAGGAGCTTTGCTTTGCCGCCCTTTTAGAAAAAATCAAGGCTCCGAGCGCACATATAAGCGACAGGCCGGAAATTACGGACAATATTATTTCAAACGTCTGCATAAATTAATTCTCCTTTATTCTTTATAATATATTATAGGTGAGATAAAGACTTGAGTCAATATAACAAATGTGTGGATTTTAAAAGCCTTTTGTGTTAAAATGAAATAAACTTTAAACGACAATTGATTAACACCATTACTTTATAGGGGTAATTTAAATTGATAAAGAAAATAATTTCAATTTTGATAATGTTATGTGTAATAGCAACTTCCTTTACAGGTTGTTTCGGCAGAAAGAAGTCAGGCGAGGCTTTTTCAATGCCGATAATGGATGAGCCGACGAGCCTTGACCCACAGATAGCGGATTCGAATTCCGAAAAGCTCGTTGCGGCAAACTGCTACGAGGGGCTTGTCCGCATAATGGCGGATGGCACCATAGGCAAGGGCGTTGCCACGGATTGGAATATTTCAGACGACGGCCTTACATATACGTTTAAGCTTCGCAACAATTCGCATTGGGCTATGTTTTCGGGGCATAAGGCTGTGCTCGGCGAAAATTACGAGGATACGTTTGATATAACCGTAAAGGCGGAGGACTTTAAATTCGGCATTGAGAGAACCCTCTCGGAACAGACCGGTTCCGCCGACGCGCCGTTGTTTTCGGCGGTGAAAAGCATAAGTACGCCGGATGATTTTACAATAGTTTTCAACCTTTCGTACGCCGACGACAACTTCCTTTATGCGCTGACAAATCCGGGTGCCATGCCGTGCGACGAGGAGTTTTTCAATCTCACAAACGGTAAGTACGGGCTTGACGCGAAATACCTTTTGTGCAACGGACCGTTTCACGTGTCAAAATGGACGGAAAAGACCTCAGTAAAGCTGGCTAAAAATAACGAGTATAACGGAGAATCCTCGGTTTCGCCGTCGTCTGTGACGTTCTATATAAACAACGACGATTCGGAAGTCGCCGATAAGATGAATTCGGTTACATATGATGTGGCTTTCCTCTCGTCATCGCAGTTCTCGTCAATAGAAAACAAAAAGGATTTGAATTCGGTTGCGGTTCAAAACGTAACCTATTCCTTTATATTCAATCAAAACGACAATAATTACCGAAATAAAAATATGCGGCTTGCATTTTGCCGCTCGTGCGATACTTCGTCGCTGTTTGACTCGCAAAGCGATATTTCAAAGGCAGACGGCATAGTGCCGCCGTCATGTAAGATAGGCGGCGAGGATTACCGAAACGGAAATGCCGCAGAGCTTTTGTCTTATGACGAGACGCTTGCAAAAAAGAATTTCAACGACGCGCTTTTGGATCTCGGCTCATCGTCGGTCGAAACTACAATACTTTGCACCGAGCAGTATGAGCCGTTCGTGAAGCAGATGGTGCAAAAGCTTCAGAAAACCCTCGGAGTAAAATTCGTCTCCACGGTAAAGGTCGTTTCGGAATCCGACCTTGAGGCAGCGGTAAACGACGGCAATTACAGCGTGGCGTTTTACCCGTTCAAGGCGAAATCGTCTTTTGCGGGCGAAATTATAGAGGGCTTTGACCAAAACAATATATTCGGATATGAGTCCGATGTTTTATCACAGAAAATCCGTAATATCAAAAATAATTCGGGCAGCCTTGAGGGTGAGCGTTCCGCCGTTGCCGATGCGGAGAACTATCTTGTTTCCGAGGCGGTAATAATGCCCGTGTTTTATGAGAACAGCTATTTTGTAACATCAAAAAAGACAAGCGGAATATACTTTTATTCCTCTGCGGATAACGTCTGTTTCATAAATGCAAAAAAATCGTAAGAGACGGTATTCAAAATGAAAAACAAATACGGCGTATCGCAAAAAATCTATATAGCAATATCTTGGACGCTCACAGTTGCACTGATGGTGACGATTTTTTGCCTGTCTTCTCAGGTTTCGTCAAAATCATCGGGGCTCAGCTCCGGGGTTATTTCCCGTATAACCGAGCTCTTCCATATAACATTAACACAACATACCGTCCGAAAAACCGCACATGCGCTTGAATATGCGGCACTTTGCTTCTTGTTTTCGTGCAGTTGGCAGTCGGTGTTTTTAAAATCGCAGCACACACTTTCGTTTTTGTCCGCGGCACTTTATGCTTCGTCGGACGAGCTTCACCAATATTTTGTGTCCGGCAGAGCGTGCCAGCCGAGAGACGTACTTGTGGATTGTCTCGGTGCGTCATTCGGACTTTTGGCGTTTTTTATAATATATACTGTATATACTCATATTCATAAAAATAAAGCGAGGTAATATTATGGCAGTTTTGAAAGCGTTCAGGGCGCTTCGTCCGACTCCGGAATACGCTTCCAAGGTAGCGGCTTTGCCGTATGATGTTATGAATTCGGATGAGGCGAGGAGAATGGTCTTCGGCAATCCGTATTCATTTCTGCATGTTGATAAGGCGGAGATAGATCTTCCGAAATCGGTTGACATCTATGACGACCGTGTCTATGAAAAAGCACGCGAGAATTTGTCTAAGCTTGTTTCGGCGGAGGTTATGAAGCAGGACGAAAAACCGTGCTTGTATATATATGAGCAGACCTGGCGCGGCAGAACGCAGACCGGCATTGTAGGCTGTACGGCTATTGACGATTATATAAACGACGTCATCAAAAAGCACGAAAAGACAAGAGCCGATAAGGAAGCGGACCGCATACGGCACGTTGACACTCTTGACGCAAACACCGGTCCTATATTCCTGACATACAGAAAAAATAACGAGATTTCGTCTGCTGTTGAAGATGTAAAAGAAAAAAGCGAGCCTGTTTATGATTTTGTGTCCGATGATGTCCGTGAAAGAGTCTGGGTTGTGTCTGACAATGACACGATTGATTTTATAATCGCACAGTTTAAAAACGTACCGTCTCTCTATATTGCGGACGGTCATCACAGAGCCGCTTCGGCCGTTAAGGTAGGGCTTCGACGCCGTGAGCAAAATCCGAATTACACGGGAGATGAGGAATTTAATTTCTTCTTATCCGTAATTTTCCCGAGCGACGAGCTTCGTATTCTTGATTACAACCGAGTGATTAAGGATTTAAACGGACTTTCCGATGAGGAATTTTTGCTTGAACTCAGACATAAATTCGACATAGAAAAGCATGGGAAAAATGAGTACCGTCCTAAAAGGGCGCATTCCTTCGGTATGTATATGTCGGGTGAATGGTATGCTCTCTTCGCTAAATCTGAAATAACAAAGTCTTTGGATGCCGTCAAAAGTCTCGACGTATCAATACTCCAAGATAATGTCATATCACCCATACTCGGTATTGATGATCCCAGAACCGATAAGAGAATAGATTTTGTCGGCGGCATCAGGGGCCTTTCCGAGCTTTCGCGGCGCGTTGACTCGGGCGAAGAAAAGCTTGCGTTCTCCATGTTCCCGACAACTCTTGACGAGCTTATGAATATAGCCGACAAATCTATGACTATGCCTCCCAAATCAACTTGGTTTGAGCCGAAGCTTTTAAGCGGCCTTTTTATACATTATCTTAAATGATGCGATGTTTTTCGGCGGTGCCGAATGTATTCGCAAAGCTTCATACACGTTTGGTTACTTATATACATATAATTTAAAAAATATTTGTGTTAATAAGTAACACTTTTCGTATATTATCGAATAGTTTTATATAATAAACAGTATAAAAGTACAGGCGAGGAGGTACTTATTATGCTGGGAGAAAAAATGAAGCTTATTCGTAATTACAACGGGTATTCTCAGCGTCAAATAGCGGAAATACTGAAAATTGAAAGGTCTACCTACGCTTCGTATGAAACCGGCAGAAATCGACCGGATATTTTTGCGGTTCAGCGCTTTGCAAAAATCTTCAATGTCAGCGTGGATTATATTTTAAGCCTTGACGATATCAATATTTATCGCTTGCGCGATCAAGCGACCGATTATGCAAAGCGTCACAAAAAAGAAAGCGTCATTTCACAGCTTTCATCCGATGAAAAAATTCTGATAGGCCTTTACCGTCAGTGCGACGCAGGTACGAAAAAATCAATTCTTGAGGATGTTCGTAAGGCTGAACTTGAGACCGACGAATAATGAAATCCGTTCGCGGTAAAATTTAAGAGTTTAAAGGGAACCGTAAAGCTGTTTTTACGGTTCCTTTATCTTTATGCGATGGTTTTTGCGTTTTTTTCACAGTCTTTAAAGAATTTGTGAGAAAAGGGGTGCAATAATCGTCTTCGGCTGATATAATTGTATTGGTTTAAGTTGGAGTTTATCACAGCTTTTGCGATAAAGAGGCTGAAAACCGCGCTGCAACGCTTTGTGCCGGAGCTGTACGTTAGGCAAAGTGTAATTTAAAAGCAGGAGATGAATATATGATTTCCGTTGCCGTAATAGGAGGCGGTGCTTCGGGTATGGCGTTTGCCGTAGCCTTAAAGCAAAAAAGGCCCGATATTGAGGTTACCGTTTTTGAGAAAAATCCAAAGGTGCTGAAAAAGATACTTGTGACAGGCAACGGCAGGTGTAACATCTTGAATTTTGATGCAGTTGCCGAGAATTACTTTGAGGCATGCGAATTTGTGCGCCCGGCGGTAGAAAAATATGCTCCGAAGAAAACAGAAGCGATTTTTCGCGATATGGGTTTGCTTTTGATGAGTGAGCAGGAGGGCAGAGCATACCCGATTTCACAGACTGCCGCCTCGGTGGTGTGTGTGCTTTCATCTGCTGCCGAAAGAGCAGGTGTAAAGGTGTTTACAGACACACCTGTCAAAAGCATTAAGAAATCACAAGGCAGATTTGTAATAAATAATGATAAGAGCTTTGATTTTGCGGTTATTGCCTGCGGAGGTGCCGCAGCACCTAAGCAGGGGACGGACGGCAGCTCGTTTGAGTTGTTTAAAGCCCTCGGAATACGTGTGACAGAGCTCTCTCCGGCACTTACCGGAATATGTGTAAAGGATATGCCCTTTTCACTCAAAGGACTGAGGCAATACTGCAAATGCACTGTTTTTTCAAACGAAAAAGAATATGTTGAGACCGGTGAGGTTCAATTTAACGATTACGGACTTTCGGGTATACCTATAATGCAGCTCTCGCGCTTTATAGGCAAAGGTAAAGCTACGGCTACGCTCGATTGTTTGCCGTCGCTTACAAAAAACGAGATTACAGCTTTTTTGCAATCCCACAAGTTCCGTGAACCGTCGGGTGATGTGCTGTGCGGAATTTTACCGAGAGCACTCGCAAATTTTGTCCTTCGCGAATGTAACGTAAAAAAGGACGAGCCGTTCGCAAGCCTGTCAAGTGATAAAGCTTTACAAATTGCCTCCGCGATAAAATCACTTAAATTTTCCGTCACGGGTGTTCGCGGCTTTGATTTTGCCCAAGTGACTCACGGCGGAGCGGCTCTTTCGGAATTTGATAATAATACTCTCGAAGCTAAAAAAGTAAAACATCTGTATGCCGTCGGGGAGGCGCTCAATGTCGACGGTCCGTGCGGAGGATATAACCTCGGTTGGGCCTGGTCATCGGCGTTCCTTGCAGCGGAATCTGTTTTGAAGGAGTTATAAATGATAAGAATAAATGAACTTAAATTGCCTCTAGATGAGGACGAAAAGGAGCTTTACAGGCTTGCCGCAAAAGCTCTTAAAATCGGTGAGAGGCATATACGAGAGCTGACAATCTGCAAAAAATCGGTGGATTGCCGAAAAAAAGACGATATTAAATTCATTTTCAGCGTCGATGTGGCTCTTGATATTGACGAAAAGAGGGTGGCTTCAAAAGCCGGCAACAGGGTTTCGTTAAGCGAGAAAAGCGTTTATACCTTGCCGCCCGTAAAACGGAAGAGTACCTTGAGACCGGTTATAGTCGGTTTCGGTCCTGCCGGTATGTTTGCGGCTCTGACCTTAACCGAGGCGGGGCTTTCGCCGATTATCATAGAGCGCGGCGAGACGGTGGATGAGCGCACCGCTTCCGTCAAGAGCTTTTGGCGGACGAGAGTTTTAAATCCCGAGTCGAATGTGCAGTTCGGCGAGGGCGGTGCAGGCACTTTTTCGGACGGTAAGCTTACCACGGGAATAAAGGATAAGCGTTGCCGCCGTGTGTTTGAAAAATTTTGCGAGCACGGCGCACCGAGCGAGATTATGTATTCCGCAACTCCGCACATAGGCACGGATCGTTTGGCGGGAGTTGTAAAAGCTATCCGCAAAACGGTAGAGGGACGCGGCGGAGAGTTTATGTTCAATACAAAGCTCTGTGACCTTATAATTTATAACGGTCACATTCAGGGCATTACGGTTTGTCACAAGGATGGAAGCAAAGAGGACATTGAAACCGATACCGTTATCCTCTCGATAGGGCATTCGGCTCGTGACACGCTCGAAATGCTTCGCTTAAAAGGCATTGATATGATGCAAAAACCGTTTTCGGTCGGAGTGAGAATAGAGCATAGGCAGGAAATGATAAATAAAACCCAGTACGGTAAATTCGCTTCGCACCCAAAGCTCAATGCCGCAAATTACAAGCTTGCCTGTCACCCGCAGGGCGGCAGGGGCGCATATACGTTTTGTATGTGTCCCGGCGGAACCGTGGTTTGCGCGTCAAGCGAAGAGGGCGGAGTTGTTGTAAACGGAATGAGTGAATATGCGCGAGACGGCGAAAATGCCGATTCAGCATTGCTTGTCGGTATAGAGCCGGAGCTTTTTCCGAGCTCGGACGTGCTTTCGGGAATGTATATGCAGCGCGAAATAGAGCGTCACGCATTTAAAATGGGTGGCGGCGACTACACCGCTCCTGCACAGAAAGTCGGAGATTTTATGAACAATCTCGCATCTTCTTCGCTCGGCAGCGTAAAGCCGACGTGTCCTACGGGAGTAAGGCTTACAAATCTGCGCTCGCTGCTCCCTGCTAAGGTTACGGAAACAATACTCGAAGCACTGCCGAAAATGGACAAAATGCTTCCGGGCTTTGCTTCAAATGATGCTCTTTTCACAGCACCCGAAACGCGAAGCTCATCTCCCGTGCGCATCATCCGAGACGAGCTTTTCCAGTCGAATGTGCGAGGCCTTTACCCATGTGGCGAGGGTGCGGGATATGCAGGCGGAATCGTGTCTGCCGGCGTTGACGGTATCCGCTGCGCCGAGGCTGTATTGCTCGACGAGGGCGAGGGCTGGTAAAGCGAAACGTAAAAAATAAAGGATGCCTGTCATTGTGATAGGCATCCTTTACTATATTGTAATATTTTATTTTTTTCCGGAGGAATGAGCTCTTCCGTTTTCGGTGCGACGCTTACTCACCTTTTTGCGGCGAAGTGTGTCAAATACGATTTCAAATATGATAAGTGCTATTACAACAAGCACTACCGCAGTAATTCTGCCGGGAGTTACTGTTTTTCCGTTGTCGTTTTCGGTGCGGTCGGCAAGTGCTTCCATCGCAAGCCTGAGCGAATAATCGGCCTCCATAAGCTCCGTCTCCGACATCGACGATGAAAGTGTGCTCTTAGCTTCCGTAATAGTCTTTTTAAGCTTGTTTGCTGTTGATGTGCTGCAAAGAGCGGTGTCTGTCGCCTGAGCTTTTTCAAGATCCGATGTGAGACTCGTTTTATAGCTCTTCACCCTTGCGCGGTATGCATTAAATCCCTCAATATCGTTTGTGATAATTACCGAGAACCCGCGTTTCGTTATATCGTTCCACCCGGTAGGATTGTCTTCTCTGCCGCCGCAAATATCGCTGTTTGTCATATCGATAACAGCTCTTCCGGCGTCTTTGAATTTGGATTGAACTCCGTCTTTGAATACGGAGTTGTACGGATTTTTAGCTGAGAGAAGCGTGCCAATGCAGCCTGCCGAAAGCGTCTTTGAAACATAACTTTTGGCATTGCCGTTTTTTGCACTTGAGGATATTACGAGCGGCATGACGGTTTTTGAGGCAAGCCAAGAGGAGATTTCCTTTTTGTCGCCCGTAGCTAAAATTATTGAATTTGAAAGCGCGTTTTCGCCTGCGAGTATGTCGTAAATCTCATCTCTGTATTCCCAGCCGTCCGCAATCATCAGCATTGCGTTGCCGCCGAGATACTGTATGGCTTCGGCGAGGGTCGGTATTTTGCAGGATGTTATCGGCTCGTGCAGGCTGCCCGTGCCTGCTCTCAGATGGTATGACGAAAGCTCATGATATCCCACGTCGCCGATGTTCTTGTTTACGGTATTGCCGAGCTCATCTACGCACATTCTCGAGAGATTGCTGTCGGCCATAAGCACCACGTATCCGTCGGAGGTTTTTTTCACCGAAACGTAAACAATGTCGGCACCCTTTTCTGCCGCCGCTGCAACGGCTTCGGCGGAATTTTCGGGGAATTTGTCGGTGTCGCCGTATTTTGACACGCAAATCAGCTCGCCGTCGGACTTTTTGAATTCGTTATAAATCGATTCACTCTTTGCTTCGCCGTCGCTTTGATTACTGTCCGCAGCAAAAGAAAAAGCCGGAAAAGCAAGCGTAAAACAGACCGCCAAAATGAGACTTATCAGTTGTTTTGTAAAACTTTTCTTCATAATTATATCTCCGAAAAAGCTCTGAAATTATTTTTTTCTGTAATATTATATCAAAATTTTTGGGGCAATACAATAGATATAATTCTTTATTTTGACCATTATAAATGCGGTTACACAACATTTTGTGTCAAGCAAATTCTTGCACAAATTTGTTAGTTAAATTTTTACTTAATTCTCCTTGCCTCAAAAAGAGGTTTGTGCTAAAATTAAGTTCATTTAATGGGTGTGGGTTTGTAAATTATTGTAGGAGATGAGTATATGGCTTTTTGTGACAGGCTGAGATTGCTGCGGCAGTCTAAATTGCCGCCGCTGACGCAGACTGACCTTGCAAATGCCATAGGGGTTTCGCAGCGTAAGATTTCCTTTATGGAAACCGGCGTTACCGAGCCTTCGCTGAAGGACCTTTCGGCGATATGCCGCTATTTCAGTGTTTCCGCCGACTATTTGCTCGGCTTGCCCGATGATATGGAGTATTACCGTGAATAAAAAAGAACTTGCTTTAAAGTGCGTCGAGGCTCTGAAAAAAGAGTATCCCGACGCTATTTGTTCTCTTACGGCGAGAACGCCGCTTCAGCTTTTAATAGCCACTCGCCTTTCGGCGCAGTGTACCGACGCGAGAGTTAATTTGGTAACTCCCGCTTTATTTGAATCTTATCCCACCCTTGACGCTTTTTGTGAGGCGGACAGGGAGGATGTGGAAGAGCTTATACATTCGTGCGGTTTCTATCATGGTAAGGCACGTGATATAATCGGTATGTGCCGTATGATACGCTCCGATTTCGGCGGCGAGGTGCCGGATAATATCGACGACCTCATAAAGCTTCCCGGAGTCGGCAGAAAAACCGCAAATCTGATAGTCGGCGACGTATATAAAAAACCGGCGGTTGTCACGGATACGCACCTTATCAGAATATCCAACCGTATAGGGCTTGTAAACACAAAGGACCCGAAAAAGGTCGAATTTGAATTAAAAAAAATACTTCCGCCCGATGAGAGCAATGATTTTTGCCACAGAGTTGTTTTGCACGGCAGAGAGGTTTGTACCGCGAGACGTGCGATGTGCGATAAATGTTGTCTTTCCGAATTTTGCAAAAAGAAAATCTGATTTGAAGGCATAGATATGTTTAATGTAAACCCTGCGCTGTACGGCTCCGTTTTTGCGGTTCCGTCCGTGCTGACAGATAAATATTTAAAGCTCGCATCGCCTGCTGCAATTAAGGTACTGCTCTTGATACTGCGCAATCCAGGCGAGGATTTTACAGTCGAGGAGCTGTCTAAAAGAATAGGATACTGTAAAGCCGATACGCTTGACGCCGTTGAATATTGGATAAGTGAAAATGTGCTTGTGAAAAACGGTACCGCTTTTACTTCCGAAACAGTTGAGACGGGAAAGCCCGACGACAGCGGCGTAAATGCGCAAAACAAATCGGAGCCTACGGCTTCGTGTGTTGCCGTTCCCGAGAAGCGGCCACTGCCCGAAATTAAAATTGCGAAGCCCACGCTCGAGCAAATTTCAAAGCGTATGGAGGAAAGCGGGGACGTTCTTCGTCTTATGTCCGAATCGCAGAGCATTCTCGGCAGAACAATAGGATTTGATATGCAGAGCACGCTTTTGATGCTTTATGATACATACGGCCTCAGCGTCGAAGTTATATTTATGCTGCTTGAATTTTGTGTGCATCAGTCGCGCTCGTCAACAGCTTATGTTGCAAAGCTCGGCAAGGTTTGGGCGGAAAAAGAAATAAACACGGTGGAGCTTGCCGCCGATTACATAGAAAAGAGCACCGAAGCCGAAAAAACCTTTTCCGTTCTGCGTGAGCTTACGGGTATGTCAACTCCGCGGCCCACTCAAAAGCAGACGGAATACATTTTGTCGTGGCGCGCTCTCGGGTTTGAAGCTCCGATAATCGCAAGAGCATATGACGAGATGGCTGAGCGCACCGGTAAAATATCGTTTAATTATATGGATAAGATTCTCCTGAATTGGCATACGGCCGGGTACAAAACGCCGGAGGACGTGGAAAACGGCGAACGTCTTTTCCGTGAAAAGAAACAGGCGGCAAAGCAAAAGGGGACGTCATTCAGCATAGATGAGGCAATATCCGACGCAGGAATGGGTGTCGTGAAATATAAAAAGAAAGGCGTGAAGTGATTGAAGTATTCAAAGGAAGTTTATGAAAAGACAAAATCCGTTCTTGACTCACGCCGTATAAAAGCGGAAACCGATGCGGAAAAAAGGCGCGTTGAGTTTGCGAAAGTCCATCCGGAATTGCTTGTGATAGAGGATGAATTGACCAAAACCGGGCTTGAAGCCGTAAAAGCCGTTATCGGCGGAAGCGGCGACGTTAAAAAGACGGTCGAAGAGCTTATGAAGACTAATTTGCAGCTTCAAAAGGATCGTGAAAATCTGCTTCTGAGCGCGGGGGTAGATAAAAATTATCTAAAACCTCATTATACCTGTGAAATATGTAAGGATAAGGGTTACACGGACGGTAAGATATGCTCTTGCAGAACGGAGCTCCTCAAAAAGTTCGCAAGTGAAGAGCTGTCATATAAAACACCGCTGAAGCTCTCAAGCTTTGAGGATTTCAGCCTGTCATATTATCCTACCGAGAAATACGGCAACGGCATTTCCCCGCGTGAAAGAATGAAAGGGGTATATGAGTTTTGCCGCGAATATGCCGCCGATTTCAGCACTGAGTCACCGAACCTTTTTATGTACGGAGAAACGGGTCTCGGTAAGACTCATCTCTCGCTCGCCATAGCCAACGAGGTTATAAAAAAAGGCTTCAGCGTAGTATATGATTCCGCCCAAAATCTGTTTACGCGGCTCGAAAAGGAGCGCTTCGGCAGAGAAGGCGGCAATACAGAGGATACGGTTCTCTATTGCGATTTGCTTATTTTGGATGATCTCGGCGCAGAGTTTGACACAAAATATGTCCTCTCCGAGATATACAATATAATCAACAGCCGTATTTCCTACGGCAGACCGACCGTAATCAGCTCTAATGCAGCTCTTGACGAGCTCACCGGGCTTTACGGTGCAAGAGTCACCTCGAGAATTATAGGTGATTACGAGCTGATTTTATTTGAGGGCAGAGATGTGCGCCAAATAAAAAAGCGCCTTTCAAAGTGAGCCTTTAATATACGAAAAATATTCCGACGCCGCCGAGACCTCATCGCTTTCGGCGGCGCTTTCCGTTTCCCAACCTCTGCTTCGGCTCTCGTCGAAAAGTGTGTGATACATCGCGTGGTTTTCGCGCAGTATATTTAATATGTCCTCACGCAACGGCTCGTCCGCGCATTTCATTGAGCATTCGTTATATTTTATCGAGAGCGACCTCTGAACAGACAATAGGCTCAAAAACAGTATTCTGTTTTGATTGTTTTGCTTCTCTTTATTCATATTTTACTTCCCGTTCAAGATGTTCAAAAGTGTGTTGTAATGGTTAAGGTGCTGTGATGCGGCCTGCTCATAAAGCCCGCGAAGCACAGCGTCGTTTGTGTTTACGGCGCCCTCCTTAAATTTCATCACGGCAGTAGCCTCCATCGGCAGACATTCCTTTAATATTTCGAGGGTGCTGCTTAAAATCATAGTGAAAATCTCCGTTTCTTATTAAATTCGGTATAGCAAGCATTTAAGACTAAGTGATTCCCTGCATTTCTGCGGAGAATCACTTTTTTCTTGCTTAACGCATCGTTTGTCCGAGCCCGAAGCTTACGGAAAGAGCCCTGTTTACCTTGTTCATTTCATCCGTAGGCAAGTTTCCCATACGCTCTTTAAGACGCTTTTTGTCGAGCGTTCTGACTTGCTCAAGCAAAACGATGGAATCCTTTTGCAGTCCGCAGTCTACCGCATCGACGCTTATGTGTGTCGGAAGCTTTGTTTTATATTTTTGGCTTGTTATTGCCGCCGCAATCACTGTGGGGCTGTATTTGTTGCCTACGTCGTTTTGAACTATAAGTACCGGCCGTATTCCGCCTTGCTCCGAGCCTACCACGGGGCTTAAATCGGCGTAATAAATATCGCCGCGCTTAATATTCATTTCCTCACTCTCCTGTTTTAATTCCCTTAAGCAAGCGAAGCATAATTCAATACGGCTCTGAGCTGCCGCGCCGACCTGTTTTCGGCATAATGGGTTTTGCTCTCTTGCTCAATATAATTTTGCCCATAAAAGGAAACTATAAACATATAAACCGAATTTAAGGCACATATTTGAAAGGCGGAGATTTTCCCTCAGCACATAATATGGCATATGACGGCAAAATGTGCCGCTAAACGCGGAATATAACTTTACAGAGATTTTACATATGCAATACAACAAATTTTACCGTTCGCGGATAAAATGAAATATAAGGCGGCAGTCTTGCAACAAATGTAAAAACAGATTATACTAAGAATCGAAAAAGGCTGCAAAGATAAAATCTGCCGATAGGAGAAAAATATGATTTATCTTGTTGAGGACGATAAGAGTATAAGAGAGCTTCTTGTATACACTCTTAATAATTCGGGACTTCCGGCAAACGGGTTTGAAAAACCGAGTGAATTTTACAGAGAGCTTAGGGCAGATGATGCAGATCTCATTATACTTGATATAATGCTTCCCGAATGTGACGGACTTACAATGCTTAAAAATTTGAGAGCCGACGAAAAAACGAAGCACATCCCGGTGATGATGCTGACCGCCAAGGGCTCGGAATACGATAAGGTCGTGGGGCTTGATATGGGCGCGGATGATTATATGACAAAGCCTTTCGGAATGATGGAGCTGATAGCGAGAGTCAAAGCTCTTTTGCGCCGCACAAAGGAGTCGGGTAAGAATGACAACGTCAATACCCTTAATATCGGTTGTCTCAGTGTTATTCCATCTAAGTATTCCGTCAAAGTAGGCGGCGAAAAGGTGGTGCTGACGCTGAAGGAATTTGACCTTTTGTGTTTGCTTTTGCAAAATAAGGGTACTGTTTTCACGCGGGATAAGCTTCTAAATAAAATTTGGGGATATGACTTCGACGGCGAGAGCAGAACCGTGGATGTGCACGTCAGAACCCTTCGCCAAAAACTCGGCGAAGCGGGGAAATACATAGAGACCGTTCGAGGTATTGGCTATAAAATAGGGGACTGAACCGAATGAAAAAACGAATTTCTCACTCTGTGTTTTTTGTGTCGCTTGCGGTAAATATTTGCTGTGCTACGCTGTCGCTTGCCGTTCTTTATAATCGCTTTAAGGCTGACGTCGGCTCCGCCGGCGCGGAGGAGCTGCCCTCGGATTTTCTTTTGGCAGTGCTTGTTTCCGCGGTAATATCCTTTGCCGCCGCGCTTTTTACGGCGCGAGTAGTGTCAAAGCGAACCTTAAAAGAACTCAACGACATAAATTTGGACGACCCAAACGACAGTAATTTCGGCTCGGAGCTGTCTTTGCTGTTCTATAAAATCCGCAGTCAGAATTCGCAGATTCAGTCGCAGCTTCGAGAGCTTGAACGCAGTCAGCAGGAATTTAAAATGATAACCGAAAATATGTCTGAGGGTCTTATAATAATCGACCTTAAGCACAGCATACTTTCGTTTAACCGCAGCGCAAAGCAGATATTCGGTGTTGAAAATATTAAAAAGCATGAAAATGTTTTTACAATAAATCAAAGCGAGCGGTTTGAGGCTGCGGTAAATGCCGCACTTTCGGGCAGACACGGTGAATTGACCATGAAAATGCATGACAGAATTTACAGCGTTTTTGCAAATCCGGTAGTCAACGGCGAAAAAATAGTCGGCGCGGTAATAGTTGTTCTCGACGTCACAGAGCGCGAAAAGGGCGAACAGTTGCGTCGCGAATTTACGGCAAATGTCTCGCATGAGTTAAAAACTCCGTTGACATCGATTTCGGGGTTTGCCGAGATAATAATGAACGGCATAGCAAAGCCCGAGGATGTAAGACATTTTGCGGAGAACATATACAACGAGAGCGCAAGACTTATAACGCTTGTAGGCGACATCATTAAAATTTCACAGCTTGATGAGGGTCTTGTCGGAGCGGAAAAAACCGATGTTGATTTGCTTGAGATAGCCCGAAAAACGGCAAATTCCCTGCAAAGCGTCGCGTCAAAAAACGATATTACGATAAGCGTTGCCGGCGAATCGTCATGCGTCAAAGGAGTTTACGATATAATTGACGAGATGGTTTATAACCTATGCGACAATGCTGTCAAATACAATCGCCCGGGCGGCAGCGTGAATATTACCGTAGAGAATAAAACGATTACGGTTGCAGATACGGGAATAGGAATCCCCCTATCCTCTCAGCCGAGGGTATTTGAGCGCTTTTACCGTGTGGATAAAAGCCATTCCAAGGAGATAGGCGGCACGGGGCTGGGGCTTTCGATAGTAAAGCACGCCGCAATATATCACGGCGCAAAAATCGATCTTGAAAGCATCGAAAACGTCGGAACAAAAATTAAAATCAGCTTTTAGACAAAAAAAGCAGCTGTAAAACCCGAGGTTTTACAGCTGCTTTAATTGCGGATTTAATCAGTCTTCGTTTTCTTCCTTGACCTTATCTATTATTTCCTGAGGAATAGCCTCACCGTGCTTTACAACAAGTATGCAAAGTATTGAGAGTATAAATGCTACCGGGCAGTAATAGAACAGTGACAGATATGTGCCTGTAAACATACGAACTATGCCGTAGATTATGGGCGTAGCTATCTGTGCCGAGAATGTAGCGGTGTAGTAGTAGCCGGTGTATGTGCCTACTTTGTCAATGCCGCCGATTTCAAGCACAAGGGGAAGCGTGTTAACGGTTATAAACATATTTGCCGCGCCGCCTACTATAAGAGCTACCCAAATAAGAGCACCGCTCAAAGCGTCGATGCCGAGTATATGTGTGATAAGGTAAGCCGCAAACGCGAGAACAAATATAAACAGACCTCCGAGTATGGTCTTTTTTCTGCCGATTTTCTTGCCGAGCCAGCCTGCCGGAAGAGCGGCGAGAGCGGAAGCGGCGGCAAAAGCGGTGGTCATTATGGTTGCCTGCGCCGTTGTCTTATGAAGAATTTCAGCCGCAAAAAGAGCAAAGAAAGTGGATATTGCGTTTGTTCCGCAGAAGAGGAAGAACAATCCCATAAGCATAAATACAAGGCTTCGTCTTTCGCCGGGGTTTAATTTCTCCGCCTTCATTCTTTCTTTTTCTGCCTTTTTAGCCTCTTTTTCGGCTTTGCGTTTTGCCTCTTCGTCGGCAGCCTCTGCCATATCGGCTTTAAGCTTTAAACGGCTGTCGGGCTCTTTTACGAAGAAGAGTATGACAAGCATACCTATTATCATAACTGCCGCGCCGAGCAGGAAAACATAGGGGAAGGTATCATATTCGTCAAATTCCGGAGATTTGGACGAAATGCCCATAGCCGCGCAGTAAATTGCGGTGACAATAGTTCCGGCAAAAAGTCCGAGAGCACTGCCGATACCGCCCATAAGGTTAATGACGGCGTTGCCCTCGCTTCGCAGCTCGTTCGGGGTCAAATCAGGCATAAGGGCAACCACCGGTGCTCTCCACAGCGACATTACAAAAACAAACAAAATTATGAAAAGCATTGTGAAGCCGAGTGAATTGAACTTTACGGCAATAATGGGAATTATCGCGAATAACAATGCGGAGATCGGCGCGCCGTAAACAACAAACGGGCGGCGTTTGCCTAATCGCGAATGAGTGTTGTCCGAGAGCCTGCCGAAGGTCGGTTGAAAAATTACGCCGAAGATATTATCAAAGGTCATTATTATACCTATGAACAACGGTACAAGGGTAATACCGCCTGCGGCTGTGCCCACGTCTTCGCCGTTAGCTTCCGCAAAGGACGCGAGAGCGGGAAACGCCTCGTTAAGCTTTGCGCTCCACGAAGTAATAACGGCACTTTCGTTAAGGAGCCTGTTAAGTATCTTTGTTATGTATGGGTCATATATGGCCCACGCTATGGATGAGGCCATAAAGCCGAATCCGGTGAGTATTGTGTGCCAATAGTTCAGCTTGCCGTTGCTTTTGGCACAGAAATATTTACTTTCCATTTCATTCTCCCTTTCAAACTTGATAGCGTTTTTCCGAATACGGTATAACACTATCCATAATAATAACAAATTATTGCTGTGATTGCAATATTTGATTGTAGAAAATACACATATAACATAAATTTTATATATATTTATCAAAAGCGTTTTCCGCAAAATCAAAACCGATATTATCGCTTTTTTAATATTTATTGTCGTTTGATTGTTAATAAGTATTGTATTGAGGCGGTTTTTATGATAAAACTATATGTGCCGACGACATTTTACAAAAGGGGAAAAAGAGCTTGGAAATAAAACCGATAGCGCATATAAGAACCGATTTCGGTGAAAAATTCGGCATACCGCGTCAAAGCGGACTATGCTCTCTTCTTGAGGGGAAAATAGTGTTCGAGCCGGAATTTGCAAAGCGTGAGAGCGTAAGAGGACTCGAAGAGTTCTCTCATATTTGGCTTATATGGCAGTTTTCCGAAAACCCTCCGACGTCGTCGCTTACGGTTCGTCCGCCGCGTCTCGGCGGCAACAAAAGAGTAGGCGTTTTCGCATCTCGTTCCCCGTTTCGTCCGAACGGACTTGGGCTTTCGTGTGTAAGGCTCAAAAGCATTGAGTATTCTTCCTCAGGTGAGCCTGTGATAAATGTTTTCGGAGCCGATTTATGTGACAAAACGCCGATATTTGACATCAAGCCGTATGTTCCGCTCTCCGACTGTGTGCCGGATGCTTTGGAGGGCTATACAAAAATGACAAAGGAACATATTTTATCGGTTCATATTCCCGAGGAGAAAGCCCTGCTGTTTCCGAAAAATAAGCTTGCGGCGTTAAAAGAGATACTGCAATTAGACCCGCGACCCGGATACGACGATTCACCTGAAAAGCTGTACGGCTTGAGCTTTGCGGGATACAATATAAAATTTTCTGTTAAAAACGACGTACTGTGCGTTTCGGATATAGAAAAAATCAAGAGGTAGAAAGATTTATGGCAAATCCCATAGGGCATTTAAAAACCATCAACAAGCACCGCCACGCGGTAATCAAAAACTGTTTCAGAGCCGGAATACCGCTTCAGGGGCTTCGGCATGACCTTTCAAAATATGCTCCGGTGGAGTTTTTAAACGGGGCTAAGTACTACGACGGCTCGCGCAGTCCGAACGAGCTTGAACGTAACGATAAGGGCTATTCGGAGGCATGGCTTCACCACAAGGGCAGAAACAAGCACCATTTTGAATATTGGACCGATTACAATCTCGCAAAAAAATGCGTAATGCCCATAAAAATGCCGCTTAAATATGTAATAGAAATGTTTTGCGACCGTGTTGCCGCAAGCAAAACATATATGAAAGACAAATATACCGACGCGTATCCGCTCGAGTATTTTGAGAGGGGCAAGAGTACAAGAAGCATTGACCCCGAAACCTCGGCTTTGCTTGAAAAGCTGCTTATTATGCTGCGTGACGAGGGCGAGGAAAAAACCTTTCGCTATATAAGAAAAGAACTAAAAAAGCACAAGGACTACTGAAACAGTCCCTGTGCTTTTTTGATAAAGTCGAGCGCGTTATGCGCTTCTTGCGGATTTGCGGTTTAAAAAGAACATTGCGGCCGCCATGGCTATTATGATAACGTAGCCGATAATACTTAAAACATCCGGTACCTGACCGAAAACGAAAAGTCCGAGTAGGGAAGAAAAAACTATCTGCGAATAATCATAAACCGAAATATCGCGCGCCGGAGCATAAATATAAGCCGCTGTTATGGTATATTGACCGCCGGTTGCGGAAAGACCGGCAAGGAGCAGATAAATCAGTTGTAAGGCTGTCATCGGTTTGTATTCGGCTATCATAAACGGCAGAAATACCAAGGTGGAAAATGCCGAGAAGAAAAACACTATAAACGAGCCCTCAACCTTTTCCTGACCGAGCTTGTGAACCATTGTGTATGCAATACCGGCTCCAAATCCGCCGAGCAGACCTATAAGAGAGGGGATAAGCTCCGCATTTCGAAATGTCGGCTTTATAACAAAAAGGCAGCCGATGAATGCAGCCAATACTATTATCGCCTTTTTCGGGCTTATCTTTTCCTTCAATATTAAGAGGCTTCCGAGAATCGCAAAAAACGGCGACATCTTATTAAGTATCGACGCATCTGCGAGGACAAGCTTTCCTATCGCATAAAAATTACATACTATGCCGACCGTTCCGAAAAAAGCGCGCAGAAAAAGATATTTTACAGCACTTTTCGGGACAGTTATTTTTTTGTGCTCTTTTAAAAGAACGGCCACGGAGAAAACGAACGCGACAATATTTCTGAAAAAGCTCTTTTGCATTGCCGGCAAGTCACCTGAAAGGCGCACAAACATTCCCATCAGTGCAAAGCAAAACGCCGAGGCTATTATCAGGATAATTCCCTTACTTGTATTATTTAACTTTAATTTTTCCATAACTTATAGGGTATCACGTCTGAATTTTTAATCAATATGTATTTATTACAAATTTCTTGCTTTTTCGTTCCTGTTATTTTACAATGAAATTAATCTGAAACAGGGAGGAATAAAAAATGTCAAAAATCAATTACAACGGACCCGATGTCTTTAAACCGCTCAGTCCCTGGGCTTATTTCGGTTTGTCAATTCTGTTTTCGCTCCCGGTGGTGGGATTTATTTTCCTTATCATCTTCAGCGTGAGCGACGCCAATATCAATCGCAGGAACTTCGCGCGTTCGTATTGGTGTATCTATGTTATAATAGCCGTTGCGGCGGTTGTTGCGGTAGCCTCCGGCGTTACTCTCGGTTCTCTCGAAAATATAATGGCGGCGGTTCGCCCGATAGCCTGACGAACTGTGCCGTATTCGGTACAGCAATAAAAATCGACAATAAAAGCGACTGCTTTTGCAGTCGCTTTTTATATGTTATTGAATTTTTAAAAACGAAGGTCAGTCTATATCGGCAGTAAAGTCAACATACCATTGGTGACCTATTTTAACGAGCGTTATTATTTCGGGGTGCTCTGCGAATTCAACGTTTTTCTGTGCTATTGCGTCTTTGTCGCCGACGCCGGAGAGCACTTTTACCGTTTTGACTTCAGCTACCGCGGAGATGTCGTTTGCGGAAATTCCGAAATGCTCATAGGCGGCCTTTTGACTGCTTGTAAGCGATGATGTGTAAGTCTTGACTTCGTCATCATCGTATTCACGCACGAGAGACGTGTCGGCGGTTATGGTATAACCCGCGTTGTATTTTTCATCATCGTCAGAGAGAACAGCCTTGTTTTCCCCGAGATAATAATCTGCATATTCTTTGCCCTTGCCGTAAAGCACCTCGCAGTTATAAGCGTATTCATCCATATATGTGCCGAGGTTCCCTTCAAGTGCAGAGAACATATCATCGGTTGTAAATGCCTTGTTGCCGTATATTTCCTCGTAGCAGGGAACATATGCCGCAAAATATTCCGAAAACAGCTTGTCATAATTTTCAAATCCGTAGAGATCAACAAGGTCTGTAAATACGGGGTACATTCTGTCGAGAAGAAGTGTGAGCTTTTCGCCCTCTTCCTCGGCAGTCATTGCGGGAGCCGTGGCATTTTCGTCGATGTATTTGTCCATATAGTTCTCGGAGATGAAATTGCCGAACTTGGTGTTCTTTATGAGCACGGTATATTTAAGAGCGTCATAGCCGTCGTTTTCGGCGGTGTTTTCAACATACTGCTCGGCGACCTTTTCGGGTGAGAACATTATGTAATTGTTTTTATAATACGCGGTGACGAGAACCGAGAATAAAACGATTATTGCGATTACCGAAACTATTGCATATGTTACGTCAAATTTCTTTGTGGGACTCTCGGGCTGCTTTTCGTATTCGACCTGAGGCTTTTTCTTTTTTTCTTTAACAGCCATTTTTATGCCTCCTCTCCCGCAGCTTTTAACGCAGCGGCTTTTTCGCGGCGTTCCTGAAGCTCTTTTGCTATCATATCACGCTTTTTACCGTTGAGGTCATAGAAGAATATCGGAATCATCTGCCCCAAAACGAATATTGCCGGTATTATCGTGTATATCATAAGGAATCTGTTAAGGGTTGTCTGTGACTGAGTGGCATAAGCTATATTTGCGTTTGTAGAGGTAACATAGCCCGCCCATACAACAAGCGCGGGACCGAAAGACTTTGTGAGGGCGGCGGCAACCTTTGAGAAGAAGCCGAAGCCTGCGTAGCAAAGCCCCTCTTGACGCTTGCCGGTTTTCCATTCGATTTCGTCAACGCAGTCGGCAATCATTACGTTGGGCGTAAGATTGGTGTTGCCGTGCTGAAGTCCGACAAAGAAGTTAATGATAAGGAACGGTATTGTGAGTTCCTTGGGAACAAAGCCTATTGCCTTTGATACCAAAAACAGTACCGTGAGCGAGAGTGCGCCGTAAAGGCAGCATACTATGTAAACCTTTTTGGTATCAAGCATTTTAAGGAGCTTTTTAACTATAAGCATGCCTACCGCCGTGCCTATGCCCATAGGCAACAAAAGTGCTATTTTGAGGTCCTTTGAGCCGAGCAGGTAAACTGCTATGTAGAGGCTTACGGTGCTGTATACGCCTCTGCCGAAGCCGGTGAATTTCGTAAGCGAAACCATAAGGAGGTTTTTATTAGTGAATACGAATTTAAGGCTCTCTTTAAGGCTGACTTTTTCCTCGGTATAAGGAACTCTCTCACGGTTGTTTGGGAAGAATATCATCGTAAAGAGAACGCAGCCGAGCGCGCAGACCGCCGTTGAAATCACAAGGTCAAGACCCTGACCCTCTGCAGTTTTATACTGCTGCTTACCCATTATGGCTTTCATGGCAAAGCCCACGGCAGGTAAAACCGCCATACCGCCGGACTGACCGATAGCTTTAAATATACTTGCTATTGAGATTGCGTCGCCGCGCTCCTCGGGGTTCGGTGTACAACACGCACCGAAGCACCCGGCGGGACTTTCTACGGCGCACGCCGCCGCCGTGTAAAGAGAATATATTATAAACATCCAGGCAACCGCAAGCTTGTAATTGCCGGTTTTGGGAGCAATAAATACGAGCATTGCAACTATTGCCATCGGGACAACGCCGAAGCCTATCCAAGGACGGATTTTGCCCCATTTGGTTCTCGTCCTGTCAACGAGATAGCCGATGACAAGCTCGCAAACCGCGCCGACTATTCCGGCAAAGCCGAATACATAGGCGAGCATTTTGGTTATGGAGGCTGGGTCTATACCGCTTCCCTTAAATGCGAAATCATTGAAGAACGTATAGGTGTAATCGGGCATCCAGCCGGTGAGAAGACTGACGCCGAAAAGACCTATGCCGAAAGTCCATATTTCGGACTTTCTCATGTACCTTTTCATAAAAGACCTCCTTAATAAAAAGAAAAGGGTGCCGAAGTGTCAGCACCCTTCAAAGACATAACAAAAATTATATCCCAAAAAATAATATAATTCAACTGATATATTTTACAAAAACGGCAGTAAAAATTTTACAATTTAATGCGTTAAAGAGCGGCAAGCTCTTTTTCGTTTCTTTTGGGAGACGGACGGCCTGTGTTTTCGTAGAAGGTCGAATTTGCGGGAATTACAAAATTCAAAGCGGACGGCATTATTTCAAACGTGCTTTCTTTAACGTACTCGCATTCTCCGTCAACGTTTACTGCGGCAAGCTCCTTGCTTTCTATATGCATTTTTTTACCGCGCAAAAATGTGGTAAAGTCCCAATCGAGATGCTCACCGCGCTTATATGCGTTTATGAGCCCCGCAAGCTTCAATCTGCCTACGGTTTTGCGGACTATTATAAAGTCGAGCAGGCCGTCGTCGGGAATGGCTTTCGGCGCACCCATATATCCTCCGCCGTACCAGCGCGAATTTCCGCAGAGCGCAAACAGCATTGTACCCTCTATTACCCTGTCGTCGTCAACGGTTACCTTAAATTCGCTGTTGAGGCGCTTGCCGAGGCAGTAGAGGAGCGACGCGGTATATGCGGCTTCGCCCGTTATGAGCGGTATTTTTTTGAAATAAGCCTGCTTTGCACAGACCTCCGCGTCAATTCCCATTGAGCACTGATTAACTGCAACCTTATCGCCGCATTTGATGAGGTCAAGCTTATGTACGCTGCCGTTTACCTGCGAATCAAGGTTTGTGAGGTCTTCTCTTTTTCCGAAAAGTCTTGCAAAATCATTACCCGAGCCTAAGGGCAGAGACGCGACCTCGGCGTTCGGGTACTTGTATGCTCCGTTTACGACCTCATACAACGTGCCGTCGCCTCCGCAGGAATAAAACCTTACCGGTTCGCCTCGCTTTGCGATTTCCTCAACATATTTCATTCCGTCTCCGCTGAATTTAGTGACGTAAAGCTGAGCGTCAAGCTTATGTGTTTTACAGTAGCTGTTAATGACCGGGATTATTTTTTTCGCGGCTTTCCCTTTACCGGCAGTAGGGTTAATTATAAAAATATGCTTCATAATAACTCTCCCATTATAAATACAACTTAAAAAAGTAAGATGCAGATTTTATTTAAAGTAAAAATACAACTGACATTTAATCATGCCGTTATATAGCTTACGCCTTTTATCCGCTTTTCTGCCGAAGGACTCTTCAAAAGTCTCCGATGGGCTTATTATGCTGTACGACCAACCGTGCTTTCTCGGAAATACCCTTCCCATTGACCGTATTAAATCGTCTACCTCCTTTTGCGACAGCATCCTTTCACCGTAAGGCGGGTTTGTGATAACCGTGCCCTTTTCGGATTTCGGCGCAAAATCTCTTATGTCCGCGCGTGCAAACTCAATTTTGTCGGCAACTCCGGCGCGAATCGCATTATCCTTTGCCGTTTCAAGGGTTTGCCTGTTTATATCAAAGCCGTATGCTTTAAAGTCGCTTTCGGTAATTATTTCACTCTCTGCTTTTTCACGCTCGCTCTCCCAAATTTCATACGGGATAAACGGGAACCGCTCGGAGGCAAAATGGCGTTTAAGCCCCGGAGCTATATTGTGCACAAGCATTGCGCCCTCTATAAGAATTGTTCCGGAACCGCACATCGGGTCGTAGAGAGTGTGGTACGGGCGCAGATGCGACAGAGCGCACATTGCTGCCGCAAGAGTCTCCTTGATAGGTGCTTCGTTTGCAACCGGGCGATAGCCGCGCTTGTGCAGACCCATGCCGGTAGTGTCTATCATCAGGTGAACCTTGTTTTTCATTATCGAAAAATCTATCTGGAATTTTACGCCTGTTTCCTCAAACCATTGTACGTTATATTTTGTTTTAAGTCTTTCGACGATTGCTTTCTTGATTATCGACTGACAGTCGCTGATGCTGAAAAGGTCGGAATTTACGCTGTGGCCCTTGACGGGGAATTCGTCAAATTCTCCTATGAAATTTTCCCACGGGAGTGCCTTTGTGCCCTCAAACAGCTCCTCAAAAGAATGCGCCTCAAAGGAGCCTACGACTATCATTATACGTTCGGAAAATCTTGAGCGGATATTTGCGCGCGCTGCCAAATATTCGTCTCCCGAAAAGAACACTCTTCCGTTTTCGGCGGCGACGTTTTCCGCCCCCATTTTTTTAAGCTCGTCCGAAACAAGGCTTTCAAGCCCGAATATGCACGGAGCGGTAAAATTCATCTTCATAATTAGTCCTTTTAATATCAATGGTAGACTTTAGTATAATTGTTTAGCCTAAAAAAATCAATACCCACATATTGCGCTTAGGTTGTCAAGGCTTGGCGAATTGCGTCGTCTTGCTGATTTTACGGGATGTTGATCAAACAAAAAAAGGCAGGGAAAAACCTGCCTTTTTCGGTAAATGTTTAAGCTTACTGCTCAACCTCGTAAACACTGACCTTTTTGCGGTCTTTGCCGAGTCTCTCAAACTTAACGGTACCGTCAACCTTAGCAAAAAGGGTGTCGTCGGAGCCTTTGCCGACGTTTGTACCGGGATGGATGTGAGTTCCGCGCTGTTTAACAAGAATGTTGCCTGCGAGAACGAACTGACCGTCCGCACGCTTAACGCCGAGTCTCTTGGATTCAGAATCACGGCCGTTCTTTGTGGAACCCATACCTTTTTTATGAGCGAACAACTGGATGTTTATTTTAAGCATTATTCAGCACCTCTTTCAATTTTGATGTAATTCGGATAAAGCTCGGAAAGCTCTTTTAAATGCAGCTCAAAGCCTTTTAAAAGGTCATTTGCCGCCGCAGCCTCGTCTTTTGAGAGGCGAATTCCGAGAAAGCCGTCCTTTTCGATTATTTCGGGATTTAACAGCATTATTTCGGTCAGCGTGTTGACGGTCATATAAGAAGCCGACGAAACCGCCGAGCAAATTATATCCTTGCCTATTTCGGCACTGCCCGAATGACCGGATACGGAAAAGCCCGTAATAATGTCACCCGAATAAACGAATTTTGCGGTTATCATTTTACTTACGCTTTGATGTCGGCTATTTCAACCTTGGTGTACGGCTGACGATGACCCATCTTGCGTTTCTCGTTCTTTTTGGGCTTGTAGGTGAAAACAACGACCTTTTTGCTCTTGCCGTTTTTAAGCACCTTAGCGCTTACCGAAGCACCGTCAACATAGGGTGCACCGACTTTGAGACCGTCGTCGCCGCCGACTGCGATTACTTTATCAAAAGTAATATCGGCATTTTCGTCTGCTGCAAGCTTTTCGATGAATATAACGTCGCCTTTTTCGACTTTATACTGCTTGCCGCCTGTTTCGATTATTGCGTACATTTTTTTACCTGCCTTAATATAGACTCGCTATCGGAGGCGGAAACTTCGCTTAGTAGTATGCGGACATACTGCCCCCTAATATGCGGCTATGATATTCTAACAGAACGGTATGGCTTTGTCAAGACTTTATTGGATTCTTTTCCGCTTGCCGGACGGTGTTGAAAAGTATGCGGCATTATGCTACAATACTATTTATAATATAATGTGAGGGAGCTTTTAAAATGCCCGAGAAGAAAAAGTCAATCAGCAGCAATAAAAGCGGCGTTAAAAGCGGGAATTGCCCTCTTTACAAAAAATGCGGCGGATGCCAGCTCCAAAATTTAACATATGAGCAGCAGTTACGATACAAGCAGGTAAAGTGCATAAGGCTGCTCGGAAAATTCTGCCGCGTCGGCGAGATCATAGGTATGGAAAACCCCTATCACTATCGAAACAAGGTTCAGGCGGCTTTCGCTCTCGACAGACACAGCAATATAATATCGGGAGTCTATCAGTCATCGTCGCACAAAATAGTTCCCGTAACCGTTTGTATGACTGAGGACGAAAAAGCAGATGAGATAATAGGCACGATTCGCCGCCTTTTGAAAAACTTTAAGCTTCGCCCTTATAATGAGGATACGGGCAGGGGGTTTTTGCGCCATGTGCTTGTAAAGCGCGGCTTTAAAAGCGGCCAAATAATGGTGGTGCTTGTCACCGGAACAAGGGATTTCCCGAAGAAAAAGGACTTTGTTGCGACACTTTTGAAAATACATCCCGAAATTACCACCGTAGTGCAAAACGTAAACAATCAAAAAACAAGTATGGTTCTCGGCAACAGGAGCGAGGTGCTTTTCGGCGACGGATATATAACGGAGCAGCTCGGCGATTTTTCGTTCAGAATATCCCCGAAGGCTTTTTATCAGATAAATCCCATACAGACCGAGGTGCTGTATAATACGACGCTTGAATTTGCCGGGCTTACCGGTAAGGAAACCGTTATTGACGCATATTGCGGCACCGGAACGATAGGCATTTTCGCTTCGCCGAAGGCTAAAAAAGTGGTGGGTGTGGAGCTTAATCCCGACGCCGTAAAGGACGCACGCGTAAACGCAAAGCTTAATTCCGCCGAAAATACGGAGTTTTACAATGCGGACGCCGGCGAGTTCTTGGCGGACGCCGCCGCTTCAAACGAGAAATACGATGTTGTTATAATGGATCCTCCGCGCAGCGGAAGCACGGTAAAGTTCTTGAAATCTGTTGTAAAGCTCGCACCGAAAACCGTTGTGTATGTGTCCTGCAACCCCGAAACTCTTGCAAGAGATTTGATGTTTCTTGTCAGAAACGGCTATAAGGTCAAAAAAATACAGCCCGTCGATATGTTTCCGCATACAAATCATGTGGAGACGGTGTGCCTCTTAGTTCTGAGAAATCCGGTGACACATATCAACATTGATGTGGATGTAGAAGAAATGGTGCAGGATAAAAGAGGACTGGCAACCTATGAGCAAATCAAGGATTATGTTCTGGAACACAGCGGATTGAAGGTTAGTAGTCTTTATATCGCACAGGTAAAACAGAAATACGGCATTATTGAGCGCGAGAACTATAATAAACCGAAATCCGAGGATGCCAGGCAGCCACAATGCCCACTGGAAAAGGAAAGAGCCATTACGGAGGCATTGAAACATTTTGGAATGCTATAAAATAAAGGAGGTGCTTCATGTATAACCCACAGCTTGAAACTTTTCTGCGCGTGGCGGATGCAGGCAGTTTCAACAAAGCCGCCGAAGAAAGCTACATCACGCCCACGGCTGTCATCAAGCAAATCAATCTTTTAGAAGAATCCCTCGGCGTGAAGCTCTTCGACCGTAGCCACCGGGGGCTGCAACTCACAAAAGCTGGGCGCTCTATGTACCAGGATGCAAAATATATCATCCAGTATTGCCGGGACTCCGTGACTCGGGCAAAAAACGCCATGCAGGAGGATGAGAATATCATCCGCATCGGCTCGTCCCCCATGACGCCCGCACAGCTTTTGATGGATCTCTGGTCGAGAGTGCAAGCATTGCACCCCGATATTAAATTCCAGATCGTGCCCTTTGAGAACACGCCGGAAAATGCGCGGGAAATTCTTGCCAATCTCGGCAAAAACATTGATATTGTAGGCGGTATTTTTGATGAGACCATGCTGCACCTGCGGGGCTGTGCCGGGTTGGAGCTGACGCGGGGGCGCTTCTGCTGTGCAGTCTCCATCCACCACCGGCTGGCGGACAAAGACAAGCTGCAAGTTTCTGACCTCTATGGGGAGAATCTGCTGCTGATGCACCGCGGCTGGAGCCACTATGTCGATCAACTCCGGGATGACCTCTGGCAGCACCATCCGCAAATTCACATTGTGGATTTTGATTTTTACAGCATGGACGTGTTCAACCGCTGTGAGAACACCAATGACGTTTTGCTGGCTATTCCCGGTTGGGCAACTGTCCATCCGCTTCTGAAGATAATCCCAGTGGAATGGAATTATGGCATTCCCTATGGCATTCTCCATTCCCCGGAGCCGACACCGACGGTACAGCGCTTTTTGGATGCAGCCAAAATCATCAGCAAAGAGCTGTACAACTGATTATAACCTAAAGGTATATACTGATGAACGAAGCGAGACTTCTCTTGAAGTCTCGCTTTTTTTATACTATAGGCAGAAGTTCAGGAAAAGGCAGATGATGATATGAAGCTTGGATGTTTCTCTGCGCCGCTGTTTTGTACGGCGCTTCTGCTGAGCGGTTGCGGCGCTCGTGAACCACAGGAACCAGTGAAAACCACTCCATCCCAAACAGCAGCATTTACAAGGAAAAGCAAAATCGAAGATGTGAAGAATGCTCCAATATTCGGTTCTTACGGACGGTTGCTGTTCCCTGTAGAGGATGCCTATTACAGCGGCGACACGCTGGAAGAACTTCAACTGACCTACTACAGCCATATCGATCCGGACAAAACGTTGGAGATCGTGAACACTCTGCGAGAGCGGGCAGCGGACGGCCAAACCATCTTCTATGACATCTACACCGACGAGGAAAAGGCGGCTGACCCGGCCAAGAAGGATACGGGTCTGTTCTTCTTCAAGGGAACGCCCGGCGAGAAATTCGCTATCTGCAACGCAGGCGGAGCGTTTGCCTATGTGGGAGCCATGCAGGACAGCTTTCCTCATGCGCTGGAGCTTTCCAAGGATGGCTACAACGCCTTCGCTCTCATTTATCGCCCCGGCGCACAGACCGCCTGCGAGGACTTGGCAAGAGCCATCCGCTTCATCTTTGACCATGCTGACGAACTGGAAGTGGACACCGATTGCTACTCCCTATGGGGCGGCTCGGCAGGAGCGCGAATGGCGGCGTGGCTTGGGTCTTACGGTGCAGAAGCCTTTGGCGGCGGTAATCTGCCCCGTCCCGGTGCGGTCATCATGCAGTACACAGGATTGAGCGAGTATTCCGAAAGTGATCCGCCCACCTATGCCTGTGTCGGTGACAGGGACGGCATCGCCAACTGGCGCATCATGCAGGTGCGACTCGAAGCCATGCAGCAGGCCGGGATCGACACGGAGTTTCATGTGTATTCCGGTCTGGGTCACGGCTTTGGCCTTGGGACTGGAACCAGCGCCGAAGGCTGGATCAATGATGCCGTTGCCTTTTGGAAACAGCAAATGAAGAAATAACATTCAGAAAGGATGCGTTTTTATGAACAACTTTATTTTTGAAAACAAGACCAAGGTGTATTTCGGCAAGGGCGGCGTGAAAGAGTACCTCGGCAGTCTGCTGGTGAACTACGGGAAAACCGTCATGCTGGCGTATGGCGGCGGCTCCATCAAGCGCAATGGCGTGTATGATGAGATCATGGGCATTCTGAACGCCGCCGGCAAGCGCGTCGTGGAGTTCGACCGCATCATGTCCAACCCCACCTATGCCAAGGCGCAGGAGGGCGCAAAGCTGGCGCGGGAGAATCATGTGAACCTTATCCTCGCCGTGGGCGGCGGCAGCGTGTCAGATTGCTGCAAGGTCATTTCCGCGCAGGCCAAACTGGACGAGGACATTTGGGAACTGGAGAACACCAAGCACACATTCCCAACGAAGTTTATCCCCCTCGGCACCATCGTCACGGTGTTCGGTACCGGCAGCGAGATGAATAACGGTGCCGTCATCACCCACGAGGAAAAGAAGATCAAGGGCGCCCTTTGGGGCGCACAGGCGGATTTTGCCTTCCTCGACCCCAGCTACACGCTGACTGTTCCCATGAAGCAGGTTATCTCCGGTGCCTTTGATACCCTGAGTCACGCCATGGAAACCTACTTCGGCAAGCCGGATGAAAACAATCTTTCCGATGACTTGGGCGAAGCTGTCATGCGCAGCGTCATCCGCAACATCCGCGTTCTGCTGACCGACCCGGAGAATTACGATGCCCGCAGTGAGCTGGCGTGGGCGTCCGCGATGGCAGAGAACGGCGTTCTGAAGATCGGAAAAGTCACGGACTTCCAGTGCCATATGCTGGAGCACCAGTTGGGCGCGTACACCAACTGCAACCACGGTGCAGGTCTGGCGGTGATCCACCCCGTTCTGTACCGCCATATCTATAAGTCCGGCGCGGCGCGGTTTGCACGGTTTGCGCAGAATGTCTGGGGTGTCGCACCCAAGGGAAGCATTGAGGAGACGGCTGCTGCCGGTATCGACGCGCTGGCTGCGTTCATCAAGGAAATTGGTCTGCCGACCAGCTTTGCAGAGCTTGGCATCCCCGCCGATACGGACTTCCGTGCCATTGCGGATTCCACCGTTTTCACCGGGGGCTGCTGCAAAAAGTTGACCCACGATGAAATATATGACATTCTCTGCGAATGTAAATAGAACTAAAATTGAATTGAAAGGATGATTTTATCATGAAAAAACTGACTGCACTACTGCTGAGCGTCGTGCTCGTACTTAGCCTTGCCGCCTGCGGCTCTGCCAACAAGCCTGCATCTTCCACCACGCAGCCCGAAACCTCTGCGCCGACCGAACAGCCCGAAAGCTCCTCGACCGCTCCCGCAGAATCCGAGCCGGAGACCCAGCCCGAGACCGGCAAGACACTGGTGATCTACTACTCCGCTTCCGGTAACACCGCGCGGGTGGCCAAGGATATTGCAGAGGCCGCCGGTGCCGATCTCTTTGAGATTGTTCCCACCGAAGTCTACACCAGCGAGGACCTGAACTGGACGAACCCCGACAGCCGCGTCAGCCGTGAACATGATGACGAGTCCCTGCGGGATGTGCCCCTGACCACCACTGAAGTTCCCGATTGGGATTCCTATGACACCGTGTTCATCGGTTATCCCATCTGGTGGGGTATCGCAGCGTGGCCCGTGGACACCTTTGTAAAAAACAATGATTTCACCGGCAAGACCGTCATCCCCTTTGCCACTTCTTCCTCCTCCGGCATGGGTCAGAGCGGCAGTTTGCTGGCCGACATGGCCGGTACCGGCGAGTGGCAGGAAGGCCAGCGGTTCTCCTCCGGCGTTTCCAGTGATGATGTGCAGTCCTGGGTCAATGGACTGGGGCTGTAATGCGTAGGAACAGAGTTTTCGCCGCAATGCTTGCAGTTCTCATGGTCGTGTCGCTGACCGCCTGTGGCCGGGAGTCCGTCGGGACTCCCGGCGGTGAGCTGGAAAACGGCGTTGCGGCTATTGAGGATGCTATGACAACGAAACCAAACGAAAGCAGTTCTGCTTCCACCACCCCCATCGATGATCTGCGCGACGGATCTTCGACGGACACCGTAGCCACGCCGGACGATTTTCCTGATGCATATAACTACGGCAGCGGCAAGATTTCCGATTATTCCCGCACAGCCATGCTGCAAAAGATGCCGGAACCGGCAGGTAATAACACCGTGCTGAACACGGCAGCAGACCCTGCAAACATTCAAGTGCTCTATCTCTGGGAGGAAGGCAATGTCCCCGCCAGGACGAAATTTACGCAGGACATGACCGGATATTTCGATGACTGGAACTTCCGCCCCTATGTCACCGCTATCCCCGTCCGGGATGGCGTGAAGCCAAAAGGCGCGGTGGTGCTGATGGCGGGCGGCGCTTATCAGTTTCGGGGCAACTACACCGATTCGCTGCCCACCGCCGCAGCACTGCGAGAGCTGGGCTTTCAGACCTTCATCGTAGACTACCGCCTGTCTCCCTATACGCAGGAGGAAGGTGCGCTGGATGTGGCGAGAGCCGTCCGTTTTGTCCGCAAAAATGCGGAGATCTATGGTATTGACCCAGATGATATTGCCGTCATGGGCTTTTCGGCGGGCGGCATTCAGGCTGGTGAATTTCTGATGCACTATGACGAATATGTGACCGGCACGGCGCTGGACAGCACCTATGTGCCGGACGAGCTGGACGCCGTTCTCGCCTATGCCTCCGCCGCAGGCATGATCTATTCCTTCTATGGCCGCCTCAGCGTGGGAAATATGGATGCAAGCTGGTTGACCGAGGGCGATTTGCCGCCGACCTTCTATGTCTACGGCACCGAGGACCCCTTCTATCGTCAGTTCCAGCAGCAATATGATGTGATCTCTGGAATGGGCATTTCCACCGGGCGCATCGTGCTGAACGGCTGGCCTCACGGCTTCGGCTCCGATGGTGGTTGGGTTAAGGACTACGCCGCATGGCTGGAAACAATTTTCGCATAAGGAGTGATTTCGATGAAAGCACTGTTAGTAAACGGTAGTCCCCATCCAAGGGGCTGCACATATACCGCCCTGACCGAACTGAAAAACACCCTAGAGGCCGAGGACATCGAAGTGGAGCTGCTCCATGTGGGCAACAAGGACATTCGCGGTTGTATTGCCTGCCGCAAATGTGCTCAGACAGGCAAATGCGTGTTTGACGATGTGGTCAATGAAGTTGTACCAAAACTGGCAGAGGCGGACGCCTTTGTCATCGGCTGCCCGGTATACTTTGCCTCCCCCGCAGGCGGAGCCATCTCCTTCATGGACCGATTGTTTTTCAGCACCCTCGGCATCGACAAGACCATGAAGGTGGGGGCGGCGGTAGTCACCTGCCGCCGGGGCGGCAACACCGCCACCTTCGATGTGTTGAACAAGTATTTTACCATGACCGGGATGCCGGTAGCCTCCAGCCAGTACTGGAACATGGTCTACGGCGGCTCGGCCGAAGAAGTAGCGCAGGATGCTGAGGGCTTGCAGACCATGCGGACACTGGGGCGCAACATGGCGTTTATGATGAAGTCCTTTCAGTTGGGTAAGGAGCAGATCGGCTTGCCTCAGAAGGAACCACTGATTTTCACAAACTTTCACAGATAAGGGGTGTTGCTTTATGAGAAAAATTACAGCAGGCAGAGATGTGCTTGGTGAATTTGCGCCGAAGTTCGCACAGCTCAATGATGATGTTCTTTTCGGTGAGGTTTGGAGCCGGGAAAGCGAGCTTTCTGCACGCGACCGTTCCCTCATCACCGTGACAGCACTGATGGCGCAGGGGCTGACGGATACCTCCTTCGGTCATCATCTGGCAATGGCAAAAGAAAACGGTATCACCCGCAGCGAAATTGCGGAGATCCTGACACACGCCGCATTTTATGCGGGCTGGCCGAAAGCATGGGCGGCGTTCCGCATGGCAAAGGATATCTGGGCAGACGAGGAAAGCACCGACGAAAAGCAGCGTCATCAAAACAGTATGATATTTCCCATCGGAGCGCCCAATGACGGTTTCGCACAATATTTCAGCGGGCAGAGCTATCTTGCGCCGGTTTCCACGGCGCAGGTCAAAATATTCAATGTAACCTTTGAACCCGGCTGCCGCAACAACTGGCATATCCACGAGGCGGACAAGGGCGGCGGGCAGATCCTTATCTGCGTGGCCGGGCGCGGTTACTATCAGGAATGGGGCAAAGAGCCGCAGGAACTGCACCCCGGCGATGTGATCAACATTATGCCCGGTGTAAAGCACTGGCACGGCGCTGCGCCGGACAGCTGGTTTTCCCATCTGGCGGTGGAAGTACCTGGAGAAAACTGCCGCAGTCAGTGGTGTGAGCCGGTGAGTGAAGAAGATTATCAAAAGCTAAAATAAGGAGCATTGCTATGAGCATTTTATTTATCAACGGCAGTCCCAACAAAAACGGGAACACCGCTGCACTGGCGGCGGAGCTGCTGAAAGATCACGAATATGAAACCCTGAATCTGACTGACTACACCATCGGTGCTTTCGGTCAGAATCTCCCCGGTGACGAGCTGAATGCCGTTATTGCCGCCATGAAGAAGGCGGACACCATCGTCATCGGCTCTCCCGTCTACTGGCACAATATCTGCGGCAGCGTCCGCAATGTGCTGGACCGGTTCTATGGTAAGGTGGAAAACGGTTCTCTGTCCAGCCGCAGGCTGTACTTTGTATTTCAGGGCGCTGCCCCTGAAAAATGGATGCTGGAGGCGGGCGAGTACACCATGAAGCGCTTCGCCGCGCTCTACGGCATGGCATATAGCGGCATGGTGACCAGCAAGGCCGATGCCGCCAAGCTGAGCAAGGAAGTGTAAGATGCAGTACCGTACTTTAGGCAGTGATCTGACTGTTTCTGCGGTCGGTCTCGGCTGCATGGGCATGAGCCACGCCTACGGAGCCCCTGCCGACAAAAAGGAAATGACGGAGCTGCTGGCACAGGCAGTGGATCTGGGCTATACCTTCTTTGATACTGCGGAGGTCTACGGTACACCGGAGCACCCACATGACAATGAGGAACTGGTGGGGGCGGCGCTGAAGCCCTATCGGGACAAAATCGTGCTTGCCACCAAGTTTGGCATTCACTTTGACATGAGCAGCACCGCCACCAATAAGCCGCTGGTACCGGATTCCCGTCCGGAGGTCATCCGTGCATCGGTGGAAGCGTCTCTGAAACGGCTGGGCACCGACCACATTGACCTCTATTACCAGCACCGGCTGGACCCGAAGATTCCCATTGAGGAGGTGGCGGGCGTAATGGCCGACCTCATCCGCGAGGGCAAGATCACCCACTGGGGGCTGTCCGAAGCTACGGAAGACACGATCCGCCGCGCTCACGCAGTCTGTCCGGTGACAGCCATTCAGAACCGCTACTCCATGATGGCACGGTGGTATGAAAATCTGTTCCCAGTGCTGGAAGAACTGCACATCGGCTATGTGGCGTTCTCGCCGCTGGCCAACGGTTTTCTCTCCGGCAAGTATGATAAGAGCTCGCAGTTTGACGCTGAGACAGACTACCGCAGCGTCATGCCCCAGTTCCAGCCGGAGAATATCGACCGCAACCACGATCTTCTCACTTTGCTTCAAAAGCTGGCAGAGCAGAACAACGCCACTCCCGCACAAATCTCACTGGCATGGATGCTGTGCAAGAAGCCGTACCTCGTACCTATTCCCGGCACACGCCGGTTGAGCCGCCTGCTTGAAAATGCCGGTGCGGCAGATGTTACGCTGTCCGCCGAAGAAGTCAGCGTCATCGACGAGACGCTGAATGGCATGGAAATGTCAGAGGTGTTCGGCGGCAGCAAAACCGTAAATAGATGATTTTATCAGAAAGGATGTTGTTTTATGGAATATGCAAATCTTAATAATGGCGTGAAAATGCCTATGGCCGGTATTGGCACATTTCTTTTGACCCCGGACGAGGCAGAGGCCTCCTGCGTCAGTGCCTTGCAGGACGGTTATCGCCTGATTGACACAGCCAACGCCTATGTGAACGAAAAGGCAGTTGGCCGCGCTATGAAGAAGTCCGGCTTGCAGCGGGAGGAAATTTTTCTCGAAACCAAGCTGTGGCCCAGCTTCTATGAGCAGCCCGACGCAGTGGACAAGACACTTGCCCGTCTGGACACCCCCTACATCGACCTGCTGCTGATTCACCAGCCCGCAGGCAATTATGTGGCGGGCTACCGTCAGATGGAGAAGGCGTACAAGGAGGGCAAGGTGCACGCCATCGGTCTGTCCAACTTCAAAAAGGAGCAGATTGAGGAGATTCTTTCCCTCTGTGAAGTAAAACCCACGATTTTGCAGACCGAGCTGCACCCCTATAACCAGGAACCGGAGCTGAAAGCCTTCCTGAAGGAGAACGGTATCGTGCCGCAGGCATGGTATCCGCTGGGCCACGGTGACAAGGCGCTGCTGGAGGAGCCGCTGTTCGCTCAGCTTGGCAAGAAGTACAGCAAGTCCGCGCCCCAGATCATTCTCCGCTGGCACATTCAGAGCGGCAATATCGTCATCCCCGGATCCAAGAACCCCGACCATATCAAGTCCAACTTTGACCTGTTCGACTTTGCTCTGACAGAGGACGAAATGGCGCAGGTCGCTGCCCTCAACAAGAACGTGCGCTACTACACCAGCACCCCGGAAATGCTCAAAAAGTACGCGGAAATGGTTCCGCCGGTGGACGAGCAGAAGTGAATCGATTTTTTTCGCTTTCGGTGACTCTTGTGTTGATACTGACTCTCGCGGGGTGCGGAGCCGGTACAGCAGTGCCGACCCAGCCGGAGACAACGCCTGCACCGAGTGCCGAACTGACGGAAGAACCGTTGGAAAGCACAGCATCGGCTGTCACATCGGAGCCGGTTCAGACTGGCCTGTTTGCAGAGCAAATCTTCTCCGGCGCGGACGGTGACATCCATTACAGCTATTATTTGCCAGACAGTTACGATGGCAGCCGCAAGTTTCCGATGATGGTCGTTATGCCAGGCTATAACATGATGTGGTTCGGTGAAGATTCTTCCGGCAGCAATCTGAATTGGAGTGGCTTTACCGTATGGACAAGGCTGGACACCGAGATGGTCGTGGTTTCTGCACAGCTCACTGACTGGGGTGAAAAATCCGCCCGGCAGGCCATTGAACTAACGGAATACTTTATCAATCGTTTTGCCGTGGATACCAGCCGGGTCTATGCCGCCGGGTATTCCGCAGGCGGCGAGACCATGTCCCGTGCGGTAGCCATGCGGCCCGACCTGTACGCCGCCTATCTCCACGGCGCTTCTCAGTGGGATGGCAGCTATGCACCCATTGCGGAGAATAGCGTGGCGATTTATATCTACATGGCCGACGGTGACGAGTATTACGGCAGCGCCAAGGCCCGCTCGGCCTACGAAAATCTCCACGAAGCCTATGAAAACGCCGGTTGGAGCGATGCCGACATCGACCAGGTTCTTCGTATTGAAACGCCCAATAATGCCTTCTTCAACGAAAAGGGCATTTATAACTACCACGGTGGAGCTAATGTGGTCTTTGATGACCCAGACAATTTGAACTGGGTGATCTCTCACAGCAAAGGATGAGAACATGAAACCGATTCTCAAAATAAAAATCGCAGTCGATGCCGCAATGACCGTCGCGCTGCTGCTTTTGATGGCCTACGGTCTTGTGGGCGAGGCAGCCCACGAGTGGATCGGTATGGGAATGTTCGCTCTGTTCGTGGCACACCATGTTTTGAACCGCCGATGGATTCAAGCTGTGCCGCGGGGGCGCTACACGCCCCTGCGCATCGTGCAGACGGCACTGGCAGGGCTGATTTTCCTGTGCATGGTCGGCTCCATGATCAGCGGCATTGTGCTGTCCCGCCATGTGTTTGCGTTTCTTCCCAAGCACGGTGGCTATGAGCTTGCACAGCAGGTGCATATCCTCTGTGCTTACTGGGGCTTCATCTGTATGAGCCTGCATCTGGGGTTTCACTGGAGCATGATGCTGGCGATGGCGCGCAAGCACTTGCAGCCCTCGCCTTTGCGGACGTGGAGCCTGCGGCTGATCGGCTGGTTCTGGGCAGCGTATGGCACGTTCGCTTTCCGACACAGAGGTGTTAGTTTATATCTGCTGCTTAGAAGCCACTTCGTATTCTACGATTATACCGAGCCGGTGCTCATCTTTCTGATCGATTATCTCTCCGTAATGGTGATGTTCGTGCTGATTGGATATCTTATATCAATGCTGTTGAAATGGCTGCCCACTTTTTGTTTACATTGAGTGTGATAAAACGCTGCAATTTTCGTCCAATTATATGGCGAAGATTGCAGCGTTTTTTTATTTTCAAGCTGTTGCTTTTGCAGTTTGCATATGCGCCTGCGAAGAAAATGAGGGATTTCAAAGGGAACATCCCTTTGACGCTGGGTTTCCAATAGGGGTGCGAGCATCCCTGTTGGCACACGATTTTCCGCAGGAAAGTCTAGTGTGTTATACCTTTGCTTCCGGCTGACGCGGGAAAGGGGTTGACGGCGTACTCAGCAATGGGGCAGAGTGTGGCGGCAAACGCTTTTTCGCGGCAGTAGGACAGGCGGGTTTTGTGACGTGAGTTGCGGCACAAATGCAGGATTTTTGAGAAACAAAATCCGCCTGTCCGGAAAAGGAAGCAGAGGTATATAAAAGCCTTCGTCCCACCACAGCGATGCCTTTGTTTCAGCGTTTCTTCCGCTTTCCCTTGCCGTGGGTCATGGTCGTTTTCCCACGCTGGCTGATGGGAGTTTTCAGGTGCTTGGACAGCTTTAGTACATCGATCAAGTTGACAAATTGTTCCATTGTGATGGCATCGTAATCAATCCCCAATGTGGAAAGCAATGCTTTCGCTTTCTTTTCCTCGGAGCTTCCCTCAAAGTTCATCGCATCCTGTAACTGATCCTGCATAGTTGCTGCAAGGGAGATTTCATCCGCCGTCATGGTGTCGGGGCGGTGTTCACTCCGAATGTCACGAAGGATACCTTTCAGATCATCCGCAATCAGGCTTCCGAAATATTCATCTTCCCGAATCTGCGCCACTTCTAATGTCCGCAGATGCAGGTCATTTTCTTCGCCGCCATTTTTCATCAATGCCATCTGCCGGACAGCTTCCAGCACGGCATTCATATCGTTGACCCGCATATCCGCGATCCGGTCAACGTAAATCTCAGCGTCCAGCATGAACCGCTGGAAATCCTTGTGGCAGATCAGCTCCGACAGCAGCCGGTGGTTGAACTTGCCTGTTCTTAATACATCAATCGAAGCATCACCCAAATGCAGCTCATGCAGAGCTGTGTTTGGGTGATTTTTTGTTTCCGTCCGCCCCATCAGATAGTCGCAGGAAACACCGTAATAGTCAGCCAGCACCAAAATGCTGTACGGGCTGATGTCCTTGCCGTTATCCGATTCATATTTGCCGAGTGCGGATTTTGAGATACCCACCTCGGCGGCAAGCTGCTCCAACGTCAGCTTTCGCTCTACTCGTAAATCTTTCAACCGCTCTCCGATTGTCAGCTTGACTTGCATACAGCAGTCTCCTTTTCCATTTTTCTGTATTATATCATGCTTTTCCGTTTTTGTCTCAAAGCGTGGAAAAATCCTACTTTCATCCGACTTTTCCTACCTCTTGGATATACGGGAAAGAGCCTGTTTTCTTACTAAAATTTAGACGTAAACCACGCAGCACCTTGAAAATTTCATGATCGTCCGATGAGGATATGCTTCCGGAGAAGTATCGCATTCCGCGTACCAAGGAAGAGGCAACGCCGGGGTAAGGACTCGGGCAGGAACGGCATCGGGTAGAACGGCGAAGTTCAATTATTTTACAGGAGGAAACAGGTATGGATTTATTTACACAAATCAAGATGGGAGTTTCCGTAAAAGAGGCTGCCGAATACTACGGATTGGAAGTAAACCGTGGCAACATGGTCTGCTGCCCCTTCCACGCCGACCGTACACCCAGTATGAAGCTGAATGAGGATTATTTCTACTGCTTCGGGTGCGGAGCCCACGGCGATGTGATCGACCTTGTGGCAAAGCTGTTCAACCTGAGCAGCTATGACGCAGCGAAAAAGCTGGCGTATGACTTTGGGATCGACCCGGACAAGCCCCCGGCTGCGGCAGCGCTGCGGAAACCGAAATATCCGCTGGCAAAGGCGTTCCAGAATGAGACGCTGCATTGTCAGCGGATATTGTGCGATTATCTGCATCTTTTGGCGCATTGGAAGGTGCAATACGCGCCCAAAACGCCGGATGATACTCTTGATGACCACTTTGTGGAAGCCTGCCAGATGCTCGATTATATCGAGGATCTGACAGATATTTTAACCTTTGCGGAGTTGGAGGTTCGCGTGAAAACCGTGGATATGCTTCAAAAGGACGGCATGATTGACCGGCTGGAAGAACGCCTGAAACGGACGGAAAAGGAGGTGGATGCCCGTGACGAAACGGAAATCGGCTAATTTAGACGCGCCCATATGGTTTGATGGCACAAATATCAATGAGGCGCTGTTCTGTGATGAATTTCTGAGCAGTCGGAAAATCATCTTTGCCGATGGTGCTTTCTTTACACCGGACGGCAGAGTGACCGACGATCTGCCGCTTCGTGGCGAAATCTATGAGAAACTGAAATGCTGCGCCGTGAACAATATCCCCCGCAAAATCACCAACATTCTGGAAGTGATGAAGCTGGCGGCTCATGTGGAGGACTTTGCACCGGAAGCAGATAGAATCCATCTGGCAAACGGTACTTTGAAGCTGGACGGCAGCTTTACCGAGGGCAGACCGAACATTGTGCGGAGCAGACTGCCGGTGGCATACCGCCCTGACGCACCGGCTCCCGTCCGGTGGCTTTCTTTTCTGGATGGGCTTCTCTATACAGAGGACATTCCAACCTTACAGGAGTTTATTGGCTATTGCCTGATTCCCAGCAATAAGGGGCAACGCATGATGGTGATTAAGGGAAACGGTGGTGAAGGAAAATCACAGATCGGTGCTGTGCTGGTTGCGCTTCTCGGCAGCAACATGAAGGATGGCAGCATCGGCAAAATTTCTGAAAACCGCTTTGCCCGCGCCGACCTGGAACACATTCTGCTGTGCGTGGATGATGATATGCGGATGGAAGCACTGCGGCAGACCAACTATGTCAAGTCTATCGTGACCGCCCAAGGTAAGATGGATCTGGAACGCAAGGGCAAGCAGAGCTATCAAGGGTGGATGTTTGCCCGCCTGCTGGCGTTCTCCAACGGCGATCTGCAAGCGCTATATGACCGGAGCGATGGATTTTACCGCCGACAGCTTGTGCTGACTACCAAGGAAAAGCCTGCGGGACGGATAGATGATCCTGACCTTGCCGAAAAGATGAAAGCCGAAGCCGAGGGGATTTTCCTCTGGGCGTTTGAGGGCTTGAAGCGGCTTGCCGCCAACAACTTCAAATTCACGGAAAGCCAGCGCACACGGGATAACCGGGAGGCAGTGAAGCGAGATAACAATAACGTCTTTGATTTTCTGGAATCCGAGGGCTATATCCGGCTGAAGTCGGACTGCACCATCAGCTCTAAAGACTTGTACGAAATTTACCGGATGTGGTGTGAGGAAAATAATCTGACACCGTTAAAGCGCCGCAGCTTCAGCGAGAGTGTGATTGCGAACCAAAGCAAGTACAATCTTGAATACTGCAACAAGATCACCAATGCTGCCGGACGGCGTGTATGGGGCTTCTTCGGTATTGAAGCGATTGCCAGACCTAATATAAACGGGTTTTCTGATGTTTCAGAGTATACGTACGTACCGGAGGACTGGCGATGATTTTTCTGCGACTGCGCCGTGTACGTATGTACGTTTTACTTTCCTGAAACGCCGCTATATGAAAAACTCTGACCGGCAAAGCCTATATTTTCGGGCACGAAATCAAGCCAAGTGAAATCCGTAAATTATTTGCCTGATGGCAGAAATGGTTTCACGGAATCGCGCTTCTCGGAACAGCAAAGCGGGTACGTGGAAGCGTGGAGAATCACACGTTTTAGAGTAAAGTCACACAGAACAGAAAAGTCGATAGGTGTCACCTGTGGACAGGACATCATAACGGCGATTTTGAGCGGATTTGAGAGTAAGGCTTTTTTCACGATGCAGCGAAGCGGATGCGCCGAATGGCGTGCTGGCTTCGCTTTTTCATCATCTGAATTTTGGAGGGAATTTGAATATGAGTGTACGCAATGAGATCAAGGCGCAGATCGTTCGCGCCGGTTTTACCATGCAGGAAGTTGTTGACCTGTTACATGATGAATATGGCTGGTCGGACAGTGTTTCCAATCTGTCCGCAAAATTGCAAAGGGAGAGCATCCGCTACAAGGAGGTCGTGGAACTGGCCGACGTGCTGGACTGCGACATCGTGTGGGTGAAGCGAGGGGAGCGCCGATGAAAGCACAGTACGCCATTCTCCGCTTTGCCAAGTACAAGGGGCCGGAAATCGGCCACATCGAGTCCCACAACGAGCGTACCAAGGAGAAGTACGCCAGCAACCCCGACGTGGACACGGCGCGCAGCCACCTCAATTTCCATCTGGTGACGCCGCAGCGCAAATACCGCGCCGAGGCGGAAAAGCAGATCGCGGAGGCAGTCTGCCGCACGCGGTCGGACAGCGTGCGCGTGGTGGAGGCGCTGGTGACTGCCAGCCCGGAGTTCTTTAAGGGCAAGAAAAAGGGCGAAATCAAGGCCTATTTTCAGGAGGCGCTGGATTTTATCCGGGAACACCAGGATCCCAAAACCATTATATCCGCCGTGGTGCATATGGACGAGAAAACGCCCCATATGCATCTTTGCTTTGTCCCGCTGACAGCGGACAAGCGGCTCTCCGCCAAGGAAATCGTCGGCAACAAGAAGAAGCTGACGCAGTGGCAGGACAGGTTCTGGGAGCACATGGTCAAAAAATACCCCGATCTGGAGCGCGGCGAGAGTGCCGGTGAAACCGGACGCGACCATATCCCACCGCGGGTATTCAAGGAGGCTGTCCATCTGAACCGGATGAAGGAGCAGATACTGAAACTGATGACAGATACCAATCTTCTTAATAAAAAATCGAAAATGGAAGAACTGGAGGCATTGTTGGACAAATATGTTCCGGCAACAGAAGCTCTGCGGACGAAGCTCAGAAAGTATGATAAGGCGTACAAAGCGCTTTCTGATGAGAACAGCGCACTGGAAGCGGAATTACAAACAGCAAAAGATGCCAGCAAGGAAAAGATTGCGGACAGACTGAAATACGGAAAAACGGAGCAGGAGCTTTGTGAGCTTCATGCTCTGATAGACAACATACCACCGGAAATTGTAGCTGCTTATAGGAGAAAAACAACAGGATTGCAAAACGAACGTTGAGGATAGCTTATGAACAATGAATTGATGAGAGACGTAAACTTCATTCGTTGTTCTACGATGATCGCCGAACTGCTGATGAAGTATAAATCTATGGAAACAGAAGAAGACCAAGAGGGCTGGATGCAAGAAGGGGCATCCAGCCCTCTTCTTTTTTTACTGCGGCTATTGAAAAGTTTTTTGTCATCGTTTATACTGTTTGAAGTAGATGTTTGTTACTGACAAAACAGAATGAAGGAGGTACCGTCCATGGAAAATGCATACATATATACACGTGTTTCAACTTTGATACAGGTGGACGGTTTTTCTCTTGAGGCACAGGAAGCAGAAATTAGAGCTTTTGCGGAAGCGCGCAAGATCAATATTGTCGGGAAATATACGGATGAAGGGAAATCCGGAAAGAATGCCGAGCATCGTCCTGCCTTTACGCAGATGATGGAGGATATTCGGAGCAAGAAGGACAACATTCGTTATGTTCTTGTTTTTAAGCTTTCCCGTTTTGCCAGAAATACCAGTGACACCGCAAAGTACCTTCAGGAGCTTTCAAGCTATGGAATTGGTCTTTTGGGGATCAAGGACGGAATCGACACTTCAACCGTTACCGGCAAGATGATTGCAAATATTATGGGAGCTGTTGCGGAAGTCGAGCTTGAGAACATTCATGAACAGACGCTTGCCGGAAGACAGCAAAAAGCCAGAAACGGTCTCTGGAATGGAGCGCAGGCCCCGTTTGGATATTCTTTGAAGGATAAAAAGCTAATGATATATCCGAAAGAAGCGGAAACGGTCAAGGAGATTTTCCGGCTCTACACAGAGGAAGGGCAGAGCATCAGCTACATTGCAAAGAAACTTAATGATGAAAACATCCAGCGTGAGCAGCGCGGAAATGTAAAAATCTCTGGCTTTACAGACAGAACCGTCCGTATCATTCTCAGTAATCCGGTTTATGCAGGCATGATTTCCTACGGTCGCCGCCATACGGTAAAGGTTGAGGGAAAGAACAACGAAACGAAGGTCGTGAAGCAAGACGATGAAAGCAAGATTATCCTTGTGGATGGCGTGCATGAACCGATTGTCAGCAAGGAGACTTTTGCAAAAGCAGCAGAGCGGCTGAAAAAGAATGTTGCCCATCGAAAAACCCGAAGTGACAGTACGACCGTTTATCCACTGACCGGCCTGATCAGATGTCCAGACTGCGGAAAAAACATCTTTGGTTATACTGCGCCGCCAAGGAAAAAGAAAAACGGAAAAGAAGGTTATTATCCGAGATATATTTCCTATCGGTGCATATCCGGAAGAGATAGAAACGGGATCAGCTGTTCTCTTGCCAACAAGTATTACAGCGGCACCAAACTGGAAACCGAGGTGAAAGAGGTTATATCCTCCATGGTGACAATCCCGGAGTTTGTAGAGCTTATTTCTCAAAAGATTGATATTCAGACAGATGTAAATTCTCTGCGGAAGAAGCGGGCAGCCATTCAAAATGAAATCACGAAATATAACGGCAATATGCTCCAGACTGAAAAGAGACTGACGGAGCTTGACATTGCGGACAGGCACTATCAAAATAAGGTAGACAGTTTAAACCGCATTCTGGATGACCTGTATGAAAAGATCGAGGATGCACAGACAAGACTTGATGAAGTAAATCAGGAAATCACTATGGTTGAAAAATCTGCCATGACGAAGAAATCCATCTTTGAAATGCTGGAAGGCTTCAGCAAGTACTACGATGTCATGTCGCCGGAGGATAAAAAGGCATTGTTGCAGGCTATGGTTTCGTTTATAGAGCTGTATCCGGAAAAGCGGGATGACAAGCATCTGATAAAGACGATACATTTCACCTTCCCTGTTACCTACGATGGTGAAAGCGGAGCGTTATTTGTCAGAACTAATAAACAGCAAGTTGAGACGGTAGTACTGCTTTCCCACAAAAAGCCAGACGGACATATCAACGTAAAAGTTGAGTTTAGCAAGGGTGAGGGAAAAGTTCCACTTGATAATATTACTAAAAGAGCGGAAGGCTACAAGCCCAAAGAACGAGTGACCTACAAAATGATAAAGGAGTACATAGAAGCTAAATATGGCTTCAAAGTACATACCGCATATATCGCAGAGGTAAAAAGAGAATTGGGATTGCCGATGTATGATGCACCTAATGCGGCAGAGGGATTAAAGCAAACAAGGAAGCATCCGACACAGGAAAAGGTAAATGCAATTAAAGACGCATTAAATTATTATAATTTGATCTAATTTTTAAAAGAGAGAAAGGAGAAAAACGAATGGGAAGTAAACCAAAAGTGTTTGTTATTACACCATTTAATGAAGACTTTCTGGCATTGTATGATGAATTGAAAAGAATTTTTAAAGAAGATTTTGATTTTACAAATGCAGGAGATTTGGATAACCAACAGAATATATTACAGGATATAGTGGAAGGGATTCATCAAGCTGATGTCATTATTGCTGATTTGACAGGACTCAATGCCAATGTGTTTTATGAATTAGGACTAGCTCATGCTATAAATAAAAAGGTAATTATTATTACACAAGATCTTGGAGAATTACCATTTGATATAAAATCATATCGTGCAAACGAATACAGTTTGCAATTTAATAAATTGCCCAAACTAATAGAAGAACTGAAAAAATTGTTATTTGGTGCAATTGACAATAGTGTGAAATATGGAAATCCTGTTTCAGATTATATACCTGATTTCTACAAATGTGAGAATAGTATTTCTCCTATTAATAACCCGAAAGATATGGCTGATGAAGGCAATGGTGGTATTCAAGGTACAATTGATGATGAAGGTGAAAAAGGTTTCCTTGATTATATTGCAGATATTGAAGAAAACTCAACAAAAATGACAAATGAAATTACATCCATGGGGAATGAAATGGATGAAATGGATATATCTATTAATGCTGTTACAAATGAGATTAATCGTGTAAAATCTCAAAGCGGTAATGTGGATGCAAGTTTTGTAAGAAATATTTGTCGAAAACTTTCTAGTCCCATAGATATATTTGCAGGAAAATTAAAAAGTCATGTAAATGAAGTGTCCAAATATTGGGATATAGTTGAAAATAGCTATCTTTCATTATTAGACAATCAATATGCTCAGAATGTGAACAATATTGAAGATATATGTGAGTCTATGACTGCATTGAAGAATATGCAAAATGCAATTTATGGCTCCAACGAGAATATTGAAGGTTTTATCGGTGTATTACGTGGATGTTTGGGAATGGAGCGAAGATTAAACAAAGCAATTTCTTCACTTATATCTGAACTTGAAGAATATTTACAAATGACAGACACTATGTCTTCATCTGTTGATAGGATACTCAGTAAAGGCGAGATTGTTATAGATACTTTGAAGAAATAGTCGTTAATGTAACTATAATAAATTTTGGATAGATTGTTTGAGAAGGATGTGCGGTGCAATGGGAAAAGTTATTAAAGATACGCCTCATGCAAATGGAATAGATATTTGCATTTATACGCAAGACTTTGAAAATGAATTCATTTCATTGACTGATATAGCCAGATATAAAAGCGAAGATCCGGCCGCAGTAATACAAAATTGGATGAGAAATCGAGATGTTATAGAATTTCTGGGATTATGTGAAAGACTTCATAATCCTGATTTTAACCCCCTCGAATTCGAGGGGGTTAGAAAGCAAGCGGGAGCAAATGCATTTACAATGTCACCTAAGAAGTGGATAGAAGCAACTGCTGCAATTGGTATTGTTTCAAAAGCAGGGCGTTATGGTGGTACCTATGCTCACAGCGATATTGCCATGTCGTTTGCTACGTGAATTTCACCGGAATTCCAGTTGTATATTATGAAAGATTATCGAAGATTAAAGACTGATGAAAATAGCCGATTATCTTTGAATTGGAATCTAAATAGAGAAATTTCTAAGCTAAATTATAGGATACATACAGATGCAATTAAAGAGAACTTGCTTCCGCCAGAATTAACACCAGCTCAGATTTCTTTTACATATGCGAACGAAGCAGACATGTTGAATGTTGTCCTTTTTGGAAAGACAGCAAAACAATGGAAAGATGAACAGCCGTCTGTGAAAGGAAACATGAGGGATGTAGCAACACTGAATCAACTACTAGTACTTGCGAATTTGGAAAGTTATAATGCTATTTTGATTAATCATGGGAAAAGCCAGAAAGAACGAATGGAATTACTGCGTCAATTAACAGTACAGCAGTTGCAGACTTTGGAGACAGTGAGTTTAAATAATCTCCCGAGATTGGGAACAATCTCACAGAAAGATTAGGTTACAATAGGGTGGCTTGTGGGAAAAAGGTAATACCGTGGAGTGCGTATGTGCTTTGAGCAGACGGTAAATATTTGAAACTGAAACTGCATTTGAATGATTTTTGAGACTCGGCGTATAGTCGAGCCTCGTTTTTTGCGCTTTTCGGCGGTAAAAAATACTATTTGCCGTTGCGTTCGAAAATTTGGTTGCATTTATTGCCGAAAAGGCATATACTTCGACATACTGCGCTCATTTTGGGCGAAATGCTCGGAACCGGGTGTACGTTCAGAAAGCTCTATACCGAGGAGGACGGGAGCTGTAAGGGCGAGGCATTCCTTCGCTGTATCAACGATGAGGATTTGGCAAAGGATTTGGACGCGCTGAAGGAAACAGCCGCCAAATACGAGGTGGAGATAGTCGTCAGAGACTCCGACAATGAGTATTATAAGCCCACTTCTCTTGGAAGCGACGGCTATAAGTATGTCAGGAAAATCGTGCAGAGCGTATTTAACTACGCTGTGGCAGTTCCGTTTATTCTTCCTGCCGGAACGGATGCGAGAAGATTTACCGGACTTTCCGACTCGGTAATCAGATTTGCTCCCATTGACATTGACGGTCAGCAATATGCGTCGGTTCACAGCGAAAACGAGAACATAAATGTTGATAAAATTCCTTTGGCAGTAAAATTCTATAAGGAACTTTTGAGAAATTACAAATAATATTCTTAAACACACCCCGATTCGGCCGGCAAACGCTCGACTGAACCGGGGCGCTTTGATTTTAACCGGAAACAGTGGGATTGAATTTACAGACAAAACGGGGTATAATGTAAAAAACGGCCAACGGTTAATAAGTCAGGAGGACTCTGTTATGAGAATAATAGATATTTCCAACGATATTTTGTCGGCAGAGGTTTACGAGGGCGATCCGGTGCCTGAGCTTATTAGTCTGGCTTCCCTGAAAAACGGGGACAGATACAATCTCAACGCCGTCAATATGGGGCTTCACAACGGTACTCATATGGACGCGCCGCTACATTTTATCGACGGTGCCGACGGAATCGACAAGGTAAAGCCCGACGCCTTTATAGGGCCGTGCACAGTGCTTGAGGTTTCGCCGGGAATCATAACCGGCTCCGTGGTTGAGGAGTATTTTCCGCGCAGGGCGGAGCGTATACTTCTGAAATCGGGAGGCAGGGCGTTTATACATCGCAGTGCCGCCGACGCCATGGCATATTTCGGGTATAAGCTTGTCGGTACAGACGGGCTTGACGTCGAGCCGCCGCAGAGCGAAAACTATGAAACTCATAAGGCGCTTCTCGGGCAAAATATAGCTGTCCTTGAGGGACTTGACTTATCGGATGTTGCAAACGGAGAATACTTTTTGATTGCGCCGCCGTTAAAAATAGAGTCGGCAGAGGCGTCACCCGTTAGAGCTATGCTTATAACCGACTATGTGTTTTGGAGCGGAAAGCCCGAAGCTTAAATTCCGGGAAAGGTTTTAATCATTTGAAAAAAGTTATAATTATAGGAGCCGGACCTGCCGGCATAACGGCGGCTCTCGAGCTTCTTCGCAGAGGCAAAAATGAATATGATATAACGGTGCTCGAGGAGAGCGACTCGATAGGCGGAATTTCGCGCACGGTGAATCTTGACGGCAACCGTATGGATATAGGCGGTCACAGGTTCTTTTCAAAAGAGCAGCGCGTAAATGAGTGGTGGCAGAGTATTTTGCCGCTTCAGGGTGCTCCGTCAAAGGACGATAAGCTCCTAAAGCGCAAGGCGCATCTCGTAAAAGGCGGTGCCGACCCCGAAAAGACCGATAAGGTAATGCTCTATCGCCGCAGGGTGTCGCGCATATACTATCTTAATAAATTTTTCGATTATCCCGTGACGATGAAAATGGGAACGCTTATAAATCTCGGGCTTTTAAGAACGCTCGAGGCAGGCTTCAGCTACCTTTTTGCGATGATGTTCAAAAAGCCCGAAACCTCTCTTGAGAATTTCTATATAAACCGTTTCGGCAAAAAGCTGTATTCGATGTTTTTTGAGGACTATACCGAAAAGCTTTGGGGCAGACATCCGCGAGACATTTCGGCGGATTGGGGCTCGCAGCGTGTAAAGGGGCTCTCGATAAAAGAGGTTTTGTCGTCTGTTTTGCACAAGGGTAAGAGCGACGAAACATCGCTTATTGAGGAATTTAAATATCCGAAGCTCGGGCCCGGAGAGCTGTGGGAGGCTGCAGCCGGTGAATTTACCGAAAGAGGCGGTAAAATATTGAAGAATGTCTCCGTGAAAAAGATAAATGCTTCGGGTAACAGGGTTTTGAGCGTAATCGCCGATACGGAAAACGGCGAAAAGGAATTTACGGGTGATATATTCTTTTCGTCTATGCCCGTAAAGGACTTGGTAGGCGGAATATCCGGAATCGAAATTCCCGAAACGGTGAAAAGTGCGGCAGAGAATCTCCCGTACCGTGATTTTGTAACGGTCGGACTTCTCGTCGACCGTATGCTTCTTAAAAACAAGACGGATATTAAGACGGTAAACGACATTGTACCGGACTGCTGGATATACGTTCAGGATAAAAACGTAAAGCTCGGCAGAATACAGATATTCAACAATTGGTCACCCTATATGGTGAAGGAGCCGGAAAACACCGTATCTTTGGGGCTTGAATACTTCTGTGACGAGGGCGACGATTTTTGGAATATGCCAGAGGAAGAGTGTATAGCGCTCGCGTCCGACGAGCTTGTCAGAATCGGTGTTATAGACTGCGGAGCGGTTTTAAGCGCGCACCGCGAGAGAGTTAAAAAGGCATATCCCGCGTATTTTGATTCCTATAAGGATTTGCCGGAGATTATAGATTTTCTCAATACTCTTGATAATCTTTACTGCGTCGGCAGAAACGGCCAGCACCGTTATAACAATATGGATCATTCCATGATGACGTCACTTTTGGCTGTGGATAATATACTTTCCGGCAAAAATGACAAGAGCGCGATTTGGAACGTAAATACCGAAGAGGAATATCACGAGAAAGGCGATAGGAATGAATAAACAAAAAAGAGCGTCATGCTGCGAGCAATGCTCATATTACGACTATGACGAATATTCCGAAGAATATATCTGCTCTGCCAATATGGACGAGGATGAATTTATGCGCTTTATAAGCGGACCGGGCTCATACTGCCCGTATTTTGACCCGTATGACGAATATAAAATAGTAAGCAGACAAAACTGATGTTTCACTCTTGCAAATCGAAAAAAATGTGTTATACTATTTAAGAAAATTAATTCCGAAAACGCTGTGACAAAGACAGTAGGTATATATGATGCCGTAAAAGAGAGTTTGCGCCGTCGGCTGAGAGCGCATACTGCGGTTTATGTGCCGAAATTTCACTTTCGAGCGGTGCGGCTGAAAAATGCAGTAGGTCGCAACGGATTCGCCCCCGTTACGGGCGAGGGGAGTATAGGCTCTCTTGAAATCGGGTGGTTAAACGGTGTATAAATCTCCGTCCCTTTTTCGGGACGGGGATTTTTTTCGGAATTTACAGCTGAATTTAAGCGTTGTACACGTGCTTTGCCCTGTACGCGCTATCCAGAAAGGATGATTGCATTGAAAGAAAAGCTTATGGAAATTCGTGAGCGTGCCGAAAAAGAGCTTTCAGAGCTTCGTGATGCTACCGAGCTTGAAAACTTCAGAGTTCAGGTGCTCGGCAAAAAGGGCGAGCTTACGGGAATTTTAAAGCAGATGGGTTCGCTTTCCGCCGAGGAAAGACCGAAGATGGGTCAGCTCGCAAACGAGGTGCGCGCGAGCATCGAAGCAATGCTCAAGGAAAAAACCGCCGAGCTCAGAAGCAAGGAGCAAGAGGCTAAGCTGAAAAAAGAAACGATAGATGTTACGCTTCCCGGCAAAAAGCATGAAATAGGTCATAAGCATCCGCTCTCAATAGTTCTTGACGAGGTTAAGGATATATTTGTCGGTATGGGCTTCCAGATAGCGACGGGCCCCGAGGTTGAGTGGGATTACTATAATTTTGAGGCGCTTAATCTTCCGCCCGATCATCCGGCGAGAGATACGCAGGATACTTTCTATATCACGGAAAAAATGCTCCTTCGTACACAGACTTCTCCCGTGCAGATTCGTGTAATGGAAAAGCAAGAGCCGCCTATAAGAATTATCGCACCCGGCAGAGTTTACCGCTCTGATGCGGTTGACGCAACACATTCGCCGTTCTTCCATCAAATCGAGGGATTGGTTGTGGATAAAGGAATTACAATGGGCGATCTCAAAGGCAGTCTTATGCAGTTTGCAAAGAGACTCTACGGCGAGGATACCGAGATAAGACTTCGTCCGCACCACTTCCCGTTTACCGAGCCGTCCTGCGAAATGGACGTTACATGCTTTAAGTGCGGCGGCAAGGGCTGCCCCATGTGTAAGGGCGAGGGCTGGGTAGAAATACTCGGCGGCGGTATGGTTCATCCGAAGGTGCTTAAAAACGGCGGAGTAGACCCGGAGGTTTATTCCGGCTATGCTTTCGGCGTAGGGCTTGAAAGACTTACAATGTTCCGCTTTAATATCGACGATATGCGTCTGCTCTTTGAGAACGACGCTCGTTTCTTAAATCAGTTTTAAGGGGAGGGTTATATAATGAATTTATCTAAAAGATGGCTTCACGACTATGTGAATTTAGATGTGTCGGATCAGCAGTTTGCCGATGATATGACTCTTTCCGGCTCCAAGGTTGAGTCCTTTGAGACTGAGGGTGCCGACATCAAAAACGTAATTGTAGGTAAGGTTGTATCACTCGTAAAGCATCCCGATTCCGACCACCTTTGGATTTGCCAAATCGACGTCGGAGCAAAGGATAATATACAGATAGTTACCGGCGCTCAGAATTTAAATGTAAACGATGTTGTCCCCGTAGCAATGGATGATAGCTTCGTCAGCGGCGGGCATCATATTAAAAAGGGCAAGCTCCGCGGAGTTGAGTCAAACGGTATGCTCTGCTCTCTCGGCGAGCTCGGACTTACGATTCATGATTTCCCGTATGCGATTGAGGACGGTATTTTCGTTCTCGGCGATGATTGCGACAAAACTCTCGGCAAGGATATACACGAGGCAATAGGACTTGACGACGTTATCACCGAATTTGAAATAACGTCAAACAGAGCCGACTGCCTTTCGATAACCGGTCTTGCAAGAGAAGCCGCGGCAACCTTTGACTCAAACCTTGTTATTCCCGAGCCCGCGGTCAAAAAGACTCACGGCGACGTAAACGACTTTTTGTCGGTTGAAATAAAGGAGCCGTCGCTCTGTTACAGATATGCCGGCGCGGTAGTTGAAAATGTCCGCGTTAAGCCGTCGCCGCGTTGGATGCGCGAGAGACTTCGCGCATGCGGAGTAAGACCCATAAACAATATAGTTGACATTACAAACTTTGTAATGCTCGAATACGGTCAGCCGATGCACGCTTTTGACCTTCGCTATCTTGACGGCCACAAGGTAATTGTAAGAAAAGCACTTGACGGTGAAAAAATTACAACTCTCGATGGCGTAGAGAGAGCTTTAAAACCCGAAATGCTTGTTATAGCCGACGAAAATAAGCCGGTTGCCGTGGCAGGTGTAATGGGCGGCGAGTATTCGGGAATTATGGATGACACAACCACCATAGTTTTTGAGTCCGCAATGTTCAACGGCGTTTCCGTAAGAAGAACCGCAAAGGCACTCGGAATGAGAACCGAGGCTTCGGCAAGATACGAAAAAGAGCTTGACGCCACGGGCTGCCTTCGCTCGCTTAAGAGAGCACTGCAACTTGTCGAAGAGCTTGACGCCGGTGATATAGTCGGCGGTGTTGTTGACTGTGACCACAGCGATAAAACACCCGTTACTCTTCCGTTTGAGCCCGAATGGGTAAACAACTTCATAGGAATTGACGTATCGGCCGAGGAGCAGAAAAAGATTCTCGAAAAAATAGATTTCAAGGTTGAAAACGGCGTAATTACCGCCCCGTCATTCAGAAACGATATTGAGCATCAGGCGGATATATCCGAGGAAATCGCAAGATTTTACGGCTATGATAAAATTCCTGACAGAGCACTTTCGGGTGTTGCCGACGGAAGATATACCGACAGGCAGAAGCTTGAAAAGCTCGTCACCGACGTTATGCTTTCGGAGGGACTTTCCGAGGTTTGCACATATACGTTTATAAGCCCCAAGCAGTACGATAAGCTCCGTTTGCCTGCCGATTCTCCGAGAAGAGACAGCGTAAAAATAATGAATCCCCTCGGTGAGGATACAAGCATTATGAGAACAACAGCCGTTCCGTCAATGCTTGATGTGCTCTCCAGAAACTACAACAACCGCAATCCCAAGGCGGCTATGTTTGAAATCGCCGTATCCTTTAAGCCGCGCGGCACTAAGGAGCTTCCCGAGGAGCCGAAGAACATTGTTATAGGTCTTTACGGCGAGGAGTACGACTACTTCACATTAAAGGGCGTTATAGAGGAGCTTCTCTGCAAAACAGGAATTACCGATTACGATATTGAACGCGTAACGGATGATCCGATACTTCACCCCGGCAGAGCGGCACGTATTACTGTCGGCGGCAAGACTCTCGCTCTGCTCGGAGAGGTTCATCCCGAAACGGCAAAGAATTTCTCCATAGGCACACGCTGCTATGTTGCAGAGGTTTCCATGGACGTTCTCTTTGAAAACGCAGGTGCGGAAAAGGTCTATACTCCGCTTCCGAAATTCCCGGCCGTAACACGCGACCTTGCATTTGTATGTGATAAGTCAGTACCTGTTGTCAGCCTTGAAAAAGAAATTCAGTCTGCGGTGGGTAAAACCCTTGAAAACATAACTCTCTTCGACGTTTACGAGGGCAATCAGATAGAGAGCGGCAAGAAGAGTGTGGCATTCAGCCTGAAGCTTCGCTCAAAAGATAAGACTTTGACCGATGACGATGCCGATTCGGCAATGAAAAAAGCGATTAAGGCTATTGAAAAGCTCGGCGCAACTCTCAGAAGCTGAGAAAAACAGCCGATAAAATAAAAACAACCCTACTCACGCCTGAGGTATGAGTAGGGTTGTTTTTTTACTGATTTCAATTAAAAGAAAAAGAATTTTTTCTTTTTTCCGCCTGCTATATTGTGCTTGTCATCTATGCGTACCGTGGTTTTTAAGCTGTTCTCAAGCTCTAAAACAACAATTTCGTTTTCGTCCTTCAATATTGTTCCGGGTATGTAGAGCGATTCCTGCGGACCTATGTCCCAATAGCGACCGAGGCAGAAGCCGTTTATGAATATGTAACCCTTTTTAAGCCCTGCTGTGTGAACAAAGCAGTCCCCGCGACTTGTCGTTTTAAATGTGCCGCGCATAAATGTCGGTGTGTCAAGTCCCTTTGTGTCCGTATACCGAAGCTTGTCGATATTATCGAGCGGAAGGGTGTATATATCCCAATGAGAGAGAACCTGATAATTTATTCTTATCTGGTCTACGCCCTTTCTGTCAAGAAGGTGCGGACCGTAATTTACCCTGCCCATGGCCTCTACCAAAATATCAATGTCATTTTCGCCGGACAAGCCGTGGAGGTCAATGCATTGCTTTTTGTCGTTTCTGTAAATAACGCCCTTGTATTCCTTATTTACAAATACATACGCTCTGTCGGCGAGGCCGTCAAGATAGAGCTTGCCGCCGTATTTTCCGACGAGATGATGATGATAGCAGATAAAGCCGAAGTTCTGACCGAAATGCTCCATGCTTTCGGGGCTTACGCTCTCGTGCTTTTCGCCGAGAGCCTCAATGTTATCGATAAATGCGGCGTATTTTGTGAGCTTGATGTCTCCCACTGTCTGGCGGAGCGGTTCCTGCGGAAGCTCTGTTTCGGGGAGCGACTGAGCACTCAAAAGCTCCTTGCGGACGGCATAATATTTATCCGTGTAGCCGCCCCACTCATTCAAGAGTGCGTCGTCGTCGTAGCTTGTTATAGTCGGCTGATAGCATTTATCGTGATTTGCGCCTGCGGTAAAGCCGAAGTTTGTGCCGCCGTGGAACATATAGAAATTAAAGCTTGCGCCGCTTCTGAGCATATTTTTCAGCTCGGATACGACCGGAGCCGAAGCTCTGTGATGGTGCTTTTCTCCGAAGTGGTCAAACCAGCCGTTCCAAAATTCACCGCACATGCTCGGAGCCTTGAAGCCCTGATATTCCTTGAGCTTTCTGAATGAAGCGGAGGCTCTTGAGCCGAAGTTTGCAACCTTGAGTATGTCGGGCAGAGTTCCGCCGCTGAGCATATCGTCTTGCGGACCGTCAGATGTAAAGAGCAGTTCCTTTACACCGCAATCTCTCATAAGCTCGGCTATGAATTTGAGATATTCCTTATCATTGCCGTAGCTGCCGTATTCGTTCTCCACCTGCATGGCTATTATGTTTCCGCCGTTTTCGTGGCAGAGCGGTAAAAGACGTGGCAAAAGCTCGTGATAATAATTTGAAACCGCGTCAAGATATGGCTTGTACATACAGCGAACACGCATATTTCTGTCTTTTAACAGCCATGCCGGAAGTCCGCCGAAGTCCCATTCCGCGCATATATAAGGACCCGGTCTTACAATAGCGTAAAGACCGACCTTCTTGGCCGTTTCAATGAATTTTACTATATCGAGTATTCCGTCAAAATCAAATTCGCCGGGCTTTTTCTCGTGCAAATTCCAACAGGTGTATGTTTCCACCGTGTTAAAGCCGGCTGCCTTTAATTTCAGAAGCCTGTCCTCCCAATATTCGGGAACGGTTCTGAAATAGTGTATTGCGCCTGAATAAATTTTCAGCTTTTCGCCGTCCAGATAAAAATCTTTTCCCTTATAAGTCAGCATAATATCCTCCGTTTTCTATGTAAAGTAAAATCAATTTACATAGTTATATTGTGAAATTTCGCACCGATGAGCTCCGACAGATCTTTCGGGGACAGCTCAACCTGAGTGCCGATTTTACCGCCGCTCACGACTATTTTGTCAAGTGCCTCTGCGGCCGAATCTATTACGGTTTTAAACTGCTTTTTCATTCCTATCGGGCTGCAGCCTCCGCGTATATATCCGGTTATTTTGTTAATATCCTTAACGTGTATCATCTCAACCGATTTCTCGCTTACCGATGACGCGGCCTCTTTTAGATTGAGTTCCTCTGCGACGGGGATTACAAAAACATAATGTTCTTTTGATTTACCCTCTGTTACAAGCGTCTTGTAAACAAGCGCCGGATCCTGACCTAATTTCTTTGCGACGCCGACTCCGTCAAACGGCTCGTTGTCGTTGTGCTCATAGTAATGAGCCGTATAAGGTATTTTGGCCTTGTCAAGTATTCTCATTACGTTTGTTTTTTGTTCCTTTGCCAAAGCTATGACTTCCTTTTGATGTTTTGTCGGCACAAATCCGTGTGCTGCATTTGTCTATATATTGTACTAAAAAAACGGGACGATGTAAACATCGCCCCGAAAAAAGTTTGAATTTGTTTATTTATAAAGGTATACTCTCGCTTCATACGGACGTAAAGCGCATATGTCTTTTTTAGCCGGAGCGTCGTGGTAGTTTGAAATAAGTACTTCACCTTTTGTAAGGTCAAAACCCTTCGGTGCGCGGAATGTTATAGTGTGGTCGGCAAATGAGCACACTATAAGAGCTTTTTGACCGTTAAAGTTGCGCTCATAGCAGTATATTTCGTTGCTTTCGTGGTAATGCTCCTCATAATCGCCGTAAATAATTATCGGATTTTCCTTTCTTACCTTTAAAAGCTTTCTGTAATAGTTGAGAATGGAATCAGGGTCCTTCTCCTGCTGTGCCACGTTTATTTCGGTGTAATTGGGATTTACGCCGAACCACGGCTCTGCCGTAGAGAATCCGCCGTATTCGCTCGAATCCCACTGAACGGGTGTGCGTGCGTTTTCGCGGCTTGTTTTATTTGCGATTTCAAGATATTTTTTGTCGGAGAATCCAAACTTCTTGAACAGCCTTTGATTGTTAAAAGTAACAACGTCCTTGAATTTGTCGATACTGTCAAGATGGTTGTTGAGCATGCCTATTTCCTGACCCTGATAGATAAACGGCGTACCGCTCTGCATATAGCACATAGTGGCGAGCATTTTGCCGCTTTCGTTACGGAATTTTTCATTGCCGTAACGGCTTATTATTCTCGGATGGTCGTGATTTTCAAGGTAAAGAGCGTTCCAGGCTCTGCCGTAGAGCTTTTTCTGCCAGCGTGTAAATGCCGACTTCATCTTTTTGAGATTGAACGGCGTCGAAATTGTATCGGTCATAAAGCAGTCTGCCTGCATATGGTCAAAGCTTATCATCATATCAAGCTCTTTGTCCTGACCCTCCGTAAAGCTGAGTGCGTCGTCAGCTCCGGTCATCGGAGATTCGCCGACAACAAAGCAGTCATAATGGTTGAGTACGTCATGGCGGAATTCCTTTAAGTACTCGTGAATATGCGGACCCTTGTTGTAATGCTCAACGCCGGTTGCTATGGGCAGAGGAAAACCGTTGGGCAGTCCCTCTTTTTTTGATATGAATGTGATTACGTCCTCTCGGAAGCCGTCTACGCCCATATCGAGCCAGAAGCGCATAATGCTCTTGACCTCTTCTCTTACCTTCGGATTATCCATATTGAGGTCCGGCTGTTTTTTTGCAAACACGTGAAGATAATATTCGTCAAGGCCTTTGTCATATTCCCAAGCGCCGCCCTCAAAGGTAGAGAGCCAGTTGTTAGGCGGACGCTTGCCGTTCTTGCCCTTGCCCTTGCGCCAGAAATAGTAATCGTGATAGGGGTTGTCAACGCTCTTTTTGCTCTCCTTGAACCAATAGTGTTCATCCGAGGTGTGGTTGACCACCAAATCCATAAGAACCTTAAGCCCTCTCTTATGAGCCTCGTCAAGAACCTTTTTAAACAAATCAAGGTCGCCGTAGTCAGGCGAGATGTTTTTATAGTCGGAAATGTCGTATCCGTAGTCTGCGTTCGGAGACGGATATATGGGTGAGAACCAGATACCGTCAACTCCGAGACTCTTTATATAGTCGAGCTTATCAAGAACGCCGTAAAGATCTCCTATGCCGTCGCCGTTTACGTCCTTGAACGAACGACACCATATCTGATAGAAGGCATCCTCTTTATACCAAGTGTTATCCAATTTAAATACACCTCTCTGAATACAAATTTAATATTAGGATTATATCACATATATATATCAAAAACAATTATGTATTTTTTGTTAACAATGACGAGATAAAATGTACTAATTTATTGATAAAAGTTCATTTTTGTTTGCACAAAATGCCGTTGAATTTTTTGCGTTTAGTGGTATAATACACAGATGTAAATAAGTTGTAAATAACGGTCTTTGATGACAAAAGGAGGCTTTTTTGTGGAAAATACATTGAGACGTATCGTAGACGCCGACAGAGCGTCAAGGCTCAGCGTCGAAAAGGCAAGAGAGCGCCGTGAAAATCTCTCCGAGGAGCTGTCTCGCCGCAAAAAGGAAATAGACGCCGCCCATAAAGAGAATGCCGAGGACGCCGTAAAAAAAGCGCGTGAAAAGGCTGAACTTAAGGTGAATCGTGCGTCGCTTGAGCTTGACGGTCAGACCAAACAAAAGTCAGACGCACTCAAAAAGATTTATGATGAAAACCACAATATGTGGGTTGAAAACATCGTTAAAGCCGTTATAGGCTGAAAAGAAACAAATTAACGAAAGGAGCGGCAGAAAATGAACTTTTCCGATCTGTCACAGAATGCCGTTCTCGCTAAGGCGAGAGCTATGTATGCCGGCACGCTGACAAATGAAAATTATGTTGATCTTGCAAACTGCCGCACCATCAACGAGGCTGCCAACTATTTAAAGGGCAGGACTTCATACAGCGAAGCGTTTGTTTCGGTACCTAATGTTAAAATACATCGCGCCCGTCTTGAGGCTGTTTTAAAGCGCTATATGCTTTCGCGTATAGCGTCGCTTTGTTCTTTTGAAAAGGCAATAGGTCAAAATCTCTATGAGATATTACTCCTCAGAAACGACGTTGACTGCATAATAACCTGCGCCGATTATCTTGACAGCGACAATATAGGCGAATATCTTCTGTTTGTTCCGGATTTCTTTAAGGAACATTCGGAGCTCACCATGCTGCCCTTAGAAAGAGCACGTAATTTTGACGAGCTGCTGTCGGGGCTTCACGGTACAAGATATGAGAGCATAATCAAAAAGGCAATGAACGGCAAAACCGAATTTTCCGTTCAGCTTCTTGAAAATGTGCTTTATAATTATTTGTATACCGAAGCTTCGTCGATAATATGCGAAAAATATAAAAAAGGCAAAAAGCGCGATGAGCTGCTCGACGTCTTCCGTATGAGATCCGATATGAAGACCATCGAGAGTATTTACAGGCTCAAAAAATATTACGGCAGCGGTTCGGATATACATACAGGAAGCTTCTTTAATTCCGGAATCACCTCCTTTAGCGAAAAGGAGCTGGCGAGTCTTTTGGCGGCGTCGTCTCCGGACGAGGTTTTGGAATTACTTAAAAAGACGCGATACGGTAAATATCTTCCTGCGGGCGATATGGTGATTGAACGCAAGACTGCAATAATGCAGCTTCGCATAAACGAAAAGCAGCTTCGATATTCCACTCATCCCGAAACGGTATTTTTGAGTTATATCGGAATAATGGAAAACGAAATGCAAAATGTAACCCATATCATAGAGGGCATCAGGTACTCGCTTCCGCCCGAGGAAATAATGAAATATCTGATAAAGTCGGATGATAAGTGATGAAAAAAGAGAAATTTAAAAGAGTCCGTGTGCTTTGCAGAGAAGACAGCCTTCGCGATGTTTTGGCGGTGCTGCTGTCGGGTAATTTCAAAAGCGAGGTGCCGGCAGCCAAAAACGAGGCCGCGCTTGATTTCAGGCGCGTCGAGGGCGACGACCCTTATGAAAAACCCATAAAACGGCTCTCTTCGGTGGCTAAATATGCCGGTTGGAAATATACTTTGCCGGAAAAAAAGCAGGATTTGCCGCAGGACTTTGACTCTAAAACCGAAGAGATATACAATAAATACAAGAAGTTTAAACGCGATAAGCAGCTGCTCCTTGAGCAAAGAGAGGAGTGCGAGGAGGGCAAAAAACGAATTCGCCTGTTCAGCGGCCTCCCCGTAGATATTCAAGCTCTTACCGAGTGCGAATTCGTCAAGGCGCGCTTCGGTCATATGCCGAAGGATTGTCTTAAAAGGCTTCTTGAAATCCATAAGGATGACCCGTACATAGAGTTTTTCAAATCGTATGAGAGCGAGACGGATTGCTGGGGCATTTATCTTGTGCCGCGTTCGGATTTTGAGCGAGTGGATTCGGTTTTTGCGTCGATGCTGTTTGAACCGATAAATATTCCGTCGGCATCCGGCGAAGCCGAAAAGGTTGAGGAGCAGATAGATAAAAACATCGAAATTCTCAACCGACAGATACTTGAAGCCGAGGCTCTTGAGGAATATTATTTTAAGCTGCATTTCGAGTTTTGCAATTCGCTTTATCACACGCTTGTGAACGAGTCCGAAAAATTTGAAATATTAAAGAGCGGGCTTTTAAACAATAATTCGTATATCCTGTGCGGTTTGCTTCCGCTTTCGACAAAGGACGAGACGGAGCAAAGGCTCAAAGAGATAGACGGTGCATTTTATACAGAATCGGAAACAGTCAAGATTAAGGTATCCTGACTGACCTTATAAAAACCGAAAGGAGACGGTAGGGGCTATGGCTATCGAAAAGATGAAGCTTGTCAAAATAAGCGGCAGCCTTACAAAGCTTTATGACTTGAGTGCAAGGCTTTGCGAGAGCGAGTGTTTTCATCCGGATTCCGCGGCGAAATACATATCTTCGTCAATGGGATTCGTACCGTTTGTTGATGACAATCCGTATGCCGGTGAGCTGTCGGAGCTTCGTGATATAGCGAAAGCTGCAAAATTTGATCTCGAATTTAAAAGCATAGAAGAAAGCGATTCGGACGTTGACGAAAAGGACGCGTCTTATCTTAAGGACGTTGAAAAAAAGGTTATAGGACTTTATGAGCAGCGAAGCTCATTGCTCGACCAAAAGGCGGTTTGCGAGGGCGGTATTGAAAAATATTCGCACTTTAAGGGCCTTGGTATTGACCTTGACCAGGTATCGCAATGCGAATTCGTCAAAATACGTTTCGGTCATATGCCGAAAGAGAGCTACGAAAAGCTGAAGACGGTGTTCAAAGATAATCCGTACGTTATGTTTTATCCTTGCTCCGAGGATAAAACGGATTATTGGGGCGCATATTTTGCACCGAGTGACAAGGTGAACGAGATTGACGGTATATTTGCTTTCCTCTTGTTTGAACCGTTTGAGGTTCCCGGAGCGGCAGGCACCGTTGAGGAAGTAATCGAGCAGATTAAAAAGAGCATTGAGATAATCAAGTCTCAGATAAAAGAGACGGACGATAAAATCCGAGAGCTTTGGCAGACCGAGCACGACCATTGCAACAAGATTTATTCAAATCTTGTATATCAGAATTCGCTTTATGAGCTCCGCTCTTACGCGCTGCACAATGACAAGTACTTTATGTTTACCGGGTTTATACCGGAGGGCAGCGAAAAGAAGTTTAAAAAGGAGCTTAAAAATGTCGGTGAGATTTCTGTCGAGATAAGCGATCCGCCGCATGACGGCAAGACTGTGGTTCCGGTTAAACTCAAAAAGACGCCGAAGCTGTTTAAGGCTTTTGTTGACCCATACAGATTTTATGTCGATATGTACGGCACCCCGTCGTACGACGATATAGATATTACCGGGTTCGTGGCTATAACATATACCATACTTTTCGGTATGATGTTCGGCGATCTCGGCCAGGGCTTCGTTTTAATGCTCATAGGAATATTTATGTGGGCGAAGAAAAAAATAAAGCTCGGCAAAATACTTATTCCGTGCGGAATTTCATCTATGTTCTTCGGATTTATGTTCGGCAGCGTGTTCGGATATGAGAATATGCTCGATCCCGTTTACCACGCTCTCGGCTGGAAGGGCAAGCCGATGACCGTAATGGAAAGCGTAAATACGGTTCTTTTAATAGCTATCGGTATAGGCATAGGGCTTATGGTAGTTGCAATGCTGCTTAATATTTACGCATGCATAAAGCGTAAACAGTTTGGCGAAGCATTGTTCAGCCAAAACGGACTTACGGGACTTTTGATGTATCTGTCCGGCGTAAATCTCGCTTCCGGCTTTATGGGCGGTCCGTCTCCCGTACCGAATAAGGTATGCGCCGTAACGCTTGCGGTAACGGCGGTTCTGCTTATGATAAAGGATATCCCGATAGGTCTTATCGAAAGGAAGCCTGATTGGAAGCCGGAGAGCATCGGGGACTTCATACTCCAAAATGTATTTGAACTTCTCGAATATGTGCTTTCGTATTTGAGCAACACGGTATCCTTCCTTCGTGTCGGCGCATTCGTACTTGTCCATGCAGGTATGATGATGGTTGTATTCTCACTCGCCGGTGCACACGAGAACATCTTTGTTATCATCCTCGGCAATATTCTTGTCATTGCGCTTGAAGGTCTTTTGACCGGCATACAGGCACTTCGTCTTGAATATTACGAGATGTTCAGCCGCTTCTATGAGGGCGGAGGAACGGCTTTCAAGCCGATAAAATTAAACGCGCAAAATTAAAAGTTGGAGGAATAAAATTATGTCAACTCTTTTCTATGTACTTCTCATCCTTGCACCCGCAGCAATACTTGCAACAGCGTATGCAATAATCAAAAAAAGAAATCAGGGCAGAAGCATTAAACGCTCTGTTGCGGTAAATCTCGCAACCTTCGCTGTACTTACTGTTCTTATTGCCGCTCTTTCGGTAAGCGTTTTCGCTGCAGACGATAATACCGCTTCGGCTGCCGACGCCTCTGCTGCAACCACAGCAACCGAGACTGTTGATAATTCAAAGGGTATGGGACTTTTGGCTGCAGGCCTTGTAACAGGTCTCGCAGGTATCGGCGGCGGTATTGCCGTTGCCGCAGGCGCACCCGCAGCAATAGCCGCTACCGCAGAGGACCCCAAGTCATTCGGTAAGTCAATTATATTCGTTGCACTCGGCGAGTCCATAGCACTTTACGGTGTTGTTATTTCAATTCTTATTCTCCAGAAGGTCTAAAACGATTTGCGGCGGCACCGTGCTTTCAAAGGCCGCCTTATGACCGAAAAAAGACAGACTGTGAGCTGTTTTGGTTGCCGAAGGGCACATTGGGGGCTCCCCAAAAAGATTACGGATACAAAGGGTAATTGTTATGAAATTCTTCTTGATAAGCGACAATACCGACGCTATGATCGGTATGCGTCTTGCCGGAATTGAAGCAAAGCGGGTGACTTCGCGCGATGAAGCCGAAAAGGCTTTCAAAAAGGCTTTGTCTGCGGAAGACATCGGCATACTGCTTATAACCGCAGGAGTTGCCGAGCTTTGCCCAGAAACGGTAAAAAAATTAAAGCAGGGCAACAGGCCGCTGCTTGTCACAATTCCCGACGGCGACGGAAACGGCAGAAATCGTGATTCCATTACCGAATATATCCGCGACGCCATCGGTATAAAGATTTAAAGAACAGTGAGGTGAGATCATGGAAGAAATCAACAGCAAAAAGACAGAGGCGTTCTTAACTGCCATAAAGACTCTTGCAGACGAAGAGTGCAAAAGTATAGACGAAGAAACGGACCGCTTGCGTGTTGAGCGTTTGCGCGCTCTTCAAAAAGAGGCCGAGGATCGTTATAAGTCATATACCGAATACGAAACCGCTCGTATAAAGGCGGACTGTAACAGCGCCGTCTCCGAATGTGAAGAAAGGTCAAGAAAAGAGCTTACCGATCTTCGCGCAGAGCTTTGCAAAAAGGTGTTTGACGCGGCAGGTGAAAAAATTAACGAGTATACAAAAACCGATTCTTACCGCGAAAAGCTTGTTTCATCGGCAAAAGAGATTGCCGAGGCTTTTGACGGCGGGGATGTTGAGCTGTTTTTACGCAAAGAGGATCTCGTGTTTTCCGACGATCTCAAGGCGATATTTAAAAACGGTTGTGTCGTAACCGAAAGCGACGACATAGTTTACGGCGGTTTGAGAGCTGCGGACAGAAAAACGCACTGCCTTGCCGACGATACTCTTGATACAAAACTCAAAGAGCAAAAAGAATGGTTCCTTGAACATTCGGGACTTTCCATCGAGGAGTGATATATTTGTCAGAGAATGTAATATTCGGTATCAACGGCCCTGTCGTTACCATAAAAGGCGAGACTGATTTGAGCATGATGGAAATGGTCTACGTCGGCAAAGAAAAGCTGATAGGCGAGGTAATAGGCCTTGATAAAAAGATGACCACCATTCAGGTATATGAGGAGACTACGGGCCTCAAGCCCGGTGAGCCGGTATACTCAACGGGTCTTCCCATGAGCGTTACCTTAGGCCCCGGAATTATCGGCAACATATTCGACGGTATTGAAAGGCCGCTCCCCGCAATCGAAAAGAAGTTCGGCGCTTTTATAGGCAAGGGCGCTCAATTCTCTCCGCTTGACACCGAAAAGAAATATAAAGTAACCTTAAAGGTTAAAGTCGGCGACACACTTTCCGGCGGCGATATTTACGCCGAATGCCCGGAAACGCCGGTAATAACACATAAAATAATGTTGAGTCCTCTGCTTTCGGGTACCGTTACCGAGGTAATGCCCGACGGCGAATACACCGTAAACGATACGGTTGCAAAAATCAAGGACAAAAAGGGTAACGAAACGGAGCTTACGCTTTTACAGAAGTGGCCCATACGAAATCCGAGACCGATTAAAAAGAGACTCCCCGCCACTAAACCGCTTGTCACGGGTCAGCGTGTAATCGACACGGTTTTCCCGGTAGCAAAGGGCGGTGCGGCGGCAATCCCCGGAGGCTTCGGTACAGGTAAAACAATGACTCAGCATCAGCTTGCCAAATGGTGCGATGCCGATATCATAATTTATGTCGGCTGCGGCGAGCGCGGTAACGAGATGACTCAGGTTCTTACCGAGTTTTCGGATATTACCGACCCCAAGACGGGCAGACCGCTTCTTGACAGAACAATGCTTATAGCAAATACCTCTAATATGCCCGTTGCGGCACGTGAGGCTTCAATTTACACAGGCATTACAATAGCTGAGTATTACCGCGATATGGGCTATGATACGGCTCTTATGGCAGACTCGACATCACGTTGGGCTGAGGCGCTCAGAGAAATTTCCGGACGACTTGAGGAAATGCCCGCCGACGAAGGCTTCCCGGCATATCTTCCGTCGAGACTTTCCGAATTCTACGAGCGTTCGGGTTATACCGAAAACCTCAACGGCACTGAGGGCTCAATAACGCTTATCGGCGCGGTATCGCCTCAGGGCTCCGACTTCTCCGAGCCTGTAACTCAGAATACAAAGCGTTTTACAAGATGCTTCTGGGCTCTTGATAAATCGCTCGCTTATGCGAGACACTATCCGGCAATAAACTGGACCCTCTCTTACAGCGAGTACACGGGTGACCTTGCTAACTGGTACAGAGACAACGTTTCACCCGACTTTATGAAATACCGCGAAGAGCTTTGCTCGCTTTTACTTGAGGAAAACTCACTTATGGAGATAGTAAAGCTGATAGGTGCGGACGTGCTTCCCGACGATCAGAAGCTTGTAATTGAAATTGCAAGAGTAATCAGAGTCGGATTCCTTCAACAAAACGCATTCCATGCCGACGATACCTTCGTTCCGCTTGAGAAGCAGTTTAAGATGATGCACGTCATACTGCATTTGTACCACAGAGCAAAGGAAGTAGTCGCAAGACAGATCCCTCTTTCGAAGATAACGGCTACGGGACTGTTTGATAAGTTTACAAAGATGAAATACGATGTGCCGAACAGCAACATAGAAATGCTTGACGATTACATCAAAGAAACCGATGCCGTTATGGACGGAATACTGAAGTAAGGTAGGTGAGCACAATGATAATTCAACATTTAAGACTTGATGCTATCAACGGCTCACTTGTTGAGCTTGACGGTGTAAAGGACGCTTCGTTTGACGAGATAGTTAATTTTAAGCTTGATGACGGCACACAGCGCACCGGAAGAATAGTTAAGATAGACGGTGAGCATATCACGGTACAGGTGTTTGAGGGTACAAGAGGTATTTCTCTTCAGAACGCCTCCACAAGCCTTACCGGAAAGCCCATGGAAATATCGCTTTCGCCCGAAATTCTCGGCAGAGTGTTCGACGGACTCGGCAGACCCATAGACGGTCTCGGCGAGGTCTATCCCGAAGAGAAACGCGATGTTAACGGTGCTCCGATAAACCCCGTATCACGTGAATATCCGCGTAACTTTATTCAGACGGGTATTTCGTCGATAGACGCTCTCGCAACGCTTATACGCGGTCAGAAATTGCCTATATTCTCAGGCTCCGGTATGAAGCATAACGAGCTCGCCGTTCAGATAGTGCGTCAGTCCACAATTTCCGATAATGAGGACTTCGCAATAGTTTTTGCGGCAATGGGCGTTAAAAACGACGTAGCAAATTACTTCCGCACTTCATTTGAAGAGGCGAATGTAATGAACAGGGTTGTTATGTTCTTAAACCTTTCAAACGACCCTATAATCGAGAGAATTATGACTCCGCGCTGCGCTCTTACCGCGGCGGAATATCTCGCATTTACTCTTCATAAGCACATACTTGTAATTTTGACCGATATGACGTCATATGCCGAGGCTCTTCGTGAATTCAGCTCGTCAAAGGGCGAGATTCCGAGCCGTAAGGGCTTCCCCGGCTACCTTTATTCGGACCTTGCATCGCTTTATGAGCGTGCCGGTATGATAGAGGGCGTTGAGGGCTCCGTTACGCAGATACCGATTCTTACAATGCCCAACGACGATATTACGCACCCCATTCCCGATCTTACGGGTTATATTACCGAGGGTCAGATAGTTCTTGACCGTGACCTTGATTATAAAGGCATTTATCCGCCGGTCAACGTACTTTCGTCTCTGTCGCGTCTTATGAAGGACGGTATCGGCGAGGGCTTTACAAGAGAGGACCATTCGGCACTTTCAAACCAGCTCCTTGCGACATATGCCAAGGTTCAGGATGCTAAATCGCTCGCGTCGGTAATAGGTGAAGATGAGCTGTCTCCGGACGATAAGCTTCTTATGAAGTTCGGCAAGGAATTTGACAACAGGTTCTTGAATCAGAGCTTTACCGAAAACCGTACCATTGACGAGACGCTTGACCTCGGCTGGGAGCTCCTTTCAATGCTTCCGCGCCGTATGCTTGACCGTGTTGATGATAAGACTCTTGATAAGTACTATAAAGGCAAAAACTGAGCCTTTTAAAATTCGGAAAAGGAGGAAAAGCCGATGGCACAGGTGTTCCCGACAAAAGCCAATTTGATGGCGACGCAGAAATCTCTCGATTTAGCCAAGCTCGGCTATGAGCTGATGGACAGAAAACGTAACATTCTTGTTCGTGAGATGATGCAGCTTATAAGCGAAGCAAAGGAAGTCGAGGCAAATATAAACGCGGTATACGACAAGGCTTATTCGTCCTTGAAGCTTGCCAATATTACGCTTGGCGTTTGCGGTAATTTTGCAAGAACCATACCCGTTGATAACGGGCTTTCCCTTGATTTTCGCAGCGTAATGGGTGTTGAGATACCGAAAATATCGCTTGAAAGCAGCAAGCTGATGCCGTATTTCGGCTTTAATTCGACAAATTCTCACCTCGATGAAGCATATATTAACTTTAATGAGGCAAAGAAAATGACCGTAAAGCTTGCCGAAACCGAGGCTTCGATTTACCGGCTTGCGGATGCGGTTAAGAAAACGCAAAAGCGTGCCAACGCGTTAAACAACATAATGATACCTCAGTTTACGGGTACGATTAAGTACATCTCCGAAGCGCTCGAAGAAAAAGAGCGTGAAGATTTTACAAGGCTTAAAGCCGTTAAAAATCAAAAAGAGGAGAAAAAACGCGAGGCAAAATAAAATTTGAGGACTGTAAAAGCTCGTCTTTTACAGTCCTTTTTATTTGCTTTATTTATTGCTTATGCTGCTTTTTGCGGTTGTTTTTCTTATCTTTATTGAGAATTATATTCAGTGACCGAATCGTGAGCAAACATAAAAAATGCTGTGGAACGTATGTTCCACAGCATTTTTATATCTGTATAAGCTTATTTTATTTCAACTATCCAGCCTTCGGGAGCTTCGATTCTGCCCATCTGAATTCCGGTGAGAGTATCGTAGAGCTTCTTGATTGTAGGACCCATCTCGTCCATACCCGACGGGAAGCAAATTTCCTTGCCGTGGTCATATATCTTGCCCACGGGAGATATAACGGCAGCGGTTCCGCAAAGACCCATCTCTGCAAAATCGGAAAGCTCGCTGAGGTAAACTTCTCTTTCCTCAACATTGAGGCCGAGGTAATCTTTTGCAACTGTTACAAGCGAACGTCTGGTTATAGACGGAAGAATTGACGGGCTCTTCGGAACGACTACGGTGCCGTTCTTATCAACAAAGAGACAGTTGGCGCCGCCGGTTTCCTCAACCTTTGTTCTTGTAGCGGGATCAACATAGAGATTTTCATCAAAGCCGTTTTCGTGTGCGTCAACTATGTTGTAGAGCGACATCGCATAGTTAAGACCTGCTTTGATATGGCCGGTTCCTCTGGGAGCTGCGCGGTCAAGGTCGGTTACACGAATGGTAATGGGCTTTGCACCGCCTTTAAAATAAGGACCTACCGGAGTTACAAATATACGGAACTGATATTCGTCGGCAGGCTTAACGCCGATAACCGGATTTGAGCCGAACATATACGGCCTTATGTAAAGGGTTGCGCCCGAACCGTATGGGGGAACATAGTCGATATTTGCTTTGACTACTTCTTTGACAGCCTCTACGAATTTATCTTCGGGAAATACGGGCATTTTAAGGCGCTCGCATGATGATTTCATTCTTGCGGCGTTAAGGTCGGGGCGGAAGCATACCGTTCTGCCGTCTTCCGTTGTGTACGCCTTAAGACCCTCAAAGCAAGACTGCGAGTACTGAAGAACACCTGCACACTCATTGATAACGACGTTGGGATCAGAGGTAAGACCGCCATCCCATTTGCCGTCCTTAAAGTTGGCAACATATCTTTTGTCCGTGGGGATATAGCTGAAGCCTATCGAACCCCAGTCAATATTTTTCTTCGCCATAGTATTACTTCTTTCGTAATTTGAATTTTTATTCATTATATCACATATTTTCTGTTGTTTGCAATAGAATATGTGAGCTTTAACGCGGCGTTTTGACGAAATATCGGCCGATTTTTGCCATCGGTTTATAAAAAATGTTGTATATAAATGTCGCTTATGTTAAAATAATATAAAATGTGTATAAAATGCATAAGTGCCAATCCGATAGGGTTCGGCGCTGCGTTTAAAACAACAAAACTCAAAACGGGGTGATAATTTATGTCGGTTTATACAGAGCGCGCCGCGGAACTTTTCGGCAAAGGCTTTAACTGCTCTCAGGCTGTTTTTGCGGCGTTTTGCGATAAATTCGGAATGGACGAAAAAACCGCTCTCAAGGTCGCGTCCGGCCTCGGCGGCGGAGTAGGCAGAATGAGAGAGGTCTGCGGAGCTATGTGCGGAGCCGCTATGGTTGCAGGTATGGTATACGGTGACGATACAGGCGAAAACAGGGAGGCAAAATCCTATACGTATAAAAAGGTTCAGGAAATTGCCGCTGAATTTAAAAAGACCAATCCGTCTATAATCTGCCGCGAACTTTTGGGATTGTCAAAAAACTGTGCCGTTACTCCGAACGCCGAAAAACGCACGGCAGAGTATTATAAAAAGCGGCCTTGCGCTCAAATTGTGGAAGATGCGGTGAAAGCTACGGAAAAAGTGCTTTTCTCGGATTAGTGCTCCCTAAAAGCTCAACTGCAAAATGAAAAAGGAAATGTTTTATGAATAAAAATACCGCATTTGTCTCTTCAGATGAAGAGATAATATATATAGGAAACGAAAATACGGTGCGCGAAATATCGACCTCCGGTAAGGTATTGCGAACCGTCCGCATAATTAACAGGCGAATGGACGAGACCTCGTTTTCTCCCTCGGACGGCTCTGAGGAGTTTATAATATCCTATAAAAACGGTGTGTTCGGCAAGGGTAAAATACACTCTTCCGATTGCAAACTGAAAAGCACGGAGCTGAAAGAGGATGGGGCGGTTAAAAAAGCCGTATTTTGCTTTGAGCCGTACCGTATACACTCTTCCGACGTATTTGTGAAGGTGATATTTGAGGCGAGGGACTCTGACCCCGTTATCAGAAAATATGTTACCATATCGTCAAGCGCCCCGAAAAAACTGTTCATTGATTATATCGACCTTGAATATTTTGTGCTCGGAGCCGATATTAAAATGCGCTTTTCAAGACCGGATATGGAAAAAGCCTATCTTTCGCAGTTTCAGTCGGCACTCGGTCAGCCGATATATATAAACGGTATGTATTTCGGCTGTGAATTTCCTACGACGGATAATAACATAGTAGATAATACGGCGCATATAAGATATTTCGCCGGAAAAGCCCTTAAGGAGCTGTCAAACGGCAATGAAATCTATATTTCACATCCGACAATCGGCGGTGCGGCGCGCAGCTTTGATATGGAGGTCGTGAGAGCCGATTTCCTTGAGTATATAAAAGGCATTGCAAAACCGATTTATCTCCGCACACAGTACAATTCTTGGTACGACCATATGCTTGATATAACAAGCGAAAACATACGCGACTCTTTTTTTGAAATAGAAAAGGGCCTTTCAAGTGCGGGCGTTCCGCCGCTCAATTCTTATGTCGTAGATGACGGTTGGGTTGATTACGATAAGGATTTTTGGTGCTTCAATGATAAATTCCCCAATGAACTCTATGAGAGCTCTGCGCTCAGCAAGAAATTTTCATCCGAATTCGGACTTTGGCTCGGACCTCGCGGCGGCTATAATTTGAAAACCGACAAGTTCGGCAGAAGAATGGAGCGCTCCGGCAAGGGCGGCTATAACAGGCAGAGCCGCGATGTGTGCGTTGCCGATCACCGATACACAAAAAATGTGCTTGAGTTTTTCCTTGATTGTATGGAAAAATTTGATATCAACTATTGGAAGCTTGACGGTTTTCTGCTGAAATCGTGTAAAAACAGACATCACGGGCATCCCGTAGGCGGAAAACACGGTATGTACTGCTTTACGGACTGCTGGGAAAACTGGACGGATATATTTGAAAAAATGCACCTTCTTCGCGAGAAAGAGGGCAAGGATCTCTGGATTAACCAGACAAGCTATTGTAATGCGAGCCCGTGGCATCTTATGTACAGCGAGAGCTTTTGGATGCAGAACAGCGGCGACATAGGCTTTATTGATAAAACGACAAGCGGAGAAAAGCTCTGCGGAAGCGATATTGACAGAATGCTTACATACCGCGATTCAAAGTATTTTGACTTCCACAGAAAAAGGCAGTATCAGTTCCCTCTGTCAAATATGTATAATCACGAGCCGATTTACGGCAACACCGCAAAGATTCATATGACGGACGAGGAATTCCGCAAATATATGTATATGATATCCACGCGCGGAACCGCATTTTGGGAGCTTTATTACAGCTTTAACCTCTTTACGCCCGATATGTGGCTTATCAATGCCGATGTTTTGTCGTTTATCAGGGAGAATTTCAGCATATTGCGAAATTCAAAGCTGATAGGCGAGTCTCCCGACACGGGCAGCGTTTACGGCTACTCCGCATGGGAAAACGCAAACGGTATAGTTTCGGTGCGAAATCCGGCTAATAAAAAACAGAGCTTCTCGTTTATTCTTGACAGAATTATAGGAGTTGTCGAGGGTGCCGAAAATATGACGTGCGTCACGGTTTTGCCGTATACGGAAAAACCCGATGAAAGGAAATACTCATACGGTAACACCGTTTCGGTGGATTTGGAGCCGCATGAAATACGAATTTTCAAGTTTACAAACGAAAATACATCTCCGTTAAAGCTTACAGAGGCAAAATTCATCGACGAAAAGACCGTTGAATTCAGATTTAACAGTCATATCGCTGTAAATGTGAGCACCTTTACACTTGGCGGCGTGGCTCTTAAAAAAGAGCTTCGGGCTAATTACAGCGATGTCAGAGTGTATTTGCCTGCCGAGGGCGAAAATTTACAAAAGCTTGATATAGATATAGATGTAAAAGATATTTACGGAAACGTTCTTTCCGAGAAAGTACCCGTAACATATTTCAAAAACGGGTGTATACCTATATCCTACGGCGTTTCTGGGCGCGGTGACTTTGCTCTCAGGCTGACGCTTTCCGCTGTTCCCACAGACGGTATGATACTTCTCGGCGGCAAAGATATGAGCATTTTTGCCGCAAACGGGAAGCTTGTTTTCGACGTTAAGGGAATTAAGGCAAAATCCGATACGATAATTGCCGGCAAAGATAATGTAAAGGTATACGCCTTGCGTGAAAGAAACGGTATGATTAAGCTCTATATAGACGGTAAACTCGATTGCTCCGGCTATGATGTGAGAAATGCAGGCGCAGATATTGCCGCAGATGAAATCAAATGCGGTGCAAGTGTTAAAAACATTGAGATTTTTAACCGTGCTTTCAGCTTTGATGAGGTAAAGGACTGATATTATGGAAGAAAAAACGCTTCATAAACACCTTGTTGCAAAAACGGACGGTAAGGCCGAGCCGGACAATATTCTTATAGCCGGCAGCATAAGAATAACGGTCATATTTCCGAATCTTATAAGGGTAGAGTGCGGAAGTGAAAAATCCTTTTGCGATGAAGCGACGCAAAGCGTTTGGTTCCGCAATCACGGTAAGGTCGATTTTACATATGAAATAACAAAGACCAAAATCATAATAAAAACCGAAAAAGCCGAGTTTTGCATAAACCGCAGAAACGGTACGGCGATATATGCCAAAATCGGAGATATGGAGTCGAGCTGTGATAACAGCGAGAATTTAAAGGGCACGGCACGCACTCTTGACCAGTCACACGGTGCGATTCCGCTCAAAGACGGAGTTATCTCGTGTGACGGAGCTGCCGTATTTGATGACAGCAAGTCGCTGCTTATGTGTAAAGACGGAGAAGTCAGACCGCGCCTCGCGAAAGAACGCGATATTTATGTGTTTGCATACGGCACCGATTATATAGGTGCGGTCAATGCTCTTTATAAAATTACGGGCGAGGTGCCGCTGGTGCCGCGTTTTGCTCTCGGTAACTGGTGGAGCCGCTATAAGGCGTATACACAGAGCGAATATCAAAGCCTGATGCTTGAATTTAAAAAACACAATGTCCCGCTTACCGTAGCCACGGTTGATATGGATTGGCATTGGGTAGATGTTAAAAAGCAATTTCCGGATGCAGAATACAATAAAACGAGACCGCTGTTTTGGTCAGACGGATGGACCGGATACAGCTGGAACACCGAGCTTTTCCCCGATTACAGGGGCTTTTTGAATTTCCTGCATGAGCAGGGGCTTAAAGTTACGCTGAATTTGCATCCTGCTCTCGGCATACGTTCGTTTGAAAACTGCTACGACGCGGCGGCGAGGGCTATGGGGCTTGACCCGGCCGAGAAAAAGCCGATAGAATTTGATATAACCGATACACAGTTTATAAACACATATTTTGATACGGCACACCATCCGTATGAGGATGAGGGAGTCGATTTTTGGTGGATAGATTGGCAGCAGGGCAAAAAGAGCAAGCTTCCGGGTCTTGACCCTTTATGGGCGCTGAATCACTATCATTATCTTGACAGGCAGCGTTCGGGCAAGCGTCCTCTCATTCTCTCGCGTTATGCCGGCATAGGCTCTCACAGATATCCCCTCGGATTTTCGGGAGATACATTTATGAGCTGGCGAGTTCTTAAATTTCAGCCGTATTTTACATCTACCGCGTCGAACTGCGGATATACCTGGTGGAGCCATGATATAGGCGGCCATTGCTTCGGCAGGCACGATGATGAGATGTACGTGCGCTGGGTGCAATTAGGCACTTTTTCGCCGATTATGCGCTTGCATTCAAGCAATGACCCGCTCTCCGGCAAGGAGCCGTGGAATTACGGCTGGGAGGCCGAAATGACAGCGGAACGTTATTTGAGGCTTCGTCATGAGCTGATCCCGTATCTCTACTCTATGAATTACCGTACTCATAAATTCGGAAGAGCACTCTGTGAACCGCTTTACTACGATAACCCGGAGTGCGAGGGTGCTTACAAATGCCGTAACGGATATATGTTCGGCAGCGAGCTTTTGGTTTGCCCCGTCACGTCAAAGATAAATAAAAAGACGCGCCGCGCCGAAACCCGTGTATGGCTGCCTAAGGGACGTTGGACTGACATCTTCACGGGCAAAATATATCGTGGTTCAAAGACGGTCAGAATACACAGCGAACTTAATACGATGCCTGTTTTTGCACGCGAGGGAGCGATAATACCGCTGTCTCTTGATGAGGGGAACAGCTGCAAAAATCCCACAGTATTGAAATTCAAGGTGTACCGCGGCAACGGCAGCTTTTCTCTCTACGAGGATGACGGTGAGACTAACGGCTTTAAGGACGGCGATTTTTCAATAACCGAGCTTTCCGTCAGCGAAACCGAAAACGGTATTAAGCTGACTCTCTGCGGCGGAAAGGAAAAGGATTATCTTCCGCTTAAAAGGCGGTATGTGTTTGAGTTTTCCGATATTGTATCCGCAGAGAACGTGAGGGTTATGTCAGGCGGCGAGAAGCTTGATTGTTCGGTCACGGATGCAGGCGGCAGAGTTACCGTTTCGCTGCCTCCCACGGAGATTTCCGCCCCGATAGAAGCGGAGCTTTACGGCGTTACGGTGCTTAAGAACAAACCGAAGCGCGAAGCAGTCCGTGAGGCTATGACAAAATTCAACGGTATCAATAACCTGAAAAAACGTCGTTATTTAATCCTTGAAAAGGCAAAGGACGATGCGGCACTTCTTTCCGAGGTGCGGCTTTTGGGCAATTCGGCACTGCGCTCCGAGCTGCTTGAAATTTTGGAGGACCTTGACTATACGCTGTAAAACAGGCGGATGTCGAATTTTGTTGACTTACCGTTCATTAAATAATATAATAAAATAACTTTACTAAAAAGCATTTTCGGAAAGGCGTGTTTAATTTGTCTGCATTACCTTGTGATATTGACTGTATTGCCGCTGATTTTTCAATTAACGGAACTTTTAAGGAATACACCGCTCTTAATGACGGGCATATAAATTCCACTTATGTCATATCCTTTGATGACAAAGGCGATACCGTAAAATATACGCTCCAAAAAATAAATACCGGTATATTTAAAAATCCCGATGCGCTCATGAGCAACATTGTCGGCGTTACCTCACATATCCGCTCCGCACTTTTAAAGGCCGGCAAAGACGCCGACCGCGGAACCTTAACGTTCCTTAAGGCGACGGACGGTAAGTATTATTTCCGCGATGAAAACGGTGATTGCTGGCGCGTATACAAATATATAGATAATGTTTATACCTGCAATATAATCGACTCCGCCGAGGTGTTTGAAAATGCAGGCAGAGCATTCGGCGAATTTCAGCGTCAGCTCTCAGATTATCCCATTGACAGCCTTTTTGAAACAATACCGAAGTTCCACGATACATACTCGAGATTCCTTGATTTTATGTCCGCGGTAAAAGAGGACAGAGCTGGAAGAGCCGAAGGTGTGCGAGAGCTTATTGATTTTGCCGTTGCAAGAGAAAGCGACACGCACGTTCTTTTAGACCTTATAGAGCGCGGCAGTTTGCCGCTTCGCGTCACTCATAACGACACAAAGCTCAACAACATTCTTTTTGACCGTGATTCAAATGTCGGAATCTGTATAATTGACCTTGACACCGTAATGCCGGGGCTTTCGCTCTATGATTTCGGCGACAGTATCCGCTTCGGCGCAAATACGGCGGCTGAGGATGAAAAGGACGTTTCAAAGGTATCGCTCAGCCTGCCGCTTTACGAAGCATATACAAGGGGCTATTTAAGCTCCGCCAAGGACAGCCTTACCGAAACCGAGACTGAGTATATGGCGTTTTCGGCTAAGCTTATGACATATGAGTGCGGTATACGCTTCCTCGGTGACTATTTAAACGGAGATGTTTATTTCAAGACCGATTATCCCGAGCATAACCTCGTAAGAGCAAAAACGCAGTTTGCTCTTGTGGCCGATATGGAAAAGAAAATGGACGAAATGCGCCGTATAACCGAAAACGCATTAAAATAATCCGTTTTGAAAATCGAACAAACAAAAACAGCGAAGCTCTCCTTCTTTGACGGAGGGCTTCGCTTTATAGTTGCCTGTTTGGTATGATGATGTTATTAACCCTTTGCAAGCTCGTTCAAAACCTCAAGTAAAAACTCCCAGGTTCTTTTTACAGAGGAAATGCTCATACTCTCACGATAGGTGTGTATGTCTTTAAGGTTCGGACCTATTGAAACGCAGTCAAGGCCGTCGATTTTATCGGAAAACAAGCCGCATTCAACACCGCCGTGTATAGCGGTTATGACGGGTTCATTTTTATACATTTTCTCATAAACCTCTGTCATAACGCTTCTGAGGCGCGATTCTTTTTTATATTCCCATGCGGGGTAATCGCCGAAGGAAATTACCTTGCCGCCTATGGCTCTCATAATCAGAGCGAGGCGGCTCTTGAGTTCCTCTTTCTTCAGCAGTACGCTGCTTCTTATACAAAATTCCGCCGAAATTTCACTTTCCTCGGTCTTTAATATGCCGAGGTTGAGTGAGGTTTCCGGAAGACCCTCTATGTCACGGCTCATTGAGATAAGTCCGCACGGGAGGGCGGACAGCATAGCAACTGCCTTTTCGGTAGAGTCGGCATTTGCGGCTTTTTCCTTTGAAGCGGCTTCTTTAACGTCTATGGCGATTCCGTCGTCAACGGAAGAATAATCGTTCTTTATTACTTCGCTTATTTCACAAACTGCTTTTTTGAGCTCTTCGGGGTTTTTTGTTTTGACAATCGCCTCGGCACTTGTCGGGATGGCGTTATCCTTTAGTCCGCCGTCAACACTTATTATTCTTGCTTCGCAAATGGGCAGCACGTAATTAAGTATTCTGCCGAGAAGCATATCGGCGTTTGCCCTGCCGCGGTGAATTTCGGCGCCGGAGTGACCGCCTTTAAGACCCGAAACGGTTATTTTTAATGTTTCGCCGTCGTATTCTTCTCTTTTTATGGGAAGTATGCAGCGCGTTCTGTTTCCGCCTGCACAGCTTACGGTAAATACTCCCTCGTCCTCCGAATCGAGATTTATCATCATTTTTCCGCGAAGGCTTGACGTGTCAATGTTTTTTGCGCCGTCCATACCCGTTTCCTCGTCCGTTGTAAAGACTGCCTCTACGGGCGGCCTTTTATTGTCGGAGTCGAGAAGTGCGAGTATCATGGCAACGGCGATTCCGTCATCGGCTCCGAGCGTAGTGCCCACCGCCGAGATATTGTCGCCATCAACCGCAAGGTCGATTCCCTCTTTTTCCATATCCTTGGTGCAGTCGGGGGCTTTTTCGCAGACCATATCAAGGTGCCCTGCGAGAAGTATCGGCTCGGCTTTGTCACAGCCTACGGCAGGGGCAAAGATTATGCAGTTGTTGCTGTCATCCTGCAAACATTTGAAACCGTGACTCTCGGCAAATCTTACACAGTAGTCGCTTATCGCTTTTGTGTTGCCCGAACCGCGCGGTATTTTTGAAATTTCTTCAAAATAATAAAAAACCTTTTTCGGAGATAATCCGTCTGTTATTCTCATATTTTCACCTCATTTTATTTTGCGTCAGTTAACTCTCATTGCACTTTTCGGCTCAACCGTGAGAGAATTAACGGTTACCGCCGTATCGTTATAGTTAAAGTATATTATAATGCTGTTGTTGTATTCCGTGCAGTAAACGCCGTCCTGAACCTTGTAGTGCGCCGTCATTCTCGCATTGCGGAGATTGCCGAGAACAGAGTCTGCTGTTTGATATTTTTCGGCGGCAGAGTTGAGCTGATTTTCATAGCTGTATTTTTCGTCAAGCTCCGATTTACCTGTCTTTGAGCAGTACCATTCATATGACGGTATCGCACCGTATTCGAGCGATTTCAAAAATGCCGTTTCGCTGTCGTCGGCAAGGTTTACGGGGGCCATGGTGTAGTCGGAAATGCCGTGCAGTATCATTTCGACAAACGGCACCGAAGAGTACGAATCGCTTTGAGGGTACGCCGTGTCATAGGAAAGCCCCGAGACAAAGTCGGCGTTTTTCAACAGATAGAAATTGCCGCCGCATATCATAAGGTCGTGACCGTTCGAGAGCTTTTCAATTCCTTTTGAAACAGTCTGTACGGCGGTATCCCTGTTTTGACCGATCATTGAAAAATCCGAATATAAAAGACTGCCGGCGTCGTTTACACAATAGCCGTCAAAAGCAAAGTCGCTTGTGCTGTTTACGTAATCGGTAATATTTTTCTCGATTTTGGACAGAGCCAAAGCATAGCTTTCGGTCGTATTTTTCTTTGACAGAGCGCTGAATTTATCGGGCGTCTCAACGGTGAGCTTTTTGCCGGACATATCGCGCGCGCTCTTATCCGAATTTTCCCCTGTAGAGAAAATAACCGTACTCACATCGCCGTACATCTCGAATTTTTGAGTCGTAATATACTGCTTTAAATTCTCAAACGACTTTTTGCCGCCGAGTTTTTTTATTGTTGAGGCTCCCGAGAGCAATTCCTGGTTGTTTGCTCCGTCAAGCACGCCGCAGTAGCGCACGGTTATATTGTTTACGCTTTTTGCCTTGAGCATATTGAGAAGGTCGTATGCCTGGTCAAACGTCGTAAGGCTGACGTATCTGCCGCCGCTTTTTTGTGCCGTGCCGAGTATTGTCAGCGCAAAAGGCAGATGAGCGGATGAAGTTACCGTTCTCGTGGATAAAACCGAATTTCTTATAAGCTGTTCGCGACAGGCTATTGCCATGCCGGAGTAGCTCGCGTTTTTGTTTGTGAGGAAGCGGTAGCATACGTTTATTTCTCCGCTGTACTGTGTTCCGACATACTTTGTCATTTTGCTTCCCGAGCCGACATATGACACATCGGTAATTGTATATGACGTGCCCGCGCGGTCGTATTTGTCACCGCTGCTTTTTTGAACCGAATCCACCGAGGCTATGGTATCGCCCTTTGTGATAAGAGCCACAAAAGCACTGTTTTGCTGCTTCATTCCGAAAAATCCGAGCAGAGCCGAAGCATTTATTTTGCTCTCGTTTTCCGTCACGTCTTTAACTGCCGGGTCAGAGCCGTAAACCTTAAAGCTTTTTTCCGGATAATCTGATTTGCTGTCCGACATCATAAGCGAACCGCTGCCGTCGGGTAAAAGAATGAAGTCTCCTTCGGAAAAATCCTTTTCTGCGCCAAAGTAGCTTAAAAGATTTATTTTTTCGAGCGCATAACCGTCCGAGACCTTTATGTCTCCGCAGTTTACTTTGACGTCCATTACTCCGTCGGAGAGTATATAACTTACCGTGACCGACGCATACGGCGTATCGCCCTGCGGTCCGTTTACCGCACTGTCCTTATCGGACGCCATATTGTATGTTACCTGAAGTCCGTTGCTGACGGGCTTAAATTCAAAAGAAGAAAACGCTACGGAGTTATCCTGAGAATTCAGTATATATTTTTTGCCGTCCTTTGAGAGCACCGCACTCAGAACATATGCTCTGCTCTCGCTTTCGTCATCCGAGGCAAGCGGCATGGAGTACCAGAATTTTCCCTCGGACGTCTCTTTTACCGCGACGGCACCCGTGGTTTTGTCATAGTAAAGCTCTATAAGACCGGACTGGGTGACAAATATCATATTGTCTTTGTTTATGACGTGAAAGCCGTTATCTGTATAGTCTCCGGAAACGGTTGAGAGAACCGAAATCTTTGTTTTGAGCGTTACATCGGGCGAGCCGCAGGAGGTAAATATCAGCGATAAAATAAGTATCAAAGCTGTTATGCAAGGCAGTAATTTTTTAGTGCTTTTCATATTTGTTTCTCCGTTAACATTATAAATAACAACTTATTCTGTCTCTTATACACATCTCCGAGCC
>ENA-OYWW01000045-OYWW01000045.1-human-gut-metagenome-genome-assembly--contig:-NODE-45-length-79314-cov-7.866715_pt1 | contig 79314 bp, 48 predicted proteins | sample MGYA00244817_ERZ653410 | MGnify/ENA primary metagenome ERZ653410 (study PRJEB26926, sample SAMN06164973) | human gut metagenome | biome: ENVO:00009003; feature: ENVO:2100002; material: ENVO:00002003...
TACTTCATAAAAAACACCCCAAAAGTTTTGTGTCTAACTTTTGGGGTGCAGTACATTTTGAGACAGCCTCTTTCCTGTCTTTTCTATTTTATTTTAGGCTTTAATTCATCCGGTGAGTCTTTCGTATATAGCATCGGTGAACCTGCTACCTTTGTAAATAATTCTTGAACCTGTTGAATTTCCACTTTTTGTTCAGGATGGAAATTTTCCGAATTCATGTAATCAAGTATTGATTTCTTTAATTGCCGGGCTACTATTCGTTTTTCCGGTGCACTATCCAAATCCAATGTGGTCATAATCAGTTTGCCATTTAATACATTGGCTTCGAACAACACCCCGATTTTACGACTGATAAACCACGTGTCAATGCTTTGGACAAGTGGCTGGAAGTCTTTCCCGAAATCGGTGAATTGCATGACTGGTGCACGATTCAATAATTCCCACCATTGCAGGTTGCTATGATATTCGGTCGGAAACTTCCGGAAAAGAGGATGGTGAGGATTAAGCAGGATGCCGGTCGTATGAGGTGGGCGCATCTTGAACCAGGAAGTGTTCCAGAATACCGGGGTAAAGTACTGTACGACTTCTTTTCCGTATGTCACTTTCTTTCCTGCTTTGATAAGTACCTTTCCTCCTTTTTCCAGTATTTCTCGTGCTTTGTTGTCTAGCGTGTCTGTCTGATATATTGTTTCTTCAGAGGTGAAATCGACGGTTTCAGGATACACCCAGAAATCCCAGTCATTAACGGCATCTGTTCCTTCCACTCGTACCTCTATGTTGAGTTTCATAGCCGATGGAATATCTTTCAACGGAAAATCAACCTGTCCGATATGGTTCAGGTTACCAATTGGAATATCCGTCTGACCGATGACACCGTGTGAATAGACTTTTCCGTATGCATCGGTTATACGGTAGCTTACTTTAGCTGCCTGAAGAGATTCTGCGTCGAAATGAGAAATTTCTATATCAGCATGAAACGTTTCGTTAGTGGTGTATACGAACTTTTCTGTGCGCATGAGTGGTACGGTCGGTGCACAGAACCGACGCCACTCATCGGCATTTATGTAACCTTTTTCTTCAAAGAACACATCTAGTATACCTACTAATGCCGTGCCTTGTCCGGAGTAGTCATTTAAAGCCAGCAACTGAAATCCTGCATAGTCTGGGGTACGCAAGGTACGTTCGATTTCATGTTTATAGCATAGTGCCTGTAATTTTCCGGAAGCCATCATAAAATCTTGCCCTTTGCCTTCCATGCCGTGCGTGTGCAGAAGGTGCTGGAAGATTTCGAAATTGCCTGCTTTGTTGACTCCGGTGTATTTCTTGATTTCATTGAAGTTCGGAAATACGCACCATTGTCCGGTTTCGTGTGATACAAACGGTTGTTTAACCGTATCAAGATATTCCCGGAAATCAGTCATCGTTTCCGGACGTTGGCTTTTCCAGTTCAATCCTCTGACTCCTGCTTTTACATGGTACTGACTTTTAGGTTGCCATGCCCATCCTCCACCTACAGAGGCACCGGTATATACCCGGCGTGAGTCCTTGGCTTTCCAATAATCCACAAAGCGAGAAACCCATGGAACCCAGTTCCCGGAAGGCTCGTTTCCGCAAGCCAGCATACAGAAAGAGGCGTAGTTCCCGTATCTTTGCGTCATGCGGATAGTTTCTTCCAACAGGTATTGGTCAATGTATTGTCCTTGTCCCAGACGGACGTCATGGTTTGGCCAGCTTGGTCCTTCTGGTTGCAGATAAAATCCTACGCGGTCGGCCGCTTTAAAGGCAGCTTCCGGTGGGCAATAAGAGTGAAACCGCATGTGGTTGAGACCGTAGTTCCGGCAGATACGGAATACGCGCTCCCAGCTTTCTACATCCATTGGGGGGTAGCCGGTCAGTGGGAAGTCACAATTCTCTACAGTGCCTCGCAACATGGTCTTTCTTCCATTTACATAAAACCAGCGCCCTTGGATTGTGAATGTACGCATGCCAAATTCTATTTCGCGTGTGTCACTTTGATTCGCTTGTGTAAGCGTGGCTGTCAACTTATAGAGTGTCGGATGGAATTCGTCCCATAATTGTACATCTTTTCCCATGGGCAGCACCATCTCAAGGGTATCTTTTAAATCGTTTTTAGAGAAGGTTTGTGTGATTTCCGGTACACGATGAGGAATGTCACTATTAAAACTTTCAGCCTTCAAGGAAAGTTCTACAGGATGCTTACTCCCCTGTATGACCATACGTACACGGGCCTGTTGTTTGTCGGGCTCCGGAAATACCTGAATGTCTTTAAAGGATATTTCAGGAAGAACATAGAGATACATGCGGCCTACCACACCGTTCCAGTTTCCTTGCGTGTGGTCTGTGATGCTATGGGAGTTTTGGCCTACTTTGGCACAACTGTCGTGGTTGTCGATACGTAGAGTAAGTGTTGATGTTCCGGGACGAACGGCTGTAGTGATGTCATATTCATGAGGAGTACTCAGGCTGTTTTGTGGACCTATACGCTGGTTGTTTATCCAGACTGTTGTTTCAATATGTGGACGTTCTAGAAACAGCATCACGCGTTTGCCTTTCCAGGATGAAGGTATGTGTATTTCTCGTTTATACCAGGCAGCTCCTACATAACGTCGTTCAGGGGTAAGGAAAAAAGGAAACTTTATATTTCCTGTACGTCGGAACATTTCCAGTTCGGGATTATAATAGAAAGAACTGTCGTAAAGCGATCCTGTCCATTGAGTTTGCAATGAAGGACGCTCTCCTTTCAGTTTTTCCGGCATAGAACCGGGCAGGTTGATTTTGTCGTTAAGAGGACGGGCGTACCATTTTTCGTCAATCCCTTTATTTTCTTTGTCAATTTGAAAATTCCACTCTCCTGTCAAATCAATGACATTCTGCGCATGAAGCAATTGGGTGATAAGCAGGAGATAAAAAACAAAAATGTGTTTTCTCATAAATACCAGTAACTATAAAAAATTATCGAGGCAAATGTAAGATTTGATACCCACATATCCCTCGATAATTCTTCAAATAGCTGGAATTTTGTGTATTTATACTTTAATCAGTTTGTATTTAGGCACAAGCGCTTTCATTACACACCATGCTATCAGGTAGGCTACAGCACAGATACAGAAAATGATGAAGTAACCGGCCTCTTTTCCTTCGAAACCGAAGAATACCATTTGAGTTTCTGCTGCATAGTCGAACAGGATTCCTGAGCACATGTTGATAAGGAATGCTCCTACACCACCTGCCATACCTCCAATACCGATAATGGTGGCTACTGCACTCTTAGGGAACATATCACTTCCTACAGAATAGATATTAGCAGACCATGACTGGTGGGCAGCTCCTGCGATACCGATGATGATAATCGGGAACCAATAAGAAATGTTACCCAATGGCTGTGCAAAAAGTGCGAATAACGGGAATACGGCAAAAATCAGCATAGCCTGCATGCGGGCTGCGTATGGATTCTTTCCTGTTTTGTTGATAATGATAGTAGGTAATTTTCCTCCGTAAATGGAAAGCATGGTAATGGCATACAATACGAATATCAGCAACTGGGCTGTCGCACTGTCTGAAGAGAATCCATATACGTCGGAGATATAGGCGGGGGTCCAGAAAAGGAAGAACCACCATACTCCGTCTGTCAGGAATTTTCCAAAGATAATGGCCCAGGTCTGGCGGAACTTGAAGCATTGCCAGAGGGAGATTTTAGGCTCGTCTTCCGTGTGAACGTCAGCTTCTTCTTTTTCTTTATCCTGTTGGATATAGGCAAGCTCAGCTGCATTGACTTGCGGATTTTCCTGGGGCTTTTTATACATGAACATCCAAAGCCCCATCCAGATAAATCCCAGCGCACCAATTACGATGAAAGCCATTTCCCATCCGTTGCCTACACCGATACTTTTGAAATAGCTGGCAAGTGGAGGAATACTCACTGGGGCTATGAGGGCACCGATGGTAGATCCGGCATTAAAGATAGATGTCGCAAAGGCACGGTCTTTTTTAGGGAAATATTCAGCGGTAACTTTAATAGCTGCAGGAAAGTTACCCGATTCACCTACGGCCAGCACAATACGTGCCGCAATGAAGTAGTATACGCTGGTAATGGCAATGGTAGAAGTAAGGGCTCCTGAGGCCGCAATCATTTCATTGACATCCTTAAGTCCGAGACTCATCTCGGTAGCCCATCCGCAAAGTGCGTGTAAGCAGGCACCGAGCGACCAGATGGCAATAGCCCAGAGATACCCTTTCTTGCTTCCCAGCCAGTCCACAAAGCGTCCGGCAAAAAGGTTGGCAATCGCATAAATAATTGAGAAAATTGCAGTAATAGTTCCGTAGTGCGTATCTGTCCAGTGGAATTCTGGTGCGATAAAATCTTTCCACGTCAGTGACAGTACTTGGCGGTCCAGGTAATTGACCGCTGTAGCGAAAAAGAGCATGGAGCAAATAATCCATCGGTAATTGCTCATTGTTTCGTTTGATGTTTGGGTTGTACTCATATATGATATTAGATTAATTTGTTGGCACAAAAATAAATTTTTTACAAGCAGGAAGCTTGTAAATATTGTTGAAAAACCTGCATTAATTGATCAGGTGTGTTTTTACAACCATCATGAAAAACAAATTCCACATACTTGACAGATTCTTAATGTAAGAGCTCTTTATAAGTCTGTGGAATTTGTGTATTTAAGATACTTCCAGTCGGAGGTATGTTTGTTATTTCATTTCAGTGTATTTAATCTTGTCCATATCTCCGTAGTCGAGGTTTTCACCTGCCATACCCCAGATGAACATGTAGTTGCTAGTTCCGGCCGCAGCGTGGATAGACCATTCCGGTGACATGATAGCCTGTTCGTTGGCAAGCCATACCAGGCGTTCTTCCTGTGGTTCTCCCATCAGGTGGCAAATCATGTTGCCTTCAGGAACGTTGAAATAGAAATAAGCTTCGATACGACGGCTGTGAGTGTGAGCAGGCATGGTGTTCCACACGCTTCCCGGTTTCAACTCTGTCAGACCCATCTGCAACTGGCAAGGACCTTCCTGCAGTACGTTCTTTACAATCAGCTGGTTGATGACACGGTCGTTACTTTCTTCCATCTTTCCGGCAGCCATTGAGTTAGCTTTCAAAGAACCCTTGCGTCCATCGATGGTAATCCACTGAGTCTTGTATTCCTTGTGTGCAATGGCAGAGTTGATGTAGAACTTAGCCGGTTTGCTGGCATCCTTGCTTTTGAAAGTTACTTTCTGGTTGCCACGTCCTACGTAGAGGGCTTCTTTGAATTTCAATTCATATTCCTTGCCATCTACAGTTACGATACCGTCGCCACCGATGTTGATGACACCCAGTTCACGGTTGAACAAGAAATAAGGAGCTTTCAGCGGATCGATAGTATCCAGTGACAGCTCTTTGTTTACTGGCATGGCACCACCGAAGATGAAACGGTCGTACATAGAGTAAGTTACGTTGATTTCATCGGCTACCAGCACTTTCTCCATCATGAAGCTGCTGCGCAGTCTTTGTGTGTCGTATGTTTTTACGTCTTGCGGATTGCAGGCAGTCTGCATCCGGTAGTTAACCTGAGCATTAGCAGAAAGAGCTGCTACGCCCAGCATCATAGCCATAGCTAATTTTTTCATAAGCGTTTGTTTATTTATTGGTTTTTATTCTTCAATGTGTTTTGCTTCTTTGATAATGCGGCGACGGTTGTAGATAGCCATTGCCAGTGCCACGATAACCAGTATGCTTGAACCTACAATCTTGAAGTTGTATACTGCGTGGAATATCAGCCAAGAGAAGATGCTGGAAGCAAAGTCGAGTGCACCTCCCTGGAATCCTTGCGGAATCTGTACGGCCGGGTCGTTTGTTCTGACAAATACATCCTGAGCTGCTTGTGTAAAGAATGGAGCCAGGTCAGTTACAAAATACAGGCCCACAATCAGCGATACAAGACCAATCAGGAATGTTTTCAGCACATTACCTTTTGTAATAGGTAGTACGGCTGGGAACAAGTAGAACATACCAGCCAGTGAAGCCAATGGCAAGAACTGGTTGTTGGGTAATACTACTGACAGGAACAGAGCTACGGGAATAAGCAGCAAAGAAACTACCAGTGTAGTCGGGTGACCGATTACCAGTGCCGGACTCATACCAATGTTGAGGCTTGCACTGTTTTTAAACTTGCGGGCAATCAGTTCGCGAGTTGCATCAGAAATCGGACGCAAACCTTCAATAAATAAAGAAGTGATACGCGGGATAAGTTCCATTACAGCTCCCATCTTGATACCCAAACCTAGGATAGCCGGAATCCCGTCAACCAGCTCCTGGCTGTTTTTGCAGGCCAGAGCACCGATACCACAACCTACTACTACTCCGAGGAATAGCGGTTCTCCCATGATACCGAATTTTCTTTTCATACCCTCTGCATCGATGTTCAGCTTGTCAAATCCTGGAATCATATCCAATGCTTTGTTGATGACAAGAGCGAAGGGAACGAATCCCTGGCAGAAAGGCTGCGGAATAGAGATACCGTCCATTTTATCGTAATATGACTGGAACTGTTTGCAGGTCAAATCAGCCATAATCAGGGTAATGATGTAGCAGATAATTGCTGAGAAGAATCCCCACCAGATATTTTCAGTGGCGAAATAAACTACTGCGCCGATGAAGGCAAAATGCCAGTAGTTCCACAAGTCGATATTGACAGTTTTAGTTGTCTTCGTTAATAGCATGATGATGTTCACTCCCAAACATACAGGAATGATGAATGCACCTACAGAAGTGTTGTAGGCTACAGAGGCTGCAGCAGGCCACCCCATGTCAAAGATACCCAGTTCCAGTCCGTAGATTTCCGTTACCTTTTTCAACGGTTCCCCCAAACTGCTGGTCAAAAGAGCTGTTACAACAGAAAGTCCGACGAATCCGACTCCGACCAGCAAACCGCTTTTCAGCGCCTTGCCGAAATTAATTCCAATACATACTCCCAGAATGGTAAACAGAATAGGCATCATCACGGCTGCCCCGAGCCCGATGATATAGCTAAATACTTGTTCCATGTCTTTTCTTTTGTCCTTTAAAAATGTGGATTTAGGTTAAAAATAAATGATTTCGACCCAAAAGTACAGCCTTTTATTCTAATTTCCAATTGCAAATCCGTTATTTTCGAAACTTTGCTGATTTAATAACATTTTTTTCGTTTACGCACACGGGCGGACTTTCTCTAAGAAACCTTGTTTGATTTGTTTCAATTTGAAGAGGGAGGAATTTTTGTAAGGAATAAAAAAGAAAGTTGAAATGTGAAAAAATAAAAGAAAAATGCCAAAGGAGATTTTTTCTGAGGTCAAGATGATTTTTATGTTTCTCTGCCTTGAAACATACGTTTCCCGAAGCGGAGCCTTACGTTTCCGATAAGGAAAACATAGGGATTCGCTTCGAGAAACGTAGAAAATAACAAAAAATTTACTTGTAAATGGAGTAACGTGTGTTGTTTTTTCTTCAGTCGTTTGCCGTTTCCTGAATAAAGATTTTACCGTTTTTCTTTTCCACTGCGATCTGGCTACCTTCCGGATTCAGGTTGAAAGGAGTGATTTCATCGGTGTGATTATCTACTATCATCAGCGTGCTTTCTTCCGCAAAGCGTTTCACTTGAAATTTGATGGCAGTATTTCCGATGCTTGAATTAAATAGCAGACTGTCATTGATATATACCGAAAGACTGTCTCCGGTAAAGGAGTCAGCTATTTCTACCGTATAAATTCCGGCAAATGTTTTTTCCTTGTCATTGCTTTTAGACTGGTTACGAAAGCCTAAGTACAAAAAAAGGCATACTATGAAGAATACTCCGAAAGCGAGTATCCCGTTTCCTATCATGAATTGTTTGTTGCTGTTGATACTTTTGTTGTTCATAATTAAGGTAGTTATAATGTATATTCCCTTGCAAAGTAAGTTATTTTCAGTTTGTTTATCGTGTATGTTATAATTTTTTTTCTACATTTGTCACGGAATTATATAAAACGGAATACAGAATATCATGCAAAATAACCTGGTCATAGTGGAGTCTCCGGCAAAAGCTAAGACTATTGAAAAGTTTTTGGGGGAGGGTTATAAAGTATTGTCAAGTTATGGTCATATCCGTGACTTGAAGCAAAAAGCGTTCAGTATTGATATAAAGTCGCATTTCAAGCCGATTTACGAAATACCGGAAGATAAGAAAAAACTGGTGGCAGAGTTGAAGGAAGAAGCTGCCAAGGCCGACATGGTATGGCTCGCATCCGATGAGGACCGCGAAGGAGAAGCCATTTCCTGGCACTTGTTTGAGGTATTAAAACTGGACCCGGAAAAAACACGAAGGATTGTATTCCACGAAATTACGAAGACGGCTATATTGAAGGCTATAGAGCATCCGCGTCATATCAACATTGATTTGGTCAACGCCCAGCAGGCTCGTCGTGTACTCGACCGCATTGTGGGATTTGAACTTTCACCGGTGCTCTGGCGTAAAATCAAGCCGGCTCTTTCAGCCGGACGAGTACAGTCAGTGGCTGTACGCCTGATTGTAGAGCGTGAGCGCGAAATCAATGCCTTTACCTGCGAAGTTTCTTATAAGGTAGTGGCTACCTTTAAGGATGCGGAAGGGGCTGTGATTCGTGCAACTCTTGGCAGACGGTTCAAAACCAAAGAAGAAGCACAGCGTTTTCTTGAAAAATGCAAGGATGCTACCTTCGAAATTAAAGATATTACTACACGACCGGTTAAAAAATCACCGGCACCTCCTTTTACTACTTCTACACTTCAGCAAGAAGCAGCCCGTAAGCTTGGTTTTACCGTGGCACAGACGATGATGCTTGCACAGCGTCTGTATGAAAGCGGATTGATTACCTACATGCGTACCGACTCGGTAAACCTTTCTGAACTGGCCTTGTCTTCAAGCCGGGATGCCATTCTTTCTTTGATGGGAGAACGTTATGTACATACACGTCAGTATGCTACAAAGACAAAAGGGGCTCAGGAAGCACACGAGGCCATTCGCCCGACGTACATGTCAAATGAATCCATCGAAGGGAGTTCACAGGAAGTACGTCTGTATGAACTGATATGGAAACGTACGCTGGCTTCACAGATGGCTGATGCAGAGCTGGAGAAGACGACAGCTACCATTTCGGTGAGTGGCTGTGAGGATGAATTCCAGGCTGTAGGTGAAGTGGTCACATTCGATGGTTTCTTGAAAGTCTACAAGGAATCATTTGATGAAGAAGTAGAACAGGAAGATGCTGCCGGACTTCCTAAAATGGAGGTAGGAGAGGTTCTGCAGCGGGAAGAAATTGCTGCAGTGCAACGTTTCAGTCAGGCTCCGGCACGTTATACAGAAGCAAGCCTGGTGCGTAAGCTGGAAGAATTAGGCATCGGTCGTCCGTCTACATACGCTCCTACTATTTCCACAATCCAGCAAAGAGGATATGTAGAAAAGGGAAACAAGGAAGGAGTGAAGCGTGAATACTCATTGCTGAAACTGACGGGAAAAGAAATTAAGGAAACGGTGCAGACGGAAATGAGTGGAAGTGAGAAATCCAAATTGATTCCTACCGACGTAGGTTGTGTGGTCAATGACTTTCTGATGCAGTATTTCCCGAAAATTATGGACTATAACTTTACGGCCAGTGTGGAAAAGGAATTCGACGAAGTGGCCGAAGGGGAGAAGAAATGGACCGATCTGATGGAAGTGTTCTATGAGAACTTCCATCCGCTGGTGGAAACTACATTGGCGACGAAGACGGAGCATAAAGTGGGTGAACGTATGTTAGGTACTGACCCGAAAAGCGGTAAACCTGTTTCGGTGAAGATCGGACGTTTTGGACCTGTGGTGCAGATTGGTTCTTCAGACGATGAAGAAAAACCAAGATTTGCCCAGCTGAACAAGGAACACTCTTTGGAAACAATTACACTGGAAGAAGCGCTTGATTTGTTTAAACTACCGCGTGTATTGGGCGAACTTGACGGAACAACCGTTTCGGTAGGAGTCGGACGTTTTGGCCCGTATGTGCGCCACGGCAATGAATATGTGTCTATTCCGAAGGAGATGGATCCGATGGCTGTGACTTTTGAAGAAGCCGTACGGATGTTGTCTGAAAAGAAAGAAAAAGAGGCACAGAAAATTATCAAGCAGTTCCCCGAAAATCCGGATATGCAGATTTTGAATGGTCGTTACGGACCTTACATTGCTTACCAGAAGAAAAATTATAAGATTCCTGAAAACGTGAATCCGGCAGACCTGAACCTGGATGCTTGCTTCAAGGTAATAGAACTGCAGGCACAGAAAGCCGAGATGCGCAAGGCGAAAGGAGCAAAGGCGAAGACAAAGAAATGAAAAGAGTTTTCCTGATTGGCTATATGGGTTCGGGAAAAACCACACTGGGCAAGGCTTACAGTGCGGCTACCGGACTACAGTTTGTCGACCTCGACTGGTACATCGAGGAACGCATGCATAAATCCATTTCCGACTTGTTTGCGGAAAGAGGAGAAGACGGTTTCCGCTTGCTGGAGCAGAAGATGCTGCACGAGGCGGGAGAATTTGAAAATGTATTGATTGCATGCGGAGGAGGCACTCCTTGCTTTTTCGATAACATGGACTATATGAATCATACAGGCGAAACAGTATTTCTGGATGTATGTCCGGAAGTACTGTTCCGTCGTTTAAAGATAGCAAAGGCCAAACGTCCGCTGTTGGCGAATAAAACGGACGAAGAGCTGATGCAGGTCATTACTTCTGCGTTGGAAAAAAGACTTCCTTATTATTCTAAGGCCAAATGGCGTTTCAACGCAGAAGAACTTGAAAGTTATGCACAGATTGATAGAGCGGTAAGCCGCTTGAATGAATTGATAAATTAAAGAAGTATAAATCTAGACTTTATGTAGTGAAATGAGAAAATGGCGTATTGAAGACTCTGAAGAGCTCTACAACATCACGGGGTGGGGCGTTTCATACTTTAGTATCAATGACAAAGGTCATGTGGTAGTAACTCCACGAAAAGACGGAGTAGCCGTCGATTTGAAGGAACTGGTGGACGAGTTGCAGTTGAGGGACGTAACCGCTCCTATGCTGGTACGTTTTCCGGATATTCTGGACAACCGGATTGAGAAAATCTCCAATTGCTTTACACAAGCTTCTGAAGAATATGGCTATCAGGCTCAAAACTTCATTATTTACCCGATTAAGGTAAATCAGATGAGACCGGTAGTGGAGGAAATTATCAGTCATGGAAAGAAATTTAATTTAGGACTGGAGGCCGGTTCAAAACCGGAACTTCATGCTGTAATTGCCATTAATACGGATTCTGATTCACTGATTATCTGCAACGGCTATAAGGATGAAAGCTACATTGAACTGGCTTTGCTGGCGCAGAAAATGGGTAAACGTATTTTCCTGGTGGTAGAAAAGTTGAACGAGCTTCGACTGATTGCCAAGATGGCCAAGCAGCTGAATGTACGTCCGAATATTGGTATCCGCATCAAATTAGCTTCTTCCGGTAGTGGGAAGTGGGAAGAAAGCGGAGGCGATGCCAGCAAGTTCGGATTGACTTCCAGTGAGTTGCTCGAGGCACTTGATTTCCTGGAAAAGAAAGAAATGCAAGATTGCCTGAAGCTGATTCATTTCCACATAGGTAGTCAGGTGACAAAGATACGTCGCATCAAGACTGCATTGCGTGAGGCTTCTCAGTTCTATGTGCAGTTGCATCAGCTGGGCTTCCCGGTAGAATTCGTAGATATAGGCGGAGGACTGGGAGTGGATTACGACGGTACCCGCTCTGCTAACAGTGAAAGTAGCGTGAACTATTCCATCCAGGAATATGTGAACGACTCTATTTCCATCATGGTGGATGCCAGCAACAAAAACAATATTCCGCATCCGAACATTATTACAGAAAGTGGCCGTTCACTGACTGCTCATCATTCGGTATTGATCTTTGAGGTGCTGGAAACAGCTTCACTGCCTTCTATGGACGAAGACTTTGAGGTGAGTGCAGACGATCATGAACTCGTGCAGGAACTTTATCAGATTTGGGATAACCTGAATCAGAGCCGTATGCTGGAGGCATGGCATGATGCTCAGCAGATTCGTGAAGAATCGCTGGACTTGTTCAGCCACGGTATTGTCGATTTGAAGACGCGTGCACAGATTGAACGTATGTACTGGTCGGTTACACGTGAGATTAACCAGATTGCATCAGGCTTGAAGCATGCACCAGATGAATTCCGCAATTTGGACAAGCTGTTGGCTGACAAATATTTCTGTAACTTCTCTCTGTTCCAGTCGTTGCCGGATTCCTGGGCGATTGACCAGATTTTCCCCATCATGCCGATTCAGCGTCTGGATGAACGTCCTGACCGCACGGCTACTTTGCAGGATATTACTTGCGACTCGGATGGAAAAATTGCCAACTTCGTGACCAGCCGTAATGTGGCACACGACTTGCCTGTACATACCATCAAGGCAAAGGAATCGTATTATATCGGTGTGTTCCTGGTAGGAGCTTACCAGGAAATTCTGGGAGATATGCACAACTTGTTCGGCGATACCAATGCCGTACATGTCAGTGTGGATGAGAAAGGTTACAGCATTGACCAGGTGATTGATGGAGAAACCGTGGCCGAAGTACTCGACTACGTGCAGTATAATCCGAAAAAGCTGGTACGTACCCTGGAAACTTGGGTGACGAAGTCTGTGAAAGAAGGACGTATCTCGCTGGAGGAAGGAAAGGAATTCCTGGCAAATTATCGTTCCGGATTGTATGGATATACTTATCTGGAGTAATTTAAGAAAGTAGCATTATGAAAGAAAAACTGACAGTTATAAAAGTAGGAGGAAAAATCGTAGAGGAGCCTGATACATTGAATCAGTTGCTCGATGATTTCTCATCTCTGTCTGGCTATAAGGTGCTGGTGCATGGAGGAGGCCGCTCTGCCACTCGTATTGCTTCACAGTTGGGCATTGAAAGCCAGATGGTGAACGGACGTCGTATTACCGATGCAGAAACCTTGAAGGTGGTAACGATGGTTTACGGCGGACTTGTCAACAAGAATATTGTGGCCGGCTTGCAGGCAAAAGGGGTGAATGCCATAGGTCTGACAGGAGCAGATATGAATGTAATCCGTTCTGTGAAACGTCCGGTGAAAGACATTGATTACGGCTACGTAGGAGATGTTGAGAAAGTAGACGGAAAGGCCCTGGCTGACCTGATTCATCGTCAGATTGTACCTGTGATGGCACCATTGACGCATGACGGGAATGGAAACCTGTTGAATACGAATGCCGATACCATTGCCGGAGAAACCGCAAAAGCTTTGGCGGAGTATTTTGATGTGACACTGGTGTACTGCTTTGAAAAGAAAGGGGTGCTACGTGATGAAAACGATGATGACAGTGTAATTCCGGTGCTGACTCCCGATTTATTTAAACAGTATGTGGAGGAAGGAATCGTGCAAGGTGGTATGATTCCTAAACTGGAAAATTCTTTTTCAGCCTTGGATGCCGGTGTGTCGCAGGTCGTAATAACCTTAGCATCAGCAATTCACAAAGATTCCGGAACAATTATCAGAAAATAATTCAAAAAAATTGGCGGGTGGGTGTAACTTTTATGAAACTCACCCGTCATTAGTATAGAGAGCCATGCAAGAGATCAGTTTTCGTGACAATATTCTGCCGCTGAAAGATAAGCTTTTCAGGTTGGCCTTGCGCATTACATTCGACCGGGCAGAGGCGGAAGATATTGTTCAGGATGCACTGATTAAGGTGTGGAACAAGCGTGACGAGTGGGGAGAGTTGGAATCCATAGAAGCCTATTGCCTGACAGTAGTTCGGAATTTAGCTATTGACCGAAGTCAGAAAAAAGAGGCCCAGAATCTGACCTTGACACCGGAAACGCAGGAAATGCCGGATGCACAGACTCCCGAAAGCCAGTTTGAACGGAACGAACAGTTTCAGTTGGTACACAGGCTGGTGAATGAACTCCCGGAAAAGCAACGAACCATTGTTCAGCTTAGGGATATTGAAGGTAAGAGTTATAAAGAAATTGCTGATGTGTTGGGGATTACGGAAGAGCAGGTGAAAGTAAACCTTTTCAGGGCCCGACAACGCATCAAATTAAAATACAGTGAGATAAACGATTATGGACTATAAGTACATTGAACAACTTCTGGAACGCTATTGGAACTGTGAAACCTCGGTAGAGGAAGAACAGATTCTTCGGATTTTCTTTCAGCAGAAAGAGCTTCCTGCCCATTTGCGCCGCTACCGTTCTTTGTTTACTTACCAGGAAGAAGCTGCCGGGATGAAGTTGGGTGATGATTTTGACAAGCGTGTGCTTGCGGAAATTGAACGTCCGGTAGTCAAAGCCAGAAAGCTGACGCTTTATTCACGTTTTATGCCTCTGTTCAAGGCTGCGGCTATGATGCTGCTGCTTTTCACATTAGGAGGAGTAGTGAAACATGCGACAGAAGAGGGAGGCACTTCAGGTATTGTATATGTGCATGATCAGTTTGAGAACCGACAGGAGAATCCGCAGGTTGCCTACGAAGGTGATTCGGTGAAGACGCTGATTCGGGAAACATCTTCCAAACCCAGACTGGAAGAAAACAGTAACAGATAGAACATTTTCATTTGCTTTTATATAAATAGTTAGTGCTTATTAAAACTTAAAACAACAACGAGGCTGTGAAGTTTCAATTCTCTCAAAATTAAATTACTAACTAAATAAAAAAGGATTACCGCGTGAGCAGTAGTCCTTTTTTATTTTGTCTGATAATAAAAATAACAGATTGATTGATTTCCTAAAATTTTCGTTATAAGTCTCATTATTTGTACTCTCATTTTAGGAGTTTTTCTAACTTTGTGGAAATCAAAAAAATAATGAGACAGATTCCTTTATATATACTATTGTGTTGTGTTTCCTTTTTCTCTGCTGGATTAGGATATGCCAGTATATCAGAAAAAGATGTAACGAATCTTTTAGAGAAGGCCGAAAAAGAATTGTATACAAATCCTCAGCTGGCCGCTTATTATGCGACAAAGGAGAGAGCGTCAATATCTTCTTCATCTTTACTGGCACGATCACTTTATATTTATGCACAGGCAGAGAAACTTTTAGGTGACTTTGATGGTTGTATTCAGGCGTTGTATGAAGCTGATGAACTGCTTACGGATAAGGACAATGGCTTAAAAGGTCATATTTATAACTTGATGAGTGTAGGATACTGTAACCTTGGAGATTATGGCAAAGCCATTGATTTGAGTGATAAGGCTATTTCTTTTTTTAAAACGAAGAACGATTCACTAAATCTGGCTGCCTGTTATAATAATCGAGGCATTATACATACCTATATTAATGAGTTTCAGCAAGCCGATCGTTTTTTAAAACAAGCATTGGCTATTAACCGTTCGTCAAAAAATCTGAAAAGTATAGCCAGCAATTTAAATAATCTGTGTTTATATAAAGGGGATATTGAAGAACAGTTAGAATGGATTCAGGAGGCAATTGTTATTAATAAACATCTTAATGCAGTGTGGTCATTAGGTGAGAACTATAATAATTTGGGTAAGCTTTATTATTATAGTAAACGATATAAAGAAGCTATTGCCGCATTGGAAAAGGCCTATCAGCTGGCACAAAGCGTGGGAGCTAAAGGAGTAATATGTGATAATTACGAGTATGCCGCATGGGTATATAGTGCCATCGGGGATTATCAGACTGCTTATGAGAAACAGACTTCATTGTATGCACTGAGTAAAGAGATACAGAGTGAAAATAAACTGCGTACGGTGGAGCAGCGCATTGCGCAGGAAAAGTTATTGGCTCAACAACAAAAAGAAGAATTACGTCAGCAGGAATATAAGATAAGATTATTAAGACGTAATATTGTAACTATGCTCATTATAGGTTGCTTGCTTATTATGATTAGTATACTGTTGCTTCAGCGTTTTAAGCGTAAGAAGAAAATTCAGTTACTGAATGCACAATATCGGATAGAGCAATCAGAGCATGAAATAGCAAAACTTAAAATGTTGCAGCAGAAGGCTGAATTGGAGGATGTGCAGCAAGCCTTGGAAACGAGTAAGCAAGAAACTACTAATTTCGCGATTTTCCTGCAAAGTCGTAATGAATTGCTGGATAAGATACAAGAGCAAGTTCGTCAAGGTTATCGTATGGAAAAGCAGGAATTGGTTCCTCATTTAAAGAAGATAAATGCTTTTATCAGTCAATATCAAACGACGAATAAAAATAATAGCATGACTTTACAGACTATAGATGAGAAAATGCAGGAGTTTCTTTCCCGTTTGGCAGAACGTTATCCGAATCTGACGCAAGGAGAAAGGCATCTGGCAAGCCTATTACGAGTAAACTTGTCAACCAAAGAAATTGCCATGTTGACAGGAAATACCCCAAAGACAATAAACATGAATCGTTATCGTTTGCGCAAGGCGTTAGGGTTGTCATCTGAAGCTGACTTGGTTGCTTATATTCAGTCAATATAAGTTAATGTTGTAATGAAAGGCCGGTAAATTCTTCGTAGAGTTTACCGGCCTTTTTATTGTGGTTTTGGTTCCTTTGCTACGATAGTAAAATGAGGTGTATTGTAGATATCGTTTAATTCTTTTGTGTGTTGATAATCAATTTATTATGATTTTCGGTGTAGGCATTATTATGCGTTCAAAAATCGTTTGTGTAGATATTTTGTGGTAACAAAATGGATTTTAATCGCCTGGCTTTATACTATATTTGACTATCGAAGTTTACCAAATAACCTTAATATAAACGAAAACATAACATGGGAAAAAGAAGTCTTTTTAAAGCATGGCAATTGATATTCTTGCTGGCTTTATTATTTCCAATGACAGGATTTGCGCAGGCAATCCAAGTGAAAGGTACAGTACTTGATGCATCGGGTATGAGTGTTATCGGTGCAAGTGTATTAGAAAAAGGAACCACTAACGGGGTTATTACCGATTTAGATGGAAATTTTGAATTGACTGTATCACCTAAGGGTACGTTTGTTATTTCTTATGTAGGATTCCAGACTCAGGAAATCCAGGTAAATAATCAACGTAATTTTAAAATTACCTTGAGTGAAGACACAGAAGTGTTGGATGAAGTGGTAGTTGTGGGTTATGGAACAATGAAGAAAAGTGACATGACAGGAGCTATCTCATCTGTAGATGTAGACGAATTGGCGAAACGCACCACAACTAATCCTGCAGAAGCTTTACAAGGAAAGATTGCCGGAGTCAATATTATGAAATCGGGTGGTAATGCAGGAGCTGGTGTTTCTGTAAAAATTCGTGGTGTCAAATCGTTTGGTGACAATGAACCCCTTTATATTATAGATGGTTTCCCGGGAGATATTAATAGTGTAAATCCTGTGGATATTCAGTCTATGGAAGTGTTGAAAGATGGTGCAGCAGCTGCTATTTATGGTTCTGTGGCAGCAAATGGAGTTGTAATTATTACTACTAAAAACGGAAAGAAAGGAGAAACACACATTGATTTCAATACTTATCTGAGCATGACAAAAATAGCCAAGAAATTGGATTTCTTAAATGCAGAGCAGTATAAGTCTGTAATTAAATCGATGTATATCAATGCAGGTAAGGAAGATGAAATACCGGCATATTGTTTGACAGATACTGGAGTCGACACAGACTGGCAAGATGAAATGATGCGTAGTGGTTTCTCTCAGAACTATATGTTCAGCGTGAGAGGAGGAAGTGAGACTGCCCAATATTCCGTATCATATAATCATGCAGATGATAAAGGTATTTTCTTAGGCAATGATTATCGTCAGGACAATGCGCGTATGAAACTCCATATGAGCAAATATATTTTTGACTTAGATGCGAACTTAGGTTTCCGTTACACCAAAAGTCATCAACCTACTTATTCCTTGAAGGAAGTGTATAATATCTCTCCGCTTGTGCCTGTATATGATGAGAATGAAGAATATGGCTTTGGCTTGACAGCAAGTCAGGGATTGCCTTCCAATAATAACCCAATGGCAGATTATTATTATCAAGATGAGGTAGAGAAAACATTTAGTACAACTGCGAATGTTTCGTTAGGCATTAAAATTACTCCTTATTTGAATTTTAAGACTAGTTATGCTTATCGTGGCAAACATTATCGCTATACGTTGCATTATCCTGATTATATTTCAAATGCACAGCAAACTCATTTGTATCCTTACAATAGTGAATCTACTTATTATTGGGAAGAGCAGACTATTGATAATATATTGAACTTTAACAAGGAGTTTGGTAAGCATAGTCTGAATGTAATGGTTGGATCTTCTATTACATCGACAAAAAATACGTCCAATGGTGTTGCGGTAGAAGGATTCTCTACTCAGTATTCTGTAGATAAGAATGGAAACCTGGTAACGAAGGATGAGGCTTCTGGCTTCTTGGATTCCAGCTTTACTACAATTGATGCAGGTAAAGGAGGTACGTATACAGGAGAAGGAACTAAATACACATACAATCGTGCTTCTTTCTTTGGACGTATCAATTATAATTTTAACAACCGTTATCTGATTCAGGCAACGATGCGTTATGATGGTTCTTCTAAGTTTGGTAAGAACAATCGTTGGGGTGCTTTCCCGTCAATTGCTGTGGGATGGCGTATCAGTGAAGAAAAGTTCTTCCCGAAAAATAGTTTCATCAATAACTTGAAATTCCGTGCCAGCTGGGGACGTTTGGGAAATGAAAATGCATTAGGATATTATGATTTTCAGGCATTGATTTCTTCTTATAATACATACTATGGAGGTTATGTACAGGGTAACGGTAGCAACCCTTGGGCAGGTGCCATTGCATGGAATATGGAACGTAACGATTTGAAATGGGAGACAACAGATACCAAGAATATTGGATTCGATTATGGAATGTTTAATAACCGCTTGACCGGTAGTATCAACTATTATATCAATCAGACAGAAGATCTGTTGATTACTAAGAAATTATCTCCATCTGCTGGATATGAGAATCCTATTTTAAATGTGGGAAAAATCCGTAACAGAGGTTTTGAACTGGAGTTGAACTGGAATGATAAGGTAAAAGATTTTGAATATGGTATTGGTTTCAACCTCAGTACTACACATAATGAAGTTGTCAGTCTGGCAGATGAAGGGCAGGCTCTTTATTGTACAGGTCTGGTATATGGTACAGATTATACTCCGGCTTATGCAACAGAAGGTAAGCCAATTAGTGCTTTCTACTTGTATCGTACTGATGGTATTTTCCAGAGTGATGCGGAAGCTGCAGCTTACGTAAATGCTGACGGAGAAAGATTGCAGCCCAATGCAAAAGCTGGTGACATTCGGTTTAAAGATATTAATGGGGATGGGGTTCTGGATGAAAGTGACCGTGAATATTGCGGAACTGGTATTCCTAAGTTAGAAGCTAACTTAAATCTGTCGGCTGCATGGAAAGGCTTTGACCTGACTCTTTCATTTGGAAGCGCATGGGGACATAAATTGTTCAATGGTAACCGTTATTTCTATGAAAGCATGCAGACTCCAGGTCAGATGTTAACTTCCGTACTGGATGCCTGGACTCCGACCAATACAGATACAGATATGCCTCGTGCCGTATTGAATGACCCGAATAAGAACGCTCGTGAATCAGACCGTTTCCTTGAAAATGGTAATTTCGTCCGTTTGCGTCAGGCTCAATTAGGGTATACTCTTCCTACCAATATCTTAAAGAAGGTGTATATCGAGAAGCTGCGTTTCTATGTCAGTGGTGAAAACCTGTTTACTATCACTAAGTATTCTGGTACAGATCCGGAATTCTCAAGAAGTAGTCCATTGGATACAGGTATTGACAGCTATATATTCCCATTTACTCGTTCATTTACAGTGGGAGCACAGTTAACATTCTAATATCAATAAATTCACATTAAGACTATGAAGAAGTATTTTTATTTAGCAAGTATATGCTTCGCTTTATCGTTTACCTCATGCGAAGATTTTCTCTCTGTAGAATCACCGGATGAGTTGACAACAGATAATTATTGGAGAAATGAAGATGATGCACAGGCCGGACTTGCTGCAGCATATTCTCAGTTGTATCATGGAGATACTTATGCGACGAGTGAAGTGCGTTGGCCGACAGAGGAATTTCGTGCTGATTTGTTTAAGTTAGGAAGTGATGCTGGAAACTATGACCAATGGGTAGCTTTATATTATTTTAATTACACGAATGGAAATACACAGTTCTCGTATTATTATCAGGACTTGTATCGGGGTATTAACTTTGCCAATCAGGTATTGGCAAATGTGCCCAATATTCCAGATCTTGATGATGCTACACGTAATAGTATCCTTAATGAAGCACATTTCCTGAGAGGATATTATCATATGATGTTACTGCTTAACTGGGAAAAAATTATCATTCGTGATGAATATATTGTGGAATCATCTCAGTTAAATAAGCCTTTGTCTGACCGTTCTGCTTGCTGGAATTTTGTGATTGATGAGTTAAAGTATGCGATTAATCTGCCTGAGAAACGTAGTGATGATGAACTTGGGCGGGCTACAAGTGGTACGGCATATTCTTATCTGGGATTTGCTTATTTGACTCGTGCTTATGAAGAAGCAGATCAGAAAGAAACTTATTTGGAGGAGGCTTTGCAAGCATTGGATAATGTGAAAGGTTATTCTTTGGTTAGTGGAGACGAACTGATAGGAATGTTCAATGGAACAAACAAAAATTGTTCAGAATCTATATTTGAGGTACAATATAGCAAGAGTGAAGCAAATGGTTCAGTTCACTATTCTTACATCAATCAATGGATTGGGGCTAAAGAATTAAATGGATATGATGAGATTCTGCCTAGTGATGTGTTGATGAATGAATATATGAAAGAAGGGGAATTGAACAATGGACGCTATGATGAGCGTTTGTATAATACGATTTACTATCAGTGTGATTATTTCAATGATGGAACAGGTAGAGTAATGGGGAAAGAATATGATGAACTGTTCGGCGGAAATAATAAACCTGTATTCCGCAGATTTACTTCTCCTACATTGGAAGAAATGAGTGACGCTTGTGCAATTAATATACCGTTAATGCGTTATGTGAATGTATTGCTGATGAAGGCCGAAGTATTAAATGAACAGAATCATCCGGAGCTGGCTATTCCGATTATTAATGATGTACGACGTGTGCATGGGAATATGCCTCCGATGACCGGTGCTACACAGCAGGAAGTTCGTGAGCAAATAGAGCATGAGCGTATTCTTGAGTTCCCGTTGGAAAGTTACCGTTGGTACGATTTACGTCGTTGGGGAAAGACGGCTTCTGCCTTGCAACAAGCTGGTCGTACAGGATTTGATGAAAGTAAGTTATTCTATCCTATCCCTAAATGGGAAACTGATGCAAATCCTGAAGTGAAATAAAACTCTTCCGGTTCGGAAGATGATATTCTTCCGAACCTCTTTTTTCTTTACTTTTGCTTGTAAAAAAACAAAGAAAAAAACATGTTTACAGTAATAGGACTTATGTTGGGGGGGATGGCTATCGGCTTTCTGCTTCGTCGTCAGAATTTTTCGTGGATTAACAAAGTAATTACTTCGCTTATCTGGATTTTATTATTTCTGTTGGGAGTAGAAGTAGGAGGTAACCGCCAAATAGTAGAAGGACTTGCTACGTTGGGTGTAGAGGCTTTTTCTATTACATTGGCGTGCGTATTAGGAAGTTGTATTTTTGCCTGGGGATTATGGTATCTGTTATATAAAAGAAAAGGAGGAAAAGCATCATGAAAGGTAGTTTGATTATTGTGGGCTTTTTTGTATTGGGCACTTTATGTGGTGCATTTCAATTGATTCCTTTTGATGTAGCAGAGACCAATATTAGTTTTTATGCTTTATGCGCTTTGATGTTCAGCGTGGGGATAAGCATTGGAAATGATCCGCAGACATTGAAGAACTTTCGGTCGTTGAATCCCAGGCTGGTGTTTCTTCCTGTAGCTACTATATTGGGTACTTTATCTGCTGCTGCTTTGGTCAGTCTTTTATTGCCTCATAGAAGTGTAACAGATTGCATGGCTGTGGGTTCTGGTTTTGGTTATTATTCTCTTTCCAGTATTTTTATTACGCAGTATAAAGGGGCAGAATTAGGTACGATTGCTCTGCTATCCAATATTACGCGTGAAATCATTACTCTGTTGAGTGCCCCCTTGTTGGTTCGTTGGTTTGGAAATCTTGCTCCTATATCGGCTGGAGGTGCCACCACGATGGATACAACATTGCCTATTATTACTCGTTATTCAGGACAGCAGTTTGTTGTTGTTTCCATTTTTCATGGTTTTGTTACAGATTTTAGTGTCCCGTTTCTTGTAACATTTTTTTGTTCTATCTGAAAAAATACCAATTTTATGAAGAAGCATTTTTTGTTTACATATTTGTTTGTGGCGGCAGCTACCTTTCAAGTGCATGCAGATAATGTGCCTTGGCAAAATCCGAAGGTGAATGAAATGAATCGTGAACCGATGCATGCACATTTTATACCGTTCATTAATGAAAGTGCAGCTTTGTCGCAACAGGCCTTACCGGATGTAGAGCGTTTTGCTGTAAATCCTAAAAGTGAACGTCGTATTTCTTTAAATGGCGTGTGGAAGTTCCTTTTTTCGAAAAATAATGATGAATGTCCAGCTGATTTTTATAAACCAGGTTATAGCACGCGTAAATGGAAAGATATAAAAGTGCCGGGAAGTTGGGAACTTCAGGGGTTTGATGCTCCTATTTATACGGATGTGTCTTATCCTTTTCCTTGCAATCCTCCTTATGTACCAGCCGATTACAATCCGGTAGGTGCATATATTCATGAATTTACAGTTCCTGAAACCTGGAATGGAATGGATATTTTCCTGGATTTTGAAGGAGTGGAATCAGCTTATTATTGCTGGGTAAATGGTGAGTTGGCTGGGTATAGTGAAGATAGTCGCTTGCCTGCTCATTTTAATGTGACTAAGTTATTGAAGAAAGGCAAGAATAAGCTGGCCGTGAAAGTTTTCCGTTATAGTGACGGATCATATATGGAAGATCAGGACTATTGGAAATATAGCGGAATAGAAAGAGATGTGTATTTGTATGCTCGTCCTCAAAGTCGTGTAAAAGATTTTAAACTGACAGCAGGATTGATTAACCAGTATAAGGATGGTAATTTTAATGTAGACATCATTTTTAATCAACCTCAAGCAGGGCAACGTGTGGAGTTGAAGGTATTAGATGGAGGTGGTGATGCGCTGTTTGTTCAGGAGAAAGAAATTAAGAACAATGTGGATACACTGTGGTCTGTAAATAAATTGTTCAGTAAAGCTTTAGCATGGACGGCAGAAACTCCTAATCTCTATACATTGGTGGTGAATACTTTTGATGTTGCAGGAAAGTCTTTGGAATCGTTTGCGCATCCATTTGGTTTTAGAACAGTGGAAATGAAAAATGGTCAGCAATTGATTAATGGGGTACCTGTATTGTTTAAGGGAGTAAACCGACATGAGCATGATCCGTTAAAAGGGCGTTCTATTGATGTGGAAAGCATGCTGACGGACATTCGTCTGATGAAACAATTTAACATTAATGCGGTACGAAATTGTCATTACCCGAATCATTATCAGTGGTATAGCTTATGTGATAAATATGGCTTGTATCTGGTAGATGAGGCTAATATTGAGAGTCATGGTATGATGAGTCATAAGGATGGTACACTTGCCAATTATCCGGAATGGGAGCCTGCATTTATGCAACGTATGAGCCGCATGGTAATGCGTGACCGTAACTATACTGCAATTGTTACATGGTCGCTGGGTAATGAGTCGGGTTATGGAAAGCACTTTGAAATAATATATGATTGGACGAAGAAAATCGATCCGACTCGTCCGGTGCAGTATGAAGGAGGAGGTTATGAAGCAAAATCAGATATTTATTGTCCGATGTATCCTCGTATCTGGTCACTCCGGCGACATATCAATCAGCGCGATGCACGTCCGATGATTATGTGTGAATATGCGCATGCAATGGGTAATAGTGTCGGAAATTTGCAGGACTATTGGGACTTGATTTATAAGTATGATCAGTTGCAAGGCGGATTTATCTGGGACTGGGTAGATCAGACTTTTGCTAAAAAAGACGAGAAAGGAAATGACATCTGGGCCTACGGTGGAGATATGGGTTACGTAGGGGTACATAACGATTCTAATTTCTGTGCAAATGGACTTGTCGCTTCAAATCGTTCATTGCATCCTCATATTTATGAAGTGAAAAAGGTTTATCAGTATGTGCATTTCGCTCCAGTGGCTTTTACGGCAAATCGGATTTCTGTAACTAACTGGTATGATTTTATAGATCTTTCCGGTTATCAATTACGTTGGACCATTGAAACAGATGGTAGAGCAGTTCAGCAAGGAGTACTTGATTTCCCACGTATTCCGGCCCGTCAAACTCAGGAAATACAGCTTCCGATTCAACCGATTGGTGCAAGCCAGAGTGAATATTTCTTGAAACTTGAAGCGATAACTCGTCAAGAACAGCCGATGATTCCTGCGGGACATGTTGTGGCTGTAGAGCAATGGAAACTACCGGTTGAACAGCTTGTAGCTTCAGTTGAGCCGGTAAGAGGAAAATTAATGGCTGAACGTACATCTGCAGATTTAATGTTGACAGGAAGTAATTTCCGGATAGGCTTCTCATTGTCTGATGGAGAAATGACTCTGCTGGAATATAATGGCCGGAATTTGGTTAAAGAAGGATTGCAGGCCAATTTCTGGAGAGGATTAACGGATAATGATGTGGCTAATGGTACTCCTGAGCGTTGTGGTATATGGCATCATGCAGGAAAAAATGCGCGTTTGAAGGATTTGAAGCTGGAAGAAGCACCAGATAAGCAATGGGCAAATGTGACAGCGTGCTATCGTATGGAAGAGCAAGATGCTGATTTGAATGTAAAATATACCATTCGTCCTGATGGGGTGGTAAAGGTTACTATGTCATTTGTTCCTGGAGAGAAGGCGTTGCCTGAAATGCCTCGCTTAGGAATGCGTATGGTTTTACCTGCAGAGTATGATATGATGACATGGTTAGGACGTGGCCCGCACGAGAATTATGCTGACCGTAAGAATAGTGCGCTTATAGGAGTGTATAAGGCCAATGTGTGGGAGCAATATCATCCGTATGTCCGTGCTCAAGAAAGTGCCAATAAATGTGATGTTCGCTGGGTAGCATTGCGAAATCAAACGGGAGAAGGCCTACTTATAACTGGAGAAGAGCCGTTGAATGTAAGTGCATGGAATTTCCCGCAGAGTGATATTGATTATCGACCGTTTAATGTGGAGCGTCGTCATGGTGGAAGCATAGAAAAACAGGATCTCGTATGGTTGAATATTGATCATCGTCAAATGGGTGTAGGAGGAGATAATACATGGGGAGCACATGTACACTCTGAATATACTATAACTCCTCATGCTTGGCAGTATAGTTTTGTACTTCAGCCTTTACAGCCTGAGACAGACCCTGTTTCGCAGGCACATAAGAGATTTTTCTGATAAAAAGTTTTTAAACGTGATAGTTCATGAAAAATAATATAATACGACTTTTATTATTGTCGGGAGTAATAGCTGGATTTTCAGCCTGTGTAAATGGCTCGCAGAAAGAGCTTGCACAAGAACGAACTCGTTATGAATTCGGCAATATACTTGACATTGAGATTACGCCTGATTCGACAACACGTCGTGTGGGGTGTTTTACGGATGCTGGTTCATGGATGGGATTTACCATTCCTCAGCAAGATAAATGGGTGAATGGATTTTGTGGCCCTTTTAGTATTGATCATAGAATATGGTTTGCACAGTCGGCTGTAGTAGCAGGACTTATTGGGGAGACGTCAGAGATGACACCCGATTCTACGTCTTATTTTCCCGGAGAAGTTTATATGTCTTGTGTTTCTGCCGATGCGAAGATTGACCAGCGAATGAATTTTATAGATTCTTCTACGGCCTTGTTGCAGGTGGAAACTAATTCGGAGAAGGGACTGTGTTTTACTGGTAAACAATGGAGTGGTAGTGTGAAATTAGAGGTAGAGCGGAATGTGCTTACTGCTCGTCATCAGGATGGTGAGATTATTACGCTTACTTTTGATTCGGATATTACGCTGTCTTGTGATGGTAAAAACTATATTGCACAAACGCAGCCTGGTTGTAAAAAGACCGATGTAGCAATTTCTTTCTTCGTTTCAGAAAAAGAGCTTCCAGCTTATGAGCAGCGTGTACAGTCATTGTTGCATAATCCGTCTCAGGAATTACAAGCGAATGCGGATCGTTGGAATGGTTATCTTCAGAAAATTCTTCGGACAGATATGAAGCCTGAGTATGATCGCATTGCGGTAAAATCAATTGTAACATTGATTTCTAATTGGCGTACGCATCGAGAAGGGTTGTTGCATGAAGGGGTAATTCCGAGTCATGCGGTAGGTTATTTTGTAGGATTCTGGGCATGGGATAGCTGGCGTTTCTCTGCTGCTTTGGCGGGTTTTGCTCCAGAGTTGGCAAAAAATAATATTCGTGCAATGTTCGATTATCAGTTACCAGACGGTATGATAATTGATTGTATTTATACAAATTCTGCAGAAAATAATGCACGTGATAGTAAACCTCCATTGGTGTGCTGGGCTGTAGATGAAATCTTTACACATACGCAGGATACGGCTTTTGTAAAAGAAATGTATCCGCAGTTGTTAGCTTATTATAAATGGTGGTATACTAAGCGTGATCATAACCAGAATGGCATTTGTGAATTTGGTTCCACTGATGGTACACTTGAGGCTGCTGCATGGGAAAGTGGAATGGATAATGCAATTCGTTTTGATGATACTCAAATGTTGAAGAATGCAGAAGATGCCTGGAGTATGGACCAGGAAAGTGTGGATTTGAATGCCTATTTAGCTTATGAATGTAAATTGTTGAAAAAATTTGCTGCGTTGATTGGAGTCAAGTTTGACGGGCCTGATTACAGTGATAAAGTAGCAGATTACTTCTTTGATGAGAAAATTGGATGGTTCTGTGACAGACGTTTGAAGGATGGAAGTTTTATTGAAGAGCCTGGTTGCGAGGGATATACTCCATTCTGGGTACAAATCGCTGATAAAAAACAAATGGAGAAGGCTCTTGTTTTATTGACGGATACAGCCAAATTCTCTACTTATATTCCTTTCCCGACAGCTGCTGCTGATAATCCGAAGTGTGATTCGAATGGTTATTGGAGAGGACCAATTTGGTTAGATCAGACGTACCAGGCTATTAGGGGACTGAGAAATTACGGTTATAATGACTTGGCGGATCAATACACAGAACAAGTCTTTGAGCGTTGTCAAGGATTAAAGGAGGATGCTCCTATACATGAAAATTATGGAACACATGATGGAAAACGTTTACAAGCTCCACATTTTAGCTGGAGTTCCTCTCACTTGTTGATGATGTATGAGGATTATGGTAAATAATTATATGTGATTCTATTCGAATACGGCCCTCGACGTAAGATGATTAATTTCTTCGTCGAGGGCCGTATTGTTATGAATGAAATAGCAAATTAATCTTGGTAGTAGACTCTCTTTACACGGTTTGATACGCTGGTCAGGATTTCATACGGAATCGTTTCCAGTATATCGGAAAGTACTGTTACCGGGAGGTCATCGCCGAAGATAATGGCTTTGTCACCTTCCTTACAATCAATATCCGTTACATCAATCATACATACATCCATACAGATATTTCCTACGTAGGGGGCTTTCTGTCCGTTTACTAGACAGTAGGCATGTCCGTTACCCAGATGGCGGTTTAATCCGTCGGCATATCCGATGGGGATGGCCGCAATGCGTGAATCACGTGTCAGCACGCCTTTACGGCTGTAGCCTACAGTTTCATCTGCCGGTACCTCGTGGATTTGCAGGATGGTTGTTTTCAGGGTAGTGACATTGTGTAACATCTTGTTGGTAAACGGATCTACTCCATATAATCCGATTCCCAGGCGGACCATGTCGAATTGTGCACCCGGATAACGCTCAATACCTGCTGTATTACAGATATGACGAATAATCTTGTGCTTGAAACCTTCCTGAAGTGTGGTTGAAGCTGCTTCGAAGGTTTCTATCTGATGGCGTGTGAAAGCATCAAAACGTTCTGCATCACTGCCCACTAAGTGAGAGAATACAGAACGAGGGATGACTGCACTCTGTTTCTGCAGGCGCTGTACGAGTTGCGGGATTTCATTTGGAGCAAATCCTAACCGGTGCATACCTGTATCAATCTTGATATGAATCGGGAAATTGCTGACTCCTTCACGTTCCGCAGCTTTGATAAGTTCTTCCAGTAAGTGGAAACTGTATACTTCCGGTTCCAGGCGATAATCAAACATCGTTTTGAAAGCCGTGATTTCCGGGTTCATGATGATGATGGAACTGTTGATGCCTGCTTTACGCAAATCGGCTCCTTCATCGGCCACAGCTACTGCCAGATAATCAACTCGCTGGTCTTCCAGTGTCTTGGCAATTTCAAATGAACCGGCCCCATAGGCTGAGGCTTTTACCATACAAACGATTTTAGTCTCCGGTTTCAGTTTGTTACGGTAGTAGTTCAGGTTGTCTACCAGTGCATTCAGGTTGATTTCCAAGATGGTTTCGTGTACCTTCAGTTCCAACGCATCTGTAATGTCATCGAAGTGGAATACACGTGCTCCTTTTATCAGAATATCTTCGTTATGCAATTGGTTCAGCAAACCGGAATTTAAAAGTTCGGAAGTATTGGCAAAAAAGTCTTTCTGGATTTCAAACCGGTTGGCTGCGGCAGAGATTTCTTCACCGACTCCGATAATATGGTCTACTTTCCGGCTATGAACCAGGTCGGCTACTTGTCTGTATAATAGTTTGCTTGTTTGTCCACTTTCCAGCATGTCCGACAGGATGAGTGTACGTTTCCGGTTCTTGTCTTCCGAGCGTCTCATCATAAAATCGAGTGCGATGTCGAGTGAGGCAAAGTCTGAATTATAACTGTCATTAATTAATGTACAACCGTTCTTACCCTCTTTTACCTCCAGTCGCATAGCTATGGGTTCCAGATGAAGCATGCGTTCAGCAATTGTTTCAGGGGGTACCATGAGGTAAAGTGCTACGGCCAGACAGTTGAGTGAGTTTTCAATGGATGCATCGTCAATGAATGGGATGCGATATTCTTTGAAGAATCCTAAGTAGCGGTATTTGATGGTGGTTCCCGTATCGTCTTTCAGGATTTTCTCAATGAAAAGCGGGCGTTCGGAATCTTTGGTCGACCAAGCAATCTCACGGGCTGTGAACAGTGATTTGGTTACACAGCTGGCGATAAGTTCGTTGTCACCGTTGTACACAATCACGTCGCAGTCCTTGAACAACTGCAGTTTCTCCATACACTTGTCTTGTACGGAAGAGAAGTTTTCCTGATGTGCTCCTCCGATGTTGGTTAGAATACCGATGGTGGGTTGGATAATAGGGCGTAATGCTTCCATTTCACCCATTTCGGAAATACCGGCTTCAAAAATTCCTAATTCCGTGTGTTCATTCATCAGCCATACGGAAAGAGGCACTCCAATTTGTGAGTTATAGCTTCTTGGAGAACGGGTAATGGTACGGTCCGGACTTAGTATCTGGTATAACCATTCTTTTACCACAGTCTTTCCATTGCTTCCCGTGATACCAATGACCGGCACCTGAAATTGTTCTCTGTGTTTGGATGCCAGACGTTGTAAGCTTTTCAGTGGGTTGGGTACAATCAGGAAATTAGCATCAGTATATGATGAGGCCGCTTCCGGTATTTCGTTGACTACGAAATTACGTACCCCTTTCTGGTAAAGATCCGGGATATATTTATGTCCGTCATTGCGTTTTGTCTTTAAGGCAAAGAACAGTGTCTCTTCCGGAAAACACAATGACCGGCTGTCAGTCAGAATCCAGTCGATTGTAGAGGAGGTAGTTCCTATGCGTTGAGCTCCTAAAATGGAGGCTATTTCTTCAATTGTGCTTGACATAACTTTATTTCCTTTTGAACATCTAAGTACGGTAATTTTTCTTTTAAGTCCTCTATCTTTAACAGTATTTGACTTAAAAAGGTTTGGTAGGCTTCTGATTCAGGATTAAAAGGACGGTGAGCTAGTCCCTGACGTATTTTGTTCCATTCTTTCAGGAATGAGAGAGTAGAAGGTGTAAAATAGCAATCGCAGAAACATTCCCAGATATACTGAATGGCAAGCGGACTGGGATGCATCATATCGTCAGCATAGAAACGATAATCACGCAGCTCATCTATCATGATTTCATAAGAAGGAAAATAGTGGCAGAAATCCATTTGACGGCAAATCTGGTCAATTGCGATGAGTAAATTCGCCTTACTGAGCTGGTTACCATGCAAGCCGTCTTTGAGGTGACGTATCGGGCTGACAGTAAAGAGACATTGCAGATTCGGACGTACTGCTTTCAGCTCCTGTAATAAAGGTAAATATATGGCAGTTATTTCATCGGCACTGACCATCTTACGTTCAAATAACCGGGAAGGAAGCTTATGACAGTTACCTACAATTTCCCCATTTTCTTTCCAGGTATAGACGAAGGATGACCCCCATGTGAAAATAATCCAGTCGGCTTGCTTCAGATTTTCATGCCCTTGTGCGATGCGTTGATTGATTTTCTGCAGACAATCTTCCGCTTCGTGAGATGAAAAGGTACTGTGGTGCATCAGACTGTACCATCCGCCTTGCTCCTCACGTAAATCTTCTGTCCGGTAGAGAGCCTTTTTCAATAAGCATTGTATGGAAGTCACTATTGACATGGGGTTATACAAAACCCCGAAAGGGTTCACATCGCAATTGAATTTATGTTCGGCCAGTAAGTTCCCGATATGTTCGGAAAAACAGGAACCCCATATCATCAGCCGGTCGGTATGCTGAATTTTAGGGCCTTTGGCGGGTAGTTCAACTTTGGTTCTGAATTCCATGGCAAGAGAAAATTTACTGCAAATGTAAGTACATTATATATATTTATGCTATTTTTGTGCGATTAAAGTTAATGAGGAACAGGATGGAACAGACGACTTCATACGATTTGCTGAATAAGATAGATAGCCCAGAGGATTTACGGAAACTTTCTGTCGAAGCGTTGCCAGAGGTCTGTAATCAGCTTAGAAATAAGATTATAGATGAATTGTCTCGTAATCCGGGACATTTTGGTTCCAGTTTGGGGGTGATAGAGCTGACTGTGGCTCTTCATTATGTGTACCAGACTCCTTATGACCGTATCGTTTGGGATGTAGGACATCAGGCATACGGACATAAGATTCTGACTGGCCGTCGTGACCGTTTCTGTACCAATCGTAAGTTGAATGGTATTTGTCCTTTCCCTTCTCCTTCAGAAAGTGAATATGATACTTTTACGTGTGGACATGCGTCGAATTCTATTTCAGCTGCATTGGGTATGGCAGTGGCAGCCGCGCGGAAAGGAGAAGATAACCGTCATGTGGTGGCCGTTATTGGCGACGGTTCCATGAGTGGCGGTCTGGCTTTTGAAGGATTGAACAACGCTTCTTCTACTCCCAATAATCTGCTGATTATCCTGAACGATAACAATATGGCCATCGACCGCAGTGTGGGTGGAATGAAGCAGTATTTATTGAATCTGCATACCTCCGAGGGATATAACCGTTTGAGAAATGCCTTATCGAGAAAGCTTTATCGCTGGGGAATCCTGAACGATGAACGGCGTAAGAGCCTGATACGTTTCAACAACAGCCTGAAGTCCATGCTGATGCAGCAGCAGAATATCTTTGAGGGACTGAATATCCGTTATTTCGGTCCGGTGGACGGACACGATGTCACTGCCTTGACAAAGGTCCTGAAGGAAATAAAGGATATGAAAGGGCCGAAGTTGCTGCACATACATACCCGTAAAGGAAAGGGCTTTAAACCAGCTGAAGAAGCAGCAACCTTGTGGCATGCACCCGGTATTTTTGACAAGGAGACGGGAGAACGTATCGTCTCGGATACAAGTGGTATGCCGCCGTTGTTTCAGGACGTATTTGGAAATACGCTGCTGGAGTTAGCCCGTAAGAATGAGAAAATTGTGGGGGTAACTCCCGCCATGCCTTCCGGATGTTCCATGAATATTATGATGAAGGAAATGCCTGACCGTGTGTTTGACGTAGGAATTGCGGAAGGACATGCTGTAACTTTTTCTGGAGGAATGGCGAAAGACGGGCTTTTGCCTTTCTGTAATGTGTATTCTTCGTTCATGCAGCGTGCATACGATAATATAATTCATGATGTAGCTATTCAGAAGTTGAATGTGGTACTTTGTCTGGACCGTGCCGGATTGGTGGGTGAAGACGGACCAACGCATCATGGAGCCTTTGATATGGCCTATTTGCGGCCGATACCTAACCTGACAATTGCTTCTCCGTACGATGAACATGAGCTGCGAAAGCTGATGTACACGGCTCAGTTGCCCGATAAAGGACCTTTTGCCATCCGTTATCCTCGCGGACGAGGAGTACTGACAGATTGGGAGTGTCCGCTGGAAGCTGTAGAAGTAGGTAAGGGACGTAAATTGAAAGACGGTAATGACTTGGCGGTGATTACGATTGGTCCGATCGGGAATAAAGCCGCAGCAGCTATTGCTTCTGCAGAAAAAGAGCTGGGATGTAGCATCGCACATTACGACTTGCGTTTCTTGAAACCGTTGGATGAAGATTTGCTGCATGAAGTAGGACAGAAATTTACGCGAGTACTGACCATAGAAGACGGAGTACGCAATGGCGGCATGGGAAGTGCTGTACTTGAATTCTTGTGTGACCATGGTTACAAACCGTATGTGCAGCGATTGGGACTTCCCGATGCTTTTGTACAACACGGACCAGTCAATGATTTGTATGCCATTTGCGGTCTGGATGAAAAGGGGATATTTAGTTCAATTACACAGATAATGAATTTATGAAAATTATTATAGCTGGTGCAGGTGCCGTAGGAACTCACTTGGCAAAACTATTGTCGGGCGAAAAGCAGGATATTATCCTGATGGATGAAGACGAGAGCAAGTTGAGTGCCATGGGAAACAACCTGGACCTTATGACTGTCAATCTTTCGCCCACTTCGATTAATGGATTAAAAGAAGCCGGGGTAGCTGGGGCTGATTTGTTTATCGGAGTTATGCCTGATGAAAGTCGCAATATGACGGCCTGTATGCTGGCTACAAGTTTAGGGGCCAAGAAAACCGTGGCTCGTATTGACAACTATGAATATCTGCTGCCTAAGCATAAAGAGTTCTTTGCCAAGCTGGGGGTGCATTCGCTGATTTATCCAGAGATGCTGGCGGCCCGCGATATTGTGGATGCCGTAAAAATGAGCTGGATTCGTCAGTGGTGGGAATTTGCCGGAGGAGCATTGGTCTTGTTAGGAACTAAAATGCGCGAAAAGGCAGAAATCCTGAATGTTCCTTTACATGAACTGGGAGGAAGAAACATTCCTTTCCACATTGTAGCCATTAAGAGAGGAAACGAAACAATCATTCCACGTGGAGATGATGTGATAAAGTTGAATGACATTGTCTATTTTACCACGACGAAAAAGTACATTCCTTATATTCGTAAGATTTCCGGAAAAGAAAATGAAGCTGATGTCCGTAACGTGATGATTATGGGAGGAAGCCGCATAGCCGTACGTACTGTGCAATACATGCCCGATTACATGAAGGCCAAAATCATTGAGAGTAATATTGCCCGTTGCAATCGTCTGACCGAACTGGTAGATGATGGAGTAATGGTAATTAACGGGGACGGTCGTGACATTCAGCTGCTGATGGAGGAAGGTATAAAAAATACCGAAGCTTTTGTTGCTTTAACGGGTAATTCCGAGACCAATATTCTGGCTTGTCTGGCAGCCAAGCGAATGGGGGTAACCAAGACGGTGGCCGAAGTGGAGAATGTGGATTACATCAGTATGGCCGAGAGTTTGGATATTGGTACGGTAATCAATAAAAAGTTTATTGCTGCCAGTCATATTTACCAGATGATGTTGGATGCCGATGTCTCAAACGTAAAATGTCTGACTTTTGCCAATGCCGATGTGGCTGAGTTTACGGTCAAGCCAGGAGCAAAGATAACCAAGCAGCCAGTGAAAGATTTAGGGTTGCCTAAGGGGGCGACAATCGGTGGATTGATTCGTAATGGGGAAGGTATTTTGGTAACTGGTAATACGATGATTCAGGAAAACGATCATGTTGTAGTTTTCTGTCTGGGAATGATGATTAAGAAACTAGAAAAATATTTTTAACAGCAAATAATTAGGCTGTAAAGGTAGACGATTGAGTCTGATTGCGTTAATCAAAAGAAAAAGACTATGGAATTGCGCTATCAGACTCAATCGTTTTTTGTTATGCTGGCCTGCTTGTTCTTTTTGGCAGGATGTGGCTCTTATCAGGTAGAAGAAAGTGAAGAAACCGAAACATCTGGTCCGTACGGAGTTGATGTAACCTTGTCCAATGCCCAGCTGTTTACTTCGTTGTATCCCTTACATCTTTATTTTTTTGATTCTCAGGGAGCTGTTTCTTGGGAGGAGGAGGTCTTGAGCCAACCGGAATGGCCTGCACTTTCCATGCCGAAAGGGGAGTATGTGTTTTCGGTTATATCTGGCTTATCTTCAGGAGACTATCTTCCTCCGATGGCTTTGAACTCCAAGCAATTTCTAACTTTTTCTGAAGGAAATTATGCTAAAACCCCTTTGGTAATAGGGAAAAATGTGGTCAAATTGCAGAATGATGTAAAAGTATCGGTTTCTCTTTCCTATGCAGTAGCTGCTTTGTATTTATTTTTTGGGGGAGTTCCTGATGAGGCAATTTCGGTAGAAGCCCGTATTTCTCCTGTCAGTTCCGGAATATCTTTGGAGGGTGCATTGAGTAATGACGGACAGTTTGCTTCCATACCATGTGAAAAAGTAAAAGGAGTCTGGAAAGCCGGACCTATATATGTATTCCCTTCGGAAGGTTTGCAGACCCATCTTTCTTTGAATGTTCAAACCGCTTCTGAGGAAACGGTATATGGCTGTTTCTTTAATTATCCGTTGGAGGCCGGAAAGCCTTATCGTTTTGTCAGTACGGGCGATGGGGAAATATCTTTGGAGGGAAACAACCAGATAGCCGGTTGGACACCGGAAGTGTCGGAAGAGTTTCCCTTTGAGAATATGACAGAAGAGGGAGAGTGGGAAGAGCCGGATGCTCCTGATGGAGGAGAAAGTACGGAAGGCAACGAGGACGAAGATGACGGCCAAGATACAGAGGAGGATACCGACGTGATTGTTTCCGAGGTATTGCCCGAGTCAGAAACCATTTGGGGACCTTTTTTCGTGTGGAAAGTAGAGTCTATTTCGGAGAATGAGGTGATGGCTACACTCGTCTCTCCCCGTCAGTGGCTGTTGAAAAAAGCGGAAGCCATATCTGTTTGCGAGGCTTATGAAGAAGATGGAATATCGGGCTGGAGAACTTTTACCACAGAAGAAGCCAAAGAATTCCGCGACCAGTATGATGATATGATTGTCGCACTTAGCGATATGTTGGCGGAAAACGGATTGGATCGTTTCAATAAGTATGATTGCCGCTATTTGTGCAATGACTTTAATTCCACCTTTTGCTTCTATAATACTCAAATTGTGAAATCCGGAGAAACCGTAGATTATGCCTTGCGTCTGGTGAAAAAAGTACGCGTAGAAAAAGCAAAATAAAAGATGAAAAATCCCGCCACAGAAATCTCATAGGAGAGTATCTTTGGCGGGATTCTTATTGTTTTAAATCAGATGCTGTGCTTCCAGTTCCTTGGCTACATTTTCCAGCTCCTGATACCATTCAGCACCGAATTTGCGAATCAACGGCTCTTTCAGAAATTTATAAACCGGCAGGTTTTCTTTCTTTCCCAACAAAACTGCGGCCTTACATACATCCCATCGGTGGTAGTTGACTGCCTTATACGGACCGTAATCTCCTATGCGTATCGGATACAGGTGGCAGGAAATCGGTTTGTAGAAGTTGCATTTCCCTTCCCGGTATGCTTTTTCGATGGCACAATAACAATAGCCTTTCTCGTCGTAGCAAGTAAATACGCAGTCCTTTCCGTTGACGATAGAAGTAACCAGATCACCTTCTTCGTCTGTGTAGACCACGCCCTGGCGGTTGATTACCTCCTGAGCTTCCGGAGCCAGATCATCCCAGATTACGGGCAACACTTCCTCCAGTTTCTCCACTTCTTCCAGTTCTACGGGTGCACCTGCATCTCCTTCAATACAGCATTCTCCTTTGCAGGCGTGCAAATCACATAGAAATTTTTCCCGGAATACATCCAGGCTTACTATTACGTCGTCAATCTGTACCATAAGTTTCTGTTTAGTGCGGCAAAGATACGAAAATCGGTGAATAACACAGGGATAACTTCTGCTGAAAATAAATGGCCACACTTGAAAAAAGCACTACCTTTGCAGTCCGAAAAAATAGAATGATTCATATATGCTGTTACCCTATTTACATAAAGACCTGATAGAAGCCGGTTGTGATGAAGCCGGCCGTGGTTGTCTGGCAGGAGCCGTCTATGCTGCAGCCGTCATTCTTCCTCCCGGATTTCAGAATGAAATGCTCAATGACTCCAAGAAACTGACAGAGAAACAGCGTTATGAATTGCGTACGGTAATCGAGAAAGAAGCTACAGCCTGGGCTGTAGGGGTAGTGACACCCGAGGAAATAGATAAGATTAATATCTTGAATGCTTCCTTTCTGGCCATGCACAGAGCCGTATCTCAGTTGCAGGTCACTCCTCAGCATCTGCTGATTGACGGGAACCGCTTCAATCCTTATCCGGGAATTCCGCATACCACTATAGTGAAAGGAGACGGGAAGTATCTTTCCATAGCCGCTGCTTCTGTTCTGGCAAAGACCTACCGTGATGATTACATGAACCGTCTGCATGAGGAATATCCCGTGTACGACTGGAAGGGTAACAAAGGTTATCCCACCAAAAAACACCGGGCTGCCATTGCTTCCTACGGCACGACTCCTTATCACCGTATGAGCTTTAATTTGCTGGGCGACGGTCAGCTTTCCCTTGATTTTTGAAGTGTGGAAAAATAAAACAGCCTGTTAATAACCGGAAAAAGTTATTAACAAGCTGTTGAAAACTCTGTTCATTTTTACACCGTACCCTGAATGGACAGGAAGAAAAAGATTCCTGTTCCCATCATCAGTATGCCAATCAGGGCATAAAACCAACGTGCCTGTTTCCGTCCTACGTTTCTCACGATGAACTGTGTGTTCTGTGCCGTGAAAAACCAGTTCCAGTTGCAGATGGCCGCCAGTACAGACAAAAGTCCAACCAGGACAAATAGCCCTTGTATAAAATAGTGTATTCCCATTTTTATGCGTTATTCTCGTCGAAGCGGACTGTGCGTGTACCGTCTTCTTTTTCTTCAATGTACACGTTCACTGCATTGCCCGGAAGCAGTTCCTCAACCAGTTCCGGCCATTCAATGAAGCAGAGAGCGCCACTGTAGAAATAATCTTCATATCCCATGTCATACACTTCTTCCAGCTTCTTGATGCGGTAGAAGTCAAAATGGTAAATCAGTTCTCCGTTTTCATCTGAACGGTATTCGTTGACAATGGCAAATGTCGGTGAGTTGATGACATCCGTTACGCCCAATTCTTCACATACGGCCTTGATGAATGTAGTCTTTCCGGCTCCCATTTTACCATAAAAGGCAAAGACCGTGTTGTCTCCCATCGCTGCGATGAATTCTTTGGCAGCTTCATGGATATTGTCCAGTGAGTTGATTTTTATTTCCATAATACTGTGATTTTAACTTGATTCCGATATCTTAATGAGCCGTTTTCTTGCGTAGCATGCAAATTAACTTAGCTCCTACATAAATTAGAATTGAGATAAATATGATTGCTGCTCCCGAAGGTACCCGAAGCTGGTAGGAAAGTAGCAGTCCCCCCAAGCAGCCTATGTAACCAATGCCGACAGACAGCCAAATAATGCGTTTAAAACTATAAGTAAAGAGATTGGCCGTCATCTGCGGAAGCGTGAGCAGAGAGATAGCCAGTACGATACCCACCATGCGTAAGCAGGCTACGATGGTCAGGGCGATGAAAGCCATGAGCGTATATTCGAAAGCAGCCACAGGAATGCGCTGTGAACGGGCAAATTCCCGGTCAAAAGCAATGGCTGTGATAGGCCTTAGAAACAACGTAAAGAATAGAATAAGTGCCACACTCAAGATAGCCAGCAGTGTAATGTCACTCCGGTTGATGGTCAGGATGTTACCGAACAGGAAGGATGACAGGTCGGGCGTGAATCCGGGAGCCAAGAAGCTGAAGATGATACCTACTGCCATGCCAAACGTCCAGAACACCGCAATGGCAGAATCTTCCCGCATGTCACTGCGCTTGCTGAGCCATTCCACTCCGAAAGCTGACAGCACAGAGAATATGGCTGCACTTAAAATCGGTGAGATACCTGCATACAAGCCGATACCGATTCCTCCGAAAGAAGCATGCGTAATTCCTCCGCTGATAAACACCAGTCTGCGGGTGACGATATACGTGCCGATAATTCCACAGGCAATGCTGGCAAACAGACTCCCTAACAGGGCATGTTGGAAAAAAGTATAATGAAATAGTTCTAATACATTCATTGGTGAATAGCAACTTAGTGAAAACGACGTTCTCCTACAATCAGAAACAGTTCATCTTTCAGTTCGTCAGGAATTTCTATTCCGCGGAGTTGCAGGCTGCGACACCAGCCGGCTACCTCTTCTTCCTTCATGGTGTACATGATTTCCCGGAACTCATTGATTTCCTCTTCCGTGTAGTTGTCCGACGGATGTCCCTTGAAGCGGTCCAGCTCCTCATCGTCGTAATATTCTATTTGTTTGCTGACAGCAGCCAGCAGACTCTCTTTTTCGCAAATCTCATGCTGTCCGCAGCATTCTTCGTCCACGGTTTTTATTTCGGGGGCTTCTTTCAGTTCCCCTCGTTCTATTTTTTTCTGGATAGAGCGGTTATAAAAGAATCCGGCTATCAATCCGAAAATGACTACTCCAATTAAAATAATGACAAGAATCCACATAATGAATCAGATTAAAGTTGGGTGATACGAAAACCTGCCGTCAGTAAATCATCCCAGAACCGGGGATAAGACTTGGATACGACGTGCGGATTGCGGATGTGTAATGCACTGTTACAGAAGGCAGCCGGTGCAAAAGCCATGGCCATGCGATGATCCTCATACGTGTCGATGGCAGGCGATTCATCGGGAGTACATCGGGTACCGTTCCATGAAAGTACGGAACCTTCACTTTCTTCCAGTACATAACCTAATTTACGCATTTCGGCAATTAAGGCAGCTATCCGGTCGGTTTCCTTGATTTTCAGACTTTGCAGTCCGGAAAAGCGGAAGGGGATTCCCAACATGGCACAAGTCACCACGAAAGTTTGTGCCAGGTCTGGCTGGTTCACAAAATTGTATACCATCCGGTCAGTATGCGTATGTGTTTTTTTCAATGTCACACTGTTTCCTTCTCTTTGCGTGCAGACACCCAACTGCTCAAACAATTCAGCTACTTTAGCATCCCCTTGCGGACTCTGTGCAAATAGTCCGGGAAGCGTTACGACAGCTTCATGCTTGGATAACGCCACGATTTCATACCAGTAGGAAGCCGCACTCCAGTCACTTTCCACGTAGTAAGGAACAGGATGATAAGGCTGTGGAGCTACCTGCAAGGTGTGGTCGGATGTCCATTCAGCTTTTGCGCCAAAATCTTTCATCACTTTCAGCGTCAGGTTGATATAAGGGCGTGAAATAATTTCTCCTTCCAGTTCCAGGTTCAAGCCGTGTGCCAGCATCGGTCCTATCATCAGCAAGGCCGAGATATATTGCGAACTGACATTTCCCGGAAGACAGAGTGAATGTTCTTCCAAAGCCTTTCCCGTAATCTTTAACGGGGGATAACCTTCATTTTCCGTGTATTCAATCTGCGCCCCCAGACTTCTCAAGGCATCCACTAAAATCTTGATAGGGCGTTGTCTCATCCGTTCGGTTCCAGTCAATACATGTGTACCGGGAGTTACGGACAAATAAGCCGTCAGAAAACGCATGGCCGTACCGGCAGCCATGATGTCAATCGTTTCCGGCATGTGTGTCAATGCTTCTATCATTACGCGCGTATCATCGCAGTCCGACAGGTTCTCCGGACGGCATGTACTACCCGCCAGTGCATTGATGATAAGTGCCCTGTTGCAGATACTTTTAGAAGAAGGCAACTGAATACAAGTCTGTATGTCAGCCGGTGGGGTGATTTCTATACACTTCATGGTTTAATCAAATCTTTGTGACGCAAAGATACACAAAATTTTCATTCTGCTTTATGTGCATGACTGGCTATGTACTCTCCCGGTTTCATTCCGAATTGTTTCTGGAAACACTTGCTGAAATAAGACGGATTATTGAATCCCACCATGTAGCTTACCTCATTGATGCGGTACTGGTTTTCTAGCAAGAGGGAAGCTGCCTTCTTCAGGCGGATAATCTGAATCATTTCATTCGGTGTCGTATTGGCTAGTCCTTTGATTTTCACAAATAATCCGGAACGGCTGATACATAATTTCTCAGCCAAGAAGTCGACTGACAGTTCTTCGTTGTTCAGGTTCTCTTCAATCAGGTGGTTCATTTTCTCCAGGAATACTTTATCACTCTGATTGGCCGCAATGGAGTTGATGGAAACCGTCGGCATTTGTGAGAACTTTTGTCGTAACTGCAAACGCAGTTCTAACAGGTTCTTGATGCATGCCTCCAGATATTGCAATGAGAACGGTTTCTCGATATAGGCATCTGCACCACAATTCATACTCGTAATTTTGGCTTCCGTATCGGTCTTTGCTGTAAGCAGGATAAATGGAATGTGACTGGTCAGCTGGTTGTTTCGTACCGCTTTACACAAATCAATTCCATCCATGTTCGGCATCATCCAGTCGCTGATAATCAGGGCCACTTCCTGTTCCTTCAGCTTGTTGAGCGCATCCACCCCATCTACAGCCGTCACAATGGTATAGCTGGTCTGAAAGTGAGAAGAGAGGAAGTTCAGCATGTCTTCATTGTCATCCACAATCAGCATGATGGGGAGCACCTTCTGCGACATGGAAGCTGTGGCATTCTGCTCTGGGATAATATCTTCCGGAAGCGGATTGCCTGCCTGATTTTCTTCCTCTTCAGCCGATAGGTTTTCCTGTTTTTGAGGAAGAGTAATCATAAATGAAGAACCATGTCCGGGCTGGGAAGTTACATTGACCTGTCCATGATGTGCTTCTACTATCCCCTTTACGATACTGAGCCCGATACCGGTTCCCGGTTTGTTTTCTGAAGCCTGATAGAAAGGTTTGAAAATCTTTGTCAGTTCCTCTTCGCTCATTCCTTTTCCATTGTCTTGCACTTCGATGGAGAAGGTTTGTTTTTCGGGATGTTCCTGAAACCGGACTTCAATCCTGCTTTGCGTATATTTGTTGGCATTGGTCAGCAGATTGCTTAACACTTTGGTAAGTGCTTCCTTATCTACATCCGCATGGAAATGCTCATCAGGATAAGTGACGGAGAAACTCACTCCATTTTGTTGAAGCGTTGGCGAAAAACGTTCACATACAGCCTGCATCAAATCTTTGATGGGTTGTGAAGTGAACTTCATCCGCATTTCTTTTTGTTCCACTTTCCGGAAATCCAGTAACTGATTTACCAGGTACAGCAACCGTTGGCTGTTACGGTCGATAATCTCCAGTTCCTGACGTTCGTTGGTAGGAATATGAGTTGATTGCATGATTTTCTCCAGCGGTCCGATGATGAGTGATACCGGTGTACGTATTTCATGCGCAATCATGGTAAAGAAATTAATTTTAGCTTCGTGGATTTCTATTTCCTTTTTACTGTTCAGTTCGTCAATGGCTTTGGCATGCTTCTTTTCACTGCGCCGTATGACGTAGCGTAGCAAAAGACCTAGGGCAAGCAAGAACAGCAACACATAGCCAATCTTGAAAGGCAGAGACAGATAGAAAGGCGGGTGTACAATGATACGGATGGAAGTCCCTTCTTCGTTCCATATATTGTCATTGTTGGAGGCTTTCACTCTAAAGGTGTACGTACCTGCCGGAAGGTTGGTATAGGTGGTGCTGTGCTGTGAACCTACATAGTTCCAGCCTTTGTCAAATCCTTCCAGCATGTAGGCATACTGATTTTTCTGTGGAGTGCAATAACTTAATGCGGCATAATTCAGGGTAATGACATTATCTTTATAAGAAAGATGAATTTCTTTCAGATGGTCGATGGCTTCCGGTAATGTACCGTCTTTTTGTGTGTCAATTTTCTGGTTGAAGATTTCCAGGCTGGTCAGTACTACATTAGGCTTTTGTGTATTAAGCTTCAATTGGTGAGGATAGAAAGTATTAAAACCGTTGATGCTTCCGATATAGAATTCACCGTTGCGTGTTTTTAACGCAGAGGCCATGATGAATGCTTCACTTTGCAGCCCGTCGCTTTTAGTGAAAATCTGAGTCTCTTGTGTGGCTGGAGTATATTTCACCAGTCCTTTGGCAGTGGTAAGCCACAGGCAGTCTTCTCCTTCCAAGATGGCATTGATACACTCGTTGGGAAGTCTAAGTGGCTGGTAAGTAAATATATCTTTAAGGGGATTATATAAGTACAGTCCTTCGCTGGTTGCAGCCCAGATTTCATTGTCTTTATTAATGCATAGATGGTTGACAGTTAGGCTATTGAAACCTTTTTCCAGACCATATTTTTTCCATTCCTTATTCTTTTGTGGAGAATATCGGAATAATCCTTTCCCTTGAGTTGCAATCCAAAGATTGCCTTTAGCATCCTCTGCAATTTCAATGACGAGTGCTTCCAGGTATTTAATTGGGGTAAAACGCTGTTTTTGGGCATCGTACTGACAAATTCCATTCATTGAACCTGTCCAGATTTGTCCTTGGCTATCTTTAAAAATAGAATAGATGCTATTCTCATCCAGTCCGTTGGAGATGCTATAGTTCTTTATTACTCCGGTTTGTGTATTTAGGATTTGTATTCCGTCTCCGTATGTGCCTATCCATAAATCCTTATCTATCATGCAGAGTGCATGTAAGTTATGTTTATTCAACTTTTCTCTTCCATTAAAATCTAAAAATTGCATTGTGGAAGGATTGAAGCAACTGAGTCCTGAATCATCGGATGCAATCCAGATATTTCCATTTTCTCCTTCACAGAAACGGCTGATAATTCGACTGTTGAAGTAAGGAATGTCGCTGGATTCGGAGTAGCCGTTGAATTGTCCGCAGTAGGGGGGAAGATGGCTTATCCCATTGTAATAGGTTCCAATCCATACTCCTCCTTCCCTGTCTTTTAGGATAGGATAGATAAATTTATCGGACAATGATTTTTCGCTATCTCCGTAATTATCATAGAGAAAACTTTCATGGGTGACAGGATTAAATATCGTAAGTCCGTCGTCTGAACCTATAAGTAGAAGTTCCGGAGAATACTCAAGGATAGAATGGATATGCAAGATGCCTTTCCCTTTTTCTCCTGTCAGGTATTTTTCTACTTGCTTGGTACGCGGATCTAGCTTCCAGAGTCCTTTATCCCAAGTCCCTATCCAGATATGGTTGGAACTGTCTTCCCATAGTGCCATGGAGTAGATGCTTTCTGTCTTCTCTTCGATGGCATAAGTCTCGAATGTATTGTTTACCTTATTTAGCTTGCATAGTTGGTAAGGCCCTGATAGCCATATATTGTTTTGTTCGTCATTAAGTATACGGGTTACAATATTGTCGTTTTGTGGTATTTCAAACTGGGTGAGTTTGTCGGTTTGTGTGTTAAATAGAAAGATACCTTGTTTGTGTGTGGCAATCCATATATTTCCTGCTTTATCTTGAATAATATGTGTAATCCATGAAGTGATAGAGGTTTTGTCATTTGTTTGTTTGACAAATGGGGTAAATGTATCTTTAACTTGATTGTAGATGAATACGCCGTTGTCCGTTCCTAACCATAGCTCTTTGTCGGTAGTTTCGCAAATGGTATTGATTGAATTGGCGTGGAAATTGGAATAGAGTGGATTGTTTTTTTGATAAAGGGTAAATTGGTTACCGTCAAAACGGTTTAATCCATTTTCTGTACCTATCCATATATACCCCTTTTGGTCTTGGAATAAAGTTGAAATATTATTGGATGAAACTCCGTTTTCAATATTATAATGGCGAAAATGGAACTGGGTAGGTAATATAGCATAGCCACATAGGTGGATTGATAGGCTAATGATTAGACAGTAAAAGGATTTCATACGTGTTGTTTTCTTTTTAAATCTTTACAAAGATGACTAAAACATACGAATAAAGCATATAAAATAGTATATAAAAATAATGTAATAGTCTAATTAAAGATTCCGGAGCATTGTCTTGAACTCTCCGGTATATTTTTTAGAAGTCTTCAGCCTATTCCGTGAAATGCCCTGATATATTCTCTGTTTCACAGTGCGGGATTTGTATCCCACACTGTGAAATATATATCCCACACTGTGGTTTTTGTATTTCACAGTGTGAAACAGAGAATTTGTTTCCATATTTCCTTCTTTATCTAAGGATGTGTGGAAGAATTATTACTATGATACCATTCTTACAAGCTGCTGATGCTGTTCAGCTGTCAGTATAATAATGGCGGCAGGAAGAATGAGTGTCTGTATGATAGATGCTAAAATAGTCCTGAAACATATCAAAAAAATCTAATGCAATTGTATAACTTGTTGAATTATAGAATGTTGTTCTGTTTTAGGTATACGTAGGATACCGACTATTTTGGTAGTGGAATGGATGATATTTTTATCACTCCAATCTTTAAACTTCTACATTTGCAACAAACGAATAAAGAACCCAATTTATATAATATGAAGAACAAGCTTTTGATATTGATGAGTGGTGTCGCTGTGCTGGGAATCACTTCCTGCACAAAACCGGCCTACCAGCAACCGGATGCTCCTATTCAGGAAGTACCGTTTACTCAAGTGCATATTAACGATGGCTTTTGGTTGCCCCGTATTGAAACAAACCGTACAGTTTCTATTCCTTCCGCTTTTAAGGAATGTGAAAAGAATGGACGTTTTGATAATTTCGCCATTGCAGGCGGATTAAAGAAAGGAGAACATCGTGGTGATTTCTCTTTTGATGATACCGATCCGTATAAGGTTATTGAAGGAGCTTCTTATTCATTAGCTGTAAAATACGATCCTCAGCTTGATCATTATCTGGATAGTGTAATCAATATTATTGCAGCAGCTCAGGAGCCGGATGGATACCTGACTACCTGCGTGACAAACAAGTGTTACCGACTTTCTGGCTGGTGGGGACATTCTAAATGGGAAAAACTGAACAGTCATGAGTTGTATAACAGTGGTCACATGTATGAGGCTGCCGTAGCACATTATCGGGCTACGGGCAAGCGTACATTCCTTGATGTAGCCATCAAGAATGCCGACCTAGTTTGCAAGGTATTTGGACCGGGTGAAGGACAGAAACATGTGCCGTCAGGCCATCCTATCGTGGAAATGGCATTGTGTAAATTATATAAGGTAACGGGTGACAAGAAATACCTTGACATGGCCCGTTATTTTGTAGAAGAAACCGGACGTGGAACAGACGGTCATAAACTGAATGAATATAGTCAGGATCATAAACCTATTCTCCAGCAGGATGAAATTGTCGGTCATGCGGTACGTGCCGGATACCTTTATTCAGGTGTAGCTGATGTGGCAGCCCTGACAAACGATACGGCTTATTTTCATGCGTTGACCCGTTTGTGGGATAACCTGGTGAGCAAGAAATTGTATATCACCGGAGGTATGGGGTCCAGAGCGCAGGGAGAAGGTTTCGGCCCGAATTATGAATTGCAGAATCATACCGCTTATTGTGAGACCTGTGCAGCTATTGCCAATGTATACTGGAACTACCGTATGTTTTTAGCAACGGGTAATTCCAAGTATGTAGATGTGCTGGAACATGCCTTGTACAACGGCGTGATTTCAGGTGTTTCTCTGAGCGGTGACAAATTCTTTTATGACAATCCGCTGGAATCTATGGACGAACACGAACGCCAACGCTGGTTTGGCTGTGCCTGCTGTCCGGGTAATGTAACCCGCTTTATGGCTTCCGTACCAAGCTATGCGTATGCCACCCAGCAGAATGACATTTATGTGAACCTCTATATCCAGGGTAAGGCAGAAATGCAGACCGCAGATAATAAGGTAACACTGGAACAGACTACCGAATATCCGTGGAATGGAAAGGTAACCATCAAGGTTACTCCTGAAAAAGAAGGCAAGTTTGCCATCCGTCTCCGTATCCCGGGATGGACAAAAGCGGCTCCTGTAGCTTCTGACTTGTATGCATACACTGATGCGGCCAAGAAATATACATTGAAGGTAAACGGCTCGGCTACACGTGGTGCGGAAGGTGACGGCTACGAAACCATCGTACGTACATGGAAGGCTGGTGATGTAATTGAACTGGAAATGCCGATGGACGTTCGCCGCATCAAAGCCAACGATAAAGTGGAAGTAGACCGTGGAATGGTAGCATTGGAACGTGGACCGATTATGTTCTGTCTGGAAGGAAAGGATCAGCCTGACAGCATCGTATTCAATAAATTTATTCCGAATGATACTCCGATAGAAGCTTCTTACGAAGCCAATCTGTTGAACGGGGTGATGGTATTGAAAGGCACTGCGAAGGAAGTTGAGAAGGATGGTGCGGTAAAAGATGTCGCATTCAAGGCTATCCCTTATTCTACATGGAACAACCGTGGAGCTGACCAGATGGAAGTTTGGATTCCGGAATCAAAAGAATATGCAACTCCAACTCCCGAGCCGACCATTGCTTCGAAGGCACAGACATTCACCATTCAGGCTGCAATCCAGAAAGATGCGCCTGAGTCGGCTGCTGTGATGTCTTACGCGTGGGGTGTGAACGACCAGTGGGAGCCGAAACGTTCTTCCGATACTTCCAAACCTTATTTCTACTGGTGGTTGAAGAATGGTACGGTGGAGTCTCTGGCCTACGAGTTTGATAAGCCTTACACCGTATCAAAAGTGGAAGTTTACTGGCTGGATTTTGATCATTATGACGGTGATTTCCGTGTACCGCAAAGCTGGACATTGTATTACAAGTCTGGAAACAGCTGGAAAGAAGTAGAAACAAGTGATAAATATGGAGTAGAAAAGGATAAATACAATGTAGTAAACTTCAAGCCAGTCCAGACTACCGGATTGAAAATCTCGGCGCAGCTTCAGAAAGGAGCTTCGGGAGGTATTATTGAATGGAAAGTAGAGTGATTATTAACCCTTAAATACAAACGAAATGAATACACATTTAAATCGCATGTTGTTTAGTCGCGCATTTGTAAAAGTGTCGGCATGTGTGGTGCTTTCTGCAGGTTGTTTACCAATGGCAGCTTATGCGGAATCTGTTGAAGCACCGGTGGTAGAGAGTGTCTTGCAGCAAAAGGCAATCTCTGGTAAGGTGGTCGATTCGAAAGGAGAATCCATTATTGGTGCGAATATTATGGAAAAAGGCACTACGAATGGTACAATTACAGATTTTGATGGAAACTTTAGTTTGAATGTGGCTGCCAATGCAGTACTTCAGATTAGTTATATTGGTTATAAGACGCAGGAAATTCCTGCCAGTCAGTTGAAGGCAGGTGCTGTCATTACCTTGAAAGAAGATACGGAAGTGATGGACGAAGTCGTAGTAATCGGTTACGGTACACAGCGTAAAGGTGATGTGACCAGTGCGATTTCTTCTGTAAAAGCGGAAGACTTTACAGTGGGTAAAGTGGGCGATGCTGCCGATTTGATTAAAGGTAAGGTTGCCGGTTTGACCATTGCAAAAGGTTCTGGTGACCCGAATGCCACTTCTACCATTCGTTTGCGTGGTGTTATCTCCGTAAATGGTAGTACCACTCCTTTAATTTTGATAGATGGAGTAGAAGGTGATTTAGGTACGGTTGCTCCTGAAAATATTGAGGCTATTGATGTGTTGAAGGATGCCTCTGCCGCAGCTATTTATGGTACACGAGGTGCAAATGGTGTGATTTTGATTACTACAAAAACCGGTAAGCGTGAAGCACATACTACTGCTTCTTATTCGGGCTACGTTTCAGCTTCTCAGTTTGGTAAAAAACTGGAATTTATGACGGCAGAAGATGTACGTGCAGGAAAGACAAACTTTACAGATAAAGGATATGATACCGATTGGCTGGATGCCATCAGCCGGACTGGTTTCACTCACAATCATAACTTTAATATCACGGGTGGAACCAAGCAGACTACTTATTCTGCTGACTTTACCTATCGTAAGGAAGATGGTGTAATCATGAATACCTACGCGGAAGATATGCGCATGCGTTTCGATGTATCACACTGGATGCTGAATGATATGTTGAGGGTGAATTTGAATATGGTGAAGAAATGGCATAAGAATAGTGCGACAAATGCAACCAATACAGACCAGTCTAACATTTATCGTCAGGCAATTGCCCGTAATCCGACAGCTCCTATTTATAATGAGGATGGTTCATATAATGAAGACTTCGGAGTAAGCTACTATTATAATCCGGTTGGCATGTTGGAAGAACGTTTGGGAGATTATACTTACGAAGAAACACGTGCAACTGGTAATATCACTTTTGAACCGATTAAGGGATGGCAGACTAATTTGATGCTGGCTACCAGTCGTTTCGGAGCGCATGATAAAGGGTATAATACAAGTGAGTATTATGGAAGTGAATTAGGAGGTTATAATGGGTATGCTTATCATACCAATGATGACACACGAACAGATAACCTGGAAATCACTTCAAAGTATGATTTCACAAAAGGAAAACATCGTATGAATGCGTTGGTAGGTTATAGCTATCAGTATTATAAATACGAACGTAACTATTCAAGCAACTATGACTTCCCTAATGACTTTTTCTTGTGGAATAATATGGCATCTGGTACTTACCTGAAAGAAGGAAAGGCTGGATTGGGAAGTGAAGCGAGTGAAAATACATTGATTGGTTTCTTTGGTCGTGTGAGCTATGCATACGATAACCGTTATAACTTGTTGGTAAGCGTACGTCGGGAAGGTTCATCAAAATTTGGTGCCGACAATAAATGGGGTACGTTCCCTTCTGCATCTTTGGGATGGACTATCAGTAATGAACAGTTTATGAAAGGTCTTACCTGGTTGAATAACTTAAAGTTGCGTGCTGGTTTCGGTATTACCGGTGTAATTCCGAATGAGCCTTACCAGTCGTTGACACGTTATGCGTATGAAACGTATTATAAAGACGGAGATACCTGGAAGCAAGGGTTGAAAGTGCAGTCTAATCCTAATGCTAAATTGAAATGGGAAAAATCTACGGAATTTAATGTGGGTTTGGACTTTAGTGTACTGGATGACCGTTTGGGTGGCTCTATCGATGTATATAATAAAAAGACTACCGATTTGCTGTTCTGGTACAGTGTACCGACTCCTCCAAACTTGTATAATACGACATTGGCAAATGGTGGTTCTGTACGTAACCATGGTGTGGAAATTGCTATCAATGCCGTACCGGTTCGGACAAAGAACTTTGAATGGAAAACGGTAGTGACATTGGCACATAATGCAAGTAAACTGCTGAGCCTGTCAAATGAGCTTTATGAAACAGACAGTTACATGAATGTAGGTGGATTGGGAGAGCCTATCAGTGTAACTACCCACCGTATGGAAGAAGGACGTCCTTTGGGTGAATTCTGGGGACTGAAATCAGTGGGAGTTTCTGAAAACGGTTTGTTCCTGATTGAAAAACCGGATGGAGAAGTGGTTGAATTTACCACTGCGATGGCACAGGATGATGCTTACAAGCAATATCTGGGTAATGGTCTGCCAAAAGTTTATTTAGGATGGAGCAATACCTTCTCTTATAAAAACTGGGACTTGAGCATGCAGTTTACCAGTCAGTTAGGCTTCAAGATATTGAATGAACCGCGTGCTTATTATGAAAATAACTCCCACGCTTATAACAGACTGAAATCAGTGGAAGAGGCTCCTTATGGTGGTCAGTACACTTTGTCTTCTTCACAGGCTCAGACGTTCGTAAGCTACTATCTTGAGAATGGTAATTTCTTGAAACTGACAAACTTGACTTTGGGCTATACTTTCCCACTCAAGAAAGATAATAAGTGGATTAAAGGTGTACGTGCTTATTTGTCTGGTGATAACTTGTTCTGCATTACAGGATATTCAGGACTGGATCCGGAATTGTCAAATCCGTATCCTACTTATGCAGGAATTGATGCGCGTGACAAATATCCTTCACTTCGTTCATTTACCTTTGGTCTTAATTTAACCTTCTAATATTAAGCTGATTATGAAATCAAAATTATATAAATCATTAGCATGTTCAATGTTAGGTGCAAGTATGCTTACTTTAGGCAGTTGTACCGACTTGAGCGAAACGATTTACAGTGAGATTGCCAGTGAGCAATATGAGTTTTCCGAAAGTGACAACCAGGGCCAGTTTGCTACGGTATATTCTTCTTTGCGTGACTTTTACTGGGCATGGTATGGCTATGCGGACCTGGATATCTGTACAGACTTATGGTGTATTCCTTTGCGTCTTGGTGTAGGTTGGGGAGATTTGTATATCAGTTTCCACAAACATGAGTTTCATGCCGGGTTAGGTCACTTGAGTGGTTTGTGGACGAACGGGTACGCCGGAATTACGGCCTGCAATAAGTTGCTGGATCAAACGGAGTCTTTGAAACTGACCGATTCACAGGTTGCTCAATTACGTGCATATCGTGCATTGTACTATTATCTCCTTTTTGATTTGTTCCGTAACATTCCGTTGGAGACTACTTTCTATAACAATCCGGAAGGTTATCAGCCCAAACAGGCTACTCCACAAGAAATGTGGGATTTCATTATTGGGGAATTAAACGATGTGAAAAATGCTTGCGGAACAGATATAAAAGCCGGAAAGAATGGAGAAATGAACAATTATGTGGTGCACATGATTCTGGCAAAAATGTATCTGAATCACAACGCATGGTTCAATGACCATTCGGATAATTCTTATTATGAAAAATGTATTGATGAACTTGAACCAATTTTAGCGGAGAGTCAATATCAGTTGGCTCCTAATTATGAAGATAACTTCAAGGAAGATATTACTACTTCTCCAGAAATTATTTTCGGTATTCCGTTTGAATATTTGTATGCAGGTGGTAACTATTTCGCTAATCTTTGGATGAACGAGGCCGGACGTGCTACATGGCAGTTTACAGGATGGGCAACCGGCGGTGGTGGTGCATTGAACCAGTTCCTGGATACTTATAAAGGTATTCAGGTAGATTATACTACAAATAAAGCTACCGCTACAGACAAACGATTTGGTTTATGCTGGATTGGTGGTCCGCAGGTGGACTATGCCGGTGAGAAGATTATGGTAGATGGTACACAGTTGAACTATACATATAATATGCGTAGTATTGATAATCCGGGATGTTATTCAATGGAAGGTTACCGTTTGCAGAAATATGAAATTCTGGAAGGTGACTGGGGAAGTTCATACGATGATATTCCGTTCTTCCGTCTGGCCGATGCCAAAATGATGAAAGCAGAATGCTTGCTTCGTTTGGGTGGATATAAAGGCGAGACTAAAGAGGATGCTGCAGAACTGGTAACAGAAGTGCGTAGACGTGCCTTTGACAATGAGGCTGATGCGAAGCGTACTGTGGCAGACCTGGAAGGAAATAGTGTATATAAGTATGGCTACTGGGAAAACACAGCCAAGCAAGACGAAAGTGATAATATCACAAGCGAACTGGATACTAATGGTGATATTGAATTAGGAGGATTGCTGGATGATTTGGCATGGGAATTTGTTGCTGAACACCATCGTCGTCAGGACTTGATTCGTTTCCGTTTGAAAAACAATCCTCAGCAGAATGTGTATAACGGTAAATCTTGGTTCTGTAAGAAAGCGATTACCGGTAATGGCCATGAGGCAGATATTTTCCCGATTTATCGAGATATTTTGAATGGAAACGTGAACTTGGTACAAAATCCTGGATATTCAGAATAAGGAATCTTATTTCATACGGAAAGTAAACGTGATTGAATTATAAAATATGAGATTATGAAAAAAAATATATTATCAATATTTTGTTGTTTGTCGTTGTTGACACTTGCTTCATGTAGTGACGATTATAACGATGCTTCAACAAAACATGTATATGGGGAAAATGAGGACCCTTATTTGAAGGTAGATGAAGACGCTCAGATTACTCAGACTGCAACCTTCAAGATTAATATCGCCTCTTCTACTACTCAGACTGTGGTCAAATTGGAGGATTATGCCGAACAGTTTGAAACTCAATTGGGAATGAGTGTAGATGGAGTGTTGAGCGGTTTAGAAGATGGAAGCGTAGTTTTTTATCCGATTAATGCCTCTCGAAACAAATGGACGAAGACTGCTTATACAAAGGATGATTCAGGCTGGTATTTTAACTCAGCCAACCAGCCTTGTGCGGCAGATGATGCAGACCGAAAAGCAACTGTTACTTTGGATAAAACAGCCAAGTCATTAATAGCTGCGGTTACTCCGGAAGCGGGAGGAGGGACTTCTTTGCAATTGAATGTCGGTTTTGCGAAAAACGGTCCGGATTTTGACGATTACGTTCGTTTTACATTTAATCTGTCAGTAGACGATCCGACATACATCTATATGGATTATACCTTCTCTTATGATGGAGCCTATACCATTGAACTTCCGGAAGATTACGCAAGCAATATCGAGGATGTCTTTGGGATGAGTTTCAATGAATTTAATGATGCGTTAAATGCGGGAGAAATTCAGTTTGCACTGGCCGATCCGGCTACACAAGAATGGATTAATAGAGGAACTCCTGCAACGACATATTATACAAATTTAGCGGGACAGGTTACTCAGGCAGATGCGGATGATTTTGCGGTTTCAGCTGCGTATGAAATGAATTCGAATGGAGTTGAATCTTTAATCTTTAAGTATAATAATACATTGGCTGAAGGTACAACCGGACAAATTTGTGTAGGTTTCGTTGACAAGAATGACGAGGGTAAAGCAATGAAATTTATGATTAGTTATTATATTGGCGCATTAGGAAAGTAGTGACGTTGTTTTAATAATAGTAATGAAGAGAATCCTGCTATAAGTTGAATAGTGGGATTCTTTTTTTAGAATTTATGTATGCTTATGAGATATATTGTTGCTTGTCTTTTTGCGGTATGGGCTTCTGTTGTTTTTTCTCAATCGGTATGTCCCGTTGATTTATGTAACAATAAGTTGAGGGGGAAGGAAATCTACATCCCCAAAGACTTGCAGGGGATGGACCTTCAGAATCCAGAATCTAAATGGAGCTATCACCGGATGTGCTGTACGGATAATGTGGTGGTGTTCTGGGAGAAAGGTTTCGGTAACGATCTGGCCAATCCTCCTCAGTTGGAAGGGCATGACATGCATGTAGATTTGAATAACCTGACGGACAAACTGGAATACTTCTATACGTTCTTCCGCGACTCTTTACAGTTCACAAAACCGGGTTCGAAAAGTGACCGTTACCGGATGATGGTGATGATTAATTATTCGCTGGAAGGAACGGCCTACGGAGGGGATTATGACCAGCAGATTGGTGCACTATGGGCGGCTCCTAATCGTATACAGGATGAGAAATTGAACTGCGTGGCACATGAATTAGGACATAGCTTTCAGGCACAGATTTCGTGTGACGGAGAGGGAGAGGCCTGGGGTGGTTCCGGCGTTTTCGAAATGGCATCGCAGTGGATGTTATGGCAGGTGAATCCGGACTGGCAGACGGATGAACGCTATCACTGGGAAGCTTTTACAAAGTTGACGCACAAGGCTTATCTGCACTTGGAGAATATTTATCACTCACCGTATATTCTGGAATATTGGGGGATGAAGCGAGGACGTCCGATTATTGCAGAGCTTTTCCGTCAGGGCAAGAGAGGGGAAGACCCGGTGATGACTTACAAGCGTATGACGGGATTGTCGCAGGAAGCTTTCTGTGATGAGATGTTTGATGCCTGCCGGCATTTGATTAACTGGGATTTTGACAGGGTGTGGAAAAATACGCGTCCTTATGCGAACAAGTATACTTGCAAGTTGACAGCTCAATCGGATGGATGGTATCAGGTGGCCGCCGAAAATTGTCCGGAGAATTATGGATTTAATGTCATTCCGCTGAGGGTGCCGGAACTGGGAACAAAGGTGGAGTTGCAGTTTGAAGGATTAAATGGAAAGCAAAGCGGATATGTATCGGTACATCCGGAAAAGGCCGGTTGGCGATATGGGTTTGTAGCCGTCAAAGCTGACGGGAAGAGTATATATGGTGAAATGTCTGCCGATAAGAAAGGAAAACTCACTTTTAAGGTGCCTGAAAACGAGAAGTTAGTATATTTGTGGTTGGTAGTGATGGGGGCACCAGAGGAGCATTGGATGAATCCCTCACCGGAAAGTGGGGAAAAAGATGCACAGTGGCCTTATCGCATCAGACTGAAAGGAACGGATTTAAAGAACTAATTTTATTGGGGTATGTTTGCAAGAGAAACGTATGTCGCTCGCAGGCGACAGTTGAAGGAGAGCGTGGGCTCCGGCTTATTGCTCTTTTTAGGGAATGACGAGTGTGGAATGAATTATGAAGACAACACGTATAATTATCGGCAGGATTCTTCATTCCTCTATTTCTGGGGATTGTCATACGCTGGTCTGGCGGCTGTAATTGACATTGACGAGGGCCGTGAAATCATTTTTGGTGATGAACTGACCATTGACCATATTGTGTGGATGGGAACGCAGCCAACTTTACACGAGAAGGCACAGCGGGTAGGAGTGACAGAAACCTTGCCACTGGCTGAACTGAAGAAGTACGTAGAGAAGGTGGTGGCGCAGAAGCGTACGGTGCATTATCTTCCGCCTTATCGGGCAGAACATCGCCTGAAGCTGATGGACCTGTTAGGGGTGAAGCCGGGAAATGAGATGCCTTCTGTTCCGTTTATCAAGGGAATCGTGAATCTGCGAAATTATAAGACAGAAGAAGAGATTGCAGAGATTGAACGTGCATGTGATGTGACAGCTGAAATGCATCTGGAGGCAATGCGTGTGCTGCGTGTCGGGATGAAAGAGTATGAGGTGGCTGCGGCATTGGAAGCGGTGGCTCAGGCACATGGATGTAACTTGTCTTTCCCGACCATTGCTACGGTATGCGGACAGACTCTTCATAATCATTATCATGGGCATACGGTAAAGGAAGGGGATATGTTGCTAGTGGATGCCGGAGCTGAGACGGCCATGGGGTATGCAGGTGATATGTCTTCTACCATCTGTGCCGGAAAGAAATTTACCAGTCGTCAGAAGGATATTTACGACATTCAGGTGGCTGCGCATCAGGCGGCGGTGAACGCCTTGAAGACCGGTGTGTATTTCCGTGATGTGTATGACTTGTCCTGCCGGGTAATTTGTGAAGGTTTGAAAGGGCTGGGACTGATGAAAGGAAATCCGGCAGATGCGGTAGAACAGGGAGCACATGCCATGTTCTTCCCTTGCGGACTGGGACACATGATGGGACTGGATGTGCATGATATGGAAAATCTCGGGGAGGTATGGGTTGGCTATGACGGACAGCCTAAGAGTACGCAGTTTGGGCGTAAGTCGTTGCGTCTGGCTCGTAAGTTGGAACCGGGTTTTGTGCTGACCATTGAGCCGGGTATCTATTTTATTCCGGAACTGATGGATTACTGGAAAGCAGAGCATCGTTTTACTGATTTCATCAATTATGAGAAACTGGAAAGTTATCGGGACTTTACGGGGCTGCGTAATGAAGAGGATTACCTGATTACGGCTACCGGAGCACGGAGACTGGGTAAGAAGATTCCTTTGACAACGGAAGAAGTGGAGGCAATGAGATGACGAACGATAGTAAAGCGATTGCGTGTGCCTGCGTGGCGGTGTTAAGTTGGTCGACGGTGGCTACAGCTTTCAAGATGGCCTTGCGTTATCTGACGCATTTCGAGATGTTGTGGGTAGCCAGCCTGACTTCACTGGTGATATTTGCGGTGTTGCTGACTGCACAGCGGAAATGGAGATTACTTGGAAATCTGACAGGGAAACAGTGGTTGTATTATGCAGGATTGGGACTGCTGAATCCGGTGGCTTATTACCTGGTGCTGTTCAAAGCATACGACTTGCTGCCTGCGCAGGTGGCGCAGCCTATTAATTATGCCTGGCCGATTGTGCTGCTGATTTTGTTGGCTTTATTTGCTGGACAACCTATACCTAAGAAGAAATACATCGGTATGTTTGTTTCTTTGGCTGGAGTCGCATTGATCTCAATCGGTACCGGATTTAACGGGGAGATGAGTGTATCAACGGAGGGATTTCTGCTGGCGGCACTGAGTGCTGTGCTGTGGGCTACCTATTGGATGCTGAATAACCGGAATAAAGTACAGACGGATGGTAGTGTGGTTTTGTTCCTGACCTTCTTGTTTGGTTCGGTTTATTTGTCAGTAGGAGCTTTATTCTGTGGGTTGAACTTGAGTTCGCTGACCGGTGTGTTGTCGGGTATGTACGTCGGAGTATTTGAAATGGGAATTCCTTTTATTTTCTTCGGACTGGCCATGCGGAAAACTTCCAATCCGGCTTTGATAAACCAGTTGTGTTACTTGTCGCCCTTCATGTCATTGTTCTTCATTTCGGTCGTGCTGGGCGAGCAGATTGTGTTTACTACTTACATCGGACTGGTGATGATTGTGCTGGGAATTGTCTTCAATCAGTATTTTGTAAAAAGTTCCAATCAGGCAAAAATCGTCCAATAGGATGAAAAAATAGTATAGAATCGCCTCTCCTGAGTGCAGGAGGGGCGATTTTGGGATAATATTGTTATCGTTTCAGACTTCAATGGCAGAGAGTTATCCGTTTATCTTTTTTCTTTGCAATTGGAAAAATATTCTATGATATGAAAAATACATCGTTAATCGTAAGTGCTGTTTTATGGCTTTGCAGCTGTCTTTCCATGATGGCAGCCGGAAATAAAGTATATGTGGTGCAGTCGCCCGACAAGCAGTTGAAAGTAGAAATCTCTGCGGGTACGGACGGACTGATTTATTCTGTATATCATAAAGACTCTCTTATTGTTGTTGATAGTAAATTAGGGTTAATTCAAGAAGGAAAGACACCTGCTCTGGCGGGTGGGGCGAAAGTGATTTCTGCCAAAACTAAAAAGATTTTTCAGGACATTGATGCACCTTTTTATCGCTTCAAGTCGTTTCAGGCAGTTTGCAATGAAATGAACTTGAAGCTGAAAGGTGAGTATGGAGTGTATTTCCGTGTCTACAACGAAGGAGTGGCTTATCGTTTTTATACCTCTTCCAAAGAGGATTTGATTATCAAGAATGAAATTGCGGAATTCCGGTTTGCCGGTAATTATACAGCTTATTTGCCGTACTCTACGAATAAGGAAAAACCGATGGCAATGGCTTTTCAAAATACGTATGAGGTGAAACCGTTGTCAGAGGCTCCACAGGAACTGGCTTTTTTGCCGGTAACAGTGGATTGCAAGCAGGCGAAGGTGACACTGCTGGAGTCGGACTTGGAAGCTTATCCGGGAATGTTTGTGCAGCCGGATGGAAAGCAGGCATTGAAAGGTGTGTTTGCTCCTTATCCGAAAAAGACGGATTTCTATCCATGGCGCAAGCAGGAGTATGTGACGGAAGCGGAGAATTACATTGCACGCGTAAAAGGAAACCGTATGTATCCGTGGCGTATCTTAGCTATAACAGAAAAGGATACAGAAATGCCGGTGAATAATCTGGTATATGCGCTGGCTTCTCCTAATCGCATTGGAGACTGTTCCTGGGTAAAGCCGGGTAAGGTCGCCTGGGACTGGTGGAATGACTGGAACCTGAAAGGTGTATCTTTCAAGGCGGGCATCAACATGGATACATATAAGTATTATATTGATTTTGCTTCCCGGAACGGGTTGGAATATGTCGTATTGGATGAAGGTTGGTATGACCCGAAGAGCGGGGATATGCTGACCGTGATTCCTGAACTGGATTTGCCGGAATTGATTCGATATGGAAAGAGTAAGGGAGTGGAGCTGGTACTCTGGACGGTGTTCAATGTGCTGGATTCACAGTTGGATGAGGCTTGCCGGAAGTATGCTGAAATGGGAATCAAAGGCTTTAAGGTGGATTTCCTTGACCGGGATGACCAGACTGCGGTGGAAATGATTTATCGTATTGCGGCAAAGGCGGCAGAATATAAACTGATATTGGATTATCACGGTATCTATAAGCCAACTGGTTTGAATCGTACCTATCCGAATGTGGTAAATTATGAAAGCGTGTTCGGTATGGAAGAGATGAAATGGAGTGAGGTGGAAAAGAATATGCCGCTTTATGACGTGACTTTTCCGTACATCCGTTTGATGGCTGGTTATGTGGACTACACACCGGGAGCTATGCGGAACTTGTCGAAGCGTGATTTCCAGCCTATGTATTCCAGTCCCGCCAGTATGGGTACACGCTGTCATCAGTTGGCAGCTTATATTGTGCACGATTCTCCGTTTACGATGCTGTGTGATGCACCAACAAATTATTTGAAAGAGCAGGAATGTGTGGATTTCATCAGCTCAATTCCGGTGGAGACAGATTCTACCTTTATTTATTCGGGCAAACTGGGTGAATCGATTGTGACAGTTCGCAAAAAAGATATTAACTGGTATATTGGAGGGATGACAAACTGGGATGAGCGTGAGGTGACACTGGATTTTTCTTTCTTGGGTGAAGGAGAGAAGTACCAATGTACTTTGTTCAAGGACGGTGTCAATGCGTCTCGCCAGGCAGAAGATTATGTGAAGGAAACTTTTGTGGTAGATGCACATACGAAACTGCCTATCCATTTGGCTTCTGGAGGAGGATTTGCCTTGAAACTGGAACGTACTTTTGTGACAGAAGTGAAACCTTCGGCTGTGCCTGCGGGAAAGGGAATCCCTTCTTTCTATAAAAAATACCTGGAAGTAGACGGATTATATATCGTGTCATCTGATAAGGTACGCGATGAGGCTCTGGAAAAGGCGTATGAGATTGTTTCGCTGATGCTGGCGAAGCGTCCGGATGTTAAACAGTACATGGTGAGCAAAGGATGTCATGTGATGATTATCGGGGAGCACGAAGAGGTGTGTGATTTGCCGGAATATGCGCATATCTGCAACACACCGGAGAATATCGCTTTCTGGAATAAGCGTGCCAGAGGTTTTGGCGGTGCTCCGGAAGATGACTTTTCAGCCAGTTGTGGAGAAGAGAATGTGCTGGCTTTCCCAGGTGACAAGTATGTGGGAGAAAATATCCTGATTCATGAGTTTGCACATTTGTTCCATACCATTGGTATTGTAGGTGTAGAGCCTGATTTCAACGACCGTTTGGAGAAGTGCAGACAAAATGCCATTGCCAAGGGATTGTGGAAGGATACGTATGCTATTTCAAATAAAGAAGAGTATTTTGCAGAATGTGTGCAGTCGTTCTTCAACTGTAACCGTTATTCGGAGACTCCGAATAAAGTACACAATGCCATGAACCGTCGTACGAAACTGAAATCGTATGATCCTGACATGTATCAGTTGCTGAAAGAGTATTTCTATGAAATTGAAATTCCGATATTGAATGAAGTGCACCCATAATAAAAGGAGGAAAAGAATGAAAAAACATGTATTGACAAGTTTGTTGTTGGGTACAGTTTTGAGTACCGCTTATTCACAAAAGGTGGAATGGAATACTCCGGGTGCGGGAAATCCGTTTATTCCAGGGTATTTTGCAGACCCTACGGTAAAGAAGTTCGGAGATACATATTATGTCTATGCTACGACTGATGGTAGTGGGGCAGGGTTTGGCCCTTCGCAGGTATGGTGTAGCAAGGATTTTGTGAACTGGACCATCATGCCGATGAACTGGCCGGACAGCCACTGGATTTGGGCACCGGATGTAATGCAGCATACCGATGGCACATATCGTATGTTCTACTGTCAGCCTTGCAATGTATATGAAGGAGTTGCAGATACACCGCGTGGACCATGGAAGAATGTACTGGGAGAAAGTGAAGCCGTATTGGTTCCCGACCGTTTTGTGAAGAATGCCATTACGCTGGATGGCCAGACGTTTGTAGACGATGACGGCTCGGTATATTTGTATTGGGGTACATGGGGTATCTATAAAGGTTTTGGCTGCGGGGCTGGAAAGATGACGTCTGATATGAAAGGTTTTGTGGAAACAAAGTTGATTCCTAATACGGAAGTAAAAGATTTCTTTGAGGCGCCGTTTGTGATGAAACGAAACGGTATCTATTATTTTATGTATTCTTCCGATTCGTGTCATGACAGCACCTATCATGTGCAGTACGCTACGAGCACGGTAGGACCGCTTGGACCTTATACATATAGAGGTACAATCCTGAAGACGTCCGCCGACGGTACAGTGCACGGACCGGGTCATCACAGCATTTTGCAGGAAGGAGATAATTATTATATCGTATACCATCGTCATGATAATCCTCATTCCAACCGTGGATTTCATCGTCAGGTTTGTATTGACAAGCTGAAATTTAATGCTGATGGTTCCATCGCTCCTATAGAAGGAACACACAGCGGAGTGGGGGCTTTTGCCAAGAGTGTATTGAAATCGAAAAACTTGGCCTATCGGAAACCGGTCAAAGCTTCTTCGTATTATGATGCCAACTTTGTGCCTGAATATGCGGTAGACGATAATAATGGTACGTTGTGGCGTCCGAAGACAATGGGGCAGGAGTGGATTGAGATTGACTTGCAGAAGGTTGAGAATATCCGTACGGTGTGGACACAATTTGAATATGGCACGTCGTATTATCAGTATGTAATTGAGACTTCAGTAGACGGAAAGAAGTGGGATGTTTTTGCGGATAAGCGTTCCAATTATCTGGCTGGAAGTCCGATGGTAGATTTCGGTGATGTGAAAGCACGGTATGTACGATTAACCACAACGGGAACACAGAAAAATGGTTTTGCCGGTGCTTTGTGGAATATTAAAGTGTTCGGCGAGTTTGAAACGGCATCTCCTCAGTTGTGGATGGGACTCTCGGGCTTGGACTGGAACGGTACGGAGTGGAGAAACGACGGCGGTATGCTGGGCGGTGTCTTCCAATTGAAATCCGGACAAGTTTCCCGTAAGCGTATTGACGGACAGGAGGCTATTGTGTTGGCCCCAGGTACATGCTTGGAATTTATGTCTCCGGTTGTTAATCCAAAAGAGGAGCATACAACTACAGTCTGGGTGTATGAAAACAACCGCTGGGTTTCCCAATCGGCAGACAAGTATGTACAGCGAGGAAAGGTAGTTATTCAGTCACAGGACAAGGAACTGACATTGACAAATTTCCGTTATTATAATTGGAAACAGGAAGAAGCAGAAAAGGCTTACGATGCAATTGTAGGTTTGGTACGTGTAGAGGCTTCTGATAAGATGAAAAGAGGGTTGCTGGTATCTCTGGATGCAGATGATTTTGCAGTAGGTGATACGGTAGGATATATTCCGAATAAGGGAGTTGTAGAAGGTTATTTTGAGACTCAAAAGGCTCCGGTAATTGTAGAAGAACAGCAGGGTAAGAAGGCTTTCCGTTTTGAAGGCGAGCAGTTCTTCCGTTCCAGCTTTACATTGCCGGCTACTCTTCGTGACAATGCTCCTTATACGTTGGAAGCCTGGGTGCTGAATCCGGAAATGGCTGAGAATGAATGCGTGGCCGATTTTACCAGTTCGCACGATGAAATGGAAAAAATCATGCTGGTGAATGGCACAGAACCTCGTTGCGGGATGCTGAACCATTATGGCTGGTACGAAGATGTCGGTTATAAGGAGGCTAAGTCACTGGAAGGAAAATGGCAACATATTTATGTCGTTTTTGACGGACGTATCGAAAAGGTATATATAAACGGGCAGTTAATCAGTTCAAAAGATATTCAGCTGCTGATTAAACCGATACAATTTGTAACTTTGGGACAGAATGCAGAAGGTAACTGGCCTTTTAGCGGCTATCTGCATGCGTTGAAGATCTGGGATGAGGCACTTCCCTTGAAAGATAAATGAGAATAATAACCTATAAAATATGAGTAACACCATGAAAAAATTTGTGATTTCTGCTCTGCTTTTTTCGTTGATAGGAGGTGGGGCATACGCGCAGAAGAAGGCTTCTGCACACGGCTATCCGATTGATCCGGTTCCGTTTACTTCGGTAAAACTGACGGATTCTTTCTGGGGACAGCGTTTGAAAGCCAGCCGTGAAGTAACTATTCCATTGGCTTTTAGCAAATGTGAAGAAACCGGACGCTACAAGAACTTTGAAATGGCAGCTCATCCGAGTGAAAATAATAAGGTGACAGGCTATTCATTTGATGATACGGATGTGTATAAGACTATTGAAGGAGCCAGCTATCTGCTTCAGACTTATCCGGATAAGAAGCTGAAAAAGTACATTGACAGTGTGCTGGTAATTGTGGCTGCTGCGCAGGAGCCTGACGGCTATTTGTACACTTCACGTACCATGAATCCTAAGCATCCACATGAATGGGCTGGTAGTAAACGCTGGGAGAAGGTGGAAGAACTGAGCCATGAATTCTATAACCTAGGTCACATGGTAGAAGGTGCTATTGCACACTATCAGGCTACGGGACAACGGAATTTCCTGGATATAGCCATTCGTTATGCAGACTGTGTCTGCCGGGAGATTGGTGACAAACCGGGACAGCAGGTACGTGTGCCAGGTCATCAGATTGCAGAAATGGCATTGGCTAAACTATATTTGGTAACGGGTGACCAGAAATACCTGGATCAGGCTAAATTTTTCCTGGATAAGCGCGGCTATACTTCTCGTCGGGATGAATACAGTCAGGCTCACAAACCGGTAATTGAACAGGATGAGGCAGTAGGACATGCAGTACGTGCAGCGTATATGTATTCTGGTATGGCCGATGTGGCTGCCCTGACAGGTGATACAGCTTATATTCATGCCATCGACCGTATCTGGGATAACATTGTTTCTAAGAAATTGTATATCACCGGAGGTATTGGTGCGACGAACAACGGGGAAGCTTTCGGAAAGAATTATGAACTTCCTAATATGTCGGCTTACTGTGAAACTTGTGCGGCTATCGGTAATGTATATATGAATTACCGTTTGTTCCTTTTGCACGGAGAGTCCAAGTATTACGATGTGCTGGAACGTACTTTGTACAATGGATTGATTTCAGGTGTATCTTTGGATGGTGGTGGTTTCTTCTATCCGAATCCGTTGGAGTCTATGGGCCAGCACCAGCGTCAGCCTTGGTTCGGTTGTGCTTGTTGTCCGTCTAATATCTGCCGTTTCATTCCTTCTGTTCCGGGCTATGTTTATGCAGTAAAAGGAAAAGATGTATACGTAAACTTGTTCATTGCCAATAATGCTACTTTGCAGGTAAACGGAAAGAAGGTTACACTTTCACAAACCACATCTTATCCATGGAACGGGGATATAACATTGGCAGTAGACCGTAATTCAGCCGGACAGTTTGCCATGAAGATTCGTATCCCGGGGTGGGTACGCAATCAGGTAGTTCCGAGCGATTTGTATACTTACACCGATGGTGTACGTCCGAAATACAGTGTGAAGGTGAACGGTGAAGAAGTGAAATCAGACTTGCAGAAAGGTTACCTGACCATCGACCGTAAATGGAAGAAGGGAGATAAGGTAGAAGTTCACTTCGATATGAACGTGCGTACGGTAAGAGCTAATGGAAAGGTGGAAGCTGACCGTGGCCGGGTTTCTATAGAACGTGGTCCGATTGTGTATTGTGCAGAATGGCCGGACAATGATTTTGATGTATTGAGTGTATTGATGAACCGCACTCCGAAGTTTGAAGTCGTAGAAAAACCGGATTTGTTGTACGGTATCAATCAGATTAAGACTCAGGCTCAGACATTGGAATACGATGAATCAGGCCGTCTGGTCGCAAAAGATCATACACTGACCATGATTCCATATTATGCATGGGCACATCGTGGAGCGGGAAATATGGCTGTATGGTTGCCGAATGAAGTAAGTGCTACTCGTCCGGTTGCTATCCCGACACTGGCATCGAAGGGTAAGGTAGATGCTTCACATAAAGTGAAATCACTGTCTTCTATTTCTGACGGACTGGTGCCGAAGGATGAAAATGACCGTACGATTCCGTATTATCATTGGTGGCCGAAAGAAGGTACTACAGAGTGGATTTCATACGAATTCCCGGAAGAAATGGAAGTTTCCAGCTCTACAGTGTATTGGTATGATGATGCTCCTTGGGGAGGTTGCCGTGTACCGAAGTCTTGGAAAATCTATTATAAAGATGCTTCTGGCAATTGGACTCCAGTTCAGAATATTACAGCGTATGGGGTACAGAAGGGCAATCCGAATACCGTAGACTTTGAACCGGCGAAGACAAAGGCTGTGAAGTTGGAAGTGGTACAGCCGGATAAGAATTCTTCAGGTTTGTATGAGTGGGAAGTGAAATAACCATGAGAATTAATAGATAATAATGCAATCAGATTCGGGGTTTTGGGTTTTCTTGGGGGTGACTGAAGAGAATCTGAAATCCCGAATTCTTTAATATAATATGATAAAATGGAAAATAACTTATTCAAATCAGGCGTTTTGTTATTTGCATTAGGAAGTATGTCTTGTATCTCACTTTGGGCACAAGGTACGGTAGAGGATTACAACCGTGCGTATGCGCTGCGAGAGAAATACAATGCCAAGCACGTGCTGTATGCAGGTGTGGTTCCGCATTGGGTAGATCAGACTTCTGCTTTCTGGTATGTACGGCAGACAGAAAAGGGAAAGGAATATGTGAAGGTAGATGCTGCTTCGAAAAAACGTACGGCATTGTTTGACCAGCAGAAAATGGCGTCTGCTTTGACAGAAAAAGCAGGACGTGAGATAAATGCTTATAACCTTCCGCTTCAGAATTGCCGGTTAAATATTTCATTGGATACGTTACGCTTCCAATTGGACGGGAAGTTCTGGGCTTACAGCATCAAAAATAACCGTTTGTTGGATGAAGGAGCAATACCTTCTCGTGGAAAGGAACGCCACTGGATGGAAGTGGACGATGAGAAAGAAGGTAGCCCGGTTACCTCACCGGATGGTAAGTGGACCGCTTTTATCAAAAATGACAACGTATATGTTCGCGAAGTGGCTACAGGCAAAGAGAAGCAGCTGAGTCAGGATGGAACGTTGAGCAATTATTATTCTTCGTATATCCAGTGGTCGCCCGATTCCAAGTCGGTGGTATCTTGTCGGATTCGTCCGGTAGAAAAACGTTATGTATATTATGTGGAATCTTCTCCTGCCGATCAGGCGCAACCCAAATTGCATAAGCAGGAATATGCAAAACCTGGAGACGAGCTGCGTTTCAAGGTGCCTTGTATTTTCGAAGTAGAATCCGGCCGTCGTTTGATTCCTTCTACGGAGCTGTTCAGCCATCAGTATGAATTGTCTGGTCCGATGTGGAATGCGGATAGTAAGGCCATTACTTTCGAATACAATGAACGCGGGCATAAAGTATATCGCGTGTTGGAAATGTCGGCAGTGGATGGCAGTGTGCGTACGTTGATTGAAGAAAAGGAAGAAAAATACGTGAACTATCCTCGCATTTACCGTAACTACCTGAGCGATGGCAAGCGGATTATCTGGTCAAGTGAGCGGGATAATTACAACCATTTGTATCTCTACGACCGGGCTACCGGAAAGCCTTTGAATCAGATTACGAAAGGCGAGTGGTATGTTCGTGGAGTGCAGCATGTGGATGAGGCCAATGAAGTGATTTACTTTTCGGCTAATGGTATGAAGAAAGGCGAGGACCCGTACTTGATTCATTATTATAAAATCAATTTTGATGGAAGTAACCTGGTGGAACTGACTCCGGAAGAGGGAATGCACCAATGCTGGTATTCATCCGACTATAAGTATCTGGTAGATGTGTATAGCAAAGTAGACCAGGCTCCGATTGCTGTGCTTCGTGATGCAAAGAACGGAAAAATCCGTATGCAGCTGGATAAAGCCGATATTTCTGCTTTGCTGGCCAATGGCTGGAAAGCCCCGGAAGTATTTTCTGCCAAAGGACGTGATGGAAAAACGGATATGTGGGGAGTGATTTATCGCCCGTCTAACTTTGATCCGTCGAAGAAATATCCGGTAATTGAATACATTTATTCCGGACCGGGCGACCAGTATGTGCCGAAGACTTTCTCTTCTTATAACTGGTGGATGACATCGCTGGCTGAACTGGGATTCATTGTGGTACAGGTAGATGGTATGACGACCTCTTTCCGCTCAAAAGAATTTGAAGAAGTTTGTTACAAGAACCTGAAAGATGCCGGATTGCCCGACCATATAGCCTGGATTAAAGCCGCTGCGCAGAAATATCCTTATATGGATATTGACCGGGTAGGAATTTTCGGTTGCTCTGCCGGAGGACAGGAGTCTACCGGGGCCGTGTTGTTCCATCCGGAATTCTACAAGGCTGCCTATTCGGCATGTGGATGTCACGACAACCGTATGGACAAAATCTGGTGGAATGAACTTTGGATGGGATATCCGGTAGATGAATCCTACAGTGCTTGTTCCAATGTAGACAATGCTCATCTGCTGAGTCGTCCGTTGATGCTGGTGGTAGGCGAACTGGACGATAATGTAGATCCGGCTTCTACCATGCAGGTGGCCAATGCTTTGATAAAAGCCAATAAAGATTTTGAACTGGTGGTTATCCCGGGAGCTCACCACACGATGGGAGAGGACTTTGGCGAACACAAGCGTTATGACTTCTTTGTCCGCCATTTGATGGGAGTCACTCCTCCCTCATGGGATAAAGTGAAGACAGGAAAATAACTTGTGGCAGGTCAATGGGTCATTCATTTTTGTGAATCAGGTTCGGAGGAATCGTTATGAAAAGGAATGGCCCATTTCTTTTTTAAAAGAAAAGATTATTTTTGTCATTGATATGATAAAATAAAGTTGTACGCCTTAAAATTAAGTCTAATGATAGAACCTGTTTATTCTGCTGCTGAAAATCGTTACGAATGTGGTATGCAGTATCGCCGTGCCGGTCGTAGTGGAGTGATGCTGCCCGCTATTTCTTTAGGATTATGGCATAATTTTGGTGATGTAGATACACTTTCACTTAGCCGGAAAAAATTGCACTATGCGTTTGATCATGGAATTACACATTTTGACTTGGCTAATAATTACGGACCTTCTTATGGCTCAGCCGAAGAAACCTTTGGGCAGATTATGAAGTCATCGTTCGCTCCCTATCGGGATGAGTTGTTTATTTCCACGAAGGCAGGTCATGACATGTGGCCAGGCCCGTATGGCAACTGGGGTTCCAGAAAACATCTGATGGCCAGCCTGGACCAGAGCTTGAAGCGGATGAATCTGGATTATGTGGATGTATTTTATTCTCATCGGTATGACCCGGAAACGCCGTTGGAAGAAACTCTTCAGGCATTGGTTGATATTGTGCGTAAGGGAAAGGCTTTGTATGTCGGCTTGTCTAAATACCCGTTGGATGCCTATCTGTTTGCATCTCGTTATCTGAAAGAACGGGATGTGCCTTGCCTACTGTATCAGGGACGGTATAGCATGCTGGTACGCGAACCGGAATCTCAGGGGATATTGAATGCTGTGAAGGAGAATGGAAGTGGGTTTGTGGCTTTTTCTCCTTTGGCACAAGGCTTGCTGACTAACCGTTATCTGAACGGTATTCCGGATAATTCTCGTATAGCAAGGGGTGGTTTCCTGAAAAAAGAGGCGCTTACGCCGGAGGTGTTGAGTAAGATACAAGCATTGAATGAACGGGCGGCTATGCGCGGACAGTCACTGGCCGAAATGGCTCTGGCCTGGTTGTTGAAAAACGAAACTGTGACTTCCGTGATTGTAGGGGCCAGTTCGGTAGAACAGCTGGGAGATAGTTTGAAAACGTTGAATCATCTTTCATTTGAAGAAGAGGAACTTCATGCAATCGAAAAAATTCTGATGTAGCCGGCTAACTTCATGTGTGTAAGGTGAAAAGAGAAATGAAAAAAGTGAACTGTCTGTTTGTTAAAACAATATAATTATAGGCAGCTCACTTTTTTTGCTATGAACATTCATATAAATTTGTTCCCCTGAAACACACTTGTTTTTATATATGGATGAAATAATCATTATTATCGGGTTGATAGTACTGAACGGTATTTTCGCCATGTCCGAGGTGGCATTAATATCAGCCCGAAAATCCCGGTTGTCGACAGATGTAAAAAAAGGGAATAAATCTGCTCGCGTAGCATTGAAACTGGCAGGGGACCCAGATCGTTTTCTTTCTACAGTTCAAATTGGTATTACATTAATTGGTATTTTGACCGGTATCTATTCGGGAAATAAAATTGCGGTCGACCTGACGAATCTGCTTATCTCATGGGGAGTTGCTTCTTCTTATGCTTTTGGACTGGCACAGGGAATAATTGTAGTGATAGTGACTTATCTTACTATTATTTTTGGTGAGCTGGTGCCTAAACGTATTGGTATGAGCATGGCCGAGAGAATGGCTAAGCTGGTGGCACGGCCTATGAATGTGCTGGCAAAAGTGGCTTTACCCTTTGTCTGGCTGTTATCTAAGAGTACGGAAGCAATCTTTAATCTGTTGGGCATCAAGGATACCGACAGTAAAGTGACAGAAGAGGAAATCAAGTCTATTATTAAAGAAGGAGCAGACGATGGAGAAGTACAGCCTGTAGAACAGGACATTGTACAGCGTGTATTCTTGTTGGGCGATTTGAAAGTAGGCTCCATTATGACGCATAAGAGTGACATTGTGGCACTTGAGAGTGGAATGACGGCGGCTGAAGTGAAAGCTGTGCTGGTGAATGAATTGTATGAGTTTTATCCGGTGACGGAAGATGGTGACTTGGATAAGGTGAAAGGGGTAGTAAACCTGAAGGATTTGGTGTTACATCTTTCTGAAGAGAATTTCAATTTGCCGGCTCTGACGCATGAGGCTACATTCTTTCATGAAAACATGAATGTGTATAAGGCTTTGGAGCAGATGAAGGCCCAGAAGATAAGTCGTGCCCTGGTTTGTGATGAGTTTGGAGCTTGCGTGGGAATTATCACCTTGCGTGACATTCTGGAAGGCTTAGTTGGTTCTATGGATGATGCTGGGGAAGAACCGGATATTATCAAGCGAATCAATAAAGATGGCTGGCTGGTAGACGGCCAGTGTCCGTTGTATGATTTCTTGTGCTACTTTAATCGTCAGGACCTTTTGGAAGATGTAGACTATCATACGGTAGGAGGTTTAATTCTGCAGCATTTACAGCATATTCCACAAAGTGGAGAAACACTGGAGTGGAATAATTTTGTGCTGGAAGTGGTGGATATGGATGGTGCGCGAATTGATAAAGTCCTGGTTACCATTCCTTCCGTAGAAAATGAAGAAGAATGTGAATTTTAGAATGGAAAAAGTTTGATTTATTTTAAAGGAGTTTTTCAGGATTAGGTCTTGAAAAGCTCCTTTAAATTTATAATTATGGATAGAAAATGGTTTGAAAGTTCTTTTATTTTATATCCGGATTTTTCTTTACTCTGATTTTTGATATATGTACGATAATTTTTTAAATTTGGCACACGATAAACCATAGACTTTGTAGTCGGGAAATCTAACTATGTTCAACTTATTCATAAATAATGCAAGCATAAAATGATGCGAAAGTTATTTTTTATACTATTTATATTATTAATATTGACGACAATAAAATCCAATGCACAATATTTTCAGAATCTTAGTGTAGGCAATGGGCTATCTCAGCCTTCTGTAATGGCTATAGGACAGGATACTTTGGGGCGAATGTGGTTCGGTACAAGAGAAGGTTTAAATGTCTATGACGGAGGTAAGATTAAATATTACAAGGGTGAGGTAGATAATGGGAAAGATGGGAAATTATGGATTGGTAATAGTATATCTTCCATTGTATCAGAAAATCTTGTAGATGGCAATAAAGTGTATTTTATTTCTGATTTCTTTTTGTATGCTTATGATGTGCAAACCGAACTGTTTTGTAAGATAGATAATAGAGGGAAGGTAACGGCTATGACTGCATATAAAGGAAATATTTTGTATGCACAGAGGAACAACATATTTTTGTATGATCTCAAAACTCATAAAAAAAGCATTTATAAAATTTTACCTGAATCTACCTCTGTTAATGTAATTGAAGTTGACAGAGACAATATGTATGTAGGTACGACTGATGGTATAATTATTTCTCCTTTTGGCGCACTTTGGGAGGAGCAGTACCTTTTACCGGGAGAAGATATCTATAGAATATATGAAGATTCAAAACATAATTTGTGGATAGGAACGAGAATGAATGGACTTTATCGGAGAGTGAATGATAGAATAGAGAAAATTCCACTTTGTCCGAATGGCATAAACGGTATAATTGACCCGCAGATTCGTGAATTTGTTGAAGACGATGATGGGAATATATGGTTTGGCACTTTTATGGGTTTACAGAAATATGATATAAAAAACCATACTTATGCAGCCGTAAATATTCCGCAGTATGCGGGTGGGCTTAATCATCCTTCTATTTTTTCGCTTTTCAAAGATAGGCAAGGAAATATTTGGGCTGGAAGTTATTTTGGGGGCGTAAATTATTTCAACCCAACAAGAAATAGTGTAATTCATTACGATTATCAGGCAAAGGATTTGTCTAGTCTTTATTATTCATACATTGGTGAAATGATAATGGACAAAAGAGGGAATTTGTGGATAAGTACGGATGGAGGAGGAGTCAGTTGTATAGATCGTGGGTGGAGAACTGTGGAGCAATTTACTGCCACGCCTCTTTCACGTCATGGGCTTCCTCATAATAATGTGAAAAGTATGTGCTATGATATGGATAATGATATGCTATATATAGGTACACATCTTGGAGGCTTGTCTCGATATGACATTAAGAAGAAGACTTTCTATAATTATTCTACGGATTACAAATCTCCCGTTATGCCGGGAAGAATTATACACCATGTCAAAAAGTGGAAAAATAAAATTGTTGTTTCCTCAAGAGAGGGAGTGTTTTTGCTCGATACTCGGTCAAACAGATTTACTCATTTACCAGATTGTTTTGGTGAAGCAATGATTTTTGATATAGATAAGAACGGAACTTTTTATACTACATCTGGAAATAATATAAAAGCAATTTCTCTTGATACTCCTCATAAACAGGAAATAATATCACTTCATGCTTTAGGAGAGGTGTCGCATATTCTTTCAGTAGATAAAAAACTTTATATTTGTACTTTAGGCAGTGGAATGATTGTTTATGATACCTCTTTGAAGACAATTAATACCTATACATCATATAATAGTAATCTTCCCAGTAATTATTGTTATTCTTCCCGATTGACCTTAAATGGTAAATTGATACTTATAGGAGATAGAGGAATAACTATGTTTGATACGGATAAAAAGACGTTTGCGAGTATAAAGCAAGATTATTTAAAAGCTCCTATTATATATGGATGTGGCATCTGTATTTCTAAGGAAAATATAATTTACGTTGGCGATACAAAGGGGATAACACGTGTTGAAGAGTCTGATTTTTTATCTCCGTTACAACATAAACAACCGATTTATTTTTCTAATATTAATGTAAATAACGCTATAATACATCCATCGGAGGAAGGAAAAATCCTGAAAAAATCTTTGGCATTCACAGATAGAATAGATTTAGCTTCATCGCAAAATAATATAATTATAGAGTTTGCTAGTTCTGATTATATAAACAGGCATGTACAACAGATTTTTGAATATAAATTAGAAGGGTTTGATAAGACTTGGATTTCGACTACAGTTCCTTTTGCGAGATATACGAATCTTTCTCCTGGAAATTATACATTGTGTGTTAGAATGGCAGATGGTGATGCACAGGATATGGCTGTACTTAATATCTGTATTTCGTTGCCGTGGTATAACACATGGTATGCATGGGTTTTGTATATCATTATATTTATTACCATCGTTTGGATGATAATACGTTATAGAAAAGAGAAAAATGATTTATTTCTTTCACTTGAAAAAGAGAGATTTGAAAAGCAGCATATAGAAGAACTTAATCATGAAAAATTGGTGTTTTTTACCAATGTAAGTCATGAGTTTCGTACTCCACTTACCTTAATAATAAGTCACATAGAATCTCTTCTTCAGATGCCCAATCTACAACCAATGGTGTATAACCGGGTTTTGAAGCTTAAGAGAAGTGCTCAATATATGAATAACTTGATTTCTGAGCTTTTGGATTTTAGAAAGTTTACACAAAATAAATATACGCTGAATATGTCGCAGAAAGATATCTGCCTTTTTATGAAAGAGATATTTTATGTATTTAGTGATTATGCACATAGTAAAGGACTTAAATATGAGTTTTTCTCCAATCAGGAAGTAATATTATGCTGGTTTGACTCAAAGCAGTTAGAGAAAGTGTTTCTTAATTTGTTGTCGAATGCTTTTAAATATACGGAGAGAGGTAGTATTGAGATTAAAATATGCGTGGAAGGTGAGAATGTGGCTATTTCAATACATGATACTGGAAAAGGTATAGCAATGGGTGATTTTAATCGTATTTTTGATCGTTTTTATCAGATTGAAGGATCTTCTGAGACTGCTACATCTCCAGGTACTGGAATTGGCTTGGCTCTTACGAAGAGTATTGTAGAGAAACATCATGGAGAAATTTGCTTAGATAGTCAGTTGGGAAAGGGTAGTGTATTTACTGTAAAACTTCCACTTGGTGATGCAAGATATATTCATGATGAGCATGTTCATTTTGCGGATCGGGAGAAGGAGTCAGATTTGAAGGAGACAGATGAGGATAGTAGAGTTGGAATATGTGCCGTTGCTAACGAAGAAAGTTTCCAAAGCGAAGAAGGAGAGTCAAAAAAATATACGGTTTTAGTTGTGGAAGATAATGACGAGCTTATTCAAGTGTTATGTGAGCTTTTTTCACCTTTTTATCAGGTAATAATGGCAAGTAATGGCAAGGAAGGATTAGATAAAGCATATGAATATAAGCCTGATTTAATTATTTCGGATATTATGATGCCTGAGATGTCCGGAACGGAAATGTGTCTGAAAATAAAGAACAATATTGACTTGTGTCATATTCCTATTATACTTCTTACTGCATTAAATAGTGTAGAACAGAATATTGAAGGCCTTAATAGAGGAGCGGATGATTACATCTCGAAGCCTTTTAATCCGAGAATCCTACTTGCAAGAGCAAATAACTTGGTTCGAAATAGATTGTTAATACACAACCAGATACGTAAAAATCCAATAACGGAAGTTGATCTGACTAGTATTAATTTGCTTGATCAGGAGATTTTGAAGAAAACTTCTGAGGCTATTGAGGCACATATGGATGATACGGAATTTGATATACCGGAACTTTGTAAAGAGATTGGGGTAGGACGTTCTGTTCTGTATTCAAAATTTAAGGCCTTAACTGGTATGACTCCTAATAATTTTATTCTAAATTACAGGCTTAAGTTTGCTGCTACTATGTTACAGAAGTATCCGGATATACCAGTTTCAGAAGTGGGTGATAAGTGTGGGTTTAGTTCGCCTGTCTATTTTAGTAGGTGTTTTAAAAATCAGTATGGAGTAACCCCTCAAAATTATAGGAAAAGTTCTAGAAATAATTCTATGGAAAAAGGCGTCTAATTTTTAGACGCCTTTTTCCATAGAAATTATTTTTACCATCCAGGGTTTTGTCCTTTAGCCAAATCAGGATTTTTTTCGCATTCAGACAATGGGAATGGCCATAAGTAATCTCTTTCTGTCACAACACGTGTGTAATAAGCATTGTATAAGGCTATTCCATATACGGGGCCATTTAAAGTTTCAAGAAGTTTCCATCTTTTCATATCGCTAAAGCTATGTCCTTCAGCAGCAAGTTCTATTGTACGTTCGTGGCGCAAACGTTCAAAAACTTCCTCTTTTGTATTGGCTGCCATTTGTGGGGTACCGTTGTTGATTTCAGGCATATTTACTCCTTTTCTTGTACGTACTTTATTGATGTACTTCACTGCATTGTCTTTGTCAAAGCCAGATTCTGAGAAGATATAGCACTCTGCCAGCATTAGATATACATCTGCCAGGCGAATAAGTGGGAAGTTAATAGGGGTATCTGCACGGTTGTTTATTGCTCCATCCATATCATATTCTGCTACAAATTTCCGGAATGGATAGTATTCATAGTTTCCGTTGACACGTATGAATCCATTGGTCTCGTTGCAGATTCCGACTTCTTTTGTCATGACAAATTCTGTATCTTTAGCTTTATTGCTGACCCAACCTTTGAATTGAGTGTATGGAAGAATCACCGTTGACGCCATTCTTGGGTCACGATTTTCATACATGCTTAATAATTCAGCTCTGTGTGTTGTGTATTCTTTTACACTTTTATTGTCTTCGGTAAGTTTGGAGTAGAAGACTTCTTCTCGCATTGGGTATTCTTTTTTCTTTGTTTCTGTATTTTCAACAGCATCATTATAGGTTGGATATCCATTCCAGCCGTATGAGGCTTTTGCTTCTGTCCAGCTGAAAGGTGATCCATCTTTCCATTCATAAGAATCTACAAGATTGACCGAGGCCATTACATTGTTCCAGCAGCTACCAAATGCAGCTCTTGTTCCCATGTAGAAAGTGGTTGGCATACCGAAGTCCTGTCCAATTCCACCAATATTCTGTATGGCAAAAATCATTTCACTACTTTCGTCACCACCAGGTTTGAACAGGTCTGAATAAGGGTTCTCACCTTCTTCGTAGAGTTTATACACTCCTGCATATTGAGAATTTTCTGTTTCACCAATAAGTTCTCTGAAGCATTTCTTGGCTTCATCATATTTCCCAGCATAAAGAAGTACTTTCCCTTTTAGTGCAAGGGCAGCTCCGGATGTGGCTCTTCCTTTGTTGGTGCTATCCCATTCGACAGGCAGTTTCTTTATTCCTTCTTCAAGGTCTGTCAGGATAAATTGTCTTACAGTTTCAATGTCACTTTTGGGTTTGAGCATGCTCATAAACTCATCTTCTACAATGGTAGTTTCATCGTAGATAGGAACTCCTCCCCAAAAATCCATAAGAGTGAAATAATATAATGCACGCATGAACTTGGCTTCTGCCTTATACCGCTCTTTTAACTCTTCTGTCATATCACATTTGTCTACATTCTGTAAGACGATGTTGGCGCGAGAAATTCCTTCATAAAGTTTCTGGAATTTGTTTGTAACAAATCCTTCGCTACTAGTATAGGTGCCTCTTGCGATGGTGGCATATGAAGCTGGGTCGTAACCGCTGCCAACACCTCCTAAGCAATCAAAACCAAATTGTCGGCCAAAGACGTCTTCGTCTGTCATCAGGCTATAAACTCCCATCATGGCTTGGTCAGCATGGGCTTGAGTCTGGAAGAAAGTAGTAGAATTTAATTGATCTTCCGGAAAAACATCCAAATCATAACATCCTGTGGTGAATGCCATTGAAGCAGCTAAAACTGCAATTAATTTATATTTTTTCATAATGGTAAATCATAAATGGTTATAAAAACTATGTTAGAAAGATACGTTAATACCTACTACCACATTTTTCATGGTCGGATATCCCAGTGTTCCTCCTAATTCAGGGTCAAATCCTCTAAAAGAAGTAAAGGTGAAGAAGTTTTCCAAACTTCCGTAAACACGGATACGTTCGAGAGAGGTTTTGGATACAATTGATTTAGGTAAGGTATATCCTAACTGAATATTACGTATTTTTAAGAATGAAAGATCTTGCAGATAAAAATCGCTCATCTGTTTGTTTTTGTTATTTGAATATTCAAGTAGTCTTGGATATTCGGCAGATGTAGTTCTTCCTTCATACCATCTTCCTTCTACAACTTCTTTATTCATCTGATAACCATAACGTACAGAAGCCGTGTTGGCTAAATCATTTTGCCAGTAGATTTTTGCTCCAGCCTGACCTTGGAAAAGAACAGAGAAATCAAGCCCTTTGTAAGATGCATTTAAATTAAGTCCGAACTGGAACTTAGGATTAGGACCGTCGCTCACAATTTCTCTATCATCCAAGTTAATCAGTCCGTCTCCATTGGTATCTTTGTATAAGAAGTCTCCTTTTTCTGGCTTACCTGAAGAGAATATTTGATTTTCTGCAATGTTGTTACCATATAATTGTTTTGCGTTGTCTATAATCTGTTGAACAAGTTGCAGGTCTTCATCTGTTTGGATGATGCGGTCAACTCTCAAAAGATATTGTGAGTTGATGGAATGGCCTTCCCAGATAACGTTTGCGCCGTCAATACTCATACCACCTTTGTCTCTTCCTTTAAATTTATTGACAATATTTTTTACATAAGTGAAGTTTCCATTGATGCCGTATGAGAAGTCACCAATCTTATCTTGCCATCCTAAAGTAAATTCAACTCCTTGGTTAGTTACAATAGCACTGTTTTGTTTGGGAATATCGGTTGAACCATGTACCAAAGGAGCAGGTAGTTCGATAAGGATATCTTTGGTACGTTTGTGGAAGTAATCAATTGTTCCAGTAAAACGGTTATTGAAGAACCCAAAGTCAACTCCGACATTTGTCATATAAGTTGATTCCCAGGTAAGTGCCCTGTTGGCCAATTTGGTTTGAACAAGTCCTTGCACTAGCAGGTTGTTTAGTGAATAGTTACTGTTATCAATTGCGTAAGTAGCAAGCGCATCGTAGTTGCCTACAGAATTGTTCCCTAATGAACCGTATGAAAGGCGAAGTTTTAAATTGCTAAGTCCTTTTTCTAATGCTCCTTTCATAAATTCTTCCTGATCGATTCTCCATGCAAAAGAACCTGAGGGGAAATACCCTGTTCTTTTATTAGAGAGGAAGCGTGAAGACTGGTCAGCGCGAAGGTTTAATTCGAGCAGATATTTGTTGTTCCAGTCAAGGTTTACACGTCCGAAGAAAGATCGCATAGCCCATTCAGTACTTGATCCAGATGCACTGGCGTCTCCTGTGGCTCCATTTATCACGTTTAGACTATAGTCGATTAAGTCATACTTGGTCGCTTGGAAGTTATGTTGGTAATATCTTTCCTGGCTGGCACCAATCATTGCATTCAGCCCTAACTGATCATTGATGAAACGGTTTTCATATCTGGCTACTACATCATTGAAATAGCGTTGTGTTTTTCCGTCGTAGTTCATGATGCTTGATTTACCTTCTGTGGTACGTGTAATCAGTTCGTCTCTGAAGTTCCATTGTTCCAGGATGACAGGCTTACGTTTTCTTTCTTCATCTACAACATCATATGAATAAGAACCTGTGATGCTGAATCCTTTGAATGGTTTTAATGTAGCTACAAAACGAGTTCTCAAATTGTGTTTTGCAATGTTACCGGCTACTTGGTTAAGGCGTACTAGTGGGTTATTGACAGCGCTCTGTGCATCGTCTTCTGGATTATTCATCGCACCAAATCTTCCGTCGGGTGCTTGAAATACCATGCCTGGAGTAGTGGCAGAAGCGTATGTGAATACGTCATCTACAGAGGTTGATGTGCTTGAGGTATCTGTATATTTGGCCGCAGGATCCATGTTTGATACATACCCATTTACGTATGCTCCTAAAGTTAGCCAAGGTTTGATATCTGCTGTAATGTTGAGTCGACCGCTATATTTTTCAAACCCTGTATTATCCATGACTCCCGGATTGTTCTGATAACCAAATGAAGAATAGAATCTTATTTTCTCACTTCCTCCACTCATTGAAATTACATGATTGTGTGATACAGAGTTGTTGAATGTATCATCAATCCAGTTTGAATTTGGATAGCGCAAGGCATCTTTCCCTTCATTGTCTCTCCATTCTTGAATGGTCTGTGCAGAGAACTTTTCGGCCATTCCTGAGTTTCTATATCCTTCATTGATATATTCCATGTAATCTGCATAATTGGAAACAGGATCCATAGAACTTGGAATAGAAGGAGAGGTAAATGATACATAACCGTTATAGTCAAGTTTAATTTTACCTGACTTACCTTGTTTGGTGGTTATTAAGATGACACCATTGGCAGCACGTGAACCGTAGATGGCAGAAGATGCTGCGTCTTTCAATACTGTCATTGTTTCAATATCCTGAGGATTGACGGTATTGATACTGGCTTCAGCTCCATCTATGATTACAAGAGGAGAAGAATCATTAAGTGTTCCTTGACCGCGTACTTTGATGGAGGCGTCATCATTTCCTGGCTGGTTGCTTGACATCTGGACACTGACACCGGCTGCAAGTCCTGACAATGCATGAGATACGTTTGTGATAGGACGGCTTTCTGTTAATTCACTTACATTGATGGTAGAGAGAGAACCTGACAGGTTTACTTTTTTCTGAGTACCATAACCTACTACTACTACTTCTTCCAGTGTTTCCGTATCTTCTTTAAGATTTACAGTAATGTTGTTGGTAGTAGAAGTAACTTTTACTTCTTGTGTATTAAATCCAATATAGGAAACCTGAAGAATACACTCCGAAGGAACATTTAGGGTAAAATTTCCGTCAATGTCGGTAATCGTTCCGTTAGTTGTTCCTTTCACAATTACGTTAGCTCCAATAATAGGCTCACCTGCCGCATCAAGAACTTTACCATTAATTGCTTTTTGCTGTAAAATACTTTCAATTGCATCTGCATGTGGTGACGATGATTCGTTGGCTGCGGTAGCTATGCCTGATGCAAAAAAAGCTAAAGAAACTCCTGCCAAAATTCTGGTCATGGAGATTTTGTAGTTCCTAGCACTTTTCATAAGTATAAGTTTAAGTTTGTGAATTATTGACATAGCAAAGATTGTTAGAATCTGTAAATTCTATTATACGAATTGTCCGATATATACAATAGTTCGTTAAAAATTAGCCCAGCCTAAACGGCTCTGGCAGTAAATAAAATG
>ENA-OYWW01000096-OYWW01000096.1-human-gut-metagenome-genome-assembly--contig:-NODE-96-length-58806-cov-8.110636_pt1 | contig 58806 bp, 50 predicted proteins | sample MGYA00244817_ERZ653410 | MGnify/ENA primary metagenome ERZ653410 (study PRJEB26926, sample SAMN06164973) | human gut metagenome | biome: ENVO:00009003; feature: ENVO:2100002; material: ENVO:00002003...
TCGGCAGCGTCAGATGTGTATAAGAGACAGAAAATGTATTGTATTGCAAAAAAAACGCGTCTTTCGTTGCATTTTTTGTCGCAGGATGCTATATTAAATCGTAAATGTGAAGAAAGGAAGTAAAATATTATGAAACTTAAGAAGTTAGTAGCAATTACATTGTCTGCAGTTATGTGCATGGCAGCACTGACAGGATGTGGCGGAAAGAGCGATTCTGCAAAGAAAACCGCCAAGGTTATCGAGGTAGATCTGACCGATGAGCAGTATGCATTCGGTGTAGATAAGGACCAGCCGGATTTATTAAAGGAAGTAAATCAGTTCGTTAAAGACATGAAGTCTGATGGAACATTTGACGAGATCTGCAACCGTTATTTTGGTGATGGTACTCCGGTTCCTGTGAAGTCAGCAGCTTATGACGAGAGCAAGGATCAGTTAGTAGTAGCAACAAACGCAGCATTCGAGCCATTTGAGTACATGGATGGTGAGAACTATGTTGGTATTGATATGGAGATCGCAAAGGCACTTGCAGATAAGCTTGGCAAGGAGCTTGTAATCCAGAACATGGATTTCGATGCCGTATGTCTCTCTGTTGGTCAGCACAAGTGTGACGTTGCCATGGCAGGTCTTACAATCAAGCCGGACCGCGAGGAGTATGTAGCATTCTCTGATCCATATTACAGTGCATCACAGAAGCTTATCACATTGTCTACAGATACAGAGTTCGATGCCTGCAAGACAGCCGATGATGTAAACAAGATTCTTGAGGCAAAGGGCTCAGACTTAAAGATCGGTTTCCAGAATGGTACAACCGGTCAGTTCTACTGTGAAGGTGATGACGACTGGGGATTCCCAGGACTGAAGATGGAGTCTAAGGGTTACAAGAATGGTTCCCTTGCAGTACAGGATCTGTTAAATGGAAACATCAATTACGTAATCATCGATTCCGCTCCTGCTGAGAGCATTACATCATCTATCAATAAGATGCAGTAATTTAAGGAACGAAAGGATATTTCATGGGAGATATAGGAACTAAAATAGACAAATTCATAGAAATATTCATCAATAACCGTGGGTATGTAAAAGTATTAGAGGGCTTGAAGAATACGCTGATTATCGCTGTGATCGGTCTCGTCATCGGTGTTGTGATCGGTACTTTGATCGCGATGGTGCGTGTGATTCCAAAGTATAAGCGTCTGCCGCGTGTCTTAGATGCCATCTGCCGGTTTTACGTCGGATTGTTCCGTGGAACTCCTATGGTTGTACAGTTGTTGGTATTTTATTATGTATTGCTGCCTCTGATGGATGCACATATGACAGGCGTACAGGTATCTATTATGGTATTTGGCTTAAACAGTGGTGCATACATCTCCGAGATCATGAGAAGTGGTATCCTCTCCGTAGATCCGGGACAGATGGAAGGTGGGCGTGCGATGGGCTTGAGCTTTGCGACAACTATGCGCAAGATCGTCATTCCACAGGCAGTCAAGAATATCCTGCCAACACTTGGAAATGAATTTATATCGTTGATCAAGGAAACTTCCGTAGTCAGCTTTGTCGGTGCTTCAGATCTGTATGTGGCATTCAACTTCATCGGAAGCAACAGCTACGAGTTCATGATTCCATATCTGGTTATGGCAATCATCTACATCGTGCTTGTCCTGCTGATCAGCTTTGGAATTAAAATGATGGAAAGGAGCCTGAGAAAGAGTGATAGAAGTCATTGATCTTGAAAAACATTTTGGTGACAATGAAGTCTTGAAAGGCATCAACGTCACTGTGGACAAGGGCGACATTATGGTTGTCATCGGTCCTTCCGGCTCCGGTAAGAGTACATTTTTGCGCTGCCTGAACTGTATGGAAGATCCAACAGGCGGACAGATCATCTTCAATGGTGTTGATATTGCAGATCCAAAGGTTGATATCAATATCCACCGCCGCCGTATGGGAATGGTGTTCCAGCATTTTAATCTGTACAATAACAAGACCGTCATCCAGAACATCATGCTTGCACCGGTCTATGTACAGTGCCAGGATCTGAAGAAGGCGAAACGCCACAACCGGTTCCTTCCGCTTACAAACCTGTTCCGCAAGGAGAAGCAGGAGAAAATCGAAATCACAACGACCAAGGCAAAGATCGTAGCGGAAGCGAAAGAAAAAGCAGAAGATCTGCTGAAGAGAATCGGACTGTTAGACAAGGCAGACGTATATCCGTCTACACTTTCCGGCGGACAGAAGCAGCGTGTGGCAATCGTGCGTGCACTTGCAATGAACCCGGATGTGATCCTGTTCGATGAGCCAACCTCTGCGCTTGATCCGGAGATGGTAGGCGAGGTATTGGATTTGATGAAGGCAGTTGCGAAGGAAGGCATGACGATGATCATCGTTACCCACGAGATGGGATTTGCAAAGGAAGTTGCAAACAAAGTCCTCTTTATCGACGATGGTCAGATCTTGGAATCCGGCACACCGGAAGAGTTCTTCGGGAATCCAAAGAATCCGAGACTCAAAGAATTCCTGTCGAAGGTGTTGTCATAGTCTAATTAGATTATAGTAAATGCATCAACATTCGAAAAATTCGGATGTTGGTGCATTTTTTTGTTATAGTATATACAGAAGACATATGTATTTTGTAAGATACAGTAAACAGCAATTATGCAACTATTAAAGACATATCATATATTTCAGTATTCATTCATGTAGATATACGATATGTATGGAGCTTAGAAGTTCTTAATGTTCTGTAATTATATTAGCCATGTTTGAACACGATGTTCAAACAAGCCGCCACTGAGCCATGGATGGCGAGCGGAGGGCGCATAGGAATCGCAGATTCCTATTTAGGATGCGCCCGACAACCTGCCAACGAGCAAAGCGAGTGGGCGATTCCCGTGCGGCGGTGGCGTATATTACAAAATGTAGATCAGAACATATAGAACTTCTTAGCTTCAATACATTGTATATCGTATGAATCAATCTGGAACTATATATAGAATACTAACCAGTTTCATAATGAAGTAAAGGGGAGAACAGTATGTACCAGATTCTGTTGGTGGAGGACGACAAATCCATCCGGGAAGTCATCGCAGATTACATGGACGAGAAAGGAAAAGACACGATGCGGCTGACGCTTGCTGAGGACGGAAGAGCCTGCGAGGGCGCACTCGAACGCCAGACATTTGACCTGATCCTGCTTGATGTGATGCTTCCGGATATCGATGGATTCACACTTTGCCGGACGATACGGAAAAAAGATATGGTTCCAATCGTATTCCTGACTGCGAAAGGAAGCGAGGAGGATATACTCTGGGGCTACGGACTTGGCTGCGACGATTATATCGTGAAACCATTTTCGCTGGCGACACTGTATGCGAAGATACTTGCCATCCTGCGGCGAACAAAGCAGGAGAACCAGAAAGAGACGATTACCTGTGGCGCGATCCGGATGGACAAGCAGAGCTGTCAGGTATTTGTGAAGGAACGGGAAGTACAGCTACAGAACAAGCAGTATGAGATCCTGCGATTCCTGATGGAGCATAAAAATATCGTGTGGTCGCGGGACGCCCTGTTAAACCACATCTGGGGATATGATTACATCGGCGTCGACCGTGTGGTGGATAACCAGATCAAGAAGCTTCGGAATGCGCTTGGCGAGGAAGGGAAACGGATACAGACGGTGGTAGGCAGGGGCTATAAAATATCGGATGCGTAGCCATGTGAAAACAGAAAAATTATAGTTAGTATTTTATCTGACGTGTGTTCGGGCAAAACAAGCGCAGATAAGAAGGTGGAGGGATGCATATGAAGTTTACAATCTTACCGGATTTTGAAGCAAATAGAAAAAGGCGTGCAATCCGCAGGCAAAAGCGTGGGCAGCGAAGAGATGCGCGGCAAAGCCGGAAGAATTACTGGTATCTGAAACGGAAGAAGTTCTGGCAGGTGTGGCTGGAGCGGTTTGTCCTTGTGTTTCTGATTCTTGGAATGGGTGGTGCATGGTATTTTCGATCTGTGATGCAGGATACGGAGGACAATGCGGAATTTGAGATGGATCAAAGTCAGGAAATTATTCAGACTTACGTCCAAAGGCGGTATGAAGAACTGACTGCGATGGGAATGAAGTCCGGAAAAGAGTTCGATGATCAGATGGGCGCGTATATGTACCGTATGATTCCGAGCAGATTGATGGGCGCGTATGGCGTATCTGCAGCGGCAGCGGCGATCTATAATGAAAATGGAGAGCTTCTAACCGACAGCAGTCCACGGTTTTATCTGTACTGTGACCGGTATGAACCGGTAGGAGACGAGAACGATCATACAGTGAATCTATATCAGTCTTATTATACATGTGCACAGGAGCTGTCGGATGAATTTCTTCAGGATTATAACGACTATTTTCTCTATGGCAACATTGAAAATGGAGAACGAATGGAATTCGGAGATTTTTATGTAGATGAAGAGAAACGACAGTTTTATTTCAGTACCGTTTCCTGTTTAGAGCAAGGGAAAGTGGTGAAAACCTATGATTTTACACCGGAGCATGTAGAGGGAATGGAAAAAGTACAGGAAACGTATGACTACTGGACGAGAGAAGGAACACGCTGGTACCCGGTTCTTGGAATGCGGTCGGCGGAGATTTCGGAGCTTCTGCAGTTTGCATACGATGTGTATGATGATTACAAGGATGACAAACAGTTAAAAGGTGCCGGTGTGACAGCGGAACGGGGATACTTCGCCAAGACATATGCACGATATAATGTGATAGAAATCGGTGATCAAAGTAATGGAAATCCGGAATATACGGTTGTGTTCGCGTATAACTATGATTTCTTTCAGGCAAATCGTGGCATTGTACAGAAGCTTGTAATCTGCCTGTCCCTTGCAATCCTGCTTATCAGTTTCCTATGGTCGCGGTTTACCTACGTGCGGCTTAAGGCAAGGTATGAGCTTGAAGATTATCAGCGGAATCTCACGAATGCAATGGCGCATGATCTGAAGAGTCCACTGATGATATTATCCGGTATGGCTGAGAATCTGAAAGAAAATGTACATACGGAGAAGCGGGAATATTACGCAGAGGAAATACTGAAAAACATCGCAGATATGAACCGTATGATCGAACAGTCGCTTGGCTTCTCGAAGCTCAGCCAGACAGAACGGCTTGGTAAAAAGACCGAGGTTGATATGCGAGCGCAGACAGATGCGCTGCTCCGGAAATATAAGGAGCTTGCGGAGGCACAGGGACAGCATATTTCCGTGACAGGCGAGGGGCAGATGCGCGGAAACGAGGTGATGCTCCGGCAGATGATCGATAATCTGTTGCAAAATGCCATCCTGCACGGAGAAGAAGACGGACAGATTGAGATCAACATTGGAAATGGTACATATCAGATTCAGAATACTTACACGGGAACGCTTACGACAGAGACGGCAAGGAAGCTTTTGAACCCTTACGTCAAGGAGAAAAACCGCAAGCGGACAGGCGGACATGGGCTGGGACTATCCATTGTGCATGAGATCGTGAAGCTGCACGGCGGTAAGCTTCATTTGAAGGTGGAAGAAGAAATGTTTTGCGTAGAAATTAAAATATGATACCCCCTATTAAAAGGTTTCCATAATTTATTTCAAAAATCGGGTTGTCAAACAAAAATCCTGTGGTATAATACCCATGTATATAGGAAAAAGCATTGACGGAAAGAGTAGTGCATGGACACCATCCAGAGAGAACGACAGATGCTGGAAGCCGTTTATGGAAGAAATGTATGAAAACCATTCCCGAGCTGTGCGTAGAAGATGACCGGACACCCGGTTGTTGAAGCGTCACCGTAAGGCATGCGTTAAAGCCAAATGAAGTGAAACACTAAGGTGGAACCGTGTGAAAGCACCCTTAGATACAAGGTTAAGGCATTGTATCTCAAGGGTGCTTTTTGGTATTTTGCGAAACAACTTCGTAAAGTAGATTGAGACACATATGAATTGTAGTTCTTAAGCAGACCGTTGAAGCACGCTGGTACTTAATGAACGGCAAACTTGTTTGTCGTGAATTTAGTACCACTGCGTGCTGAACCGAGCGAGAGCGTGTCTGCGTAGAATACAATTCATATGTGGCTCCCATACAGTAGGGTTGTTTCGCAATAATGGAAAAAGGAGAATAAGAAATGGTAAACTTCAAAGAAGACGAGCAGTTAAAAACATTGAACCACTCCTGTGCCCATCTGATGGCACAGGCAATCAAGCACCTGTACCCACAGGCAAAGTTCTGGGTAGGACCAGTCGTTGCAGAAGGCTTCTACTATGATGTAGACCTTGGCGATGATGTAATCCGTGATGAGGATATCGCAGCCATCGAGAAGGAAATGAAGAAGGTTGCAAAGTCAGGCAAGAAGATCATCCGTAAGGAGATTTCCAAGGAAGAGGCTCTGGAGATGTTCAAGGATGATGAGTACAAGCTGGATCTGATCTCCAATTTGGAAGATGGAACAATTTCCTGCTATGAGCAGGGCGACTTTACAGACCTCTGCCGTGGTCCTCACGTAGACAATGTAAAGCTCTGCCGTAACTTCAAGCTGCTCCGTCACTCAGGCGCTTACTGGAAGGGCGACAACAACAATAAGGTATTGCAGAGAATTTACGGTGTCTGCTTCCCAACAGCAGAAGAGCTGGAGGCACATCTGAAGCTTCTCGAAGAGGCAAAGGAGAGAGACCACAGAAAGATCGGTAAGGATATGCAGCTGTTCATGGTAGACGATCTTGTTGGACGTGGACTTCCGATGTTCCTTCCGAAGGGGTATACGATCTGGCAGGAGCTGGAGAACTACATCAAGGATAAGGAGCGTAAGCTTGGCTACCTGCACGTTATGACACCATGTGTTGGTACGGTGAATCTGTACAAGACATCCGGTCACTGGGATCACTACAAGGAAAACATGTTCCCGGCCATGGACGTAGAGGGTGAGTCTTTCGTTCTTCGTCCAATGAACTGCCCACATCATATGATGATTTATGCAAACCGTATGCATTCTTATAAAGACCTCCCAATCCGTATTGGTGAGATCGCACATGACTTCCGTTTCGAGGCAAGTGGTACATTGAAGGGTATCGAGCGAGGCAGACATTTCTGTCAGAACGATGCGCATTTGTTCGTGACACCGGAGCAGATCGAGGATGAGTTCTCAAAGGTTGTAGACCTGATCTTCAGCACATACAAGGATTTCGGTATCACAGATTATCGTTGCGTGCTGTCTCTGCGTGACCCGGAGAACAAGGTAAAATACCACGATGATGATGAGATGTGGAACACAGCCGAGGATGCACTTCGTAAGGTATTGAATGACCTTGGCATCGAGTACACAGAGGAAATCGGTGAGGCAGCATTCTACGGACCAAAGCTTGATGTAAATGTAAAGCCGGCCGTCGGAAATGAATATACACTTTCTACCTGCCAGCTTGACTTCTGTCTGCCTGCGAAGTTCCAGCTTACTTATATTGACAAAGATGGCGAGAAGAAGACACCGGTTGTATTGCACAGAGCAATCCTCGGTTCTCTGGATCGTTTCATGGCATACATTCTGGAGGAGACAAAGGGTAACCTTCCAACATGGTTAGCACCGGTTCAGGTAAAGGTTATGCCGGTTAAGACAGACAACGAAGAGCTGATGGCATATGCACACAAGGTTGTGGATGCGCTGGATGCGAAGAATGTCCGTGTAGAATTAGACGACAGAGCAGAGAAGCTTGGTTACCGTATGCGTGAAGGCCAGGTGGAGAAGGTTCCATATCTTCTGGTTCTTGGATTCAATGAGGTAGAGAATAACACGGTATCTTACAGACTGCATGGTCAGGCAGATACAACTGTTGTTGGTCTGGATGAATTTGTTGCGAAGATTGAGGAAGAGATCAAGACAAAGGCGAAAAACAGATAATCAATGAGGAAACATCGAGTGCTTAGAGTGATCGGTTGCGTCGTTGGCGCAATCGTGATCATTCTGCTATATGAAATGATTGGAATATTTACTGCATACAAGAAGCAGCCGGAGCTCTCGGAAGAGACGAAGCAGAGCCTGCATCCCGAAGATATCTATACAGATGCAACAGTTGAAGAACGTGCCTGTATCATTGAGGAAAATGGAGATGCGTTATTGCAGCGTGTCCGCCTGATCGAACAGGCGAAGGAAGAAATCATCTTATCTACGTTCGCATTTCACGATGATGACAGCGGACAGATCATGATGGGCGCTTTGCTTCGGGCAGCGGAGCGGGATGTGCACATCCGTATCCTGGTAGATGGATTCGAGAGCTGGACGGCGATGGAAGGAAATGCATATTTCTATGCAATGTCGTCGCATCCGAATATCGAGATCAAGGTGTATAACCGCGCGAATCCGTTAAAACCCTGGGAGATGATGGGGCGGATGCATGACAAATATCTGATCGCAGATGGGAAAACATACATCCTTGGCGGACGAAACACATACAATTATTTCCTTGGTGAGTTCCCGGGACACAAGAATTACGACCGTGATGTGCTGGTCGTCTGTGAGAATCCGCAGGCGGATAGCTCCGTGAATCAGCTGCTTGCTTATTTTGAGACGATCTGGAGTCAGAAAGATTGTAAATATTTCCATGACAAAGAGAAGCTTGCCGACCGGAAATCCGTCAAGCAGGCGAAGGAAGATGTGCAGGCGGCATTTGCCACTTATTACGATGCACAAAAAGATACAATCACAGACACGGACTTTGAGAAAGATACGGTTGTAACTGATAAGATCATGTTGATCTCGAATCCGATCCATACCGGGGCGAAGGAGCCGACAGCATGGTATGAGATGGGAGTCCTGATGAAGCAGGCGAAGAAACGTGTGAAGATCCACACACCGTACATCATCTGCAATGATATGATGTATGACACCTGGTCAGACGTAGCTGCAAATGTACCGGAATTTACGGTTATGACAAACTCTGTCGCGAATAACGGCAACCCGTTTGGTTCCGCAGATTACCAGAAAAATAGGGATAGGATCAGCAGTACCGGCGTCACAATCTGGGAGTATGAGGGCGGATATTCGTATCATGGAAAGAGCATTCTGATCGACGATGATATATCCATCATCGGTTCGTTCAATATGGATATGCGCAGTGTCTATTTGGACACAGAACTGATGCTCGTAATTCGAAGTAAGGAGATCAACGCCCAGTTGGAATCAGCCATGATGAAATATGAACAGGGTGCAAGACAGGTGCTTGCCGACGGACAGTATGCGAATCCATATCATGTGGAGCCAATCGCACTCACACCGAAACGCCGCCGTAGAGTATTTGTTGTACGGTATCTGCTTGGATGGCTGCGGTTTTTGTTTTAGGGATTTTTATTCTGTAGGAGGTAATGGATTATGATAATGGAAAATGATGAATTTGTAATTCCAGAACAGTATCGGAAAATGTCCGTTACTGAATTAGATGCAGAAGCAAATAAAATGTTGAAGGAGATACAACAAGGGAAACGAATAATTTGAGATAAGAAAAAAGCTGCACAGGGAAAGAATGAAATAGTTTTCTATGTTGAGTAGCAAAAACTCTCTGAGGTTTTGAACAACTTCAGGGAGTTTTTTTGTGTCTTATAGAGATTGTAAAGTGAGGAAGGAAAACAAATATAGATAAAGTTATACTATTTGGTGCAGGTGCGGAACAAGGATATAACCTTGCATTGGGAAGTAAAAACTCACCTATAAAATCGACACATTCCCCTATAAAATTCCCCTATTATCCGCTATAATAATATGTAAAAATAATAGTAGTTAATTGTGCGATACAGGAAACATGTTTACACGTGTGAAGTCACCGGGCGGTGTCCGGTGACTTTCCTGTAAATGAGCAAAAACGCGAAGGAGAATAATCTATGATTCGAATGGAGATTGCGCTGATATTGATTCTGGCGTTTGTGGCAGGAATCTATTTCTCGGCGAGGCGGAGACAGACCGCGTTACATAAGACATTTTCGGCACTTTTGATCGTGGTGATCGTGCATCTGATGTTCGATGCGGCGACGATCTATACGGTAAACCATCTTGCTCAGGTACCGCTTGTGCTGAACGATGTTTTACACCGGCTGTTTGTCGGTACGATGGCGTTAGTTCTGTTCTTTTTCTATCAGTATATTGCGATACTGGTGGAGGAAGAGACCGGGAAGAAGCGGACACTCGATCTGCCGGCACGGATATTTCTGGTGATTTCGGAAGTCGGGGCGATGACGCTTCCGATTACTTACATCGAGACACCGGATGGAAATTATTCGGCGGGACTTTATGCATATGTAAGCTATGTCAGTGTGGCGGTGTATCTCATACTTTGCTCATGGCTGCTGCTTGCAAACTGGAAGCGGATGGACAATAAGAAGAAATTCGCCATCGGAATGGCACTTATATTTGAGTTTACAATCTGCTTCCTACAGGGATTGCACCATACATGGCTGATCAGTGGAATGGGAATCACGCTTATGACGCTCGCATTCTATCTGACCTTGGAGAATCCGGATGCGCTGCGTGCGGAGCTTACGGAACAGAAGATGTCGATGCTCTATCTGAAAAGTCAGGTGAATCCGCATTTCTTGTATAATACGCTTGATACGATTCGAATTCAGGCAGAGTTAGACGGGGATAAGAAGGTTGCGAAGCTTCTGATGCGGCTTGTGGATTTCTTCCGGCTGAGTGTCAAGGTCGACCGTTCCATGGTCACGCTTGATGATGAGCTCGAACTTGTGGAAGCATATATGGAGCTGATGTGCTACCGGTATCCGGAGCTCTTCTGCGATTATGATATCGATCCGGACTTAGGGGCAGTGCAGGTACCGAACTTTATCTTACAGCCGCTGGTGGAAAACAGTCTGCTGCATGGGATGAAGAACCGCGGATACCGGGGGGAAATCGAGATATCCGTAAAACGCGCAGGCGCAGATATGGAGATCTGCATCAAAGACAGTGGCAGCGGATTTGAAGAGGGGATGAAAGCGCAGATTGACAAGATGTTACTGCACTACAACAAGCAGGAGGCAAAGCTGGATGGAAACAGTATCGGGATCCTGAACGTGCAGAAGCGGATCAAATATCTGTGCGGCAGAAAATATGGACTATCCTATGAGGAAAACAGCGCGGGAGGTGTGACAGCGCGGTTGCTATTGCCGATAAATAAGGAGGAAGCATCATGAGGAAATTACGCGTCGTATTAGTCGACGACGAGATTATGATACGTGAGGGATTCAAGAAATTATTTGACTGGGGCGCACATGACTGTGAAGTCGTGGGCGAGGCAGCGGATGGCGTCGAGGCGCTTGGGGTAATCGACAGCATGGTACCGGATATCGTGATCATGGATATCAACATCCCGATTATGAACGGCCTGAAGGTCATCCAGACCAGCCGCCTGAAATACCCGGATATGGCATTCATCGTTGTATCGGGATACGATGATTTTTCTTATTGCAGGGAAGCATTGCGGCTGCAGATCACGGACTACATCCTGAAACCGGTCGACTATGAAGAATTCGGGAACACGATCGATCATTTGAAGATATCGATATTCGAGAAACAGACGAAGAATGTGACACCCGGCAGTGAAGCGTCAACGATTGTTGGAATTGTACGGTATATGCAGGAGCATCTGGCAGAAGAGATCAGCTTGAATGTTCTCGCGGAAACATTTCATCTGAGCGCACAGTATATCAGCCAGCTCTTCAAGAATGAGATCGGTGTGAATTTCCTTGCTTATCTGACGACAATCCGTATGGAGCGTGCGAAGAAGCTGCTCGTCTCGACACAGTTATCCATTGCGGAGATTTCTGAGCGGTGCGGCTATGCCGATTACCGGGTGTTTACCAAGGTATTCAAGAAGACGGAGGGCAGTACACCGTCGCAGTATCGTAGAGATTTTTTGTAGGAGCTTCAGTATAAGATTCAGTATGGGACCGATAAGTTATAAGGCGTGGATGAAAGGTGCACTTTCTTATAACTTACCAGTTCACGATAAAATAAGATTGACAAATGGGTGCAGATAAAAGACAATTGATATAAAGATAGGAAATGCATATCGATAGGGAGTCTGATATATGGATTTAACAAAAAAATGGCATCGGAGTGAATTTGTCAGTCATGAGATGCTGGAGGTACATCGTGGAATCGAATGTGAACTGGATTTCTATTCAGCAATTGCAAATGGCGAAATAGAATTAGTTCAGGAAAATTGTAACGAACAGGCATTTACAAACCCGGAGGGCATGGGCGTGTTGTCTACGGATGCGCTTCGCAATATCCGATATCATTATGTTGTAACCGTAGCGCTTATTACACGTTTTTGTGTGCACGAAGGGCTGGAACAGGAAAAAGCATATAATTTAAGTGATTTCTATATTTTGGAGATGGATAAATGCAAGACAATCGAACAGATATCGAAGCTGCATGATGTGATGTGTCTGGATTTTTGTAAACATATGCATGAAATAAAAAACAGTCAGGTACTTTCCAAGCAGGTGGTTTTATGTCTGGATTATATTTACAGTCATACTCATTACCGGATTACAATTCGTGAAGTGGCTGAATATCTCAGATTATCTGAAAGCTATCTTTCAAGATTGTTTAAAAAAGAAATGGGAATCTCGTTCAGTCAGTATATTTTGAACCTGAAAATTGACAAGGCAAAGAATCTGCTTCGTTTTTCGGAATATTCAATTGGAGAAATAACCTATTATCTTGGTTTTTCAAATGAGAGCCATTTTATTCAGACATTTCAAAAACGGGTTGGAGAGACGCCGAACCGCTATCGCAGGAGGTGTTTCCGCACGGAGTGGGAATTAAAACAGAATTAGTAAAAATGTACAAATAATTCAGAAAGAATAAATGAATAACAGACAAAATCAATAAGATGTCATGAATATAACACTTATGACATTATTTAAACATAATCTTCCTTTGCTTTTGAGTATGATTAACATATCAAAAAATGAAGGGAGATTTTTTTATGAGAAAGCTGAGAAAAGCAATTCCTCTTGCACTGGCAATGAGTGTAGCTCTTACGATGACTCCAATTCGGGCATCAGCGGAAGAACCGACTCAGGTACAGGCAGAACAAAGTGATCTTGTAGAAGAAAACGAAAGTCTGAGTGATGAAGCAGACAAAGACAATGAAGGGTACAAACTGGTATTTGAGGATGATTTTAACGGCGATCAATTGGATCGTAAGGTTTGGAATGTCGAAAAGCATGAGAAAGGCTGGGTAAACGGGGAGCTTCAGGAGTATGTAGATTCTGATGAAAACATCAAGGTACAAGATGGTTATCTGAATATCATTCCTGTTGAAAAAGTTGAGACAACATCTACAACTGATGGACAGAATTTGTTGTCAAACGCTGATTTCAGTTCCGGTATGGACGATTGGACTGAAACAATTGCAAACTGGGGAAGTAATGGTTTTGACGCATCTGCGCAGAGCTCTGTTGCTGATGGGGCTATTACTTATACGATTACCAATCCTGGTAATGACTTATGGCATGTACAACTTAAACAAACTGTTAAGTTGGCAGCAAAAAAGCATTACACATTAAGCTACAAAGTAAAATCGGATGTTGCTCGTACAATTGAAACGGGTGTGCAGGGTGATGAAGAAAATAATTATATCTCATATGGAGCAAAAACACAATCATTGCAAGCGGAAAAAGAAGAATCAGTATCTATCGACGTATACGCAGAAGAGGGATATGATACAGCAACTTTATATTTCTCTTTAGGGCGTAAGACTGGAGATACATCGATTCCAGATGCATCTGTAGTAACAATTTCCGATATTAGTTTGGTGGAAACAACTGCAAACATGCTTCCGGCAAATGCATTTGGTGACAATGCAACTGCTGGAACAAAGGTCAAGAAATCTTATACATCTGGTCGTATCTCTACACAGAACTTAAAGACATTTACCTATGGTAGGTTTGAAGTAAGGGCAAAGGTTCCAAATGGACAGGGATACCTTCCGGCATTCTGGTTAATGGCTAACGATGAGAATGTATATGGTCAGTGGCCAAGATGCGGTGAGATTGATTGTATGGAAGTTATGGGGCAGGATACAAATAAGTTGTACGGAACCATACATTACGGAAATCCACATGCAGAAAGTCAGGGAACCTATACAATCAAAGATGGTGAGAAGTCGTTCTCCGATGATTTCCACACATTTACATGTGATTGGGAACCAGGCAAGATTACATGGTATGTAGATGGAATAAAGTATCATGAGGAAAGCAACTGGCATTCCACAACAGAAGGACAGGGAACACTTACATATCCAGCACCTTTCGATCAACCTTTTTACATTATTTTGAACCTCGCAGTTGGTGGTTCATGGGTAGGAAATCCAAACGAGGAAACAAGTTTTGTTAACAATCCGTTTGTTGTTGATTATGTAAGAGTCTATCAGAAAGATTCTTATGATGAGAATGTAACACGTCCAGAAGTTAAGTTTGAGCCTACAAACGAGCCAGACGAAAGCGGAAACTATATTAAGAACAGCACATTTGCAGAGGCAGAGGATTTGACAGATGGTACAAATTGGAAATTCATAACTGCTTTGGATGGTGCTGCAACAGCAGAAATCAAAGATAACTCTATGGTTATCAAGACAGAAAATGCAGGTACTGTTGATTACAGTGTACAGTTAGTACAGGCAAATGTTCCTTTTGAAAAGGGTGCAACTTATGAAGTAAGTTTTGATGCAAAAGCATCTGAGAATCGTAAGATGAATGTAGATGTTAAGGCTCCAAACCGTGGATACCAGTCATATATGAAAACCCTGGTTCCAGAGCTTACAACGGAGATGAAGCACTTCAGCACACAGTTCGTAATGAAGGCAGATTCCGATGTGAATGGACGTTTAGAGTTTAATATGGGTAATGCAGGTTCAGGCGATATCGTTCTTCAGAACGTAGTTGTTAAGAAGACTGCGGATCCAGATCCGAATGCAAAGGAAGAAAAGACAATTCTTGCAAATGGAAGCTGTATCTATAATGGATCTTTCCAGGAAGGTATAAACCATCTTGGATATTGGGATATAACACCAGAAGGTGCAGATATTATGGTAACAGGTCTTTCAGATGGAAGAAGATTGGTCACAGAAGGAAAAAGTGTAACAATCAGTCAGTCAGATCTTGCATTTAAGGAAGGAACAGCATATGCATTGAGCTTTGATGCGTATGCGCAAAATGGAGCAACTGTCGTTGCAACTGTTGGCGGAAACACATATAAAGTAAATGTTGAAGCAGGAAATGAAAAGAAAGATTATGTTGTAAAGATTCCTGCAACAGCAAAGTTTACAGACAAGACAGTTTCATTGAAAATCGAAGGTGCAATCTCTCTCGATAATGTAAAAATGGTAGAAGATGCAAAGATTAAGAACGGATCATTCAATGATAGTCTTTCAGGATATGAAGTATATGTAGACAGCGCAGCAAAAGCAACTGTTGTTGTTGACAGTTTAAAAGAAAATAATGCATTGGATGTGACTGTAGATGATACAGGTGCGGATGACTGGAGAATACAGATTAAACAGAACAATGTATTGCTGGAAAAAGGAAAGAAGTATAAATTATCATATGAGGCTAAGTCAACCATTGATAGAAAAATCAGAGTTGTAATGCAGGGTGGAGCGGCTCTTGGATGGCCGGTATACTCTGAGCACAGCGATGATCAAGATGCAAATGATGGAATTGTAACACTTACAAGTGAATATCAGAAGTTTACTGAAGAATTTATAATGACAGAAGAGACAGACGCAAAGGCATTCCTCAGCATCTGTTTGGGAAATGTAGATGGTCAGATTACTGATCAGCACAGAATTGTAATTGACAATATTTCTTTGGTTGAGGTAGAGAATCCGACACCGGAGAATCCGACACCGGAGAATCCGACACCAGAGAATCCGACACCGGAGAATCCGACACCACAAAACCCAATTGTGAAGCCTGTAACAGTATCTTATTCTACACATATACAGAGTTATGGATGGAATAAAAGTGCAGCGAAGAATGGAGCAGTGGCAGGAACAACAGGAAAGGCAAAGAGATTAGAAGCGATTAAAATTTCTGTAGAGGGAAATGAAGATCTTGGTATTCAGTATACAACACACTGCCAAGGATATGGTTGGTTAAACTGGTCATCAAATGGTGAAATCAGCGGAACAACAGGTGAAGCGAAGAGACTCGAGGCAATCAAGATTCAGTTGACAGGTGCAGACAGGGATAAATACGATGTATATTACCGCGTTCATGCACAGGGCTATGGCTGGATGAATTGGGCAAAAAATGGTGAGGCTGCCGGTACAGCAGGACTCGCGAAGAGACTTGAAGCAATCCAGGTAGTAGTTGTCAAGAAGGGTGAAAGCGTACCAGACAAGTTCGAAGGTGTAACAGCATCAGAAAAGAAAGCTTATATGGCAAGTGCAGCTGCAACAGCTGCAACAGTTGAAGGCTCAGATCGGGCACATGTTCAGTATCGTTCACATCTTCAGACATATGGATGGCAGAACTGGAAGAATGACGGAGATATTTCCGGAACAACAGGTAAAGCAAAGCGATTAGAGTCTTTGAAACTTGAACTTAAAAACAAGGATTATACAGGCGGTATCTGTTACAATGCACATGTGCAGACAATCGGATGGCAGGCCGATCCAAATAAATCTGCAACATGGAAGAAAGATGGTGAGTTTTGCGGGACAACAGGAAATGCAAAGAGATTAGAGGCAATTCAGATTGAGCTTTATGGTGAGATGGCAGAGCATTATGATATTTATTATCGTGTGCATTCACAGACGTACGGCTGGATGAAGTGGGCCAAAAATGGAGAGATGACTGGCACAACTGGTCAGCATAAAAGAATCGAAGGAATTCAGGTTGTGCTTGTGAAAAAAGGAGAACAGGCACCTTCGGATAATTACAAGGGAGCTGTTACAAATACAACAAAAACATTTCTCTCAAAATAGAAACTATCGATAGTCAAAATGGCGTTATCCATTACTTTGGATAACGTCATTTTTTAGTGCGTCTTGCGGCGCACGTTTCTGGATGGAACCTGGTTATGAAAAGAAATAAAATTGTAACAGTATTGATGCAGAAATGATGCATGCCGGATGTATGATGCAGGTTATAAAAAGATAATCGGAAAATATCTGAAGAATTGACACATTTAGATAGAAAAAAAGCCTATTTTCTTTTTATATCAATCGTTATAATACAACCGAAAGAAGGAAAGAACTATGAGAAAGAAAGCATGGATTTTATGTACGGCAATGGTAGTGGCTTTGGCGGGATGCAGCAATGTGAGTGATAATAATACGACCGATATCATCCAGGTGAGCAGCGAGACGATGACTACAACGGAAGCAGCAACGGAAGTTACGACAACCACCGAAAATGAAACTACGACCGAATCTGTTACGGAGAGCAATACCCCGGACAGCACATTACAGTCAGAAGGTTCGAATACAGGGAAGACGGAACCCGCTGCGACAGAAGCTAAGACGACGGAATCCCAGTCACAGGAAGGCGAGCCATCCGATGATTCGTGGAAGGAAGAGTTCGAGAAGACGCTGTATGAGGAGTATGGTGTGGTGCCGGATCATTACGAATATATCGGAAATGATGTCTATCAGGTCTATGTGAAAATCGACGGGAAGATCGTGCCATATGTGGTAGTGAATTGGAAGACGGGAGATTTCCACGGATAGAAGAAAGGATAAAGACGGGTGAAAGAAATGGGCGATGCAAACAAAATCACAGGATATGGAGAACATAGAGAATTATATCGGATTTCAACGGATGAAATCCTGTATTTTGAGGCGGTAGGAGAGAAAGTGTTTGCCTATACGGAACAGGAAATTTATGAGATAAAGAATCGCCTTTACCAGATTGAAGAGAAGGTGAATTCGTATGATTTTACCCGGGCATCCAAATCCATGCTTGTAAATACAGACAGAATCTCAAGTATTGCTTCGATTTCAGGCAGCCGCGGGAAGATTATGATGGACAATGGTGAGGCCGTTATTGCGAGCCGCATGTACTACAAACCATTGCTTTCATCCATGAAATGGAAGAAAATCAGTTGATTTTTTTTGTGTTTTTTTCTGACAAAAAATATGCTATGATGAAATGCGAATTGGCATAAAGGTTAGAAAAAGGAGACACAAAATGAGCAAGAAATTACTTTTGATCAACGATATGGCTGGCTATGGAAAGGTTGCGTTATCTGCGATGATTCCAGTGCTTTCCCATATGAAATACGAGGTATTTAACCTGCCGACAGCAATCGTATCGAACACACTTGATTATGGCAAGTTCGACATCCTGGATACAACTGATTACATGAAAAATGCAATCGCTGTCTGGGAACAGCTTGGATTTGAATTCGATGCAATCTCAACCGGATTTATCGTGTCGAAGGAGCAGACCGAGCTTGTGACCGAGTTCTGTAAGGCACGGGCGGAAAAAGGTGTGACGATCTTCACAGATCCGATTATGGGAGATGAGGGAAAGCTCTATAACGGAATCACAGAGGAGACGATTGATTTGATGCGTGAGCTGATTTCGGCTGCGGACTATATCGTACCGAACTATACTGAGGCGGCATATCTGACCGAGCTTCCATATAAGGAAGATGGCGTGACAGAGGAAGAGTATCATACGATGATCGACAAGCTTCGTGCATTCGGTGCGAAATCGATTGTGATCACAAGTGCGAAGATCGCGGGCACAGATTGCAGATCGGTTGTCGGATATGACCACAAGAAGGAAGAATATTTTAAGGTTGATTTCGAAGAAATTCCAGTACATTTCCCGGGAACGGGAGATATTTTCTCCGCCGTATTTATCGGAAAGCTTATGAGTGGCAAGGATCTGCAGACGGCAACCGCAGAGGCGATGGATGCCGTGAAGAGCATGATCGGCCAAAATGCAGATAACGTGGATAAATATAAGGGAATTCCGCTGGAAACCTGTATGGAGGTGCTTGACTGATGGCAAGACCGAAGATCCGGATTACACTGATCGACCAGAAGGGCGAAAAGGGCTGTCACAGAGGACATAAGATCGGTGATTCTTATGATTTTGATACGGAGCGTGGAAAGCTCTGCCCGATGGCGATGCATGTCGCATTTCCATATGTGGATATCCTGCGCTATGGCGGCGAGATACCGGGACAGGAGAAGGGCACCGCTGTTTTCGCATGCCCGGATGTCGATACGCTGAATGTCTTTAAAATTGAGCGGATAGACGGCTGAATGTACGAAAAGAAAAACAATAAAAATGATAGGGATTATTGATTTTATTTGAAACATTTTGTATAATACAGTCAGAGTTTATATTACATCTAATATAAAACATAATATAAATAATTTGAAAGGAGAAACTATTATGTTACAGAACCAGGAATGGGAATCATTCACAGGTAGACTCTGGAAGGAAGAGTGCAACGTAAGAGACTTCATCCAGAACAACTACACACCTTATGATGGAGACGAGAGCTTCCTTGCAGGACCAACAGATGCTACGAACAAGCTCTGGGATAAGCTTCAGGCTCTTCAGAAGGCAGAGAGAGACAACGGTGGTGTATTGAAGGAGGACGCAGATGTTGTATCCAGCATTACAGCATATGGTCCTGGTTACATTGATCCAGAGACAAAGGATCTTGAGCAGATCGTAGGTCTTCAGACAGACGAGCCACTTAAGAGAGCATTTATGCCTTATGGTGGTATCAAGATGGCTGAGGAAGCACTCGAGATGTACGGATACAAGCCAAACGAGAACTTCCACAAGATCTTTACAGATTATCACAAGACACACAATCAGGCAGTATTTGATGCTTATACACCAGAGATGATGGCAGCTCGTCATACACATATCGTAACAGGTTTGCCAGATACTTATGGTCGTGGTCGTATCGTTGGTGATTACAGAAGAGTCGCTCTTTACGGTATTGATCAGCTGATCGCTTGGAAGCAGGAAGATAAGGCTAACTGTGGCGATGGTAATATGTATGATGATATTATCCGTCAGAGAGAAGAGTTGACAGAGCAGATCAGACGTCTTCAGGAGATGAAGGTTATGGCTCAGTCATACGGCTATGATATTTCTAAGCCAGCTTCAAGCGCGAAGGAAGCTGTTCAGTGGTTATACTTCGGATACCTTGCAGCTATCAAGACACAGAATGGTGCTGCTATGTCCGTAGGACGTGTATCTACATTCCTTGATATCTATATCGAGAGAGATATTAAGGCTGGTAAGCTTACAGAGGCTCAGGCTCAGGAGCTTATCGATCACTTCACAATGAAGCTTCGTATGGTTAAGTTCGCAAGAATTAAGTCATACAACGAGCTGTTCTCAGGTGACCCTGTATGGGCTACACTTGAAGTCGGTGGTATTGGTATGGACGGACGTTCAATGGTTACAAAGAACGACTACAGATTCCTTCATACTCTTGAGGATATGGGACCTGCTCCAGAGCCAAACCTTACAGTACTTTACTCTTCAGCATTGCCTAACAACTTCAAGACATATGCTGCTAAGATTTCTGTAAGAACAAGCTCAATCCAGTACGAGAACGATGATGTAATGAAGCCAATCTGGGGCGATGATTACTCAATCTGCTGTTGTGTATCTGCTACACAGACAGGTAAGGAAATGCAGTTCTTCGGAGCTCGTGCAAACCTTGCTAAGTGTCTCCTGTACGCTATCAACGGTGGTAAGGATGAGAAGTTCCTTGACAAGAAGACAGGCAAGCCAATGCAGGTAGGTCCTGACTACGCTCCTATTACTTCTGAGTACCTTGACTATGATGAAGTACTTGCTAAGTACAAGCAGATGCTTGACTGGTTAGCAGGACTTTATGTAAATATCCTGAACCTGATTCAGTACATGCATGACAAGTACTACTATGAATCAGCAGAGATGGCATTGATCGATACAGATGTACGTCGTACATTTGCTACAGGTATTGCCGGATTCTCACACGTTATCGATTCCCTTTCAGCTATCAAGTATGCTAAGGTTAAGGTTATCCGTAACGCAGAGACAGGACTTGCAGAAGACTTCGAGATCGAAGGCGAGTTCCCTAAGTATGGTAATGATGATGACAGAGCAGATAATATCGGTGTATGGCTGCTTCATGAGTTCCTTACAGACATCAAGAAGAGACACACATACCGTAATTCAGAGCCTACAACATCTATCCTTACAATCACATCTAACGTAGTATATGGTAAGTTCACAGGTAACCTTCCAGATGGTAGACGTGCTTGGACACCATTTGCTCCAGGTGCTAACCCAAGCTACGGTGCTGAGACATCAGGACTTCTTGCATCTTTGAACTCAGTTGCTAAGATTCCTTATGAGTGGTCTTTGGATGGTATCTCAAATACTCAGACAATGAACCCATCTGCACTTGGTCATGATGAGGCTGAGAGAGCTGAGAAGCTTGTAAGCGCTATGGATGGTTACTTCGATCAGGGCGCTCACCACTTGAACGTAAACGTATTCGGTAAGGATAAGCTCTTGGATGCTATGGAGAACCCAGATAAGCCAGAGTACGCTAACTTCACAATCCGTGTATCTGGATACGCTGTTAAGTTTATCTCTCTTACACGTGAGCAGCAGCTCGATGTTATCAACAGAACATTCCATGACTCACTTTAATTAGAAGTTTGTCAAAAATGTTTTTGATAGATAAGTAATTCACTGGAGTCCCGGAGATACTATCTCCGGGACTTTTTATAAAAATAAAATTGTTAGAGGTGGAACATGCCGGAGAAGAAACAGATTTTAGGTTATATTCATTCAACAGAAAGCTTTGGAGCCGTAGATGGACCAGGTATCCGATTTGTAGTATTTTTGCAAGGCTGTAAGATGCGTTGTAAATACTGTCATAACCCGGAGACGTGGAATCTGGTAACCGATTACACAAAGCTCTATGCAGACACAACGGATGATAAAGAACGAGAAGAACTCGAAAAGAAAATTGAAGAGAACACAAAACTGCTACTAGATAAAGGCGTCAAGGTTGAAGCGAGAACTCCGGAAGATCTGCTCAAGCAGGCACTTCGTTATAAGCCTTATTGGAAGGGCGACGGAGGAATAACCGTTAGTGGAGGCGAAGCGCTTCTGCAGATGGACTTTTTGATTGAATTCTTCAAGCTTGCAAAAGCACAGGGGATTCACACAACGATTGATACAGCGGGTAATCCATTTACAAGAGAGGAGCCTTTCTTCTCGAAGTTCAATGAACTGATGGCACTCACTGATTTGTTCCTGCTTGATATCAAGCAGATTGAGGACGACAAACACCGGGAGCTGACAGGGTTCTCGAATAAGAATATATTAGACTTGGCACAGTATCTCTCCGATCAGGGAAAGCATATGTGGATTCGACATGTCCTTGTGCCGGGCATAACAACCGACGAAGCAGATCTGAAGAAGACGGCTGAGTTTATCAGGACTTTGAAGACGGTTGACCGGGTGGAGGTATTGCCATACCATAAGCTTGGAATTCAGGAGTGGGAGCGCCTTGGAATCCCTTATAAGCTGGAAGGAATCGATCCTCCAACGGACGAACAGCAAAAAATTGCAAGAGAGATTCTGGATGCAAAGTAAGAGTTGCACATGAGAGTCGCAAAAACAATATAAGAAAACAAATGAGACTGCGCAATATTCAGGAATATGAGTATTGCGTAGTCTTTTTGGTATAGGAATAGATTATAACAAACAATCATTTTTATGTATGGCTGTCTGTATTGACATAACAGAGGAAGCACGTTATAATCTGAAACCATGAAAGGGAAATAAATAGTATATCAGATAGGAAAAGTAGGGTATAAAACCTGCGAGGGAAAGGAAGTACGTCTATGGCAATCATCCAGATACAAGATGTATCCAAAAAATTTCAGACAAAAGACGGCGAGATCGACGCGTTGAAGCATGTGACGCTCGACATCGAAGCCGGAGACATATATGGAATCATCGGTATGTCCGGTGCAGGAAAGAGTACACTCGTACGATGCATCAACCATATCGAGGTTCCGACTGAGGGAACGGTGATCGTGCAGGATAAGGATCTGAGCAAGCTTTCCGAGAAAGAGCTTCGCAAGCAGCGGGAACATATCGGCATGATCTTCCAGCATTTCAATCTGCTGATGCAGAAGTCGGTATTAGAAAATGTATGCTTCCCGTTGTTTATTCAGGGGAAGTCGAAGGCAGAGGCAAAGAAGAAAGCTTATGAGCTTCTGGATATCGTAGGTCTGAAGGATCGTGCCAAAGCGTATCCATCTCAGTTATCCGGTGGGCAGAAACAGCGTGTGGCGATTGCGAGAGCCTTAGCTTCCGATCCTCAGATTCTTCTGTGTGATGAGGCAACGAGTGCGTTAGACCCACAGACAACTTCTTCGATTCTCGCTTTGCTGCAGGATATCAACAAACGGTTTGGTATCACAATCGTTGTGATCACACACCAGATGGCAGTTGTCCGGGAGATTTGTAACAGGGTAGCAATTATGAAGGATGGACAGGTGGTCGAGAACGGAAGTACTGTGGAAATCTTCAATCATCCAAAGTCAGAGGTGGCAAGAGAACTGCTCAGAAAGGACGATGGTGGAGATACCACCGGTGACGATCAGCAGACAGCAAGTCAGATTCAGGACGGAACGAAGATACGAATCGTATTTACAGAGAACTCCGCATTTGAACCGGTCATTGCAAATATGATACTGACATTTAAGGAGCCAATCAACATCCTGAAAGCTGCAACCAAGAATGTTGGCGGCGTGGCAAAGGGAGAGATGATATTAGAGATTCCGAATGGTTCCACGAATGTGAAAGCGATGGAACAGTATCTGATTGACCGGGGACTTGAGATAGAAGAGTTGTCGGAGACAAAGACAGGAGGTGCGTTCTAATGTGGACAGAACAGGTTCGTTCCATGATTGGAACAGGTATTCTTGAGACGTTATACATGACAGTTGTTTCAACTGTATTTGGATATTTATTTGGACTGCCGATGGGAATTCTCCTTTGTATCACAGATAAAGAGGGATTGAAGCCAAACAAGGTGGTATATAAGATTCTGGATGTGATTGCGAATATTGTACGAAGCATACCGTTTTTGATCTTATTGATTCTGTTGATTCCATTTACAAGACTGTTGCTTGGAAAAAGCTATGGTTCTACCGCAACGATCGTCCCACTGACGGCAGCGGCGATTCCGTTTATCGCAAGAATGGTAGAGTCTTCGTTGAAGGAAGTCGATTACGGAGTCATCGAAGCAGCAAAGGCAATGGGCGCAAGCAACAGCAGAATCATCTTCAGGGTATTGCTTGTTGAAGCAAGAACTTCCCTGATCACAGGCGCAACGATTGCAATCGGAACGATCCTTGGATATTCCGCAATGGCAGGTGCAGTCGGCGGTGGCGGACTTGGAGATATCGCAGTCCGTTACGGATATTACCGGTATCAGACAGATATTATGCTTGTTACGGTGGCGTTACTGATTGTGATCGTACAGGTATTCCAGTCGGTCGGCATGTTCGTTGCAAACCGTCTGGATCGCAGAAAATAATGTGCAATATATGCGGGAATTGGAATGTGCACACCGAAACCTGCTTATATATAAAGTAATGGATCATTGGATAAAAGTTTTCAATGATTATAAAAACAGGAAAGAGAGGACATGAATTATGAAGAAATCAATTAAGAAATTACTCGCACTGACACTGACAGGTGCATTTTTGGTAGGAGCACTCACAGGCTGCGGAAAGAGCGGCGAGGACGATAAGACAATCACAGTTGCAGCATCTGCAACACCACACGCTGAGATTCTGGAGTATGCAAAGGATAAGCTTAAGGAGCAGGGCTATGATCTGCAGGTGACTGTCTTTGATGACTATGTAAAGCCAAACGAAGTGGTAGAAAGCGGAGACTTCGATGCCAACTACTTCCAGCATGTACCATATCTGGAAAGCTTCAATGAGGAGAAGGGCACACATCTTGCTGTTGCAGGTAAGATCCACTATGAGCCATTCGGTATCTATCCGGGAACAAAGAAGAGCTTGGATGAGATCGCAGACGGCGATTCTATCGCAGTACCAAACGATACAACAAACGAGGCAAGAGCATTGCTTCTTCTGCAGGATAATGGCATCATCACATTGAAGGATGGCGCAGGTATCAATGCAACGGTCAATGACATCGCTGAGAATCCACATAATGTAAAGATCGTTGAGCTTGAGGCTGCACAGGTAGCCAGAGTTGTCGATGAGACAGCATTTGTCGTATTGAATGGTAACTATGCACTTGCTGCCGGTTTCTCTGTAGGAAAGGATGCCCTTGCATATGAGAAGAGTGATTCTGAAGCTGCTAAGACATATGTAAATGTAATCGCAGTGAAGGAAGGAAACGAGGACAGTGCAAAGATCAAGGCACTGGTAGATGTATTGAAGTCTGATGATGTGAAGAAGTACATCAACGACACTTACGATGGAGCAGTTCTTCCTTATGAGGAATAATCGGATTGGGTGGAACTAATAAGAATTTGTTATATACAAAATAAAAACATATAAACCACAGATAAACGCTCTGCTGTATGGGATGTATTCCATATGGCAGGGCGTTTTGTCGTTGCAGGAAGGTATAAATGATTATATGGAGAGGATATAAAATCTGTTATGAACACATGGAAATTGCTGAAAACAAAAAAATCTAAAGTAAATGTCTTTAATAAATAGAAAAAATAGAGAGAATTATCAATTTAACTCTTGTTTTTTTCGAGAAATGTCTATAAAATAGAAAACAGACGGTTTAAATGCATAATTTATACGATGCAAATAAATGTGAAAGGTATAAGGTAGCTGAAATGAAGAAATACAAGGATATGAGTAAAGACGAGTTATTGACATTAAAAGCCGCTCTTATGGAGGAATACAAGGAAGAGCAGGCAAAGGGCCTCAGCCTCAATATGGCAAGAGGAAAGCCTGGATTCTCCCAGCTGGCACTTTCCATGCAGATGTTAGATGAGATTAATAGCAAATCTGATATGCGTACCTTGCTTGGAAATGATACAAGAAACTATGGAGATCTGGATGGTATCGGAGAGTGTCGTCAGCTTATGGCAGACATGATGGAAGTAAAGAAGGAGAATATCATTGTATATGGTAACTCCAGTCTGAACGTTATGTACGATACAGTTTCCCGTTCGATGACACACGGTGTCAATGGTTCGACTCCTTGGTGCAAGCTGGATAAGGTCAAGTTCCTCTGCCCGGTACCTGGATATGACAGACATTTTAAGATCACAGAGTTCTTCGGTATTGAGATGATCAACATCCCAATGAATTCCGATGGACCGGATATGGATCTGGTTGAGAAATACGTAAATAATGATGCCGCAGTGAAGGGTATCTGGTGCGTGCCGAAATATTCAAACCCAACCGGAATCGTATATTCCGATGAGGTGGTAAGAAGATTTGCAGCATTAAAGCCGGCAGCGGAAGACTTCCGTATCTTCTGGGATAATGCATATTGCATCCATCATCTGTATAAGGATCAGCAGGCAGAAATTCCGAATATCTTAGAGGAGTGTGAGAAGGCTGGGAATCCGGACATGGCATATATGTTTGCTTCGACATCGAAGATCACATTCCCTGGTTCTGGTGTTTCTGCAATCGCAACTTCTACAACAAATGTAGAGTTTATCAAGCAGCAGTTGACAGTACAGACAATCGGTCATGACAAGATCAATCAGCTCCGTCATACAAGATTCTTCAAGAATATTGATGGACTGAAGGCACATATGGAGAAGCATGCGGATATCTTACGTCCGAAGTTCGAGGCAGTTTTAAATGCATTTGATCAGGAGCTTACAGGACTGGAGATCGGTTCGTGGGTAAAGCCGCTCGGTGGATATTTCATTTCCTTTGATGCACTCGAGGGCTGTGCGAAGAAGATCGTAGCAATGTGTAAGGATGCAGGTGTGGTACTGACAGGCGCCGGTGCAACCTATCCGTATGGCAAAGATCCAAAAGACAGCAATATCCGTATTGCTCCATCGTTCCCATCTGTGGAAGAGATGGAAGCAGCATCGAAGATTTTCGTGCTTTGCGTGAAGCTTGCAAGTATCGATAAGTATCTGGAAGCATAAGCTTGCCAGGGCAATTATAGATAGAGTATTCAAATCCCGGTGTGAAAGCACCGGGATTTTTTGCAAAATGCTGGAATGAAATAATTTGATAACTGACATACTAATTTCAGAATGCGGAATCCGAAATACGAGAATAATCAGACATTTGATATATCAGAAATGCCAGAAGCAATTCTCGTATTTTTGATTCGTGAATAAATGGAGGAATTCGTATGAAGGATCGAATCGAGACATTGAAGGGATATTTGAAGCGGCTTGGAAATGGAGAACCGCTGGAAACAGTAAGAAAAGATTTTGTGGAAGTATTTAAGGATGTTGATCCTGCGGAGATCATGAAGGCAGAACAGGAGATGTTTGCGGAGGGAACACCGCTTTCTGATGTGCAGAAGCTGTGTGATGTGCATGCCGCACTTTTCCATGGAAAGACACGGGAGGAACAGATTGCGAATGCAGAAAGGGCAGTGCATGCGTCGGTGTTACGGGAGGAACGGGAGTCAAAGACGCGGGAGCTGGCACAGACCAAAGGACATCCGCTGTGGCTGTTTGCAAATGAGAATGGTGCTCTTGCTATGCTGTTAGAGCAGGCAGAGGAGAAAATCAAAGATGGCAGTGCGAATAAGAAGACGTTGGAATCGTTGCGTGGCATCTCCATTCACTATGCGAAGAAGGGAGATCTTCTGTATCCGGTTTTGAATGTACGGTATGGGATATCCGGACCGGCAAGTGTGATGTGGACGGTTGATGATGAGATCCGGGATGAAATCTCATTTCTTGCGAAGATGAATGATAAGGAACCTGAATGGCAGGAGCGGTTCGCAACGGTGGTAGCACGGGCACAGGAGATGGTCTACAAAGAGGCAAATATTTTGTTTCCGAACTGTGCGGCGAATTTCACGGAGAAAGAGTGGATCGGCATCTACCATGACCAGAAGGATTATGCGGTTTGTTTCGGCGTGGAGCCGGAGATCTGGCAGAAGGCAGAGGATAACCAATATGTGCCGGAGACGTCGCTCACAGAGACGGAAATCCGTATGCCGGGCGGGCATCTGACGATTGCGCAGTTGATCGCACTTCTGAATACGATTCCGATGGAAATCACATTTGTGGATGTGGACAATATCAATCGATTCTTCAATGAAGGACCGAAGGATTTTAAACGTCCGGGGATGGCAATCGACCGGGAAGTATTTTCCTGTCACCCACCGAAGATTGAAGCGACCGTGCGAAGAATTATTGGAGAGTTCCGTGCAGGGGCATTGGACGAGGTTCCAATCTGGATGGACAAAAATGGAAAATGCATGCTTGTCAGATACATGGCGGTACGGGATAAAGAGGGGAAGTATCTCGGTACGCTGGAGCTAGTGCAGGATATGGGATTTGCAAAGGAACATTTTCAGCCGGAAAAGCGCCAGGAGGAGATATGGTAAGCGGAGAAATGGCTTGTATATGCGGCACGTAAATGATAAAATCTGATGTATATGCCAGAAATAAATGTACGACTTAAAATAGGAGAAATCAGATGAAAATTACAATCATTGCAGTGTCCGTATCTGCACTTTCACAGATCCAGATATTTCAAAAAGAATATGCAAAAAAATACCCGGAGGATGCAATTGATTTTGCAGTCTTTTATGTGGCAGGAATGGAAAACAAATATCTGATGCATCCGGAGATTCTGGAGAATGCAGTCCGTGAGGCGGATGTTGCAATCATTGACCTGATGGGCGTTTCAGAGGCGTTGCGGGAGATTGTCAGACGCGGTTTAGAGGAGTGCCGGGGACAACGGATTGTGATTGGTAACGAATTGCGTGAATATCTGCGCCTCGGAACATTTTCCATGGAAGCAATGGGTAAAATGATGAAGTCCTCCCAGAAGAAACCGCAGACAGGAGATGTGTCAGAGGAGGAAGCTAAGCAAGCGGATACGAAGGAAAACAAAAAACCGACAGCCAGTGCGTTAGAGAAGATGCGCCGGATACGAAGAATGGCGATGATCCTTGGCAATGTCCTTCCATTTGGCATGACAAAGGATATGAAGCAGGTGTTTTTGCTGATGGACTATTGGCAGCAGGCAACCTACACGGATATAGAATCATTCTTCTATCTGATTTTACGAAGATATTGCGGCAGGAGCTTTCTGCCGAAGGAAAAGCCTTGTACGATGCGGTACGGAATCTATCTGAAAGATCCGTTTTCACTTGCATGCGAAGATACGCTCGAGAAATATTGGAAGAAAAATCCGTATGACAAAGGCAGGGATACGATAGCATTTTTGTTTTACGGACATGCATATCCGAACGATTATCTGCCAATCGTGCGTATCATTTGTGAAAAATTAAGAGAAAAATATAACATACTTCCGATTGCATTCTCACAAAATGAGGATCGTGATCAGGAGAAATTAAAGAGTTATCTCTGCCAGAAGAAGTACCCGGTATCCGCGGTGATCAATACGATGCCATTCCGGCTTGGGGCAGGTCCGATGGGCGGAAATGCAGACGGTGCAGTGCAGATTCTGAAGGAACTGCAGGTGCCGTATATCAAGCCATTCTGCCTGACGAAAATCACAGAGCAAAGATGGCAGGAAGCATCCGCGGTCAATCCGGGCGAGTTCCTGATCAGTATGTTGCTGCCGGAATTAGATGGGGGAATCCTCACGTTTCCGGTTGGCGTGATGGGTGATGCGACGGTATCCGAATTGCAGCCAATCACAGAACGGATTGATACACTTGTGGCACGGCTGGAAGGATATCTGAGGTTACAGAAGCTGGCCAATCAGGATAAGAAGCTGGCGTTCGTGTTCTACAATTACCCGCCGGGCGAAAGCAATGTTGCATCTGCGGCATTTCTTGATACCTTTGCGTCTGCGGCAGAAGCGTTGAAGCAGTTAAAACAGGCGGGATATCAGGTGGAAGCCCTGACTGCGGAACAGCTTCGGGAAGCGTTCGTGATGGATGGAAACTGCAATGTGCCACAGTGGAGTGACGAGGCCGAGGCTGCGATTACATACAGGCTGGATGGTGAGGACTATCCAGTGAAGGGGATTCGATGTGGAAATGTATTTCTTGGGTTACAGCCGTTGCGGCAGGACGGAGACAGTAAAGCGGATATCATCGAGAACTACCATGACCGGAATCAGGAACCACCGAAGGCATATCAGGCATTTTACCATTATATAGGGGAAGAATTTGGCGCGGATGCAGTGATTCATTTCGGTACACACGGGACTTTGGAATTCCTGCCTGGTAAGGACAATGGCATGATGGGACAATGCTGGCCGGACCGTTTGATCGGGACAGCTCCTCATTTTTATTATTACTATATCGGGAATCCTTCGGAAGCTATGATCGCCAAGCGGAGAACGCATGCTACGATTATCAGTTATCAGGCACCTGCTTTGAAAAAAAGCGGAATATATGGTGAATTGCAGGAATTAAAAGAGACGATCGCTGAGTATAGGGAGAGTATGCAGAGTGCGCCGGAACGCTGCGATGATCTGATGAACCAGATTGACCATCTGGCAGAGGCATGTGGATGTACAGGGGATCTTGAGCAGATCGAGGAATATTTGTATGAATATGAAAATAGTCTGATCACGGATGGCTTGCATGTGATGAATGCGGAGGAGGCACAGGGACTTTTGCATGCCTTAGATGGGGAATATGTCCCTGTTGGAACTGCGGGAGACGTGGTGAAAAATCCGGATATCCTTCCATCCGGGCGAAATCTTGTGCAGTTTGATCCCCGGCTTGTTCCGACCAAAACCGCATATGAGCGGGGCGCAAAGGCCGCACAGCTTGCCATGGAACAATATAAAAAGCAGACAGGCAGCTATCCCGATACAACCGCTGTGATTCTCTGGGGATTGGAGACATCCAGAAGTCAGGGTGAGACAGTCGGGCAGATCTTATATTATCTGGGACTTCGTCTGAAAACAGACCATGCGAGCTTTGATGACCGTCTGGAGATTATTCCGCGGGAGGAGCTTGGAAGACCGCGTATGGATGTGGTGATCCATATGTGCGGATTCTTCCGGGATATGTATCCGAATCTGGTAGATAACCTGAATGAAATGCTACAACAGATTCTTGCGTTGGATGAGCCGGATGAGGCAAATTATTTTGCGGCAAATACGAGAAAACTGGCGCATACACTGATGAAAGAGCAGGGAATGGACGAGACACGGGCATGGGAGATGGCGTCCTGCCGGATCTTCGGCCCGAAGGAGGGAGAATATGCGACGCGTCTTACGGATGTTGTGAAAAAAGGAAGCTGGAAAGTAGCGGAGGAGCTTGGAACAGGCTTTACAGCGGATCTTTCGTATGCGTATTCGTACCGGCACAGAGGCGAGGCAGCAGCCAGCGTACTGAAACATCAATATGAAAATGTAGACTACATCTCGCAGATACGGAACAACGTGGAATATGAACTCACCGATCTCGATCATTATTATGAGTTCTATGGTGGACTTTCCAAGGCGGTGGAAAACCAGAAGGGCGAAAAGCCGGTGATGCTTGTCGCAGATACCGTCGGGGAAGACGTCAAGGTACAGGATATCCATGAGGCGTTGAACCGGGGAATCCGGACACGTCTGTTGAATCCAGCATGGATCGAGGGCATGATGCGGCATACCTATCATGGCGTGCAACAGATAGAGAAGCGGTTTGAAAATGTGATGGGATTTGCAGCATCGACGGATGCGGTGGACAGCCAGACATTTTCGGAGATGACGCGTTGTTATGCGGCGGATGAAAAACTACGCAGACAGATGACAAAGAGTAACAAATGGGCGTATATGAAGATGATGGAACGCCTTATGGAAGCAAATCATCGAGGGTATTATCAGGCAACCGAGGAAGAGTTAGAATCGATCCGGGAGGCTTATATCGAGGCAGAAGGAGAGGCAGAGGAGTAAGATGCAAAGGAAAAAGATAGACAATGTATATCCGTTCACGGCAATTGTCGGTCAGGAGAAGATGAAGGAAGCAATCGTGTTGAATCTCATCAATCCGGCACTCGGCGGTGTACTAATCCGGGGACAGAAGGGAACTGCCAAGACGACTGTCGTCCGTGCAATCCCGAACCTCATGCATAAACTGAAAATTGTGGAGATTCCAGCAAATGCAACGGAGGATCGTGTTGCAGGAACGATCAATATTGAGGCGGCGTTGAAGGACGGAGAGAAGAAATTTGAGCCGGGACTTCTGAAGGAAGCAGATGGAAATATCCTGTATGTTGATGAGGTAAATCTGCTCGATGACCATATCGTGGATCTGCTCTTAGATGCAGCGGCAACGGGCAGAAATACAGTGGAGCGGGAAGGAATCTCTTGTACGCATGCGTCAAAGTTCATATTGATCGGTTCGATGAATCCAGAGGAGGGAAATCTTCGACCACAGCTGCTCGACCGTTTCGGAATGGTAGTGGATGTGACAGCAGAGGAGGATGTAGACAAGCGAATCCAGATTGTCAAAAACCGCCTTGCCTATGAACAGGATGCATTGGTATTTTGTAAGAGATTCGAGGAACGTCAGGCGCATCTGCGCACGAAGATCGACAAAGCCAGAGCACTTTTGCCGGAGGTGACAATGAGCCGGGAACTTCTGCGCCTGTCCGCAGAGATCTGTATTGCCTATGGTACAGACGGACATCGTGCAGATATCGGAATCGTGAAAACAGCAAAGACGATCGCCGCATATGAAGGAAGAAAACGAGTCAAAAAGGAAGATATCTCCAGAGCGGCACAGTATGTACTGCCGCACCGTATGCATAAAAATCCGTTGGATAACGGGCAGATGAATCCGGAGATGATGGAACAGATATTGTCCCGAAAAGGAGAAAAACGTGAACCGGAGACATCCGGGGAGGGAGACTAGACTCTGCGAAGCAGAAAAATGTGGATATGCAGGAGGAAATATTTCTCCCGGTTGAGCAAAGTGGAAGGGAACGCTCGATTATAGAAGTACTAGATGAGATGATGGCATCTCTGGAGCTTCCGTTTTCGCAGAAACGTGCGGCACAATTAAAGATAAAAAAAGGAAAGCACAGTGGATCTGTGGTGCCATCCGAAGCAGAAAGGAAAATGTGCGGCCTTTCGGATGTTGATATCCCGGCGACGATCCGGACAGCCGTGGAACGTGGAAGCCACATGGAGAAAGACGGACTTCAGGGACAGATCATGCCAGAAGATCTGCGTATGAAACGATATCGCAACAAGAAGCACAGTACCGTACTTTTTGTTGTGGATGCCAGCCGGTCGCAGGGTGCGAACAAACGCCTTGCATTTGCAAAAAGCGCAGTGATGGCAATGCTTGAAAAAGCCTATTGTGACCGCGACCGGGTGGGACTAATCTTATTTGGAGATAAGCATGCCACGGTGAAGCTGCCATTTACAAAGAGCGTGGATGTCGCGGCAGAGAACATGCGGGAGCTGAAAGCAAAGGGCAATACACCACTTGCGATGGGGCTGCGTTTGGCAGAACAGGTACAGTTGACGGATCGCCGCAAATATCCGGAGGATATCCATCTCACTGTGCTGATCACAGATGGCAAGTCCAATTATGATACAGAACATGGGAATCCGGTAAAGCTGGTGTATCAGGCAGCGGAGGATTTGAGGAAAAATGAGTTGCCGCTTCTGGTGATTGATACCGAAAACAGTATATTCGGAATGGGAATCGGAGCGAGAATCGCAGAGCTTGCAGATGGTGCATATGTGAAATGTGCAGAGTAACTGGATGGAGCCAGACGATAAGAAAGTTGAAAAAGAAATGAACAAGATCGAAGAATATTACAATAAATTCAATGAGGAAAAACGATTAAATTCCAGACATGGGCAGATCGAGTACCGCATCACGATGAAATATATTCATGATTATCTGGATGTGCGGATGCAGGAATTGAAGGTTACGAACCGGGAAGATATTAAGATTCTTGATATCGGTGCCGGAACCGGACGTTACAGTGTGTCGCTCTGTGAGGAAGGCTACGATGTGACGGCTGTGGAGCTGGTGAAGCATAATTTGGGAATATTGAAGCAGAAAAACAGCAATGTGCATGCGATGCAGGGAAATGCGCTGCATCTGAAGAAGCTGGAAGATAACACCTATGATCTGACACTCCTCTTCGGTCCGATGTATCATCTGATGACGAAGGAGGAGAAGATTCAGGCGCTCTCCGAAGCGAAGCGTGTGACGAAGCCGGGCGGAATTATATTGGTCGCCTATGTGATGAATGAGTATGCCGTGGTTGTATATGGTATTCAGGAAAATCACATAGAAGAAAGCGTGAAGAATGGAACATTGGATGCATCGTATCATACGGTACCTGCAGCGGATAGTCTGTATGCATTCGAACGGATTGAGGACATTGACGGCTACAACGAAGCGGTTGGATTGAAGCGGGAGAAGATTTTGTCCCCGGATGGACCAGCCAATTATATCCGTCCGTTTGTGAATCAGTTAAGTGAGGAGAGCTACGAGCTTTTCGTGGCATATCAGTTGAAGGTGTGTGAGAGGCTGGATCTGATCGGAGCAGGAGCACATACGGTGGATATACTTCGTAAGGAATTATGATGAATAGGATGCGTATATTGGATAGGATGAATCGGAATAAATATATGCCTGGTATAATGAAGTACAGTGATGTGTGTAGATTATCAGGCGATTACGTGATGATGTAAGATATAAGGAGAAGAACGAATGGAACAAGGAAGTTTGCCGGAGCGCTATCTGTCGCGTTCGGTGATTAAACATATACGAAGATTGAATCCGAAGCTTTCGGTATCGGCAGCAGTCGGAAATGATTATGCGAATTTGCACGGAAGTGTAAGTGCAGATGGTATTGGCGATACGCCGTGGATCGCGTGGGTGAAAGCGATGAATAATTTTGCGTGCTCCGGCGGACAGATCGAGGGGGCTCGTCTTACGATGCTTCTTCCACAGAATGTAAAGGAATCATGGATCAAAGGCTATATGGCGGATTTCAATTCTTATGCAGAAGCAAAGGGCATACAGATCTTAGGTGGTCACACCCAGGTGTCTGAAGTGTTTGCGCGGGCGCAGTTTGTTGTGACAATGCTAGGAACAGCAGGCGATTACTGTGCAAATAAAAAGAAGATCAAGCCGGGCTATGATATCGTAATGGTCGGACAGGCAGGCTTGATGGGCGCGGATATAATACTGAAGGAAAAGCGGGAAGAACTGCATACGCGGTTCCCGGATTTCTATCTGGATATGGCAAGCGTCAAGGAAGATGCGTATAGCATTGCGGACGTGGCACGGAAGATTGCGGATTCCGGCATGGATATCTGCTATATGCACGATGGCTCGTCCGGCGGTGTCTATGGTGCCTTGTGGCAGATGGGCGTCTGGATGGATAAGGGCTTTGAGGTACAGCATGTGGATATACCAATCCGGCAGGAGACAATCGAAATCTGCGAGTTCTTCAATATCAATCCGTATCTGCTTGATGCAACCGGTTGCCTGTTTGTAGTCGTGGAAGATGGAGAGAAGCTGGTGGAATATCTGACAGAGCAGGAAATGGAAGCCGCCGTGATCGGTGTTGTGACAGAGAAAAAAGAGAAGCTGATCGTGGTAAATGAACTGGAACACCGATGTCTGTCTCCGGTAAATGGGGATGAGATACATAAAGTGTTGTAAATGAGAACAAGTGGACTTACAAATGAGCAACCAAAGAGGAAAACAATTAAATAAATATGTACCGGACTATGTGTTATATGATCTGGAGACAACCGGAATCTCTGCAAACTACGATGAGGTAATTGAAATCTCAGCCGTGAAGGTGCGCGGCGGTAAAATCATCGATGAATTCAGCACACTTGTAAATCCGGGACGAACAATTCCGTATGGTGCGAGTGCGGTTAATCACATCTATGATGAGATGGTGGCAGATGCACCGGAGTTTGAAGAAGTGTTACCATTGTTCCTTGCATTTATCGGAAACGATATTCTGGTTGGACATAATATTGCGGCGTTTGATATGAAGTTTCTGTATCGGGACTTTGAGAAATATATGGGATTGATACTTCCAAATGATTTCGTGGATACATTGCGCCTTGCAAAAATCGTATTCCCGGATTGGAAGCATCGGAGACTGGGTGATCTTGCGAACTATTATGGCATCTCTACGGTGGGTGCACACCGCGCATTGACAGACTGTAAGATGAACCAGAAGGTATTTGAATTACTTGGAAAAGAGTTGTCTGGGGAAGGAACGGCGGACGCGCGGCAGAATGTTAAGACTTGTCCAAAATGTGGAATGACGATGGTTAAAAGAAAAGGAAAGTTCGGCGAGTTCTGGGGGTGCAAGGGATTCCCGGATTGCCGGTATACGGAGAACATCTAAGGGGAAACAGCAGGTTGCTTTTATCGTAAGCGGTTGTCTGTTAAGATAGCATCATGTTGGACAACCGAGAAGACTGATCTGTCAGTGCTGTGGCATGCCGCTCGAGGATGAGATCATCGGGCATGACCGGGATGGGGCAATGAATGAATCGTATTGCAAATGGTGCTATGCAGATGGCATGTATACATACAGTAATATGGATGATCTGATCGATGTTGCAGTCAAGCATATGGTGACGGATGAATTCCCGGAGGAACAGGCGCGGGAATATATGAAGGATCTGCTCCCGAAGTTAGATTATTGGAAGCGGTACGATGAACTGAGCGATGGCGGACAGTTCGATGAATTCAAACATCAGTTGATAAAAGAGATTAACGATCTTCACATCGAAGGATTATATAAGAAACGGTAATGATGAATAGAAGCGTTAGTGAAGAGCCGAGTGATCGGCTCTTCTTTGCATTTCGTCTGAAAAAGATAGAATTACGATACAATCCGGTGTATAATTTAAAGATACATAAAATGCAGGAATATGTATGAACATGATACGGGGTAAAAGGCAGATTTCCATGCATCCGATATCAGAGAAGCGAATGAAGAATTAGGGAGGGATTTACAGATGAAGAAGAAATTACTGACTGTAATGATGGCTGTGATGATGGCGTTTTCATTATCCGGCTGTGGCAATGACGTCATCGTGGATGTCGTGACGAACGATGTAGAAAGTGGAAGCAATCAGACAGATGTTTCTAACTCAGGAACGTCGCAGGGAGAGCAGACAGCATCGGCAGAAGTGGCAGAGACCAATCCGGCAGGACTTAAGACGATCCCGTTAGAGGATGTCAAGATCGGTGTGTTGTATATCGGCAGTGCATCAGATACATCGGGATATACGTATGCACACGAGCTTGGAATTCAGGGTATGATTTCAAATCTCGGACTTAAGGAAGATCAGGTTGTACGCAAGGAATCGATAGATGATGGCGATGATGTAGCAATCAAAAAAGCGTTGGATGAATGTATGGATGAAGGCTGCAACATTGTATTTACAACGAGCTGGGGTTACATGGAAGAGACCGCGGCCTATGCGGAGAAATATCCGGATGTTTATTTTGCACACGGGACCGGATACAAGAGCAATGGAAGCAATTTTACAAACTATTTCGGAAGAATCTATCAGGCGAGATATCTGTCCGGTCTGGTAGCGGGTATGAAGACGAAAAGTAATTTGATCGGGTATGTATCTGCGATGGGCAGCGACAACAGTGAGTGTACCGGTGGTATTGATGCATTTGCAATGGGTGTTGAGGAAGTCAATCCGGATGCGAAGGTGTTGGTGGCTGTGACGAACTCCTGGTTTTCTCCGGATGACGAGCAGGCGGCTTCCGATGCATTGATTGGTAAGGGCTGCGATGTGCTGGCACAGCATGTAGATACGACAGCTCCCCAGACTGCATCCGAGGAAAATGGAACATGGGCGATCGGATATAATTCCGATATGAGTAAAGAGACGCCGGATGCGACACTGACATCGGTTATCTGGAACTGGAGTGCGTATTACACCTCCTATGTAAATAGTATCGTCAATGCGACATATGACGGTTCGAATTATTATGGCGGTATGGATGAAAGTCTGGTCGGACTGACAGGATTATCTTCTCTGTGTGAGGATGGAACACAGGAGAAAGTAAATGAGATGCAGCAGAAGATTTTGTCCGGAGAATTCGGCGTGTTTGACGGAGAAATCCTTACAAACGATGGAACTGTGATCGGAGAAGAGGGCAAGACGCTAGATGATGCGACGATTACCGGTAAGATCAACTGGTATTATCACAATGTAGAAGTCGTAGATTGGAAATAGGGGGGATAGCCGTGAAAATATTTCGCAATTTGAAGCTGCAGTACAAGATGCTTATACTGGCTATCATTCCGGTACTCGTCATGGGTATTGTAGCGATTCTCATTAGTAATACAGTCGTGAAAAATAAATTGCTGGACGATGCCAAGCAGAAACTGAAAGCGACATCGAATGCCGTGCTTGCGGCGTATGATCAGAATGCCGGAGATTATTTTGTAAATGCGACCGGGGATGTGTGGAAGGGTGCTTACAATGTATCGCTGTCTACGCCTTTTATCGATGATATTGCTGCAAAAACCGGGATTGAGGTTACATTCTTTTACAACGATACAAGACTTGTGACATCGTTAAAGGATGCGGACGGGAAGCGGATCCTTGGCTCTAAGGCAGGCGATTTCCTTGTGGAAAATGTCCTGCAGGATGGCAATGAGGTGTTTACCAATCGTGTGCTGGTAGATGGTACTTTCTATTTTGGATATTATGTGCCGGTGCACCAGAATAACAGTGATGAGATCATCGGTATGGTTTTTGCCGGAATGCCGGTCAAGGAGATATATGCGAGCCTGAATCTGATTACCATGATTTTTACAGTAGCAATCGTTGTTATACTGGTAATCGCGGTCATCGGATGTCTGCTTGTTTCCAGAGGAATTGCAAAGAGTATCCAAAGCAGTATGGACGTGGTAAAACAGATTTCGGAAGGCAATCTGAATGTTGAGATCGAGCAGAGTATGTTGGATAGAAAAGATGAGGCGGGAGCTTTGTCATGTAATACGCAGACGCTTATCGACAGCTTATCTGCGATGATTGGCAAGATCAGCAACAATACCATGACCTTGAATGCATCTTCCGAGGAGATGAATGCGGCTGCCGGACAGGCAGGCAATGCAGTTGGAAATATCAACAATGATCTGCACAATATGCTGACCGGAGCTGTCGAACAGACCGGCAACGCGCAGAATATCAAGAACAGCATTCACAATATGAATATCCATCTCGAAAAGACACTCGGTGAAGTGGATCACCTTTCCGATGAGACAAAAGCGATGCTTGACGCCAGAAATGACGTGGATAAATCGTTGAATCAGCTCGATGCTTCGAACCAGGATGTTATGACCGAGGTTGAGAACATCCAGAAGCAGACGCAGCAGAATAATGAATCCGTGGAAAAAATCATTGCCGCAGTTAGTTACATCTCCGATATTGCAGATCAGACAAACCTTTTATCTCTGAATGCATCGATTGAAGCAGCAAGAGCAGGTGAAACCGGAAAAGGCTTTGCAGTGGTCGCAGAAGAGATTGGCAAGCTTGCCAACCAGAGCAATGAAGCATCGACAGAAATATCCGAGCTGGTGAATCTGTTAAGCTATAATTCCAGCCAGACAATGGATATTATGGACAGCGTACAGGATGCTATGAATGATCAGACGAAGAAGCTGGTTGAAACTGCCAATATATTCAAACAGTTACAGGAGCATGTATCCCATGTTGCAGATGGCGTGGATGTCATTCGTGATGCAACCGTACAGTTAGGCAAAGAAACCGATGAAATCGGAAAAGATATCAAGAACTTAAGTGACATCGCACAGAGAAATGAGGATACGGTTAAGGGAACCATTTCCTTTAGCGATGAGGTGCTTGGCACAGTAAACAGTGTGACCGAGATGTCAACGGAAGTCAGCTCATCCGCCAATGATATGGCAGGCGTGGTGTCACATTTTCGTATGTAAGAAGTAAGAATATAATATAGAAAAAGAATGCAGAAGCGTTGGTTCATCATTATATGAACCAACGTTTTTTCGTAATAAGCCGTCATGCAGAAATTTGACTTAGATTTTACATGGTTTCCACATAAATATGATAGTAGAGTGGTAAATTTCGATTTTATAATAGAACAGAAATTTGAGAAAGCAATATATTCAAAGCGAGGAAAAGAATATGCCATCTACATATGCACATTACCGGATGGGACAGGAAGTAATCAAACAGATTTCTGCCCCTGCTCGCATTTTTCTTCTACATTGATGGCGTCTACACGATCATTGATATGGCAACCGCCTATGGAACCGCACTCGGATTCGACAGTACGAAACTGCTTCTGGCATTGCTTGTCACACAGATCGTAGCATTTCCTTTTGCAATCATATTTGGCAGGCTAGCCAATTGTTATAAAACAGAACGACTTATCACGATCTGTATTGGCGCATATCTTGGCATTGCCATATTCGCTATCTCCCTGAGGGAACAGTGGCAGTTCTGGATTCTGGCGATTCTGGTTGGCATGTTCCAGGGTGGAATTCAGGCATTGTCCAGATCGTATTTCGCCAAGATCATACCGCCGGAAAAATCCGGCGAATACTTCGGACGGATGGACATATGCGGAAAAGGTGCATCTTTCCTTGGCACAATCGTAATCAGCCTGATCTCGCAGGTGACCGGCAAGGTAAAATATCGGTGTAGGCGCGATATCCGTGTTCTTTGTACTTGGGATGATCGTGTTCCGGATGGCAACCACGGAGGAAAAGGGAGAAGGAAAGAAAGTGAGGATGAGATTCGGGGAAGATGGGGTATATTGAGGGGAGAGGAAGAGATTATTTTGTAATCATCCATAATCAATATGAAGTGGGTTGCATTAACTTTTGCAGAAGAAAATGCGAGCCGCTATTTTGGCATGTAAACAATTAAGCGTTTTTCAACAGTTTTAATCGGATTATATCACATAAAATACCAGAAAAACAGAAAATACAATGTTTAATGTATTAGAAAACCTTTTGATTTTGCACTGAGTTTTTCATTTAAAGTCAAAGAAATTTGAACAAATCGTTTTTACCAAATAAACCCATAGTAGCCCTTTCCGTTTTACTACTAATTTTACTACTAACAGGTAGTAACAACATGCTCAAGTCTGCTCTGATTTGCCACAATCTGTAATTTCAGAGCATATCACAATAACCCCGGAAACCATTGCAAAACAGGGCATTTCTGGGCGAAATAAGGAGAAACAAAACTATGATTAAAATTCTTTTCTGCTGTCACGGCAACATTTAAAGTATGGCGAGAAAGACTTGATTTTGTAGGATTTTCTAGATAGAAACAAATAATTTACACCTTATTTATACCTTTGGAAGACCGAATCGGAATAATTAAAAAAGTTGTCATAATTCAGTTGGCCCAAAAATAATACTACACTCAAAATCAATTAAAAAATCAATCGTAAAAAAATACGATTGATTTTTTGCGCATTTTTGCGTATATCTCAAGAAGATAAAAAACACCCACCTAAGCTCTGTCGACCAGTTTTTTAAAAATGAACAGGGCGTAGCTCATCAGCAAGTAGATGAATCTATTTTACCGGACAGTATAGGCGGTTGTCTTTCAGCAGTCGAAAGACTAAACGCACAAATTTACGGGCAGTTAATGCGAGTGCACGTTTGTGTTGGCATCTGTTTACCTCTTTGTATTTGAGGTGGTAGAAGTCGCTGTATTCCTTGTCGCATCTTACAAGAGAAAATGCTGCTTCAAACAGATAGTATTTTAAAAATCGGTTACCGGATGGAATGAGTCTTGTAACTTCGGATTCAAAACCACCGGACTGGTGCTGCTTCCAGGCAAGTCCTGCATATTTAGCAAGAGCAGCCTGACTGTTAAAACGATTGATATCACCGATTTCAGCCATGATTCCGGCTGAGTATACAGGTCCAATACCAGAAATGGATATCAATACGTTTGGCAAGAGTTCCATCTGGGATTTAATAGCTTTATCGAACTCTTTGATTTGAGATTCCAATGCCTTCATGGAGGTTAAGCAAATATTTTTCAGACAGCTATTCCAATGAGGAGATTGAAAATGTCATCATTTCACTTCTTGATAAATGGAGAGAGGAAGGGGCTGTTTGAGCATGGGATATTTGACAAGCGGAAACGAGATTGTTGACGCAATGGGTTCTATAAATATCTCCGGAAACATTATCCTGGCTATCTGGTATAAAACAATCACAAAGGAGAATGGGAAACCATATCTCCTTGCGATTGTTATTTTGGCGGATATTGTTTACTGGTATCGTCCTTCTGAGGTGCGGGATCAGGGAACTGGGCATATTCTTGGATGGAAAAAGAAGTTTTCAGAGGATATTTTAAGACAGAGCTATCAGTATTATGCGGATTTGTTTGGAGAATCTAAGAAAACAGTAAAGACCGCAATGGATAAATTGGAGCAGTTGCAGGTAATCAGGAGAGAGTTCCGGACAGTCAGCTACGGAGACGGACTTGTTTGTAATAATGTGATGTATGTGGAACTAAAGCCGGATATGCTTTACCGACTGACATTTCCAGAGGAAATTCCTGCTATGAATGGGGAGAACAATTCATACGCAGATGTATCCGATGTCAAAATGGGAGGGAGACTCCCTACAAAAATCGGATACCCCTATGGAAATTTCGGGAGGGAGGGGTATCCCAAACGGGACACAGGTATCTACAAAATGGGATACAGGTCATGACGAAACGGATAACACCCTCTCTCCGGAACCGGATATAGGTCTATCCCATAACGGAGAGACAGATTCATATACTACTGCAAATATTACTGACGGAGAATCCTATCATATCAATCAAGCTGACGGTGAAACAGAAAAAACGATTGATGCGATGGAGGATGTCAACGCATACATTGAAATCATCAAGGAGAACATTGAATACGATCACTACATGAAATACAGTGATTGGCAGGACAGGGAGCTATATGATGAGCTTTTTGAGATTATCTGTGAAGTGGTCTGTGTAAAGCACAAGACGGTAAGGATAGGCGGGGATGATTACCCTTATGAGCTGGTAAAGTCAAAGTTCCTGAAACTGAACAGTTCACACTTGAATTATGTCATTGGCTGCATGAAGAATACCACAACCAAGATTACAAACATCAAGGCGTATATGGTGACAACGCTCTATAATGCACCAAGCACAATCAATCATTATTACCAACAAGAGGTACAGCACGATATGTATGGAGGTGGATGGCATGAAAAGGGTATTGTTTAAGGTCATTGTTCCGGCAGTGATCATTGCGGTATGGATGCTGACCTGTTATCCGGTATGCAATAAAGCAGAAGGCTTTGACTGGTTTTTATATTGGATTATTGCAGGGTGCCCGTTTGGTATCCGCCGGATGTGCTTGTGGCTGATACCGAAGAATTTCGGCATTGCAGGAGAGCTTATCAGTATTGTAACAGGACACTTCTGGACGAAAAGTCCAAAAGTGGAAATATAGAACTTCTGGACATTTTGTCCAAAGGTGGGGCAGTCAGAATATGGCTGCTCTTTTATTGTCAGAAGGAAGGAGCAGAAAGATATATGGAGTCAATGAGAGATGTGGACAGGGTAATGGAACTGGAGATTAAAAAAGGAAGCACACCCTTACAGTTTGAACAGTTAGGTTTTGGCGATTACAGCTACAATGAAATTACTTCAAAGGAAAAGATGTTGCAGGTGCTTTCCTATCTGTTGCGAATCGGTGAATATGAACCATTTGCCGGGAAAACCATAGGGAACAATGTTTACATGGATATGCGAGGGAAAAAGACAGTTTTTAGGAGAACACGACTGACCTATGAGAGAAATAATATTTTTGCAACGATTAAGCGGCTGGCAAAGAAATATAAGCCGGACTATGAGGGGAAGGTGTATCTAGAAACAGTAAGATGCTTCTTTACCATATCTGAGGAAGAATTGGAAAAGTGCCGATACAATTATAAAGGCAAGGATACCTATGCCTTTGTGATGTCTGACAGATATATCATGGCTTTATATACATACTGCCTGTCAGCGAGAAAGGCGATGGCTTTGGAAAATATAGAGATGGAGGGACTTTCGGAAGAGGAGCTTTCTAAGGTAAAATTAGAGAGTGTTAGGGAAGTGTTATTTCAGGCATTGTTACTTGATGATGTTAAATTTGAAGATGGAAAGATGTATGCGGAGTTATGTTGTATTATTTATGTTGAAAGGGGATAATAATGGATAGGTTTGAAGAAGTATTGAAAGAGAAAAGGATAATTAAACAATTTAGCAAAAAGGGAAATCAATTAATACACCCTTTTTCTCCAAACGGAACAAATAAAAGCAGTAGAGAGTTAGGTGTATATTTATATACATTGGGACACTTATGGCTTTATATTATATTTGAAGAAAACGGTTATGGAGAATATTTGAAGGAGTTGATTGAATATTCAATAAAAAAGAAAAATGCTTTATTTGAATGGGAAATTGTTGATGATATAGAGAAAAACATTAATGCTATATTGAATAAATACGGTATTCAATTTTCTAAGTATTTATCAGACAATTTTAATCTAATGGATTATAAAGACATTGATGAGAAATCAAAGGAAAAAGATCAACCATTGATGAGATTAACAAGATTGTTGATTATGGCTGAATTAGAGATGGCTGAACAAATATTTGATTGTAAGAAAGATTTAAAGAATTTGCTTGAAGATGAGGGTAATATAATTAATGCAACTTATCTTTTGGTTACAATGACAGGAGGAGAAGATAAGGTTTTCAGTAAAGTTCCAAAGAATTTTATTGATCTTATAATGAATAATATGAATTGTTACCACGATGAATACGAAATGAAATTTTATCCAAAGATGGATGAATTAATGAATATACTTAGTATGTATGAGCAAATCTTTGAAAAAGATTGGTATTTAATTCCAGACGATGAACAAGTTATTATTTCAAAGTTTTTATATAGTATTCAGGTATTTAAAGAGTTATCCATTTCTCTTTTGGGATTAAATGGTATATTATCAGCAGTTTCAACAAGAATAATGTTTGACAATTATTGGCAATCCTTATACTTGATTAAACATAATGAGGTAGAAAAGTATAGAGAATTCGTTCATAAGAGAATGAGGCTACATATTTTAAAAAGAGATGATGGAACTGATGTAAATATAAATGAATTATTAAGAGAAGTTGATGATGGTTATTTTGATCCAATTCCAGTAAATGGAGATTACTTTACGAAATCCGCAAGAGAATATGCTATAGAATTAGGAATTAAGGAAGATTATGATAAATTTTATGAGTTTAATAGTGAATTCATACATTCATCATTGACGGCAGTTTATTCAGGAATAATGGTTCCTTGCAGAAATCCAGAACATAATGGTCATTTAACGATAAAAAATGGTGGAGCAAGACTTGTTGAATCAGTACCAGAAATAATTTATATATTAAATAAGCATATTGATCTTGTAAATACATATCTTAACGAAGAAGTATTGCCTAAATTAAGTGTGGAGACTTATTTTCAAACAAGAAGTGAATGGTTTGATTATATGAAAGAAAGACAGCAACTTTAAAGTTATGAATAAAGTTATTTATTTGTAAGAATAATTAAGTATGATATGAGCACGAAGGTATAACGAGAGCTGTTTTGTATTACATTTAGAAAAAATTTGAGAAAGGATTTTGGGGAGAATAGGGTAGGCATAGGCAAATAAAATTGTTTTAGAAATACTTCGTATATTGTTGCATCTCTTGCTTGTAGATTTAATGCGAAGACAAATAAAAGATAATACAGCGTAAGCATTTCAGGCGTATCGTGGCAAAGATGTACAGTACAGCGATGACAAGGCAAGGACAACATTTGGTGTCAGTGTGCATGGCATTGAATTTGATGTGATCCATGTAAGGAGTAACGAAAACGTCCTTTCTCTTGATTTTACCCACAGCAGTGAAGCAAAGGAAAGTAAGCACTTCATGGACGATTTGCAGACGTTGAGTGACAGCATCGGCATCGACAAGGTAAGAGTCCACCGGGATATGACACCGGAGGAAGTGAAAGACTTTGTGAAGCAGCGTTTTGAACATCAGTTGAAACAGGGCGGTCTTGATGATATTTCCCTTTATATGAGCCGGTTCGATACGCTCTATGAACAGGGCAAGATGGAGAAGTTAATGCCTACTGCAAACCAGAAGCACATCGAAGAAAATGTACCAATTACGGAGTGGGATAATCCGTATTTTGAGGTAAAAGAGCCGGAGCAGATGGCATTTTCCATAAAAGATAAATTTGTCAGTATACAGACCTGTACGGAGGGATATGATTATTCCGTTTTTGATGCGGATTACAGGCTGATTGACGGTGGTGCGTATGACAATCCTGATATTTCCATTTATGCAGCATTAAAGGACGTGCTGGAGGACTTTGGACTGTCAGAGCAGGATGAGCGTATTCCGGTGGATTATGAGGAACTTATGGAGAAAACAGAAGCGGTGGAGCGTGAAAAGTTAAATGAGCGTATCCGGGCAGAGGCACCGGAAGCAGACCGTGTTGTTGCTGATTTCAAGGCAAAGACAGAGGAATTATTTAACGGGATCAACGGACAGACACAGGACGATATAGAGCAGACCGTATGGGCATATCTGCAATCCAAGATTGACGAGTATGAGATAGATGTTGAGCTTGTGGATGTGGTGGTGTCCGGAAGCAGATGCAGAGGTCTGGAGAAAGCAGGCTCCGATCTGGATATGGTTGTGGAGTATAAGGGCAGGGAGCACGAAGATGATCTGTTCAATGCCTTTAACGAGGACGGTCTAATGATTGGCGACATAAAGGTTGACATCAATCCTATCACCGAGGGCAAGACCGGAACACTTGCAACCTATCTTCCGGGAGTGGAGAGCTATCTTGCAGAGAAACAGGCAATGCAGAAAGCTCCTGTTGTGGAAGCCATACCGGAGAAAACCGTTACCTTAACGGTTGCAGAGTGCGGCGAATTTCACAGTCTGGGAGAGTTCCATGAGAATATCGCAAGCGTGGAGGAAGCAATCACTGTCTGGAAAAGCATACCGCCGGAGCGCATGAATGGGATTCCGAGCATCGGCATCAACATACACACCGAGGGAACCGAGCGTTATGAGGATGTCGAAATGGATATTCTTTCCGGCAAGGTCATTGACCTGGAGGTCTTGGATTATGTACCGGACATAACAGACGATCCGAAAGCGATTGAGGTCATGGCAGAGCTGATTGATAAGTTACCGGACATTGAGGTGCGTGGCTCACTGGAGAAGTGGCAGGCGGCTATCCTTGCTTCTCAGATAGACCAGTTTTCCTACGATTATGACACTTATCAGTATCGGGATACGGTTGAGGACAGGGAAGCACAGGTTGCCAACATCACTGAGGACATCAGAAACGGAAATACTGGATATCTGAATGACTTTCTCAATGCGGACATTTTTGAAGGCGTCAGAGAGGGCATTACGGACATTTTCGGACAGGGTGTGGAGATTGATGACAGCGAAGCGGTTCAGACTGCGAGAAGGGCAAAGGAGCTGCTTGACAAGCTGGCAGAATACAAGCCGCTTGCAAAGGTGGAGGAGCTTGAAGAACAGAATTACAACATGATTGATAATGTTCTGAATAATGGAGCCGAGAAAAAGGAACAGGAGCAGACCAAAGGCAGAATTTCTATAAAGGAGAAGCTGGCGGAGAAAAGGGCGGTCATAGAGCAGAGAGATAAGACGGAGCGTACTTCACCGGAAAAGGAAACCGAGAAAAAATCACAGAGGGAGATGTAAGAAGATGAGTAAATTCACAGTAGAAGAAATCAATTTCATGTGTGTGTTTGAGACACAGGACAGGACGGATATGATTGGGCAGATCAGACAGGTAATGCCGCACATAAAGGACAGCGATATGGAGGAGCTTGGAGAGCAGGTGTTAGGTAAGCTCCAGAACATGACCGATGAGGAATTTGCAGAGGTAGTGTTGGAATCAGTAGAGTAAATTTGAGAGGGTGGGTAGTCGGCTGTGTGCTGGCTACCTGCTTTTTATTTTTAAGATATTTTTATGTATACAATCCGATTGAGAAATTGTCTTTGAAAGGGTACAATTATAATGTATGTATAGTGCAGTTGAAAATGATACACAGTGTGTTCTTGTTTGTAATAGGTGGCGTTTAAAAGCCGAATACCATGTGGAAAGGAGTGGAAATAGTATGCCAAGAGGAAGAATACTGGAGTTAAAAAATAATTATGGAATAATTGATACAGACGCATATAAAGTTGAACATGAATGGATACCGTTTAGAATAGAAAAATCTATGTTGGAAGAAAAAGAAGGAAAACAATATATTAAATACACAGATGAGGTTGAGTTTTCCTTAAGTCAAAGTCAGGGAGTAAGAGACCGAGATATCAAAGAAGCCACAGATATTAGGTTTATAGGAGATGAATGGAAATATCAAGAACGAATTATTGAGAATAATGCCATTCAAAATATTAGAAAAAGGTTAAGTGAATACAATTTCTATTATCCGGTATTGGATGATAAGGAATTTGTCGATTGGCTTGAAGGTAATAACTTTCAACCAAGAATGTTGGAATACTTATCGCCGGGAATATTTACTTGCAAAGAAATCATAAAAATGCAAGCAGGAAAGCATATTGACCTTGATTGTATTGATGCTAAGTTTAAAATAGGTTTGCTTTTTGTAATAGATAGAATAGATATTGAGTTTAGGAAAAACATTTTGTCATGGATTACTGGCATAGAAAATGCTTATAAAACATATTTCAATAGAATAAGGATTGCTGATGACGGATATGATGTAGGAGCAGAAGTAATATCAGAATGGGTAGCCAAGAAACCTAAAATTGCGAAGTTGATTAAGCGGGCAAGAGATAAAAGAAGATACAGGGGCAGCTCGGATGAGTTTGACTACTTAACGGATGAGAATGCTGTGCCATTGTTGGATTTGATGGAACAGTTAGAGTTAAACGAGTTGTCAGAACTTATAACTATTTTTTATGATGTTTATTCTAGGAAAGACAGCATTCCAGATATTTTACATAAAATGAAAGAATGTATAGGATTTATCAGTGATTTGTGCGCCATAAGGAATGCAGCAGCTCATGGACGGTCAATTCTACCTACATTTATGGATCCTGATTATAACGGAAATTGGGATTTAGAATTTGATAATGTTGAAGGAAGATGTAGTGTGGAAAAGTGGATACTGTATGATTTGCTAAAGAAGAAGTGGGAGAGAATGGGACTTGGAGATTACTCCAAGCAAATAGTAAATACTTTATATGGAAATCCGCTTCGTAGAGCGTGGATAGAGCTTAATTACATATACTTCTACATAATTCGAGAAATAGAGAAAATGAGTTTCAAATTATTTGTGACCGAGGCAGAATGGTTTCTTAGCAAGGAAGAAGATATAAGGCAACAAATGAGCGGTGTAAATTCGTGCAGTTTAAGACTTTCTGATATGGGAAATACAACTTTAGGCGTTACAGCACCGCCTTATGATGAGATAGCACAAGAGGCTTTTTCTGTATGGGAATTGTTTGAAGGTAAATATAGATAATACAAAAATCGCACCTGCTAAACTGCAGGTGCGACACTTTTGTTAATATTACGAGTCCTACGCAGCTCCAGGACGGAACAACATATGACTCTGATAATATTATACACCATATTTGTATGAAGTCAAACAAAAAATTATTCAGATAAATCATTAGAAATTTCTTCACTTAGAAGGCTTTCATCATTATCAGAAGTAGTAAATTTCTCGCTTACAGGATAGGAGAAGTTTTTGCCCATTTTCTGAAAGCCATATTCCAGATAATGTGATTTGGGGATGAAGTTGTTTTCCGTAAGATTATGTAGTTTGGCGAAAAGCGCTACAAGCCATTCCTGAAATTCTGTTTCTGGTTCTTTTTGGTCAAGCTCATTTTCGTAATAATGCCTCACGATACCAGCAAATATATCGGCGAACTGCACTGCAGGAGTTACAGCAGAGCTGACAAACAAGGGCATTTCTAATATGTGATGGAAAGAACGCCCAAACTTCGTTTTGAACAGAAAACCTGTAATTGCCTCAGCAATTTTTCGGTCAGCATCCTCATGTACCTCATCAAATATCATCATTGCTTTGCCATAGTGATGATGGTTACAGTAAAACTCAACCTTTTTTAAAAGAAGGTAATACTGCTTCGGAAGATGATGTTCCGGAACAATAATTGGTTCATCTGGCTTGTCCATAATTACAGCGAAAATAGCAGCGTCATAAGAGGTAATGATGTCTACCATGCCCTCAACATATGCTTTATTATTTGTACGATTCTTGGTAATTGTCGCTTCACGAATAAGTTTTGTAGACTTTATTTCGTCCTGTTTTCCATAAATAGAATCTTTTAATTTGTATATCTGATTTGTGATTGGTTTAATATCATTCTCATGGATACAGACACCAAGCAGGATAGGATTCTTGGTTGAATCTGTAGGGCGAGGATATCCACTTTCATCTATGAATGTAAGCATGTAAATAGATTGCTCCTTTGTTAAGTAGTGAATTGATTATACTATAAAATGGGTTGACATACTATCAAATTTATAAAGATTTTTGTTCGCTTTTTATGTCTTGAGTAGTGGGCATATCTTTTCCGAGATACTGATTGAGATTTTCCAACTTTCGGTTCAGCTCATGCACTTCCTTTTCACAATCCTTATAGGTGGAAGTCAGCTCGCTTTTCTGCTTCATCAGTTCCTGATACTCTGCTTTTAGCTTATCGACATTCAAGCCCTTTAAGTTTATGCCCGCTTGTTCAAGCATGTGTCTTGCGCCACCATAAAGGATAATTTGGCTTTCGTATCTGCGGAAATATGCGTCCGGGTTCTTGGCTTTTTTGTAGCCGATATGATAGGAGCGGTTGTCTTTGTACTACTGTGCATATTTGATGATTTCCGCAAGGTCTTTGATGCGGTGTTCCAGTTCCACCACGCTCTGCTTTGCAGACTTTCCGGCTTCGGTTTTCACCGCAATTTTGTGTTCCAGTTCTGCAAGGGAGCCGACTTCATTATAGCTCTGTGCGGCGATTTTTAAATTCTCAATGGCAGCCCACCTTTGCAGTCCCGGACTGCTTCTAAATTTCTCGTCCGAGGTGTCAATGAGCCTGCGGGCAGAGTAGTCCCTTTTGGGGATTACTGCCTTTCGCTCCCGTTTCCTTTCGATGCGTTCCTTGTGATACGTTCTTTTGTGTATTCCTTACCCAAAGACCTTGTACTGCCACGCACAAAACGCTCTTTATCCAGAGGGCGGAATAAGATGTATTTGGCAGCTCCTTCTTCAAAAGTTTCCCCTTTGATTTCATACCCTTTGGCTCTCATCAGAAGCAGAAATTCTTCGTAAGTGGAAGCCGAATTGATGAAAAAATTGATGTCCCGTCGAAGCTGTGTTTTCCAAGTCGAACCATTCTGGTCGGACTGCCATTCTTCGTATTTTCTGCCACGCTGGGCACCCGGAATGATGACGGAAAGATTGTGTTCCTTGCACAGTTCATCACTCAGTTTACGGATGTGGTAATAGGACTGTTTGCAGTCGTGATATTTGTTGTGTTCGATGTTGTCAGCGGCACAAAAAATGATGTGATTATGAACGTGTTCTTTGTCAATATGGGTGGTAACAACATACGAATATTTTCCCTCTAAAAGTTTATCTGCAAGCTCCTTTCCAATGTGGTGCGCTTCTTCAAAACCGACCTCTCCCGGAGCAAAAGCCTGTATCAGATGATAGGCTTTGTTGGGACTGTTTTCCCGGCAGTGGTCGAGGGTATATTTGAAGTCATAAGCTGCGGTTTCCGGAGAACAGGCATAAGAGGAAACGAACATTTTTTCATCGGTCTTTTCGGGGTTGCAGATGTAGTCTATCGCTTTATCAATGGTTGCTTTGATAGCATGGATTTTTGCGTATGCCATACCTGATTCATCAACTCCTTTACTTCGTCCATATCTTCCTGATAGATGCGGTCGGTGCTGTTTATCCGTTTTGCAATCTGGTTTAAGCTGGAGCTGATCCGTCCAAGCTCTGTGTTGTAATTTCTCAGACAACTGTAATCCACGTCATAGACATATCCGTACAAAATGAGTTTGCGTAAGGAAGCAGATTTGCTTTTCATGCCGGACCGCTTAAATTTTTCATCAAGGATATACTGCTCGTCATCATCAAGATAAAATTGCACCGGATTGGTGCGGCTTCTGTTTGCCATTTCTGATACTCCTTCCTGATTTTGGGTACAAAAAAACTGCTGTAAAATGTTCGATGTTTTACAACAGTTGGTTTCAAAGTTTATTCAATTTTTGGATAAAACTATCCAAGAAAAATTGTAGCAAAAATGCGGGAAAAGGTCAATGGATTTGTTGTGAAAAGCAGCATAAAAACGTAAGAGGGTTAGGGATACTTCCCTATGGAAATTTGTTTCGTTCAGCCAACAGGCTGAATGTGAAAAATTTCGCCTGTGTCATGACACAGGCAGTGCTTGCTATGTGTGTTTTCGACACTCCAAAAGGGTGTGTCGGTGTTCCGATTGCTTAGGCAATCTGATTGGAACACATATCTTGGGCTGATAGAATTACTTTAGCTATTTTTTGTCCACTTGCGCTATTAAACTGTCCATTTGCGCTATCGGCTTCAGAAATTTTTATATAATTTCCGATTTAATAATCGAAAAGAAAAAAGAGGTGGAACATGATAAGAATTGCAATATGTGATGATGAAAAGAACATACGAACCTATCTTTCATCACTTGTCAGGAAACAGAACATAGAATGTGAAATCACAGAGTATGCTTCCACTGATGAATACCTGTCAGATCAAAAGGAGCATGATTTGCTGTTTCTGGATATTGAAATGAAAAGCGTTGCGTCCGGTATGGACGGTATGAGCATGGCAAAACAGATCAGGGCAACGGAGCTTACAAAGCAGCCAATTATTATATTTGTTACAGGCTATGAAAAATATGTCTATGATGCTTTTGATGTAGGAGCATTTCAATACCTGTTAAAGCCTATTGATGAACAGAGATTTGCCCAAGTTTTCCGGCGGGCAGCCGAACAGATTATATCAGAAGCGGAGCAGCAGAAGAAAACGCTGGTTATCCAATATGCCAATACGAGCAAGGCTATACCGTTAGATCATATTTACTATCTGGAAAGCCAGAGCCACAAAGTTGTAATTCATATGAATGAGGAAGAACTGGAATATTATGCAAAGCTCGGAGATTTGGAAGAAGAATTGCAGGGACAGTTTTTCCGTATTCATAAGGGATATTTAGTCAATCTTGCCTGCATAGATGAGTACAACAAGACAGAAGTAACGCTTGTCAATGGAGATAAGCTACTGATTTCAAAATATAAATATCCGGACTTTGTAAAAGCATATCTCCGGTATATGCAGTAGGAGGACAGCGGATGAGTGAAACAGAGTTTGTGTTGTTCCAAAATATAATAGGCGGAATTGAAACTTTTTTATATGCAGTCTGTCTGACAGCTTTTTTCTATCCATTTATGACAGAAAAGAAAGAACGACAGGGAAGTAAATTAAAAAAGATACTAATAGTTTTTGGAAGTTATATAGCCATATCCCTTATTGGAAACTTTGTTCCTGCTTATGGGTGGTTAGGTTTGATGATTGTAATAATTTTATTGACGGCATCTTCTGGCTATTTAGGCATGAATAGAAATTTTACATTTTTTATGGGGATTATATTTTTCTGCATTAGAAATTTAAGTATGCTGATTGTGGAAAGTATAGATTTCTTTACAAGCAGATATTGGGTGCAGGAAAAAACATTAGTAGAGGATATTTTTCGTAATGCATCATTGAATTACATTTTTATTGCCGCATTTAGAATCTTCTTGTTTTTAATTATGCTTTTTGTTGTTGGACACCGATTAGGAAAACAAAAGATAGAACTGCAAATAAGGGAATTGTGCTATCTGATTTTGACACCGATAGTAGCAATTTTATTTGGAAATATTATTGTCCGGCTTTGGATAGTGGTGAAAGATGATTTGATTTTTCAACTTTATGAACAATATCCAATACTTCTGGGAATAGTGCCAGTAATTGCAATTTTATTCTATGCAGGAATTTTAATCACAATAGTGTCCTATCAGGAGATGGAAAAACTTCAGGAAGAAAAGAAAAAGCATTTTATTGAAGAACAACAGGTTCATTCAATACAGGAGCGAATGGAGGAAGTAGAGCAGTTTTATAACGGAATACGGCAGATGAAGCATGAAATGAGAAATCATTTGACGAATATCAAGGGACTTATGGAGAGTGGCAATTATGAGGATATGCAACAATATCTGTCAAAAATGGATGAGAGTATGAATGTGTTTGAGATAACTATTCAGACAGGCAATGCTGTTACGGATGTGATTGTAAATGATAAGCAGAAAGCAGCAAGCAAACAGGGAGTACAATTTCAATCAGAGTTCTCTTATCCGGTATCAGACAGATATGATGCGTATGATATTGGAATTATCGTCAACAATTTGTTGCAAAATGCACTTGAAGCCTGTGAAAAAATGAATACGGGGGAAAGATATATTACGCTGTCTGGAAAACAAAAAAGAAAATTTTTTCTGATAGAAGTAAGAAATTCTTTTGACGGGGAAATCAAGTTTGATAGCAATACAAATCTTCCAGTTTTCGATAAAGAAAAAGATATTTCCTTACATGGAATAGGATTATCCAATGTAAAGAGAGAAGTAGAGAAGTACATGGGAGATTTAGATATTAAGGTAAAGAAAAATGAGTTTAGTGTAACAATATTGTTACAAGAAAGGAGAACAGAAAATGAGTATTAGTGGTGTAAATGGTATTGGCGCAACTGCCTACGCTTATATGAACAGCAGTATGAAAACAACAGGGGAAGGCAATTTTGCAAGTGAAGTACAAAAGGCAGAGGAAAGACAGAGCACAACATCAACTACCTCTGCATGGGCGGGGGATATGGTTATTTCGCAGCCACCAAATTATAGTGGCTTTACATATGATAGTTCTATTTCCAATAAGACCAAAGAGGAAATGACAATGGACGAATATAAGCAATGGGTTATGAATGAAATGTCTCAGATGCCTGTGAGCGGATGGTATCGTTCCACATGTGTTGGAGGTTCACTCATTATTACAGATGAAGCATTTGAAAAGATGAAAAGTGATCCAGAATGGGAAAATACTGTCATGAATATGGTAAGAAAGATGTATTCCACAAATGGCATAATGGGATCGAAAATGATTGGTTTTCAAGTCATTGGTGCTTCGCCGGAAGAATGCTATGGTGAAGGTATACCCGTAAAAAGTGACAGTAACTCGGATGACTTATCAGATGATGAAGAATCATGGTGGGAGAAACGCCATGAAGAATTTGAAGAAATTATAGCAGAACAAATAAAGGAGGCACAGGAAAAGGCGAGAGCACAAAAAGAACTAGCATGGGCAAATTATTTAAACAGTCAGTTGGTTAGTCAGCAGAGATTACAAGGCTTTCTTATTGAGAGTGTGCAAAGTGGACAGGATAGAACAAATATATCAGCTTTTCAGCCGATGGGTGTGTCAGCCTACGAGGACACAATAAGTACATTTAGTAAGAGCGTGATAGAAAGTCAAAAGCTTTAAACGAGGAGGTTTAAAAGTATGGATATACAGGCACTTGGAATGCTGAGTAATATAACAGCAATTGTGCAAAAACAAAATGTGAATACTATTGAAAATGATATAAATGTAGAAAAGGATTTTTGCGGAACTCTAAGGGAACAGCAGATAAACTGTGTAAAAGAAGATATATATAATAAATTTCATATTTAAGTGGAACAGAGAATTTGGAAGTAAAAGAAATATATCACTTGGAGGAAGTAAGTATAGTAGAGAATTGGTGTGAGTTTTTCAATGAATTAGAAAAACTGTGTGAGTATTAGTACATTTTTGTGTATAAAGGTTGCTTTTATGGTTTAAGTGAAGAGTGAAAGGTTGTTTAGATAGCACTTAAGAGAAGTCTTAGGTGCTTTTCTTATACATATATAAATATACCAAGCAGAGAAAGGAGCAGAACAAATTGAATAAAGTATACTGTCACTGGTGGCAATGGCTCATGAACGAACCATAGCCACCTTTTTTGCTGCAGAAAATCAAATAAGAATGGAGGTTTACCATGAGAAAATATAAATTGATTTCCGCACTGGCAGAGGAAACAGCAAAAGAAGTCGTGCGGAATGAAGAAAGCTGGAGGCGGTACTTAAAGAGCAGGTAGCAATCTATCTGCTTTTTCCTGTTATGTGGTTATCGTAAGCCGAGAAGGTTAAGTGACGAACAAAGGGAACAGGCAAGGTTACGGATGGAGAAAATCAATTCAGATGATAATTGTCGGGAAGATTAGAGTCCAGTCGCAACATTCAGAAGTCCAGTCACAACATTTCCGAATTTAAAGAAAGAAATCTGCCGATAATATAAATGAACAATAGATGATGTTATCCATATTTGATAATGAGCCATGAAAATGAGGTGGAACAGTTGAACATAGCAATTTGCGATGATGAGGAAAATATACGCATTTACATACGCAAGCTGATACAGAAGCAGGAAACTTTTTGTAAGATAACAGAGTTTTCATCGGGCAAGGAATTATTGGAGTTTCAGGATGAGACAAATGCAGAAGAAATAGACATACTTTTTCTGGATATCTCTATGGGAGATGAGGATGGAATGACTGTGGCAAAGCAGCTCAGGAGCCAGATGGAAAGCAAGAAAGAAGCAGTGTGGGGAAGCCTGCCGCTTCTGATATTTGTAACGGGATATCCGGAATATATGCAGGAGGCTTTTTCTGTTAATGCTTTTCAGTATATTGTAAAACCGATTCAGGAAAGCAATTTTGAGCAGGTTTTTGCACAGACCATACGGGAGTATCAATATTTGATGGCAAAAAAAAAGGAAAAACCAAAAGAAGTATTAGTTCGGAATGGAAATAGAACAAGAAGTGTTTCAGCAGATGATATTTACTATATTGAAAGCAGTAATCGAAAAGTGACCTTGTATTTGCGGCATGAAAAAATTGAATATTATGACAAGATCAGCTCACTGGAAAGCGAGCTTAAGCCGGATTTTTTCCGTATACACAAAGGGTATCTGGTTAACATAAAATATGTGGAACGATATGACCGAACAGAGGTGAAAATGAGAAACGGGGACAGTCTGCTGATATCCAAGTATAAATATCAGGACTTTGTAAAGTGTTATTTGGAATACATTTTGGAGGAAAGATAATTGAGTCAGGTTACATATGAAATCATTCGCAAGCTTTTTGAAATCTATCCTATTATTCTGCAAATCGTTCTTTTTCTGGTATTGTGGAATGTATTTTTTCGGTGGGAGAAAGGGATATGGATTGTTGCAGGAATATTGGCAGTGATGAATATCTGCATGGGGCTATGGCTGGAAAAGCCGGGGGTAATACGATATACAATGTCCGCTGTCATTGTGTTGGGATATTGTTTTTGCAAATACCAAAAACATTTGGAAAAGGCGGTATTCATACTGCTGCTGTTTTACAATTTTCATGCGTTAAGTTATTTGATTGCAGACAGTATTTATCAATGTACAGTGGAGAGCATATTTAGAGGGTTGGATGTTCTGAGTGAGGAATATATATTTCGGGTTTATCTGGGTATGGCGATAGGTATGGGCATCCTGCTTTTATCGTACACGTTGGTATTACTGATTATGACAGGTGTCGTGATAAAAATCGTAAAGAAACCGTTTATGCTGAGATGGCAGGAAACGATATTCCTTTCAGTACTGAATATTGTAGGGAGTATGATTGTAGGAATAAGCGTAGACCTTTCCGTAGTGCAAATCGAGGGTGGAGTTTTTCTGTTGTATGATGACAAGCAGGAAATGTTGTGGAAATTACCGATAATTGCGGTTCTTATCTATGTGGGGGAAATTTCGGCAATATACATCTACCAGAACTACAGGAAGCTTCAAAAAGAACGGCAGAAACATTTTGTGGAAGAACAACAGGTCAAAGCCATGAAGCAGAGACTGGAAGAAGCAGAGAACTTCTACGGGAGCATTCGCAGAGTAAGGCATGAGATGAAAAACCATATGACGAATATAAAAGGGCTGGTGGCAAGTGAGAAATATGATGAAGTAGAGAATTATATCGAAAAACTGGATGAAACCATACAGACTATGGACTATAAATTCAATACAGGAAATGCGGTCACAGATGTGATTATCAATGATAAATACCAGAAAGCGGAAAATGCAGGTATTTCGTTTCAAGTAAAATTTAACTTGGGGGACACAGACACAATTTCTGCATTTGATATAGGTATCATTCTGAATAACCTTTTAGACAATGCCATAGAAGCCTGCGAGAAACCGGAGCAGGAACAGCGATATATCAATCTGACTTTAAAGAAAAAGAATCATTTCCTACTGATTGAAGTGGAAAACAGCTTTGATGGGAAAGTGATATGGGAAGATGGAGGTATCGTCCCGATGACAACGAAACAGAGCGATC
>ENA-OYWW01000128-OYWW01000128.1-human-gut-metagenome-genome-assembly--contig:-NODE-128-length-46157-cov-6.862566_pt1 | contig 46157 bp, 40 predicted proteins | sample MGYA00244817_ERZ653410 | MGnify/ENA primary metagenome ERZ653410 (study PRJEB26926, sample SAMN06164973) | human gut metagenome | biome: ENVO:00009003; feature: ENVO:2100002; material: ENVO:00002003...
GGCCTGTTCTGCCGTGAGCCCGAGCCGGAGGAGCCCGAACTTCCCGACCCCGCCGAGGTGCAGTACGACGACATGACGCTCGGGCTCACGGCAGAACAGGCCGATTCGCTGGTCGCCGTGTGGCGCGAACGGCAATGCGGGGATTCCTACCAGGAATTTTTCGACAACTACATCCTGGTCGACAGCACGGCCGAAAGCACGACCCCCGATTCGGTCTATATCCAGCGGCTGCGGGCGCTCGTCTCGCCCATCCAGCTGCCTTACAACAGCATCGTACGGGGTTACATCAACCGCTACACCGATTCGCGCTACGGCACGATCAGCCGCATCCTGGGCATGTCGCAGTACTATTTCCCGCTCATCGAGGACGAATTGCTCAAAGAGGGGCTCCCGGTCGAACTGCGGGCACTGCCGATCATCGAATCGGCGCTTTCCACCACGGCCGTGTCGCCGATGGGCGCCGTAGGCCTGTGGCAGTTCATGCCCTCGACGGGCAAAAGCTACGGACTGGAAATCAACTCGCTGGTCGACGAACGCCGCGACCCCGTGCGGTCCACGCAGGCGGCCTGCCGCTTCCTGAAGGACCTCTACGCCATCTACAACGACTGGACGCTGGCCATCGCCGCCTACAACTGCGGCCCGGGCAACGTCAACAAGGCCATGGCCCGCTCGGGCGGCAAGACCTTCTGGGAGATTTACGACTACCTGCCCTCCGAGACGCGCGGCTACGTCCCGGCCTTCATCGGCGCGACCTACGCCTACGCCTACCACCGGCAGCACGACATCGAACCCACCGATCCGCCCATTCCGCTCTCGGTGGATACGCTGCGCATCAACCGCCTGCTCCACTTCGGGCAGATCTCCTCGACGATCGACCTCGACATCGAGACGCTGCGCCAGCTCAACCCCCAGTACCGGTTGGACATCGTGCCGGCCACAACGAAGACCTACACGCTCGTGATCCCGCAGCGCAACGTCGCCCAGTACATCGCCCACGAGCAGGAGATCTTCGCCAAGGATTCGGCCTACCTCAAGGAGTACATCAATCCGGCGAACATCGAGAAGAAGCGCGCCCAAGGCAGCGGCACGATCTACATCGTCAAGAAGGGCGACACGCTGGGCCACATCGCCCGCCGCTACCACGTGACCACCTCGCAGCTCATGCGCTGGAACAACATCCGCAACCCGCGCACGCTGCGCATCGGACAGCGCCTGCGCATCGAAGGACGATGAACGGCACGGATCACGATACGATCGTCGCCCCGGCCACCGCGCCGGGCGGCGCCCTTGCCGTCGTCCGCGTGAGCGGCGCGGAGGCGCTGGCCGTCTGCGACCGGATCTTCCGCGGCCGCGGAAAACTGGCCGATGCCGCCGCATACACGCTCCACTACGGACGGATTGTGGAGCCGGCCGCAGCCGGTCTCTCTCCGGATGCTGACGCCCCGGCCGAACGGACGATCGACGACGTGCTCGTCGCCGTGTTCCGTGCGCCGCACTCCTATACGGGCGAAGAGTCGGCCGAAATCTCCTGCCACGGATCGCAGTACATCATATCGGAAGTGCTGCGCCTGCTCTGCCGGGCCGGCGCCCGCATGGCCTCACCCGGTGAATTCACCATACGCGCCTACCTCAACGGCAAGATGGACCTCTCGCAGGCCGAGGCGGTTGCCGACCTGATCGCCTCGTCGTCGCGCGCCGCCCACACGCTCGCCACGACACAGCTGCGCGGCGGCTACTCGGCGGACCTCGAGGCGCTGCGCGAACGGCTGCTGGAGCTGGTCTCACTGCTCGAACTCGAACTGGACTTCTCGGAGGAGGAGGTCGAATTTGCCGACCGCACGCAGCTGCGCGAGACGATGGAGCAAATCGACGCCCGCATCGAGGCGATGCGCCGCTCCTTCACGCTGGGCAACGCCATCAAGCAGGGGGTCGCCGTGGCGATCGTCGGCGCACCGAACGCCGGAAAATCGACCCTGCTGAACCGCCTGCTCAACGAGGAGCGGGCCCTGGTCTCCGACATCGCGGGCACGACGCGCGACGTCATCGAGGAGCGCACCAACATCGACGGCGTGGAGTTTCGGTTCCTCGACACGGCGGGCATCCGCACGACGGAGGACCGGCTCGAACGCATGGGCATCGAACGCACGCTGTCGAGCATCGCCCGGGCACAGATCATCATCCGCCTGCTCGACGCCTCGCAAGCGGGCGACACAATCCCGGCACCCGATTTCGAGGTGCGGCAGGATCAGCGTCTGCTGACCGTCATGAACAAACTCGACCGCTGCCCCGGCCGGACACTTCCGGAGGGGGTATTGGGTCTCTCGGCAAAAACCGGCGAGGGGCTTGACACCCTGCGCTGCGCGCTGCGCGCTGCGGTCGACACGCAGGCGCTCTACCACGGCGACACCGTCGTCTCGAACAGCCGCCACGCCGAGGCGCTGACGGCGGCGCACGACGCCCTGCTGCGGGCGCTCGACGGCCTGCGCGAGGGGCTTCCGACAGACCTTCTGAGCGAGGAGATCCGCCAGGTGATCGGCCATATCGGCACGATCACGGGCCGCGGCCAAATCACCCCCGACGAGGTCCTGCAAAACATCTTCTCGAAGTTTTGTGTGGGCAAATAGTATAACTAATTATCACATAAACATATTTTCTCTGATAAAAAATCACTTAAAGAGAGCCCAAATAAGCGGTTTTGAGAACATATTTTCTCTTTTGAGTTTATGTTTTCCTCATTTTTATCCCCTTTCCCCCCTCCAGTGTGGATTCGGGGAATAAAATTTTGCCCCTTAATAAGATTTTAAAGTATCGTTTTCTCTGATTATACTATTTTTACATAAATTTTATATAAAGCGAGCGTTTGAGAGCGGCAAATCTTATCCCCCCAAAAAACATAAGCAGGTCTGAACGAGAGGACACCATTGCCGCCACGTATAATAACGGTCATTTCATTGATGACCTCTGGCGTGTTAGAAGATTCAGCTGCCGCAATTCTGCATTCTGAACGAATACGAAGCGTTCCTCAACCATGACAAGTTAAGCGGCCGCCCAGAAAAATGTAAAAACAAGAAAATTAGAATGACATAAGTAGTATATGAGTGAATTTTTGCGACAATATTCGTATTTAGAATTCATCTCTGAATACGGGATGATAAACAATCTCGATTTTGAAAAAAAGGAAATAACAACAGCGAAGGGCGTTATCGTTCATCTATCACGTCATTATTGCAAAGCAATTGAAAACAATGTACTCCAATTAAATCTTTCTAATTTGAGATATGCCTATTTTATCTTATTTGCAGAGGATAAATATGATAAAGACGGGAATAAATACACAGAAAAAGTATGGTATTTATTCAGCAAAGATTTCTTGTCATTACCAAGGGATTCTTCGTACTTTGTATTGTTCAAAAATACTAACTATAAAGTTGTGCAAAGAAGGAATTTCTGCCGTTTATTGATACAATATGATGATAATAAATTCTTTGAACTTGAAAATGTTGATATTTTTATTTTTGAATATCATGGGAATCATTCATATTCAATAGAAACAAATAAAGGAACTTTAATTGGGCAGTTCACATCACGTAGCTTCATATCTGCATTTGCAAAAGTTTTAAGTCTGAATAGCTCTAGCAATGACAGAAATGTTTTCACATTCATTTTGTATATGGATGGTCGTTTTGAAAGAATAACAAATAATCCAATTATTGCCAAATTCTAAATGATATTGATACTGTTTTGAATAGAAGGCATCTAGAATATCATTTATTGTATTGGTAAAGACACATTTAATTCTTTCATAATTTCAGTAATCATAAACGGAGCCCTATAGAGAGCTCCGTTTTCGTGTTTACAAGGCGTCTGCACGCGGGCAATGGATGGGAAAGATTGTCAAAACAAGCGGAAACGTTGGCAGACAATGTCGTCAGCCTTTTTTCTTCGTTTCTTTGTCTCTGTAATTACAAACCCGTGCGTTGCGCAACGCCTTTGTCAAACCTTTTAAATTGTGTTTTTATGCAAATGAGTCTAACCGTCGAGGAGCGTCTCGACCGCATCGAACAACTGCTGCGCGGACAGAAGAATGTCCTGAACTTTTCCGAAGCCTGCGACTTCACAGGCATCTCACCGAGCTACATGTACAAACTCACCCACAGCGCCCGCATCCCCCACTACAAGCCTCACGGCAAGAATGTCTACTTCCTGCGCGAGGAGTTGGAACAGTGGCTGCTGCAGAATCCCGTGCGGACCGCCGAACAGAAGGATCGCGAGGCGACCGAGTTCGTCCTTCGCAAACGGCGTCCGAGATAACGGCACGCATCGGTCCGACCGGTCCCAAGCCCATCGGGGCGGCCGGATTATCTACCCCTAAAAAAGCGCATCGCTCACCTTAAACGAGCGGATGGCCCGCTCCTTTACGACATCACCCTCCTCCATACGGCCAATCAACAACGGCGACGACGGGTCATGCAACATCCGGTTCCGACACACCGTCTTCGTATCGGTGTTGGCATAGCAATACAGACAGCCGTGGCTGCATGTATCATAAGCCCCGATATCCACACTCTGCACACAACCACACTCCGGCCGTTGGTCCCTGTCCTTGGCGACCTCCAACCTGCACCCCAGCAGTTCTTCAATCAACATGCGGTCGATGCATCGGCCATGCCGGATGCCCATCGGCTCCAGGTCTATCCGCTCCGCACAGGTCTGGATTCGGATGCCATAGCTTGATGCAATGGCCGCCAGCCCCGCAGCCAATCGGGTGATTTCATCCGCGCCAGGTTCCCGGACCGTTGTCGCCCTTAAATTGCGTCGCGTCTTCTGATACAGATCCACAAAACTGATCACACAGGTTTGGGTACAAGATGCCAACCGTTTGGCGATTGCCTCAAAACCGTGCAGATGATAGCGAACATCCATGCTTTGCGAGAACAGAATCGGGTCATACCTCCAAATGACCCGCTTGGGACCAATCCGGTCGGACAGCTGTCTGAACGTGTCGATAATGGTCTCCTTCTGCGGGAGCCCCTTCTCCAGCTCCCTGTCGTATGGAGTGACCGTAAACTGGAAATAGTACATGTAGTCCGCAAGTTCGCCCAGACGCGGCAGCATCGGCGCCGGATTCTTGCTCCAAAAGACGATGCAATCAATCACATCCGGGGATAGCCGGATTTTGCTGACCTGATGCCGGTTCATCGGATTCCGGACGCACACCTGCCCCTCCCGGATCCGGTTGTAAAACCAGTCCGAATAGAAGGCGGGAATATCGGTTCTTCGGCTAACGCTCAATATCATCGCGAATCAGTTTATCGTTTCGCCGCATTTCGCAGACGGCGCCCGAGGCTGCGGCGTATATCGGCCTAATCGGTCTATTTGCGCTCGGGGTCCGCTTCCGCCGCAGGCCGATCCTTCCAGAGCCACCACTTGCACTTTGCCGGATCGGGATTCTCCGTGTTGACGAAATAGACGACCGCGCGATAAAGATACAGCTGACAGCGGTCAATTTGACACCCCCGCAGACGACACTCCTCGGCATAAAGTTCCTCGGCCGTCTTGCCCTTCAGCGATTCGATGGTCGTGTAGCCCATGGCCAGCAGATCCGCTTCGGTCCGCGGCCCGACGTTTGGTATTTTACGCAGTTCAGTCATGGCTGTCTGGTTTCCCGTAAAGCCGCTCCAGATCGAGCTTCTCGATGCGCGAACGGATGGCACCGGGTTTGCGCTGGAAGTGTGCAGATAACGCTTTTACCGTCATCCCCTCACACCACAAGCGCGTAAGTTCAAGATCATCCTCCTCGGTCCAGGGCAGATAGGCATTCGGATACTCCTGGCGGCAGGCATAGACCGAATAGGTCGGCTCGCCGGTCAGCTGCTTGTAGGCCCGCAGATAACGCTTCAGCCGCTTGACGTCCTTGTCCGAGAGGTACGGCAGGCGGCGGATATCCATGTTGTCAGTCAGATCGTTCAATTTGACCGCCGCTGCTAACGGGTTACCTTTCACACGAGCAATATAGCGGTCATAGGACTCCCGAGGATCGTGTGTTAAACATCGCAGGGCCTCTATTATCGTCGGAGAAAACCGCTCAATAGCAAGCAAGTTGAAGGTCCAGTCGCTGTCCTCAACCACATCGTGCAGCACCCCGACGATCTTCTCTTCGGGCGTATGGCCCGCGGCCATGACCCGCAGCGGGTGGCCGATATAGTCGTTCCCGGCCTTGTCGCGCTGGCCGTGGTGCGCCTCGGTGGCAATCTCGATGGCTCGTTCCAGGGTACTCATACTCTGCTTCGGTTTATGGACGGTGTTCGGCGCGTCCTATTCAAGACAAAGATACGAAATTTGCCGACAGTCGGAATGCTGGTCGACCCGCCTGCGGCAATAAACTACAACGATACACACCGCCCGACAGACGCTTTGCCGCAAAAATCGGCGACCGTTGGCGGTTTTCCAATTTAATTTCCTATTTTTGTAGATGGTTCCGTGCCGATCCGCGGGACTTACATATTGACAGACGTTTAATTACGATCTTCTTTCATACTCAAACTTCGCAACTTTGAACTACAAAGAAGAGGGTGTAATAGGACGTCCATGTGTTGCATATACATCTGGTTGCCCATTACGGTGCAATCTGTGCATATATGCTCGCGTGGGTTGTCCGTATCCTTATTCTTTGTAGGGGCAGCGAAGGCCTGAGTATGGGATAAGTGCATACGGCTCCCACGTTTTTTATGGCCTTCGATTACGATTACACCGGAAACCCCGCCCTGCTCGACCGCCGGAAGGTCGCCTTCTTCGCCTCGCGCGTCGTCTCGCCGGCCGTCGAGGAGCAGGCCTTGCGCTGGGCCGAGGCGTGTTGCGCAACCGACCGCGTCGTAATCAGCGGCTTCCAATCGCCGCTTGAAAAATCTGTCTTTGAACTCCTACTGAAAGCTCGCCATCCGGTGATCTGGGCCTTGGGGCGAACCCTTTACCGCCGTTATCCGCCCGCCGTCGAAGAGGCCTTGGCCGAGCAGCGCATCATGATCTTTGCAGTGCGTAACGCCCGCCGCACCGGTTGGCAGACCGCCCAAACCCGCAACTACACCATCGCTTCGCTGTCCGAGGAAAGCGTCTACGCCCTCCGCTCGGACGGCAGCCCCAGTTCGCTCGACGTTCTCTGCGGGCTGGAGTTGGGACGCAAACCAGTGCGTTGTTTTTGATGGGGTCTGACGGCTATCGTCTGCCGATCGTGACGACGCCCTGGTTGACTGAGCAGCGGATCGGTGCAATATTCTCCAATTCGTCGAGCAGCTCCCGCAGCGGAAGATTGGGGGTCTGAAGGCTGGAGGTGCAGGCCGATCTCTCGTACGACACCTATGCCGAACGTGATCCACGTATCATTCCCGACAATTACAACCGCTGGCAACTGCGTTTTCAGATTGAGTTGAGATTATAATTTTCTCTTCAATATTTTTTTAGTCGCTGTCTCTTTTTTCTTGGTATTGCCGAACCTTTCATTGAAGGCGTTTGTCGAGTACCTTTTCCCGAGTCGGTAACCATTGAGCACACAGCGATTCTCGTGATCGATGAATGTGACGCCGGTGATTCGGTTTTGATCATTTCGGCGCAGGAATAAATCAATGTGATGGGTTTTCAGACGTTTGCACAACTCCTCTTCGGATAGCGCCGCAATCAGTGCCTCCTCCACATGATGTAATATCATTTTATGAAGATTTGCGGACTTGATCTTCTCTGGAGAACTTGCCAGAATGGTCTCGACCTTTTTCAAGGAGGCGTCATCTCCCAGACTGGATGCTTTCAGCGGCGTTACGGGTGCTTTTTCCCCATTCTCATCCAGCACGGTATATATCAAACCGTGGTATGGCCTTCCTGCACGTGATCCTTGCAGCTCTTCTACACCGATACGGTACAGGGCGAGTAGCGCTCTCAATTCACCCATGGTCTGAAACCGATATAGGGCGAGTGCCGGTTTAACCACGGCGGCGATCTGATTCTTCAGGTCGCCTCTGTGGTAATCTACGGGTTTGAGTTGCCATAGAGTAACTTGTTTTTGTTTTTTCGCCGGATGAAGGTGGTATTTCTTCTCCAACTCCTCGGTCACGGCAACGCTTCGTCTGTTGCGATGGCTGTCATTGATCTTGCGCCCGGTTATATCGACCTGTGTCGTAACAATATGGATGTGGACCCTCTCGATGTCGGTGTGTTTATAGATGATATGGGGTTGGTTTCCCCAACCCATTCCGTCCAGGTATTCTTCGGCCATCGTGATCAGTAGTTCGTCGTCAATCTCATCCTTGGGGTCCGGATTCAGGGAGATATGAACTATCGGCTTTTCAGTCCTGATGCATTCTGGCATCGAGTTGTGAAACTCTTCGGCCATCTTCGAGACATTGTATTTCCCGTCAGGATCTTCAAATATCAGTCTTGTCGACAATACGGAAGCCTTTCCCTTGTTGACTTTCAACTGATTGTAATTCAGAATGCCATACGCACTCTTTCCGGTAGTTATGTTAGCTATCATTTTGTCTTAATTTTTGAACTGTGGCAAAAATCTTCTCACTGACAGCAATCAAATTGCGTGTTTCATTCTCCAGTTTATAGAGCATTGCGAGAGCTTTTTTCTGCGAGAAATGGATGTACAGCATCTTTACAACCTGATTGTAATTGACTCCGATTTTACGGTATAGAGCATTGTGGGAGGATAGAATGGTTGCAATCTTAGTCACGCCTCGATCCATTTTAATGACGCGAAATGTTTTGTCAAAGATCCGTCCCTTGATGAAACGAGCCATTGAATGCACACCGGATTTCTCGAACATGGTCAGAAAACGGGCGTATTCTTCGTCCGTAAATCGGACCATGACACATTTCTTTGCCGGATCGGCTTTGGGAGGCCTGCCCGGTTTTCCTTGTTTGCTGCGAGAAATTAGGTCTTCCATAGTATCCATTTTTGCATGGAGGAGACGAAGCCCCTCTGTGTTTAATGTGGACCGATATCCAGCAGACGACAATGATCTGGTTTTGCCCTTCTGTCTGTGCGGAGGGGGAAGGATTCGGTCCGGTCATGTTTCACAAGGCAAAGTTACCGAGAGGAATCATTGGTTGTATAAGGGTACGCGACGCCAACCACTGCCACACCGACGCCAACCACTGCCACGAACAGAATATAGCAGGTAGCAGGGGCTGGAATATTCATGGATTGAGTGTTGAAGACATGCCCGAGAGGAAAAGTTTCCTTCTGGGTAGCCTATGTCTCTGCAATTACTCTAAAAATAAACTCGATAAATGGTGTGCAACCCTCTTTTCCTCCACTGACAGCAATTATTTGGTCATATTTGGATATGCTCATAAGCAGGTTTTCCAGCACATTTTGTGCACAAAAGAATGGTCCTGAACCGCCGCAAATCATGGTAATAATTGACAGAATTTCTATGGAATTGAGCGTGTGAGAAGGCCATTGTGGCGGCTAATTCCTTTTGTCTTACATTGCTTATGTGTATGAGTAGAGGGTCGTGTCACGGCCTCGATTTGAGATGGAACAAGCCATTGAATGTTCGTCATATTTCGCGATTACAGTCAGAAAATCGGTGTGATTTTCATCCGAGAATCGAAACAGAATATCCCCATTTGTCGGAGCAGCCTTTGAAAGTCTGCTCCTTTTCTTTTGCCCGTAGGACGCAATTATGCCTTCCAAGGTCCCCATTTTGGAACGAAGGGTGCCGGACACCCTTCGGCGGTTAAAATCCGGTCTCGGCACATGGGGTGCCCTGTAAAAAACGACGACTTCGGAGGAGTTTTCCACCCCCTTGCGGGCAAGCTGTTTTCTGTTACGAAATCTATTTCGCGTAACGGAAAACACAGCTTGCCGAGTCCCGAAACATATAATGTTCCGGGGACTCAAAAACGGGTCGAATATCACGTCCCGTTCCCGCTTGTTCGCCGGCCAATCTGAAGAGGCGAACCGCCCGTTCCCGAAGTCGACATCGGGAACAAAACCGATCAAAAAAGGAAGGCCCGCAGAGCGTCTTCTTCAAAAAGGCCGACTGACTGATTGACGTCAGTACTGACTGAATTCAGTACTGACTGACTGAAGTACTGACTGAAGTCTGACTGACTGAAGCACTGACTGACTGAAGCACTGACTGACTGAAGCACTGACTGACTGAAGCACTGACTGACTGAAGTACTGACTGACTGAAGTACTGACTGAAGTCACGGTTTTGCTGTTTCGCAGTTGTGTTGACACACTGTTTTGTTGTTTTACTGACGTACTGTTTTGCAGGCTCTCTGTTTTGTTGTTTTGCGGACATATTGATTTGCGGATACCAGTTGGATACATAGGACTGGAACGACAACAAGGCTTCGGCCGTTGTCCACATTCTTGCATCGGGGAGGGTGGGGCACTGCGCCTACGGCGGAGGCCCGATAAATACACGATAGGAACCACAGAAACAGGTCATACACCTCAAAAACCACCGCAGAGCACAACTTATATCACCAAGCTCCATCATGGCTTAAACGCGAGAAAAATGGGCAACAAATTGATCTTAGGTGGCAGCGGGGATCGAGGACGGTGGACGAAAGATGGGCCAGGGAACGAGAGACACGACACACAGCCGAAGCATGGTTTTTCTCCTTTCCATCGGTAGCATCTTCAAAAGCGGGCCGGAGCGAATACGCCAACCTTTTCCGCGGGGAAAGGGCTCCACCGAAAGAGGCTTTTCCCTGCGGAAACCCCACCGAGGCCTGAGGTTGGCATTTCGCGCCGGGCCCTTACCTTGCTGCCGGATGAAAAGGAGCTGAACTCACGACCGCCCGTTGTCGTTCCACTCGCCGAAGAGGCTCTCCTTCGGACGTCCCTCCCATCAAAAACATTACAGGATCAAAATGACCGATTTTGTTAGATTTATCTTAATTTTGTATTCATCGATATTCGAGAAACACACCCCACAATTTATTCGCATTGCTTATGACTCGTTGTCTATATCACGCCTCGATACACGAATTTTTACAACAGTCTCCTGAGGCTCTGTTGGGAACTTTCGTGAATAACTATCACGGAGTTGCTATGACCACAACCAATGAAGCATGGGCCAACGAGATCCACATCATGCAGGAGGTTCTACAACCGTGGATGGATGAAGATGGACAAGTGATATTCGAGTACGATATTCCGCGACTTGGGAAACGGATCGATGTCGTTCTTCTGCTCCGTGGATTGATCTTCTGCTTCGAGTTCAAGGTCGGAGAGCGGGAGATGCTTCAATCCAATATAGAGCAGGTCCTGGATTATGCCCTTGACCTGAAAAACTTTCATTTGCTGAGCCAAAACAGGATCATTGTCCCGATTCTCGTGCCTACCCTATTCCGAACAAGTTCAAGCGAGTTCATTCCCTCGGTATACGATGATTCTATATACAACCCATTGGTGACTGGAGCCAATGGATTGCGAAAACTCATTACGGATGTTCTGGCTCATGCCGGAGCAATAGCCCCGGATCCCAGTCTGGGAGCCGACTGGATTATTAGCCCTTATTCACCCACCCCAACCATCATTGAAGCGGCCAAGAGACTCTATGAAAATCACTCGGTAGAGGACATCACCCGCCACGAAGCCGACAAGGTATCAACCGACCGTACCATTGCATATATCCTCGATGTGATCAAGACTAGTCGTGAGAAAGGAGAGAAGAGCATTTGCTTTGTAACCGGTGTACCGGGAGCGGGAAAGACGCTGGTCGGATTGGACGTTGCCGTCAAACAGTCTTATCAGAATGGTGATAAATTGGTCGAGGACGAGGGTGCGGTCTACCTATCCGGCAATGGGCCACTGGTCGCAGTGCTGACCGAGGCTTTGGCCATAGACAATCAGAAGAAATGCAAAGCTCGGGGCGAGAAAAAGAACATGTCAGACTCCAGGAGGGAGGTAGGCAAATTCATACAGATGATTCACCGCTACCGCGACAATATGTTAGCCAAAATCAAGAACCCCGTTGAAAACGGAGTCCTCGAGATTGACCCGCAGAAAGCAATGAAGCTAGCAAAGTCCGGCTACGGTGAGGTGGAGCATGTGGCCATCTTTGACGAAACCCAGCGTTCATGGACGCATAAAAGGCTCGCAGACTACCTTAAACGAGGCGGTACCTATGGGAACAAACTCAAGGTGCCGAACTTCCCCTACTCTGAAGCCGCATTCCTAATTTGGTCTTTGGATCAGCGGGAAGACTGGGCAACGATCGTATGTTTGGTAGGCGGCGGTCAGGAGATCAATACCGGGGAGGCCGGCATTTCGGAATGTATCAAAGCCCTCAACGAGAAATTTACACACTGGAAGATCTACATCTCCGACAAGTTAACCGAGGCTGAATATGCCGAAGGTCGAGTCAATGAACTATTAGCCGACAATGACAAAGTCACGTTCTCTCCGGAACTCCATCTAGGAGTCAGTCTTCGTTCGTTTAGAGCCGAGAATCTTTCCGCCTTCGTACACTCTCTACTCTCTTTCAATCCGGATGCTTCCAGCTGGTACAACACAATAAAAGGGCGCTATCCAATCGTGCTGACAAGAGATATGGCCAAAGCAAGGGCATGGCTACGCAAGAACACCCGAGGTTCCCAACGATCAGGTGTTCTGGTCAGCAAGGCTGCGGCTCGGTTCAAACCCTTAGCCGTCGATATTCTGGATCAAGGCGACGAAAATGCCGTGCATTGGTTCCTGGAGGACAAGACTGACATCCGCTCTTCCAACTACCTCGAGGATGCGGCAACCGAGATCCAGGTACAAGGGCTCGAACTGGATTATACCTGCGTCCTTTGGGATGCCGACCTGCGCTGCGAAAACAGAAGTTGGCGATACTTCAATTTCAACGGTCGAACAGCCTGGCGCGAAGAGGCCGGGCAAACCGAAAGCAGCCTTGAACGAAGAAAATACATGCTGAATGCCTACCGTGTCCTCTTAACACGCGCCCGTATCGGCATGGTCATTTGCGTCCCAGAAGGCAATTCCAACAAGACCGTCGATGGTTTCCCGGAAGATGCGACCCGACTTCCTGAGTTTTATAACGGGACCTACGAATACCTCAAATCAATAGGGCTAGAAGAGATATGGTAGTGTTGTAAAAAGTATGTCTGGGAGCTGCTTTCAGGTCATTCTTTGACGTTACAGCCACCCAGACACATCTTTCAGGACATTAACAGACTTTATCAATCAAGCGACTCAAGTTCTTCCTCTTCTGATGGATTTGCGTCATCTGGGCTTTTCATGAAGCTCAAAAACAAATCAAGAAAAGCCGAGTTCTTATAAAAATAGTCGGGATTGTCAATCAACTTATCTTCCATGTAATGGAATCCGTAATTGGCATACTCTTCCATCGTGGTAATCAATTTATCCACTGCCTTGGACTTACTGATCTTACCTTTATCGAGTTCAATAAAATCAATATCGCTCCTAGCTACCAATGCAACGAAAATATACTCACGAATCTTCCCGTATGATTTACGATTTCTACGGTTTTCTTGATTACCCCAATATTGTAAGGCATGACCAAACGTCTTTCTTTTATTCGGATTATCGATTAACTCACGGCGTTTATCAAAATACAATCCAATAAAGAATGCAATGATATAAATCTCATATCCGGCACCAAAAAGCTTTCCTCGAGACTCTTGAAAATCACTACTCCCTTTCCCGTAATCACAGAACATTTTAATAATGCTCTCCTCATAACGAACCTCGAATTCCGGATTTCTCCGCCCCCATATATCTATTAATTTCTCGGCCATAATCACTTAATCGGTTTTGCGGTTGTACAGATAGTAGAAAGATCTTCAGGATCGAAAGGACGCTGCTTCTCGATACGATATACAGAACAGGTAAGACGATTGATTTTTTCAAGATTTAATCGCCGCTCTCCCGTAACGTCATCTTTCTCCAACAAATCTTTTGTTACTATGATACACTGCTTCTTAATCTTGTCAATAACATTGTAGAACTCATCTTCCTTTAAGGACTCAAAAGAGGATGTCGGGGCATCAAAGATCAAAGGATAATCCACCTCTCGTTTCAATGTAGTCAGATCTGAAATTGCAAACAAGACCGACATATACATTGTTGTTGCCAATGCTCCATTCGGCTTCGAGATCAACACATCATTTGAGCTGTACAGTTTAATGGAGGCAGACTCATCTGCAGTTTCTCGAATTCTGATGACTCCATGAAAATCATCTACATTCAATTTTGCAAGATACTCATTTGCCCGAAGTTCAAGATCATTTAAGAACTTCTTCAGATTTTGTTTCTTGGCAGCTGTAAACGCTTCCAATATTTTGGTAAATACAGTATGAATCTTAGCATAAGTACGTGCAATACTTGAGTTCGGATTCAGATTCTCAAGTTCCGCCTTCAGTTCAGCTTTCTGCTCCTGCAGTTCAGCTTCTTGCTGTTTCAGAAGCATAATCCGCTGTTCGGCTCGGTTCTTCTGTTCAAAGGTACCTTTTAAATCAGAGAAATTCTTATCCAATAAATCTTCAGAGAGCCCATCTGATTGAATAAGAAGGCGTTGCTTCTCATCCTCTGTCTCCCGTATTTTCTCTTCAATACTAGCAAGCTCTTGTTTGCGTGCCGCCGTAAATTCAATATGATCGCGGATTTCTTCTCCCAATCCTGCTATTAGTTGAGCCTGGCTTCCACCAAGACTAATACCAAGACTATGGAGATTTTCGATATTTTGATCTTTAAACAATGGCTCTTCAGCAGCCTCAGCAGCCTCTTTTTCCTTTACCTGTCGAAGATACTCTTCCAGTTTCTCCTGCATAAAAGCATATGCATCTGATCCTTTGGGTGCAGGTCTATTGCAAACTTTACAGATCTCCTGATCAAGCATCTCCTGCATGGTTCCCTCATCTGGAACATACCAAGGCAATCGAGTTGCTCCGTTTGCCAAAGCAGTCAATTCTTGCATTGCCTCTTGTTTCCCCTTTTCGCGACCTCTTTCTTCAATATATGCTTCATTCTGCCTCCGTTTCTCGCGGCTCCAAGCAGAAACCTTCTTGATGTATTCTTTGAAAATGGGCGGGAACGCACAAAGAATCCACATATCATCAAGAAGATGATAATTATATCGCTCATCAATACGTTGAAGAGCTAAGGTTCGCTTTTCGGATTGGGCCTGCAACCGTACCTTTAACTCATGGTAACGATCACTCACTTCCTGACTATGCTCCAGCGCATCAACCTTTGTTTGATAAGCTGATACCATCGCCTCTTGCTGTCGAATATCCTGCTGGATATCAATCAACTTACGAGTCGCCGCCTGCAACTTAAAACCTAAATCCGTAGCTTTTTGTGCGACCTTCTTATCTGAAGTTAACTCCTTTGTATAAGCCTTATTCGATTTCTCTTCGAAATCCTGAGCCATATCGACATAGCTATCAAAGAGTCGTATATCAGAGAACTTATCAACAAGCGTTTTCAATGCGCTATCATCATCTTTGAATATATTTAGACCGGTCTCACCTTTGAACAAACAATATTTCCGGACAGCCGCATCAAAACACCTTTCAAGCAATACGGATCCAGATATTTGCTCTCGCTCCACTCCATTGATTTCGTATCCAAGGAACGAAAAATCTCGAGTAAAAATATTCCCTTTTGAGTCTTTCTCAAAACGGAATTTCTTTTCGAGTATCTTCTCTCCGCCGTGTTCAAACAGTAATTCTACACGAAGTTCATCGCTCTCTCCTGGTTCTAGTTGAGCAGCTCGCATCTCGGAAACATTGTAGATGCTTTTATCTTCAACTCCAGTTTTAAAAAGCCAATCCAGGGCGTCGAAAAAAGTAGTTTTTCCGTCCCCGTTTCCTCCAATGATAAGCGTTAATCCGTCTTTGAAGTCGAAAGAACTTTCGCCGTAGTAACTACGGAAGTTTTTTATTGTCAGTCTTTTCAGTATCATTATAGGTTGGCGCTTAAATAGTTCTGAATTTCCGTGTAAATTTCTCTTGGAGAGTAATTGTGTTCCATCCCCTGAATAAATCTAGCAACAGCAACTACCACAACACATTCAGAATTCAGGGCATCGTCGACCGTCTCATAGTCCTCCGGATCATATCCTCCATATTGAACTAGATTAGGATCACTCAACACAATACGTAACATTCTGTCACCATTTGTTGAATCTTTGAGTTCCATAGTCTTAGGGGTTAGAATATCGATAAATTATAATGATCAAGTATAGCATCCAACTCTTGCAATGTGGTCGCGCAGTTGTCTGACAATAAAGCAAAATTACGGACTCTTTTCAATTCATTACTTAATAAAGACCGCTCGACTTCATAGGTTTCCATGGTTGGATCAATGCTCGGAATAACTACTAAATCGTGAATTATGGCCTTATGTTTACCAGCGCAAGTCCTTAGGATCCGACCTCTTCGCTGAATAAATTGCCGCGGATTACCCGTACTAGCGCAAAAAACCGCTAACTCACTTCTCGGCACATCAACACCTTCATCCAAGCACTTCATCGAGGTAAGCACCTGAATCTTTCCGCTTGCAAAATCAGACAATATAGCATCTCGATCAGAAGTATTTGAGGTGAACTTTTTAACTGTAATACGACTTCCTAGGTCGCGGACAATCTCTGTATATTGATCAATGAGCTTTTCAGCCTCGGGATCATCGCTTATTATATCCGTTTTTGCAAATAAATTTGCAGTATTATCCGGAAGAATTCCCTCGGGAACATACACCAATGTATATTTTAAATTCCCTTTATCCTGAAGCCGACCTTCCATAATCTGCTTAAACACATCGATCTTTCCCGCTGCCTTATGGATAATACGTTTTCGCTCCAGAAGCAATCGTTTCAATCGTTCGTTCTCAGTATCAAGCTCACCTCCATGACAATACTTAGCAATTTGAAGAGACAGATCCTTATATTCGTTCATCTCCTCAGGTGTCAAACTAACTACATGAGGATAATAATCATAATGACACAAAAAGCCTTTATCAATAGCTTCTTGCATTGTGAACTCGTAGGTATATCGTTGTTCTGCGCCAAAAAAAGTTCGTAATGCAGCGTTTCCCTCGTCATCAAATTGTCTATCTGGAGTAGCAGACAAACCTATGCGACGTTTAAAACGAATCATAGGCAATTTATGCAACAAGGCCCCCGAGCCCATATTATGAGCTTCATCTGCGATTAACAATGTCTTTGGCGATAACGAATTCAGTAAGTCAAAGGCATAATCTTTAGCAAAAGAGGCATATGTGGCTATTACCACATATGAAACAGGATGTGTGGCATCACAGATTCTTTCTTGCAGCTGAATACTAGTAATATCTGACTTCCAACCAGGACGAGTTGAACAAACCTTGATGATATTATTAAACCGGAAACGTCTGCACTCTTTTTCCCATTGACTGACCAGCGTAATAGTCGGGACTAAGATTACTGCCTTATAATACCCAGTCTTATTGTACACCTGCAATAAGCAATTTAACGAAGTAATCGTTTTCCCTGTTCCTGTAGCCATAGCAAATAGGCCGACTTGTTTATTAGCCTTCCAATTCTCAAAAGCCGTTTGTTGATATGGTCTCGGCCCAACAGCAAAGGGGAACATTGGAGTATGTGTCGCCTCTTTTTCTTGTTCATAAGAGGCCTCTCTAATCAAAGCCTTAACCTCTTTCTTCGCTTTACTAAGAGCAATTTCAACCGATTCGGGATATTCATCGGATTTTTCCGATTTATCCATAAGCTCATATTCATCTTTGAGTAGCGAAACAATATCATTATTATTGAATGTCACTGCGATATTGGTTTTAATCGCAGCCGCATCCAAATAATTAACCGCTTGATTTTGCTCTGTAAAAGTTTGAAGAAAATCGTTTGCAATATCCTGAATCTTCGCCTCCTCTACAGGCCCATCCCAATCACACGAAACTGTTAAACTCTCTAAATTATCAATGAGTGCAGTCTTAGAGAAATTACACGATCCATCGAACGACACTCTATTTTCACCATCATTGAAAACCCCAACCTTCGTATGTGAAATCCCGGTACCCCCTTTAGGCTCAATAATCTTTAGTTCTAACCGATCATGTTGAATGAGATACGACAAACATTCGAAGAAATGCCGATCTCGTTTAGAGAGTGTCTCATGAATATTTTTTATGTCGGACAGGTCATAAGTTGTAATGATGCTATGACGCTGACCATTAATAATTGCCTCTTTATCCTGGGTTGTCAGTATATTATTAATGATCAATCGCATTTTACCTCCGTGATACAAAAAGGAGGCAAATCCATACGACAAGACATGAATAGCTGAAGACGAAAAGAACCCAAGCATCAAATCAAAGCTCGTCGCATTGCATAAGCAATCAGAGAAGAAACCGATTGGCTCCCACTCCGTACGAGACTTATAACGCCGATGATCAGGCCATCTTACATCCGTCTTAAGCATAAATATCTAATGTCTAGATAAAACAGTTTGCACAATTTATATCGTCATCGTCAAACATATCAACCAAAAGTCCACTTTTAGATTTCGCTTTCATGGCCTTCTGTTTCTTGATATGATCTAACTTAATCTGTCGAACCCGTTCTGGTCGGCTCAATTCTGCGAGAGTTTCTCCTTGAATCCAGGCGTATCCATCCTTCTCATACTCCATCGCCTTTTTGTATAAATCAGGATGCTGTTCGAGCAGCCAGATCCACTCAATCCGTTGCTGAAAAAAGCAGAAATAACAACCCGAACGACTACGACAATACTCCCCTTTTTCACCATCAACCTCGAACTCAATAGGGTTGTAGTATGCAGGAATGCCAACTCCACTATCCTCTAACAAGCGTAAGATATCATCTTTAACAAGCACATCCTCATTGTCTACTAGCGGGAACTCATCCAGTTTTCCAACCGGATAATCCGTTGTTTTCAGATATTCGAATACAACTTTATTAAATGTCTTTACGCTTAAATCCAGTAGAGCATTCAATTTTCGGCTAACCGTATAATTACGAGAGGTCGGACATTGAATGATTTCCAACGCTGTTTCTTTAAGTCCTACCGGAGCATACTGTTCATATAGTGCTTTTAAGTTAGTGATATTGTCATTGTGCATGACTTTATGGATCACGTCTACGCTCCAGATATTTCGCCTGAACGGGAAAATGGCTTGAATATTTGGCTTAGTTGAAACATAACCTTCACGATCTTCATCTCCTCGAATACCCACATAAGAAACAGCAGGATCATCTCCAACAAACTTCTCAAATTCTGCCAGCTTCATCTTTTGGGTACACCAACGAGCTTGAGGCGAGGGCAAATAGCCACCACTAATTTTTAAGAAGTGATCAAAAGGAGTCGGTTCTGGACTTCCTTGAGCAGCTCGCAGACGAACTATCTTCCCCAAAAAGGACTCCAAGTTATCAACAAGCTTTTCCGTTTCTGCCAGTTCACAACCTGTATCCGAGTTATAATATTCTATCTCTAGTTGGGGATACTTCAGTTTCATATAGATAGATAACGCGGCACTATCCTTTCCACCAGATATCCCCAGAACATGCCTAACTTTACTCATACTCATTTCTTCAATTTCTTCTGAATGATGCTTAAAAGTGCGTATGCATCCACCTCGTTATCCCCAGAAAGCAACTGATCAATCTGTTTTTCGAGAGATTGAGCCTGCTCCGTTTTTTGATTGTTGAGCTGAATGATACAAGGATCAATTGCTCCCTGCGTCGTAATCATCTCAAAACGAATGAAATAATCAGACGGAGCAAAGTTCTTATTACTTACATCAATAAACTTTTGCAACTCCTTGAACGAGTGAACCAGATTATCTATAAGATAAGATTCTTCTTCATCAAGAAGAGTATCCAATGGCTTATCCAAGACAATATATGCCAAAGATTGATACCAAGTTGTCCGATCTACATTTTTGGCTAAAATACGAGTAAGGAATGTCTTTTGCCGCTCCGTCAACAAATACGTCTTAATATTGGCATATAGCTGAGCCAACTCTTCCTTATATGCCAAATAATCGGTTGCCCGGAGCCCCAGCTCCTCAACAACAGCTCGCTCTAGTCGGCCAATCAGATTACTGTAGCAAGTCCGAAGCTCTCGAATTGCTTTTTGTAATAACTCTACATACCGCTGCAGGACCTCGTTACTCCCAACAATATCCGTATTTGAAAATCCTAAAGCATAAGGCAAATCTTCGAAGAATGTTTTTTCGGGATCTGTTGCTTTGGCTAGGACTGAACGGAACTCCAAAGTTGACTTCTGTAGGCGTCTAGTTTGCTTCGTATATTTATTCAGCTTCTTATAAAAAATCAAGAACGGCTTTATCGTCTCGACCAAACTATCAGCTGTAAATTCTTCATCTGGATTCAAATTCAACGCCTCACGATATTTACAGAACAAGTCAAGTTTTACACCCTCTACATTAAAAGCCTTTATGGCAAAACCAGCTGGAGCCTTTTGCAGAATATCCAGCACTTCTCGCGTAATCGTAGGGATATAAATTCCCGCCTCATTATACAACGTATAATCATTCTTACGAATGATCAAATAGGTCGGAAGCCAAAAATCTATCACGCCCTGTTTCAGCTTGAATGGCCGTGCCTTCAAGATTTTAATTAACTCTCCCAGCTTATGAGGCTTCTCTTTCGTTCCGTCCATAAATGCTTCACAAGCTTGCCATAAAGCCTGGAACGAGGGATCTTGAGGCGCATCAAGGAAATAATCCGACCCTACCTTACGGTGAATCTTCGTATTCTTCAGCAGGGTCATATAGATCGTCTTCTCAGGAGGGAACTTCCCCTCTTCAAAGCCCAAATCAGCATCCGAGGCGTTCTCAAGCAAATGGGTTAAGTAATTAACACGAGCAAGAGAGATCGCACTACTCGGCTTGTGCTTATTAACCATTTCGTTGATGAAAATGGGTGTCGCACAATACACATCCTCACAGATACTCGAGAGCAACTTATTGAAATCCGTCTTCGAATGAATCGGGACCTCTTTCCCTCGGTAAATCCATGCTACACTGTTTCCATACGAGAACAAAGCATCCAAAACACTTGCATTGAGCAAATTCTGCTCATGAGAGATAAGAGCTCTAATCTCCTTTTGTGCTACTGTATCGCTACTATCTACCGTATATTGGACATAAAACAGTTTATCTAATTGCCAAAGATGGTCGATAATCTTATCTGCTTGCTTAAAATAAGCATACAAAATCGCCTCCTCAGTATCTGTGGTCTCCTCTTTGAGTTTATCTAAAGATAACGATTCATTAAAAATAAGATTAACAAATCCGTCTATTTCATCTTGAGGAGCACGTTTAATAGGCAGTTCAGAGATTACATACTCAAAATAGCGCGGAGTTCCGCGGTGATAGTATGACGCATTGGCAAACTCTATTGGTAAATTGAAATTATTCAGGAGTTTCTCGATCACATCTTTCGATCGAGGTACTATTCCTGATGCATTTAGCAATTCACCTTCGATATTAACATCCGTCCCCTCAAAAAGGATATATTGAGATTTATAGGTAGCATATCGAATAATTTTATACTGCTCCAATTGCTCAATAACTGGCTGGGGGTCTTCTATACCTAAAGCCTGACGGGCATATAAGACTAAATCATCCTGGATACAGCGAATGCCAGCATTACCAAACAAATTGATCATACCGATTGTTTTGACCAACTTAATTGCGTTGTTTGCAATCGCTCCCTCGAACAATCCTTCTACCCGTTCAATACTAACTCGGATGCTGGTCCAAGCTGCCGAGTCAGCATTAACTTCAGAAAGATAGGAATAGAAATTATATACATCATAATCGTATACATTTGCCAGGTTATAGGTGGTATGCTTACTCTCCTGGAACTGCTGCAAAGAGCCCTCACCTGTTGCCTCAAGAAAAGAGAACAGCGTACGCTCATTTTGTCCATATCTTTGAATGGAGAGCGTCAAAGCCTGAGCCGCAAAAAGGTCCAGAGGATATAAACTTCTTGCAGTTTCATATGTAATCGATTCACTAACAAACTTTGTTTGTTTTGCCAAATCGTAAATTTTTCGAAACCCTGTATTTAGCTCTTTTCTCGGCGTCGTTTCAATACGCTTTGCGGCTAAATAAAGCAGCTGCTCTACCGGCTCATTGAAAACAATCTCTTTAAAACGACCTTTGACCTTTGTCCACTCATTCCGCTGGCTCTCCGATAAACCTCGTGCATACGAATTAAAGTTTTGATGCAATGTGGTCAAAAGGATTGCATTTCGATCCGCATCATTAATGAACTCGGTAAATTGCTGCCACAGATAAAGCTCTTTTTCAGGATTATTCTTAGCTGCATACTCCAATAACTTTCCAAACTCATCAATAACAAAGAAGACAAACTCATCTCGTTTTTCTGCTTCCTTAAAGAATGATTTTAAATTCTCAAACAGGTTTTCAGAGGCAGACTCCGGAAAAAGATGAGACATTAACAGTCTCTGTAAAGAAGTATACTCACCAACAATCTTGACAAATCGGAATTTGGCAAATCCGTTAAACTGGCCTTTGTTTACAAGCAAGACATTACTGTTATGTACAAGACTATCTTCTAAGGCTAATATAAAATTGGACTTACCAGTACCGTATGATCCAATAATATTGAATGAATGGATGCCCGTATTGAACGAGTCTACAATATTCCCAACTACGCCCAAGGCATTGGGTGTAATGATGTAGCTCTGTTTATCGAACTTGGTTTGTTCGATGTTGATAGATGGGATGTATTTCATATTTACTCGTTCCTATAATAATCAGCAAGAGCCTGATCCTTCGTTAAATTACCTTTAAATTGCAGTTCTTTAATACCCGCAATATCAGAAAACACAATAACATCAGAATAAATCGAGCACAACTGCTTGATTAGTTCTAACATCTCGTTATTCGTCAAACAGAAAATCAAACCTAACTTTGCAATCTCATCAAAAGAAACACTCTTTCGGTCAGGAAAAGACGACAACATCGCATATAAAAAGATTCGAGAAGGGACTAGGCTTCTCGTATCAGAGTTGAACGTATACACATCCTTTTTGTCACTCTCCTGAACAAGATTCAATGGTGCCAATAATGCATTGCTATCCTCAATACTACCATTACTTTTACCACAATAATTGTGGATCATCACTCCGATATCCCGCTTGACTGTATTCTCGTTGTAAAGGTTCTTATATTGAGAATTTTCGAAACAACTATGCTTGATAAAATTCTGCAACTTACTTTTATCAATAAGATTGCGTTGACGATGATACTCAATAAATGTCACAGGATAGACTGTTGCATAATTAGTCTCCATTAAAAGAAAATGCATCAGCCATAAGCTCCCAGGATCCTCAAAAAACGGATCACATCCAGTATCTGAATCAAGCAAATAATGAGCAATCGGCGTTAACGTGCCATTAGCATCCAATATACCAAAAGACCGCATCCAAAACCGGATCGACGATACCATATTTTTGCCCACACCAAGCTGTACAACAGCATCGTCTGCATTAAAATTATTTCCTGCGTTTACGAAATCATATCCGCGTTTCAACCAATGAGATTTGCACGCGAAAGACTCATGCCCTGAAAATACAGGTTTAGCCATATATTTGGAACTTACTTATGCGTTTATCAACTCTTTAATATCAACCTTTAGCAACTTAGCGATACTGACTAAGGCATCTAAAGGAGGTTGTGTAATATTTGAGCACCATTTTGAGACCGTCGAAGGATCTTTACCCAACTGGGTTGCCAACCACTTCCCGGTTTTCTTTTGCTCTACTAATACGATCTTCAGCCTATTAATATCTTTTGGCATATTGCAACAATTGATTAAACACAAATATATTGAAAAAAAATCATTCTTTTCAATTATAAACCCATAAAATTAGATATTACACCAAAAGTATCTATACCTACTTTTTAATAATTTCTCTGATAACATAATATCGGGGAATCAAGAACTGGATGACCAAGGAGACTTTACATAATCCGTACTCCTGTTGTAACCAGACATTTAACTACAGGGATGAGGACACGATGTCTGCGAAATCAGCACAAAGTGCCGAGGACTCAAGTCCGATCTACTGCTCTATAGAAGCCCAAAGAGAACCGGATTATATCGTCCTCAATATACGTGGCAGACAACAACGCGAAGACTACAAACATCCCCTAGGACTGCGCGTCATTGATGCAGCACTCGGATATGATATGCCTAGGAGAGAGTAAAGAAGCGTTGGTCAAAAGAAGACCTTGTCGATACATATGAAACCACCGTCTACTATTCCAGATTCAAAGAATAAACGTAGTACTCGTTGATTAGATTGTAGGGTAGTCCAGACCAACGACCTTGATTATCATCTTTTGCTGCAAGGCTCAAAACAAAGTGTGTCAAGTAAAGCGATTAATAATTTAACAGATGCTTCTTATTTTATGGTCTATTATTAGATAAACTCAGCCTATTTTAAACAATTCAGAGCTCATGCCATTGAGCAATTGAAGCTCCGAATTTCGCCTTCCAACGAAGAATGGCATATTAACAATATACAAAAACAGCAGTATTCTTATCGAGAATCTGAAAATTTTACGAAGAGACTTTCGGCTCTAATTGAAAAATCCCTCACAAAGTTTATTATATGAACCTTTAACTGCGATATTACAAATTAACAAGTCAAAACTGAATGATCTCTTCTTTTATAATATCTGTCATTAAAATGCTTATTACCATCTCAATCTCACAGACACAAAAGAATTCAAGGCTATAATAACCCACCATCAGGAAAGGATTGTTCTGTTTCTTATTTTAATACAATCATTACGTGGTCATCGTGACGCAAGCATCATGGTCAAATACAAAACATCCAAAGAAAAAGAATCTTTTACCCTCGCATTCCTATAACGCTCATCAAAAAAAAGTAAAGTCAAATTAAGGGAAAAAGATGGCTGCGCCATGACGAATGTCTACAACCATTTCCCATTCTGGCTGCAATATTTATAAGAGACCTACGTATAAAAGTTATACACCCCCCTATTCCGAACGGGCACAAGATGCCATCGAGAATATACGTAAATCCAACCTCGATTTACAGCATACCCAATGCTACATCAGGATGCAAGTTCTGGAGGATAAACGAGCACTTCAGATGCAATCTCATAAATTCTGAGTTTCCTTTCCTGAAGAGAGACAAAAGCGGCTCTTTTGCTATTTGTGAGTGACACGAAGATGCCTATCGGAAATGGAGTTAAGGAGAATATCTCCTATCACAAAAGCTATAAGAATATATCAACACCTAAGAGAGACATGGTTCAATAACAAATTCATAATGCCAAAGGCCCGAATCGCGAAGTTTATCTAGCAGTACAAGTATCTGCTCTCAACACGACGAAATAATAACAGCTTTCATTATCCAGCTAGACTGGTTCCACTCCGTTCATCAGCATTGACAAATTGAAAATATTCTATTATCACAGCCTATAACAAGGGCCAACTATCAAAGAATATTTGCGCGACACCAGCCTCATACACAAGACAACCACAAAGCCGGCTCGATTACTATCAGATATAATTAGTGCAATACTAATCCACATCCTAGTTTGCTATCAATCTTGATTAGAGACTTTTTAGCAACGAAACATTGACTTTGGTATTAAGACCCCTAGTGGCAAATGGGCAAGCCCGAGTTTTAGCTCAATGTCCTATTCTTGAGGAGATTTGTAATTTATTAAGAAGAAACATATTAATCATTTGCCAATAAGCGCAATAAATACTATCTTTAACATATTATTACTGATTTGATATAATATAAGGAAAGATATCTCTCTAGGTATTCTAAAATTAATTTGATTAGTTTGATGAAATAAATGTCACTATGAGGAACCACAGAAGAGGAGCTTGAGACAATAAATGAGAATCAAGTGAGACAGAAAGATCGACGAAAGATTTTCTGAAAATCTTTGTTTCAGACCTAGAACGCACTGCCAGCACATTGCAGATGACACCTGGAAGATACCGATATATGTTTGAGTATGGCAAAGATTAGTGGTGATACAAAACAACGACTCCGGCTAGGATCAATCCTAATTTAGAGACTATAAACCCTTCAAAACACTAATTACGATTCTCACCTTTCATCTATTTTATCGTTAATCAGAACTTACATACGGAACAAAGATTTGGTGGATAGAAGAACAGAAATAGTCCTTGATATTATAAAAATTATCATAGTGGGGGGGTTGGAAATGAAGGAATAATAAAGATTATATAATTTAATACAATTAATTATGACATACAATAATTCAGAATGGTCTATACGCCAGTTGTTAGATTTCATAGGAAAGAGGCAAATTAATTTGCGACCACCATATCAGCGTAATTTCATCTGGACAGCAAAAGACCAACGCCTTTTGATAGATTCTATCCATAAAGGATATCCTCTGCCAAACTTCTTTGTCCTAAAGAATGAGGATGGGATGTATGAGATGGTAGACGGACAGCAAAGAGCTACAACTATTCTCAAATATTATAATAATGAATTTCAAGATAATCAGAAAAAATTCTTTCGTGAATATAGTCCTGATCCATTTCTGGAATATCGGTTGAATGTGGTTATCCTTAAAGACTTTGATACCTCGAAAGGTGAATCGAAAGAGGAGTTTTTCTATCTAGTAAATAAGCGAGGTGTTCATCTTAATCCTGCAGAAGTAAATCAGGCGTATCACTATGATTCAGATTTTCTGAATCTAGTATACAGAATAATGGATTTACAGGAACTGATAGAGTTAGACATTTTTACCGACAAGACAAAATTAAGGATGAACGACAGAGGTCTGATTGAGGAAATTGTCGCATATCTTTTTAAGGGTATTACAGACAAACGTAATGCCGTTGAGGAGTTGTTTGAGATCTCAATTCCTAAAGAAAAAGCAGATCAAATATTCAACCGCTTTTCGACTGTCATAAATAGAATTCACCGCCTTAACTCAATCCATCCCATCAATGAGACTCGATATAAACAGAAGAATGATTTCTACACTCTCTTCTGTTTTGTTGATAAGCATATAGATGAAGAAATGGACGTCCTGACATATCAGTACCATTTATTGACATTTATAAGCGATAACGAACTGATTTCGCCTTCAAATGAGTACTGCCGTCCATTCATGGATTATGCTATCAATTGCGTTAGTCAATCAAACTCAAAGAGAGCGCGTGAATTGCGGTTACAATTCTTTGAAAATCTATTGTGCAATGAAAAGGAAACAGGGAATGACACTATAAACTATATTATTGAATTTTTGTGTGGTGAGTTTCATGTGAGATATATAAACCTGAAACAGATAGGAAAGTATTTACTCATTGATTTATCAAACTTGGAATAATCATAAACCATGCCTATAAATACAAATTTCATATATCGTGATAAAACAATCATTCTACACAATGATATAAAGCAAAATCAACTCAGCATTAATAAGGTTGATTATTATGCTTCACCTTTGAGTTCTTTGTTTAAGAGAAACAAAGGAGCTCATTCTTTTGTTTTTGCTTTATATCCTTGTCAAGAATATGATAATTATGAAGAATCCACGCCTCGGAAAGTAATCAAAATCTCAAATATACCTGATCCATTCATAAATGATAAAATTGTTCCGGCTGATAAGAATGCTCGATTTAGGATTGAAATTGAAGCATTGACCGAATGTAAACGTCATAATATTGACAATATTATTGAAATTAATTTCAACGATTATATTATTTGTACTACAACAAGAGAAACAAAAAAAGGAAAGCGTGATATAAAATTATTTTTCCCTTTCTACATGATGGATTTTGCTGATGCCGATTTAAAACAATACTTGGAAAATAATGAGTTAGATAAAGAAGGAAAAATAGAGCTTTGTTTGCAATTAGCAGAAGGATTAAATGATCTTAATAATTTAGGATATTATCATCGTGACATAAAACCAGATAACATTCTTTTCTTTAATGACGGCAACTGGAGAATAGGAGATTTAGGATTAGTTGCTCGACGAGACTTAGATTATGATGGACAGAATGAACTGATCGGGCCCAAAGGATGGTTATCTCCAGAGTCAATGAACAAATATCTTGCAAAAGGACGCACCAACAAATTTGATTGTAATATCGACCATCAGTCAGACATTTTTCAACTTGGGAAAGTGTTTTGGTATATTCTCCAAGGGAATGCGCCCATTGGATGCATAGAACGAGCTGATTTTCTAGATAAGAATGATAGGTTATATACTTTAATTCATCGAATGATAAGTCACTCTAAGCAGAATAGAATAAGTACGATGGCTGATGTTATTCAGGAGCTAAAACAGATTATTTAAGGAGCATGAGAAAAACTGCATAAAGAACATAGGCCTCCACTGCATTGTATACGGATGCGATAACGACTTTAAGCATAACTAATAAGATAATAGTCATATTTTAATTAACAGATAATACTTTGGAATCTATAAAATGAGTTAGTTGAGTTGAACGAGAACTTTATATTATAAATAAAGAACTGGGAGTATCTAACGACACAAAAGAAAACATTATCAAGAAACTGAGACTTGCATCCAAAAATTGTAAGAATATAAAAAACAGAGTCATATGAAAGACGAATGTATACAGATATCTCAATATACCAAGACCATAGATCAATGGATGGTAGAGATGAACATTCCTAGCGATCTCAGAGAAAAGATTGCAACATCAGATGTTATTCTACTACCTGTTGATTATCATAACAAATCTATGGCTTTTGCAAATGGAGCATATGAGTTTATGGAATACTGTATAGGACAGAATAAACTTAATTTCGACATTTGTTGCACTGATGACGAGTTTACACAGATCGAAATGTGCTCCTTCCAACTTAGATTAGGAAGATATTTTTTATCTTCAGGCGCAATAGGTGTTATTTTTTGGAATATGATTTCTAATTATATATATAGCCAAGTTGAGCATTATCTTCCCCAAACTAACAAAGAAGAGATTGTTGATACCAAGGAATCTCAATCTGCGCCAGAAGTATCTTTCTCTATAATTTTCCCAGATGCTAATGGTCTTAATAAAGAGATAAAATACGATGGTCCACTCGAAGGGATTGAAAAAGTGGGTGAACTGATAAAAAGCATGACAGATGAAACAACTCAACGAGATACTACCTTTATTAATGAAGGTAGATTGTAATTACGAATGCCTACTGTCAGATATAGTCGCAGAAAAAAAGAAAGCGCAAAATAGTAATGATGAGCAAGTAGCAAACTATCTGTGGGCAGAAGAAACAATAGTGGGAATTGTCAGGGATTTTGTCTCAGTATTTAATCTTCTTAAGCAAGAGGAATTTTACAAAGCTTGGTGCGTTGCAGAACAAGTAGAATTAGCCATTAATAACTTAATTAGGAATTTTCCTGATTTCTATCAAATTGTGAATTATCATATTACAATTATCCATCAACTCCAACGCCTATATCCATATAGGCTTTTTGCCAGCTATGTCATAAACATAAAGAGAGAAGAATGTTCAATATGCCATAAGCCTCGTTTAATAAGATCAATGTGCGGACATAGAAAAGGCTATGTTTACAACGGTGAGATCTGCTATAATACAGTCACAGATCTAGATTTCATTTCCGTAGATTTAGTTCAGAATCCAGTTCACAAGTATGCTGTTGTATTTTTATCTGACGACAAAGGAAATCAATATGATCATTATGACTATGGATTATTGAAAGGTCTAATGACATACTGGAAACACCCTTTTCAGTCATGGAATTATAGCATAGAAGACATAAGATTAAAAGAGACCGATTTCCCTGAGTTAACCCCCGATAGTTTATGCCCATGCGGCTCGGGGAAAAAGTATGAAAGCTGTTGCCAAAATGATCCCTTAGGAATAAAGCATAAGAAGTATATCTTCTACATGGATTCAATCTGAGAGCAATAGCAAAGAAAAGAATACTGATTGGTTCTTACCGATGAAGTATAAACTTTCTACCACGCCTTTTACGAAAAAATATAAGATCTCGGAGCATAGCACATATTATTCCACAATGGGGTAAATTATATGCATTACTATTATGAGGTTAGATAAAGCAGTGTAAATTGCTACGACTTTTTGTCATATAAGAATATTGAAAGTAACTTATCAGACATTTCAACAATATCAAACCGATTATTTCTAGAAGCCAGCTCCCGTATTTTTCTTATAGGATTTAACATTTCTTCATTTCTCTCTTTTTCGGTTGAATTCATCGCTGTTATAAGTGAGACTAAGAATTGATTGATGTTTTTGCATAATGTCACGAGATGTAACATTCGAAGCAATTCTTTGGAATGGTTCATCTTGTTGGCACATTGCCACCTTTCACTAATATTTAGTTTTGCATCTTCTCTATAATGGGTATATAAATTTCTTTTAGTTGAATCAAAATTTGATGTTAATTTTTTGAAAACTTTTTCTACTTCATTTGACGAAGATATAGATTTAAACTCTGGAATAGCTTTAATTTTATTCCATATACTTTTTTCTCTGTATTTTTCATTATATCCATACAAGTGAGATAAAGCACTTGTTTCAATTCTATAAGCACGCATAAAACTTATAGAACGCTCTGCATTACTACAAGCGTTTAAATAGGTATTCATAGAACAAACCAAATCATATCGCATAAAGCTAACTGCTAATTGCATTTCAACAAGTGATTTTATTTCTATTAATCTTACACAATCAAGCTGTTTAGATTTAAGATATGCTATTGCTTTTTCACTCCTATCAAACATCCTTTTTTGAATTTCAATGTTATTCCATGCATCTGCTATTTGTTCTTCAATTGCGACACCCAATTTCTCCTTCTTAGAGAATGCATCTGCGATTTTATGATTTATAATTTGGGGGATATCAAGATTATCTGCTACTCGACTTTTTACATTAGCAACATCTCCCCCAAATAATACCGGAGGAATTGTTTTTATAAGTAGAGACAGATATTTAAAAATCATATCGCATATCAATAATTGATCTCCTAGTCGTTTTGCATAAACATCTTCATCATTTATAGCAACTAGTTTTTTATACATTACATCTGGCTTATCGTAATGAGCTGTCATATTTCTCAAGTCGACACTGCATTTCCTGCCAAATAAAACCACCTGTTTTAAGATATTTTCTAATTCTAGTGAATTGTTATGTTGATCATTATGATGATTTATTAAATTGGGTAATATGCCGTTTTGATCCCTGCCCCCTAAATATACGCACCATTCATATTGTGACATATTTATCATTTGAATGTGATAGCGTTTAACATACACATTACTTGCTCCTAACATACATTTTAGGTCTATACATACTTCATATAGTCCCAATAAACTGCCGCTTAACAATTCAAAAATAAGATGGAAAGAATTAATAGATAATCCATTATTACATAATTTTGATTTGATCAATTCTGTATTATTCAGTAAATACTCAAAATCAGCAATCATCTTTTTTGAATTAGCTATCAATACTTCAATTGTTTCATTACTGGCATTATTACGTCTAACTTTCATATTCCAATTTTCTGTCATATTTACAAACAAAATTACCTAAAACTTACCAGAATTAGCATTTTAAACTCATATTACACCATCATAGTTTAAATTGCATCACTTTTGAATATCTTAAGGAAAATCATTTATTGCCATATCGATAAAATACTCTATCAATGCCTCACAAAAAAGCCGCGAACTTGCCAAATATGGCTTCATACCGTTCATTACCACCGACAAACTAAAGATGTTCTACTATCACGGCAATAGGTCATAGTTGACAATTCGGGAATATATGTGCAATACTTAATACTTACCTCACTGCACAGAAAACAAATACAAAGTTTCACTCAATTGCTATCGGACAAAATATTAGTGCAATATCCATTCTTTACTACTGTTCGCTGATAATCTTGATTGGACATTCCTTGGCAATGAAAACACTGACTGAGACTAGATCTCCCCGACATAAAAATTGTACATCGAGCAGGCCCTATGTTCGTTAAAATACAAAAATGGAATAGCTCAGAATAATTACATACAAAAGGGATGTATTTTATTTTTTATTGATAGAACCAATACCATAAATTAGAATTGTGATTTGTGATTCTATCATCTTCATTACATACTTGCAAAGATTATCTTCTTCACAATAACTTATACTCTTTGTTGCAAAAATCGTATTAACTATAATCCTCTTTCATTGATGAAGAAGACTACCTGTCTTACACTAGGGGTACGTACATTTCATTCGCCACTTTGTCTCCATCTTCCATATAAATTGACATGAACTTCAGTTTGAACTATTTCAGACAATAAATATCGATAAAGATTTATATTAAACTATTATCAAGAGAATTGTTATCACAGAGAAAAACAATGCATATCATTGCTCAATATCGACTAAAATTAGCACCTATGCATGAGGAACCAGTTGCAATACACATGCAACACATTGATTATTAAGCTAATTTAGTTCTTGCAAATATAAAGTTGAGCGTAGTACAAGACGTACGAAAGTACTAATTGAAGTACTTTTCATGTAGTCGCGAAAAATTGAATCATATCAATTAAAACACCAGTAATCAATAGAGTAAACAGGATACATCTATATTATTCAATTAACTTCCGGGCGAATCTTCGTTATTTAATGGATTTGAATAAAAAAGTCGGGTTCCGATTCTCGAAACCCGGCTACCCTATCCACAGGGTGTGACGGCTACTTCTTCTTGCGGTACCCGCACTTCGGACATACACCCTCCTCGTTGAGTGCAACGCCGCACAGCGGGCAGCGGTCAATGTCGTTCTTGGTCACGAACTCCGCCGAGGCTGCATTCACACCGCTCGTGAAGGTGATCTTGGCGATGTTGAGCTTATCCTTCAGCAGGTCGTAGACAATCTTGATCATCCCCTCAACCGTCAGCGTCTCCTTCGTGACTACCAGACGGCAATCGGGATAGGCCGTGGCCAACTCCGTCTTGAAGGCCGGGCCCTTCATCTTGTTCTGCGGGTGTCCGTTGCGGATGCCCTGCTTCTCGTAGACGTCCAGAACGGCCGGCAGCAGCGGATCATCCTCGCGCAGAACCAGCGCATGGTCGAAATTCCGGAGCACGTCCCACGCTACCTTCTGAATCTCGTTGCAGGGGTAAACCATGTTCACGCCCGCCTCGATGCTATCCTCCACCTCGATGGTCAACTGTCCCGTGTGGCCGTGGAGATACTGATCCTCTCCTTGAAAACCGTAGAAACGGTGTGCATACTGCAAATCGAATGTTGTGATACTTCTCATAACAAATTGCGGTTTTAAGTTAGACATTCTTTTTCAGTGTTACCTGTACCTGTACTTTACCGATCTCCTCCGTCGGGAAGTGCTTGCGTTCGAGATATTCGCGGATCAGCTGCGAGAGCTCCGGATCCGCATAGTCCTCGATCGACTTGCCGTCGAAGAGGTGATGGTGCTCCGCCACCGTGATGTCGTAGTAGCACTTCCCGGTATCGGGGTGATAGATGAACGACAAAATGTTTGCCGAACGGAAGCTGTCCAAAATCCGATAGATGGTCGAAACGGTCACCTCCCTATTGCGGGACTGGACCCGTTCGATGATATCCTCCACCGTGGCGTGGCGCAGCTCCTGCATCGCCTTGTAGACCTCGCGGCGCTGCGGGGTCAGCTTCAGCCCCGCCTCCTTGATTCTTTGCACTCCTTCGTTGTTCATCGTTTTGTTCCTTTCTCTGCTGCAGAGCATAATGCAAATAATTCGCGTTTGCAAATAATTTGCATTAAAATTTCAAGCCGGGAGAAAAAAACCTCCGCCGTACAATGCCTGGAATCGATATAAATGAACGGCAAACTGTTTGCCAATCAGAAGAACTAACATCAAAATAATTTTCACGGGCAAGGGGAAAATCCGAAATGTTTGCCTAAATTTGAAGCATCGAGAACGAACCGATCTCCACAATGGCTTTCAAGGTTTTCACGCTGCTGATCAACGGACTGGCTCCGGTTATTCCGGCCTGGTTCATCACGAATTCGCAGCCGGAGGCAGCTATTATCAAGCCGTGGCCAATCGTCTGGACATTGCTCGGGGTCAACGTGCTTTTAATTCTGATCGCCTGGAAACACCTCGGATATACGCGCCGGCAACAGGAAACGGAGGCCTTGATGCTGATCGTCAATGCATTCGTCCCTTTGGCAACCTACAACGGACTGTTCCCGGCCGAAACACACTATTCGTTTTCCATGCAAACGCTGCTGTACTGCTTCATGCAGGTTGTCTGGATTGTCTCGATTGAAATTGCACCGGATTGGGTCGGACACATCCGACAGCGCAAAGCCGAAGAACGGGCCTTGTCGGGCAAACAACACTTCGAGTCCAGAGAAGAGGTCTTGAAAAAGCGCCGGAACAAGGCATAAAAAAGATCCGATTCCGGATGCCCCTGGAGAGAGGAGCTCCCGAAATCGGAGGCCTAACGGGCTCCCTTACCTATTCCAGAAAGAATAGGACCACGAAAGAAGTGGCAAAATCAGTTGTCGCCTTCACAAAAGCCGCTCTCGATTGCCTCCGCACCTTCCCGACATCCACCGTTCCATCTTCGGTTTTGCCTCGTCCGCCCGGCACACGGCACGGTCTCCGCGCCGCTGGTTTTGCGGGAAATGTTTGGCGCTTTGGGAAATATCCGCTACTTTAGTGAAAAATTAGAGCGACCGTCCATGAGCACCACCGCAGATGCGGCCTACACCGCCGCCGACCTGAAGTATCTCGGGCTGCTGTCCGAGAAGTTCCCGACCATTGCCGATGCGAGCACCGAGATCATCAACCTGGAAGCCATCCTGAACCTCCCGAAGGGGACCGAACACTTCCTGACGGACCTCCACGGGGAGTACGAATCCTTCCGCCACGTGCTGAAGAACGCCTCGGGGGTCATCCGGCAGAAGGTGCACGAGGTGTTCAACAACACGCTGCGCGAGTCGGAGATGAGCGAGCTGTGCACGCTGATCTACTATCCGGAGGAGAAGCTCCGGCTCATCAAGGCACGCGAAGCCGACCTGAACGACTGGTACAAGGTGACGCTCAACCAGCTCACGGAGGTGTGCCGCGCCGTCTCGGTGAAGTACACCCGCTCGAAGGTGCGCAAGATGCTGCCGCCCGACTTCTCCTACGTGATCCAGGAGCTGCTCCACGAGTCGGATTCGCCGGGCTCCTCCAAGCAGAACTACTTCAACGGCATCCTGAACTCGATCATCGCGATCGGCCGGGCCGACGCCTTCATCATCGCCATGAGCAACGTGATCCAGCGGCTGACGATCGACCGCCTGCACATCATCGGCGACATCTTCGACCGCGGGCCCGGGCCGCACATCATCCTCGACACGCTGGCGCAATACGACCGCTACGACATCCAGTGGGGCAACCACGACATCCTCTGGATGGGTGCCGCGGCCGGCAACACGGCCTCGATCGCCAACGTCATCCGCCTGTCGGCCCGCTACGACAACCTCGATGTGCTGGAGGACGGCTACGGCATCAACCTGCTGCCGCTGGCCCGCTTCGCCATGGAGTACTACAACACCCCCTGCGCGCCCTACAAGCCCAAGTCGATGCCCGACACCGGAGGCAACGAACGCGACACGCTGCTGACGAGCCAGATGCACAAGGCCATTACGGTGTTGCAGTTCAAGATCGAGGGGCAGCTCATCAAGCGCCACCCGGAATACGGCATGTCGTCGCGGCTGCTGCTCGAGCAGATCGACTACAAGCGGGGCACCATCCGGCTCGACGGCGAGGAGTACCCGCTCCGCGACGCGGACTTCCCGACGGTCGACCCGGCAACCCCCTATGCGCTGACCCCGGCCGAGGAGCGGCTGATCCGCACGCTGCAGGCCTCGTTCCTGAACAGCTACAAGCTGCAGAAGCACATCCGCCTGCTCTACCTGAAGGGGAGCATCTACCTGGCCGTCAACTCGAACCTGATGTACCACGCCTCGATCCCGATGACCGACGACGGCGAGTTCAAGAGCGTACTGATCGACGGCAAGCCCTACGCGGGGCGTGCGCTGCTCGACCGGCTCGACCTGCTGGCGCGCGAGGCCTACTTCGGCGGCAACGGACAGCAGAGCCGCGAGCGGGCGCTCGACTACATGTGGTACCTGTGGTGCGGTCCCGACTCGCCGTTCTTCGACAAGTCGAAGATGGCGACCTTCGAGCGCTACCTGATCGAGGACAAGCGGGCCCAGCACGAGGAGAAGGGGGCCTACTACAAGCACATGGAGGATACCGAGATGTGCCGCCGGATTCTCGCCGCCTTCGATCTCGACCCGGAGCGGTCGCACATCATCTCGGGACACGTGCCCGTGAAGACGCGCAAGGGCGAGAGCCCGATCAAGGCGGGCGGACGGCTGCTGATGATCGACGGCGGCTTCTCGAAGGCCTACCAGTCCGAAACGGGCATTGCGGGCTACACGCTGATCTTCAATTCGCACGGGCTGCAGCTCGTGCAGCACGAACCCTTCGAGTCGAGCGTCAAGGCCGTCGAGGAGGGGCGGGACATCATCTCGACGAAGATGATCGTCGAGGCAATGACGGACCGCATCACCGTGCGCGACACGACGATCGGCAAGGAGCTGCAGCGACAGATCGACGACCTGCTGCGGCTGCTGGCGGCCTACCGCGGCGGCTGGATCAAGGAGCGGAAGTGACGCAACGGCACCCTTTCGGGCCCGCCCGCTCGCGGAAAGCGGTTGCCGACCCGTGGGCGGCGTACCGGAAAATGGCTCCCGGCCGAAAGCCTCCGGCGGGGGGGGTGTGGCCCTGCCGGCGGGCGGCCATGCAGAAAAATCCCCGAAAAGATTCCTTATTCGCACAAAAACATCTATTTTTGCACGCAGTAAATCTGCAAACACAATGAACGCTATCACACGCACCGATTTTCACTTCGAGGGTCAGAAGAGCAAGTACACCGGCAAGGTCCGCGACGTTTACGACATCGACGACAAGTACCTGGTCATGGTGGTGACCGACCGCATTTCGGCCTTCGACGTCGTCCTGCCCGAGGGCATTCCCTACAAGGGTCAGGTTCTGAACCAGATTGCCGCCAAGTTCCTCGACGCGACGGCCGACATCCTTCCGAACTGGAAGATCGCCGTGCCGGACCCGATGGTCACCGTCGGCCGCAAGTGCGAGCCGTTCAAGGTGGAGATGGTCATCCAGGGTTACCTCTCGGGCCATGCCTGGCGGGAGTACAAGGCCGGCAAGCGGACGATCTGCGGCGTGGAGATGCCCGACGGCATGGTCGAGAACCAGCGCTTCCCCGAGCCGATCATCACCCCGACCTCGAAGGCCGCGGCGGGCCACGACGAGGACATCTCGAAGGAGCAGATCATCGCCTCGGGGCTCGTGAGCCGCGAGGACTACGAACAGCTGGAGCGCTACACGCGGGCGATCTACCGCCGGGGCTGCGAAATCGCCGCCCGCATGGGGCTGATCCTCGTGGACACGAAATACGAGTTCGGCAAGAGGGACGGGGTCATCTACCTCATGGACGAGATTCACACCCCCGATTCGTCGCGCTACTTCTACGCCGAGGGCTACGAGGAGCGCCTCGCACGGGGCGAACGGCAGCGGCAGCTTTCGAAGGAGTTTGTCCGCGAATGGCTCATGGCCAACGGCTTCCAGGGACAGGCCGGGCAGCAGGTTCCCGAGATGACGCCCGAGATTGTCGCAGGTATCACGGACCGCTATGTCGAGCTGTACGAGAAAATCACCGGCGAGCGGTTTGTCAAGGCCGCGGAGGCATCCGACACGGAGACGATTCTGCGGCGCATCGAAAAAAATGTCTCCGAGTGCCTGAAGAGCCTCGAATAAAAGGCCCCGTATTCCATCATCAGAGCACAAAATCGACAAAGCGGCAAACCGAAGTTTGCCGCTTTGTAACAGTTGGGTGTTGCGGCGAAAAATCCCGCGGCGCGTCAGCGCACGGGCACGACGCGGTCCTCCTCGCCGACGGGGCGCAGCACGCGGCAGGGCGAGCCTGCGGCGATCATCCCGGCGGGGATGTCGTGCGTGACGACGCTCCCGGCAGCGATCACGGCGCCGTCGCCGATCGTCACCTCCTGGAGGATGGTCACGTGGCCGCCGATCCAGACGTTGTTGCCGATCACAACGGGCAGCGAGCGCATGATACCCTCGTTGCGCTGTTCGGCGCGCAGGGCGTGGCTTACGGTGTAGATGCCCGTGTCGGGCCCGATGTAGACGTGGTCGCCGATCGTGACGGGTGCCTCGTCGAGGATCGTGAGGTTGAAATTCGCGTAGAAGTGGTCGCCGATCGAAATCTGCGTGCCGAAGTCGCAGTAGAAGGGCGAGAGGATGCTGTAGTGCGTGCCGAGGCGTCCGAGCAGGCGGCGCAGGATCGCGTCACGCTCCGCCGCAGCCGAGGGCGGCAGGGCGTTGAGGCGGAATATCTCTTCGCGCGTGCGCAGCAGCGCTTCGCCGATCTGCGGCGTCGTGGCCCGCAGCCAGGCGCCCGCGGTCATCAGTTCGAGATCGTCCATGGTTTCGTTTTTCATATCACTTTCCGATGAAACATTCGTAGGCGGCGCGTGACACTTCGGCCGCCACGGCGGCATTTGCGGCATCGTCCTCGCGCGAATCGGTGACGAAGACGGCGATGCAGTAGCTGCGGCCGTCGGGCAGCAGGACGTATCCCGCGTCGTTGTCAGCCAGGCGGATGCCCTCCGCCGTGCGGTCCGACGATCCGGTTTTGTGTCCGAGTGTCGTGCCCGCGGGCAGTCCCGCCCGCAGCTTCTCCCGGCCGGTTTCGCACTCCTCGAGCAGGCGGCGCAGCAGGGCGGTCTCCTCAGGCGGGAGCAGCTCGCCGCGCAGCAGCCGGTCGAAAAGCGCGCAGACGGCGGCCGGACGTGCCGTGTTGAGCCGCTGGTTCTCCGTCGCGAGGTGCATCGTGCGCTCCGAGGCGACGATGCGGATGCCGTCGATACCCCGCGAGCGGAGGTAGGCATCGACCCCCGCGGGGCCGCCCGCGAGCTCCAGCAGGATGTCGCAGGCGATGTTGTCGCTTTGCGAGATGCTGTAGCGCAGCAGATCGGTGAGCGTCAGCGTGCCGCCCGTCGCAGGCAGCGAGTCGCGCAGCGGGCTGTAGGTGTTGCGGTCGAGCCATTCGGGTCCGATGCGGACCGGGGTGGTGAGGGACGTCCGTTCGCGGGCGGTTTTGTCGAGCAGCGCCACCGCCGCCGGGAACTTGAAGACGCTCAGCATCGGCAGCATCGTGTCGCAGCGGACGAGGCATTCTCCGTCCGGAGCGATCACCGCAACGCCGATGCGGGCGTCGGTCGCGGCGAGGATGCGGTCGATCCGCCGTCCGAGTTGCGCGTGCGGGGAGGCGCACGAAAGGAGCAGTAGTGCGGAGAGCAGGAGTGCGGTGCGGATCATGGCTGTGGAGGGGTAAGAAAAAGGCACATTCGGTGAGAATGTGCCTGTTTCGGTGTATGCCGAAAAAAGGTTACTCCGAAACGATTGCCTCGCTCGGGCAAACGCCTGCGCAGGTGCCGCAGTCGATGCACTTGTCAGGGTCGATCACGTAGATATCGCCTGCCGAAATAGCCTCTACGGGGCACTCGCCGATGCAGGTACCGCATGCAACGCATGCGTCGGTAATTTTGTAAGCCATTGTCTTGTAAATTTATTGTTAGTGTGTGTTTGTGTACGGCAAATATAAAAACTTATTTGATAATATCAAAGCCCGTGTAGGGAATCAGCACCTCGGGAATGCGGATTCCTTCGGGGGTCTGGTTGTTCTCGAGCAGGGCGGCCACGATGCGCGGCAGGGCCAGCGACGAGCCGTTGAGCGTGTGTGCCAGCTGCGTCTTCTTGTTCTCGTCGCGGTAGCGCAGCTTGAGGCGGTTGGCCTGGAACGACTCGAAGTTCGAGACGGACGATACCTCCAGCCAGCGCTGCTGCGCCTCGGAGTAGACCTCAAAGTCGTAGGTCAGCGCCGAAGTGAAGGACATGTCGCCGCCGCAGAGCCGCAGGATGCGGTAGGGCAGGCCGAGCGAGCGGACGATCGACTCGACGTGTGCCACCATGCCGTCGAGCGCCTCGTACGACACCTCGGGCAGCGACAGCTGCACGATCTCGACCTTGTCGAACTGGTGCAGGCGGTTCAGGCCGCGCACGTCCTTGCCGTAGGAGCCCGCCTCGCGGCGGAAGCAGGGGGTGTAGGCCGTCATCTTGACCGGGAAGTCCTCCTTCTCGAGGATCACGTCGCGGTAGATGTTCGTCACGGGAACCTCGGCCGTCGGGATGAGGTAGAAGTTGTCGACCGTGGCGTGGTACATCTGCCCCTCCTTGTCGGGGAGCTGTCCCGTGCCGAAGCCCGAGGCCTCGTTGACCATCACGGGCGGCTCGACCTCGAGGTATCCGGCCTTCGTGTTGCAGTCGAGGAAGTAGTTGATCAGCGCGCGCTGCAGGCGGGCACCCTTGCCCTTGTAGACGGGGAATCCGGCGCCCGTGAGCTTGACGCCCAGGTCGAAGTCGATGATGTCGTACTTGCGGGCCAGCTCCCAGTGCGGCAGCGGGTTTTCGGGCAGCTTCGTGTAGTTCTCGACGAGCTTCACGACGAGGTTGTCGGCCGCGGTCTTGCCCTCGGGCACGATGTCGGCCGGGAAGTTGGGCAGCGAGACGAGTGCCGACTGCAGCTCCTCCTGCACGTCCTTCGATTCGGCCTGCAGGTGCGCCGACTTCTCCTTGAGGTCCGTGACGAAGTGTTTGCGTTCGTCGGCCTCCTCGCGGCGGCCCTGACCCATGAGCATGCCGATCTCCTTGGCGGCCTTGTTCTGCAGGGCGAGCGTGTTGTCCAGCTCGACCTGAATGGCCTTGCGGCGGTCGTCGAGCGTGATGATCTTGTCGATGACGGGGGCGGCATCCACGCCCTTCTTGGCGAGTTTGCGGACGGCGGCATCCCGGTCGTCGCGGATTTGCTTTAACGTAAGCATGGTATCTGGTTTGTTTGATGTTGCACGTTACGGAGTGCAAAATTAACAATTTCGCGGCAAACTGTTGCATGCGGGCGTTGTTTTTTGCGCTTTTTGCGCGGCGGAGCGGGCGGCGGAGCGGGTGACGGAACGGGCGGCTGCGGCAGCGAACGGCGGCCGCAGCCGCCAGTCGGTGCATTTTTCCCCTCCGCCGGGCGGCGATTGTGGTGCTTTTTGCCTATTTTTGCGGAAAAGTTATGGAGATGAAGCGTATCGAACTGCTGGCCCCGGCCAGGGATTACCGCTCGGCCGTCGCCGCCGTGGACTACGGCGCCGATGCCGTCTATATCGGCGGCGCGAAGTTCGGGGCGCGGCAGGCCGCCGGCAACAGCACCGAGGAGATCGCCCGCGTCGCGGAGTATGCCCACCGCTACGGCGTGCGGGTCCATGCCACGCTCAACACGCTGCTGTGGGACGACGAACTGGAGGAGGCAGAGCGGCAGGCCCGCGCGCTCATCGACGCCGGGGTCGACGCCCTCATCGTGCAGGACATGGCCCTGCGGCGCATGAACCTGCCCGTCGAACTGCACGCCTCGACGCAGATGTGCAACCGCACGGCCGAGGGGGCGCGCTTCCTGGCCGAGGCGGGCTTCGCGCGCGTGATCCTCGAGCGGGCCCTCTCGCTCGAGGAGATCCGGGCGATCTGCGCCGCGACGACCGCCGAGATCGAATGTTTCGTCCACGGGGCCATCTGTGTCGGCTACAGCGGCCGCTGCTTCCTCTCGCGGTCGCTCTCGGCGCGCAGCGGCAACCGCGGGGCGTGCAGCCAGCCCTGCCGCCTGCCGTGGGACCTCACGGACGGCGCCGGACACACCTACATGAGCGGCCGGCACCTGCTCTCGGTGCGCGACCTGAACCTCTCGGCACACATCGGCGAGCTGCTCGATGCCGGCGTGACGAGCTTCAAGATCGAGGGCCGTCTCAAGGATACGGGCTACATCCGCAACGTCGTGGCCTACTACCGCCGCGTCGTGGACGAGGCCCTCGCCGCACGGCCGCAGCTCGTACGCGCCTCGGTCGGGGTGAGCGTCCCGGACTTCGAGCCGGACCCCTCCAAGAGCTTCACGCGCGGCGAGTCGGAGTACTTCTTTGCCGGACGGCGGGCCGGTGTCGCGTCGTTCGACACGCCGAAGGCCGTGGGCGAGTATGTCGGGCGCGTGGGGCGTGTCGAGGGGCGGAGCTTCACGCTCAAGGGCACGGCGGCGCTCTCGCCGGGCGACGGACTCTGCTTCCGCACGGGCGGTGCCCTTGTCGGCACGAACGTCAACGCCGTCGACGGGGCGCGCATCACGCCCAACCGCATGGAGGGGATCACCCCCGGGGCGGAGGTCTACCGCAACTACGACCACCGCTTCAACCGGCTGCTCGAGGCGAGCCGCACGCGGCGCGTGATACCCGCCACGGCGCGCGTCGAGGTGACCGACGCGGGGGTGACCTTCCGCTATGTCGACTGCGAGGGTGTCGCGGCCGAGGCGCACCGCGCGTGGAGTCCCGAGCGGGCGAAGAACCCCGAGGCCAATGCCGCGGCCCTGCGCACGCAGGCGGCCCGCAGCGGCGACACGATCTTTGCGGTCGGAGAGGTCGAGGTGTGCGGCGGCGAATGGTTCGTCCCGGCATCGCTGGCGGCCGAGCTGCGCCGCGAGGGGCTCGAGCGGCTGGCCGCGGCGCGTGCCGCACGGCCGATTCCGCACCGCGTCCTGCCCGAAAACCTTGCGGCACGCTACCCCTCCACGCGCCTGACGGCCGAGGAGAACGTTACGAACCGCCTGGCCGAGGCCTTCTACCGCGACCACGGGGTCACGGAGATCGAGCGCGGGCTGGACCTCGCCCCCACGACCGCGGGGCACACCGTCATGCGGTCGGCCTACTGCATCCGCCGCGAGATCGGCGAGTGCCTGCGCGAGCGGCCGCGGCTGCGTGGCGAGCTCTACCTCGAGCGGGGTGCGCAGCGCTACCGGCTGGTCTTCGACTGTGCGCGGTGCGAAATGAGCCTGGTGGATTGCAGAAAGAGTACGAAATAGAGCACACAAACGCCTTATGCAGGAGCAACTGACCCCCGATTTTCGGGACTATGAACTCATCGACACGGGAAATTTCGAGAAGCTGGAGCGTTTCGGACGCTACGTGACGCGGCGCCCCGAGCCGCAGGCCATTTGGCGGCCGTCGCTGGCGGAGGAGGAGTGGCGGCGCCTTTCGGATGCGTCGTTCCTGCGCGATGCGCGCAGCGACGAGCGCGGCGAGTGGCGCCAGCGCGAGGGCATGCCGTCGCGCTGGACGGTCGAATACCGCTATCGCGGGATGCGGCTGCGCATGCGCCTCGGGCTCACCTCGTTCAAGCACGTGGGCATCTTCCCCGAGCAGGCGGCCAACTGGGACTTCATCTACGACAACTGCCTCGCGCTGGGCGGCGACGGGCGGACGGAGGCACCGCGCGTGCTGAACCTCTTTGCCTATACGGGCGGCGCGACGCTTGCGGCGCGGGCCGCCGGGGCCGGGGTGACGCATGTCGATTCGGTGAAGCAGGTGGTGACGTGGGCCCGCGAAAACATGGAGCAGAGCGGGCTGGAGGGGGTGCGCTGGATCGTCGAGGATGCCCTGAAGTTCGTGCAGCGCGAGGTGCGCCGCGGCAACCGCTACGACGGCATCATTCTTGATCCGCCCGCCTACGGACGCGGCGCCAACGGCGAGAAGTGGGTCCTCGAGGAGGGCATCGGCGAGATGCTGGCCTGCTGTGCGCAGCTGCTCGAACCCCGGCGGGCGTTTCTGGTGCTGAACCTCTATTCGATGGGGCTCTCGTCGACGCTCGCCCGCACGGCCGTGCGGCAGGCCTTCGGCGCCCCGCGCACGGAGCAGAGGGGCGAGCTGTGCTTCACGGACCGCGGCGGCAAGGAGCTGCCGCTGGGAACCTACTACCGCTTTACGCGCTAACCGCCCCCTTTACTTTTCACTTTTCACTTTTCACCTTTCACCTTCGGTATGACTCCTCTTGTGATTCTTTTCGGACTGTTGGGCGGCTGCTTCCTGTCGGTGCTCGTCGGCATCATCGGCAGCCGTCGCCGCATCGGTTTCGGCTGGGCCTTTCTCGTGAGCGTGATCTTCACGCCGCTCGTGGGGTTGATCGTCGCGCTGCTGACCGATCCGCTGCCGGGCGGCGAGCAGCGCTGGGGCTGCATCGGCACCGTCGTGGCCGTGCTGGGCGTCGTGTTCCTGGTGGTATTCGCGGTGCTGCTGTTGTCTGCGCTCGGCGTGGTGGCGGTGACGCTCTGACGGGAGAAAATAAGAATGATTCGGCCCGGCGATCTTCGCCGGGCCGTTTCCGTATGCTTTCCGGTCGGTTGCCGGTCAGAAGACGTGGTAGATGAGGATGCCCGCCACGGCCGAGAGGACGATCAGCAGGATGGGGTTGACCTTCAGCCACTGCCCGACGAAGACCCCGCCGAAGAGCGCCCAGCTCCAGGGGTCGATGAAGTTCTGCTCGTCGGGGTCGCTGCCGTGGGGGAAGATCAGCAGCAGGGCCGCCGCGGCGATCATGCCGATGACCGTGGGCCGCATGCCCCGCATGGCCCCCTCGACGAGGCGGTTGTTGTGCAGCCGCATGAAGAAGCGCGCTACGAGGACCATAAGCGTGAGTGACGGCAGGCAGACGGCGAAGGTGGCGATCGCGGAGCCGAGGATGCCCAGTCCGACATGTCCGGTCTGCATGCCGACGGTGTAGCCCACGTAGGTCGCCGAGTTGATGGCGATGGGGCCGGGGGTGATCTGCGAGATGGCGACGATGTCGGCGAATTCGCCGGCCGTCATCCAGGCGTGTCGCACGACCACCTCGTGCTGGATGAGCGAGAGCATGGCGTAGCCGCCGCCGAATCCGAAGAATCCGATCTTCAGGTAGCTGACGAAGAGTTGCCAGAGTATCATTTTTCAGCCTTTTTTGCGATGTAGAGTTCCCAGACGATGCCCAGCGCGGCGGCTGCGGCAAGCAGGTAGATCGGCGACCAGCCCAGCCCCCAGATGAGCAGGGCCGTGGCGGCGATGACGAGCAGCATGGCCGGGTGCATGCCGCGCGAGAGCGACAGCACGGGGCCGATGATGAGGGCGACGACGGCCGGGCGCATCCCCTTGAACGCGGCGTCGACAAGGGGGTTGTGGCGGATGCCGGCGAAGAAGAGCGCGATGAGGAGGATGATCGTGAACGACGGCAGTACGGTGCCCAGCACCGCCGCTGCGGCGCCGCGCAGTCCGCGCAGCTTGTAGCCGACGAAGACCGACGTGTTGACGGCAATCGGTCCCGGGACCGACTGCGCGAGCGTGAGCAGATCGAGAAACTCCTTCTGCTCGATCCAGCGGCGGTGTGTGATGACCTCGCGCTCGATGAGCGAGATCATGGCGTAGCCTCCGCCGAAGGTGAAGAGCCCGATCTTGAAGAACGAAAAGAAGATGGTGCGCAGGCGTTGCATGGTCAGTCGCGTTTTTTGTGTCCGAGCAGGGTGCGGATGCCGTCGATGAAGACCATCGGGTGCATCGGGGCGCCCGGCAGCCAGAGGTCGACGTGGTGTTCCTGGAAGAAGCGGCGGTCGATGGCGCGGCTCTCGGCGAAGAGCCCGCCCGAGCAGGCCTCCGTGCCGCAGGCGATCAGCAGCTTGGGCTCGGCGACGGCCTCCCAGCAGATCGCCAGTGCCTCGGCCATGGCCGCCGTGACGGGGCCCGAGACGGCCACGCCGTCGGCATGGCGCGGCGAGGCGGTGAAACCGATGCCGAAGCGCCCGAGGTCGAAGTTGACGTTGCCCGTGGCATTGAGCTCCATCTCCACCGAGCCGTCGCCCCCGGCGCAGACCTCGCGCAGCTGGAGCGACTGGCGGAAGAAGCGGCGGACGTCGCTGCGCACGGCCCCCTCGTCGAAGGGCACGCGCTCCATGCCCGGGTGCAGGACGAGCCCCCGGCGCGTCGGGGAGCCGAGGCGGTAGTCGTTCGTGAAGCGGATGTTGCGCGGGGCGCGCCGTGCACACTCGCCGCAGAAGAGGCAGCGCCCCAGGTCG
>ENA-OYWW01000173-OYWW01000173.1-human-gut-metagenome-genome-assembly--contig:-NODE-173-length-39572-cov-6.145709_pt1 | contig 39572 bp, 30 predicted proteins | sample MGYA00244817_ERZ653410 | MGnify/ENA primary metagenome ERZ653410 (study PRJEB26926, sample SAMN06164973) | human gut metagenome | biome: ENVO:00009003; feature: ENVO:2100002; material: ENVO:00002003...
CGAGGGTCTTGCCGCTGCCGACGTCGCCCTGCAGCAGGCGGTTCATCTGGTACCCCGTAGCGGTGTCCTGCCGGATTTCGCGGATCACGCGCTTCTGCGCCCCGGTCAGGGGGAAGGGGAGCTTCTCGTTGTAGAAAGTGTTGAAGGCGTCGCCGACGCGCGTGAAGCGGAACCCGTCGGCCTTTGCCAGGCGGGCCGTGCGGCGCGACTGCACGTTGAGCTGCACGCCGAGCAGCTCGTCGAACTTCAGCCGGTACTGCGCCTGCCGCAGCAGCTCGGGCGACTGCGGGAAGTGGATGTTGTAGTAGGCGTCGTGGCGCGCGATGAGTCCGTAGCGGGTGCGTATCTCCTCGGGCAGCGGGTCGGGTATGTGCCCGCGGACCAGCGCCCAGGCGTTGCAGACGATCTGGTACATGCCCTTCGTGCCGAACATCGTCGAGATGCGCTCGGTCGAGGGGTAGATGCCCTGCATGCCGCTCTCGGCGCGGCGCGAGAGGTACTGCTCCATGGTCTCCAGCTCGGGGTGGGCCATCGAGAGCTGGCCGCGGTAGAACGACGGGCGTCCGAAGACGAGGTATTCGCGCCCGACCTCGACGCGCTTCTCGATCCACTTGATGCCCTGGAACCACACGAGCTCGGCCTGCCCCGTCGCGTCCTGCACGAAGGCCGTGAAGCGGCGCTTGCGCCCCGTCCCGGCGTAGGCCGTGCCGGTCACGCGGACGCGCAGCTGCACGAGCGTGGGCGCCTCGTCCGTGATTTCGGCGATGCGGTAGACGCGCGTGCGGTCGATGTAGCGGAACGGAAAGTGGTCGAGCAGATCGCCCACGGTGCGGATGCCCAGCTCCTTGTCCAGAAGCCGGGCACGCGCCTCGCCGACGCCCGCCACGTACTTGATGTCGCTCTTGAGGTTATCCACAGAGCAAATATACGAAAAAACGGGCAATCCGTATCACCGGCTCCCTATTGCTCTTCTTCTGTCTTTGCCGGAAGCGACGCATCGACGCCCGAACGGGCGAACGATCCCCGGTTCCAGCTGCCCGAAGCCTCACCAGTGCGGTCCTCCTCCGTAAATTCGACCGGAAGCTCCTGCGAGGCGAATTCCCCGCCGTTTTCCGCTCCGTCGACGTCGGTGAAGCGGAGCAGGACGCGGTTCGGGATGGTCTGTCCCGAGAGTCGGTAGCTGCCGTCCGATGCGGTTGCGGTCCGGTTGCCCGGGTCGTCCGTCGTGACCTCGATGCCCGGGATCGGGCTGCCCTTCTGGTCGGTGACGGTGCCCTGAAGTTCAAAGTCGATCAGCGGGGTGCCGTACATGCAGACGGTGCCCTTGTCTTCATTCTCGCAGGCGGTCGTGAAGCCGAGCGCCGAGAGCAGGAACAGCATGAATCTGCGTTTCATAAGGATCGGATTTCGGGGTGGTTGCGTGTGTAAATATACCGAAAAATCATCCGGTTTGCAACTTTTTCGCGGAATTCGGGCTATCTTTGCGGTACGGAGCCCGGGCGGGCTCCGAAACCCGGAGACGACATGACAGACCTGACGAAATTCCAGCGGCGTCCGACGTGCGAGGTGCGCATCGGATGCGTGCGCATCGGCGCGGGAAACCCCGTGGCCGTGCAGTCGATGACCAATACCGACACGAACGATACGGCGGCGAGCGTCGCGCAGATCGAGCGCATCGACCGCGCGGGCGGCCCGATCGTGCGCCTCACGGCGCAGGGGCGCCGCGAGGGCGAGAATCTTGCCAACATCGTGCGGCAGCTGCGCAGCGACGGCTTCCGCACGGCCGTCGTGGCCGACATCCACTTCGTTCCGGAGGTTGCGGCCATCGCGGCGAAGTACGTCGACAAGGTGCGCATCAACCCGGGCAACTACCGCACGGAGCACGGCGAGCTGGAGGCCCTCATCGAGCAGTGCCGCGAGCGCGGCGTGGCGCTGCGCATCGGCGTCAACCACGGGTCGCTCGCCCGGCGGGTCTTCGACCGCTACGGCGACACGCCCGAAGGGATGGTCGTCTCGGCCATGGAGTTCCTGCGGGTCTGCCGCGAGCGGGCGTTCGACCAGGTGGTCGTCTCGATGAAGTCGAGCAACACGCGCGTGATGGTCTCGGCCTACCGGCAGCTCGTCGCGGCGATGGAGGCCGAGGGGATGAACTACCCGATCCACCTCGGGGTCACCGAGGCCGGAAACGGCCTCGAGGGGCGCATCAAGAGCGCCGTGGGCATCGGGGCGCTGCTCTGCGACGGCATCGGTGACACGATCCGCGTCTCGCTGACCGAGGCGCCTGAAAACGAGATCCCCGTCGCGCGGCTGCTCGTCGAGCACTTCGCCGACCGCCCGGGCGTGTTCCCCGTGCGGCATCCCGAGCGCTACTCGCCCTACGTCTTCCGCCGCCGCTCGCAGGTTGCCGTGCCCGTCACGCACGACGAGCCGCACGAGGGCTTCCGCGTCATCGAGGCCCTCTCGGGCAACCAGACGGCCGAACTGCGGGCCGCGATCCTGAACCTCGACCGGGCGGACGAGCCCGTCGTCGTGAAGCGCCGCTACGAGGAGGCGTCGCTCGAGCGGCTGGCCGTGAAGGCGGCCGCCGATCTGGGGGTGCTCTTCCTCGACGGACTGGCCGACGGCATCTGGATCGACGCCCCGGGCCACGACGCCGCGGCGATCCGCGACGTGGAGCTGATGATCCTCCAGGCGGCGCGCGTGCGCTTCTCGCACACCGAATACATCGCCTGCCCGTCGTGCGGCCGCACACTCTACGACATCGAGCGGACCTTGGCGGCGATCAAGTCCCGCACGTCGCACCTGAAGAACCTGAAGATCGGCGTCATGGGCTGCATCGTCAACGGTCCGGGCGAGATGGCCGATGCCGACTACGGCTACGTGGGGGCGGGCCCGGGCCGCATCACCCTCTACAGGGGACGCGAGGTCGTCGCGCGCAACATCCCGCAGGAGGAGGCGCTCGACCACCTCGTCGAACTGATCCGCGCCCACGGCGACTGGGTCGATCCCGAAGTCTGATCCGCGCCGGCCATGACGATCCTCCCCGCCGCTTACCTCCCTTCGGTCGCCTACTTCGCGGAGCTGCTCCGCGGCGACTGCCTGATCGACCTCGGCGAGCACTTCATCAAGCGCTCGGAGCGCAACCGCGCGCGGATCCTGGCTACCGACGGCGTCATGGAGCTCACCGTGCAGGTGTGCCATGCCGACCGGCCCCGCCAGCCGATGCGCGACATGCGCCTCGACTACTCCAAGCGCTGGCAGCACCAGCACTGGGGCGCCCTTGTGTCCTCCTACAGGGGGTCGCCCTACTTCGATTTCTATGCCGGGCGGTTCGAGCCCTTCTATCGCGGGCGGTGGGAGTTTCTCTGCGACTACGACCTGCAGCTCACCGAGCTGCTGTGCTCGCTGGCGGGCATCGCGATGCCTGCCGTATCGGAGCGCTACATCGAGGCGGCGCCCGGCGACCGCGACCTGCGGCCCAAACGCAGGGAGGGCCCGGCGTTCGTCGCCGAGCCCTACGTGCAGGTCTTTTCCGACCGCCTGCCCTTTCAGTCTAATTTGTCTTTTGCAGACCTTTTATTTGCAGAGGGGCCTGCATCCATCGCGGTTTTAGAACGTTGCCGATACGGAGCGTGACGCTGTCCGCAAGCCCGCCGGCATATACCCGTACCGGAACGCTTCCCGTGACCGAAACGCTGTCCGAGCGGTACTGGCACGGGGCGTACTCCTTCATGGCCACCGTATCCTGCCCGACAAGGAGCGTCGGCACCCCTGCCGAGGAGTAGGCACGGAATGCCTGCCGCGTCTGGTCGCGCAGGCGCCGCCGCTTGTCGACCAGGTGGAGCGTCGGCTCCCGTCTGTTCCACATCGCCCGGTAGAGGTAGTAGGCATCCTTGCACGTGCGGCGGTCGATGGTCACGAGCCCCTCGCCGTTGATGCCGTAGGGGCGGCGCGCCGAGCCGTAATCGAACAGCGTGGCGATCCACGTGCCCCAGAAGAGCGAATCGTTCTGCAGGTTGCGGGCATACTCCTCGTGGAAGCGCGTCTGGTTCTCCTCGGGCATCCAGTTCTCGCGCGGCGCCGCGTGGGCCGTGTAGCTTCTGTGGCCGATGAACCCGCTGCCGCCGTAGGCGACGCCCGAGCGCAGGTGCGACCAGTTCTTCTGCAGCAGGTCGCGCCAGACCTTCACGTCGTCGGTCGAGCCGCGCTCCCAGCCTACGGTCTGCCGCCAGACGATCAGGTCGGTGATGAAGTTGATCTCGCCGTCCTGGTCGCTGCACGCCACCGTCGGCCGCGAGGGGTCCATCGCGCGGGCCGTGTCGTGGAGCCTCCGCACGTAGGGCACGGCGCTGTCGCCGCGGTTCCAGAGCCTCGAGAAGAGCCCCCACATCACCACCGAAGGGTGGTTCATGTGCTGGGCGATGATCTCCTGCAGCTGCTGCAGTCCGTTCTGCTCGAACTGCGGTGTGGTGTAGTAGGCCACATCCCCGAGGAAGGGGGCGCGGTGCAGCGGCAGGTCGATCCATACGAGCAGGCCGAGCTCGTCGCAGCGGTCGTACAGATACCCGGCGTGGGGCATGACGGCCGACCGCAGGGCGTTGGCCCCGAGGTCGAGCAGGCGGGCCAGGTCGGCGTCGCAGTCCTGCCGCGTGAGCAGTCCGCCCGCAACGGTGTTGTCGTGGTAGAGGTCGACGCCGTGCACGGGCGTGCGCACGCCGTTGATCGCGAGGCCCCCGCCGGGGGTGACGGCGATCGAGCGGAATCCCGTGCGGACGGCGACGCTGTCGGTCGTCTGCTCCTCGCCGAGCGAGACCGACACGGTGTAGAGCGACGGCGAATCGGGGCTCCACAGCGCCGGGTGCTCGATGGCAAAGGGGATGAAGAGGGGCTTGCCGTCGAGCCGCACGCGCTGCCGTTTCGAGAAGACGGACTCCCCGTCGGGGGCCGTGATGCCGAGCGTCAGCGTGCAGCTGCTCTCGCCCTTCGAGGTGAGGTGCACCTCCACCTGTCCCTCGGTGCGGTCGCCGTTCACGACGGTGGGGTGTACGAGCACCCCTTCCGATCCGAAATAGAGGGGCGAGACGGCCGTGCGGTCGGTGACGATGAGCTCCGCCGGGCGGAAGATGCCGCCGTAGAGGTTCATGTCCGTCGACGTGGGCAGCACGTCGTTGCGGTAGCTGTTGCTCACGACCATGCGCAGGGCGTTGTCGGTGCCGAAGCGCACCTTGTCCGTGATCTCGAACGTGAAGGCCGTGCCGGCGCCGCAGTGCGTCCCGGCGTGTGAGCCGTTGACGAACAGGTCGGCGACCGTCTGTACGCCGTAGAAGCGGACGAAGAGGCGGCGCGAGGCCCATTCCACCGGGATGTAGATGTCGTTCTGGTAGTTTCCCGTGGTTTCGAGCAGCGATCCTTCGGCGAGGGGGTCGGTGTCCCAGGTGTGGGGCAGGGTGACGTGGCGGGCGTTGTCGCTGGTGTTTTCCGATTTGAAGAAGAACCGCCACCCCTCGTTCAGGGGGATGACCTCGCGCGCGGCGGCCATCGAGCTTGCGGCCGCGAGCAGCAGAAGCAGCATGTATCGTTTCATGGCAGGGCGGATGGATATGTAGCACCGGAGGCAAAGATAGCGCAAAGCGTGCGGAACACAAAATTTTTGTGCCGCCATCTCCCCGTCTGAACACAAAAAGGGAGGAGACCGTTTCCGATCTCCTCCCCGGCACGCAGGGTGTCATTCAGATGTTAACCTATTCCCACCTTCCCTGCGGGATGTTGCCGTCTATTTGGTCTTGATCTGAACCGTGACGGGTGCGAACTCGACACCGAAGTTGTTGGTGTAGGTCACCTTGACTTCGATCGTCTGCGATACGGGCTTCAGGCTGCTGTCTTCGCCCGTGTAGGTGATGACGCCGGTCTCTTCGTCGAATGCGAAGTTCACGTTGCTGAACGTCGTCTCGTACTTCACCTCACCGCCCAGGGCCTTGGCGAGGTTTGCGTGCAGACCGTTCTCCGTCGAGGCGTCGAAGACGTTGGTGTTCGCTGCGGGATCGCCGCTCTGGTAGGTCGAGTTGAGCGTCAGCAGCTGGGCTACCTTGAACGATGCGTCCTGCGAAAGTTCGAACTCGTTGCCCTTGGTTGCCACCGTGATCTTGTCGTCGGCATACGGGCTGTCGATGGCCACGGTGAAGGTTACGCGCGAATCCTTGACCTCCTCATTGCTGTTCGTGAATACGAGGTAGGCGTCTACCTTGAGTTCCAGAGCGCCCCAGTCGTTCCAGATCAGCTTGTTGTCGGCGTCGATCTCCGGAACGATCTGACCCTTCTCCGTCATCTCGTCGAGCTTGTCGCCCTGCAGCTCCTTGTTGATCTCGTAGACAACCTTCACACCCGGGAGAGCCTGCTCACCCTCGCCAACCTGATAGGTGTAGGCGTTGCCCAGCGGCTGTGCGACCACGTCGTAGCGCGAACCGTCTGCGTTGAACTCGGCAATGGCGTTGACGCGGCCGTTCGTTACGAAGAGCGGGTTGGGCGTCAGCTCGGCGCTAGCCTCCTTCAGCGTGATTTCGGCCGGGATGACGATCTCCAGACCGCTCTTGTCAGCGAGCGTCAGGGTCGAAGAGTAGGTCTTGAACTCGTACTCCGCGGGGAAGGTGACGGTGATGTCATTGCCTGCTACGGAGAGCGTGGCCTCGTCTTTGCCCGTTGTGGCCGTCATGGCGGCTACGACTCCGAGGAAGGTTTCCTTGCTGCCGAATGCCTCCTTGTAAGCGTCTTTCCAAAGTTTCTCGGCGAAGCCCTCGACTACGGTGTAGGTCGACGTGCCGACATACATCACCTCCTTGCCGATTTCGTAGCTGATCTCCGGTGCACCGGACGCCGTTACGGGGATCGTGATCGTCGTCGTGGTCTTGTCGCTGTGTACAAACTTGGCGTATGCAATGTACTCTCCGCCCTCGGCGAAGGTCATGCCGTAGAACGTCGGTGTGATACGCTGTACGTCGTTTTCGGCCGTCGGGGTCGAGGTCAGATTCAGTGCAACATATGCATTGGCAACGATGTTATTCGTGTTCTTGTCGGCGACGTAGACGATCCATTTGTTTTCTGTCATGAAACTATTGAAAACCTCGATGTTTTTGGCCAAATAGTAGTTGCCGTTCTCCAGATCATCCCACGTCTTCATCTCTTTGTAGTGGTCAACCGAAACATTCGTCTCCAGATCTACAGGGTTACCCGTGTAGATCTTGCTGAGGGCCTTCGTGTGGTTCCATGCGATTGCGGTTTGCGGAACACTGGTCTCCACACCGTTGGATACGACCGTTACCTTGTGCTGGGCCTCGCCGATCTCCAGGGACTTTTCGCCGAGAGCTACCGTGAAGGTTACCTTGCTCGATGTGATCACGTCACCGATCAAGTTGGTGTCGGGAGTCGGCAGGTTCGCTTCGTTGATCTGCACCGACTTGGCGGTTACCTTGTAACTCTTTTCGTTTTCTTCGTTAGCCGAGTTGATCGTGGCCTTTTTGTCGAATTCGCTGCGGCTGATCTTCAGCACGTCGCCCCACATCTCCGACAGCGACATGTACTTCTTGCCGTCGTAGTAGTAGACATCGAAGCCCTCGAGGAAGTTGACTACCGAGTAGTCGTTGTACTTGAGGCTGCTGCTGTACAGACCATTCGACAGCCCGGCAACGAGTTTTCCTTCGTCATCGACCTTGACGATCCGCAGGTTGTCGTTGATGCGTGCAGCCGATCCTGCGGGGTACAGGCCGAGGAACGACGTGGTGTAGTCGATGCCCGTGTGTGTGGTCTGCTCATCCTCCGAGCCGGTCGTGACACCTGCAATCTTGACGTTCAGCGCGATGGCAAGCGTCTCGTCGTTTTTCGAGCCGAACTTGTAGTTGGTCGTGGCCTTGACAGTGAACTCACCCTCGTTCTGCTCGCTTGCGGTGACGCTCTCCACCGTGAAGGCGGGGCCGTTCGTGCTGCTCATCGAAACCTTGCGCGTGATAATCGAAACGGTCGCCTCCTTCTCATCCGCAATCTTCTTGGCCAGCGATGCGGGCGATACGCGGAAGGTCATCTCGAGCGTCTGGTTGCCGAGGTGTTCCTTGCCGTCCTTACCGAAGTCGATGTAGGGAGCGGGCGTTACGGGGATGAGGTTCGAGGTCTCGCTCAGCGACGAGGGAACATAAACCAGCGACTGGATGCGGTTCTCCAGCGCAAACAGACGCTCGCTGAACTCGTTCATGAGCTCGCTCATCTTTTTCTGGTTGCCGTCTACCAGAATCTGCAGCTCGTTGGCGTCAATCTGCGTCTGGTTGGCCTGGATAAAGGCGATCAGGGCTTTGGCGTAGTCGCTCTGCCCGGTCTTCATCTCTGCAATAAGTTTGGCCAGCGTCTCGTCGTAGGTGGCGTAGTCGTCCAGAGCGGCGTTGGTGATGTAGTTGTTGTTCGTCAGGTAGGCGGCGATGGCATCGTCCAGGCTTTCACCCAGCCAGGGCTTGCTCTCGAGCAGCTCATTGATCTGCGTGTCGATCAGGTCGTTGACATCGCTCTTGGTCAGGACCTTGATATCTTCCAGCGCCTCGACGCGATCGGTCAGGTCGTTCAGCGCCTCGGCATCGGCAGCCGAACCCTCAAGAGCGGCCAGGCGATCCTTGAGGTCCTGAATGTCATAGGCGGGCAGCTCGCCGACCGTACCCTCGAGTTCCGTGAGCTTGTTGTTGATCTCCTTAAGCTCGGCCTTGTAGTCCTCCTGAATGCCCTCGATGAGCGCCTTCAGCTCGCTGACGGCACCCTTCGTGGCCAGTTCGTTGCGGAGCGTCTCCTCCGACGACTGGATTGCGCCGTTGACGTAGTCCTTCAGCTCCTGCGACAGCTCGTTGAGCTTGGCCTGCACGTCGCCGATGGCCTCCAGCTTCTGATCGATCGAGGCGACGTCGGTCTTCACGCCATCGAGTTCGCTGCGCAGGGCGGCTACCTCCTCGTTCAGGGCATCGAGGCTCGGAATCGCGTTCCGGACGCTCTCGATCTGCTCGTCAAGGTCGGCAACCGTCACGTACAGCTCGTCGAGGCGGTTGTTGATTTTGTCGATGTCGTCGTCGTAATTCTTACAACCGACACCGGCAAGCATGATTCCCGAAAGAACCAATGCCAGGAAATTCCTTAATAAGTTGTGTTTCATAGATAAATAATTTGGATGATAGAAGTGTTTGTATGCAGTTATTATCAATGTGTTAGCGCCTTGTCAGTTATTTGTTGGTATCATATATGATACGCGCATTGCAAAGATATATATAAAAATTTGCGTAACAAACTTTTTCGGCAATTTTTTTGAAATGGGAATGGATTATCGTGAGGAGGTCGCGTATATCTCGCGGCGTATCAAAGAATTACGGCTGGAAAACAAATTGACTGTACAGGAACTTGCCTACCGTTGCGACATGGAACGGTCGAACCTGAGCCGCATCGAGGCCGGGCGGACGAATCTGACGCTGAAGACGCTTTGCACGATCTGCAATGCCCTGAACGTCACCTTGCGCGACGTGATTCGTTGAGGCTGCTGTCTTGTTTATATATTTAAGGTATGCGGCGGCTGCCGGACCGGGGCGCGTTGCTCCGGTCGGGATGCCGCGGGTAGGACCTTGTCGCTTTTCGGTAAATTTTCGTATCTTTACCGGACAAACTGAAACGATAGGCTTTTGAATACGATCGATCTGATAGTCTGCCTGGTACTCCTCGTCGCCGTGTGGTGCGGCTTCCGGCGGGGCGTCATCCTCCAGGTCTGCTCGCTGGCGGGCATCGTGCTCGGCATCTGGCTCGCGGCCCGCTACGGCGCCGAGGTCGGCGCGCTGCTGCACCTCGAGGAGCGTTTTGCCGCCGCGGGCGGCTTCGTCACGGTGCTCGTCGTCGTGATCCTCGCCGTCGCGCTGCTCGGGCGGCTGCTGCGCAAGCTCTTCCATTTCGCCGGGTTCGGCGTCCCGGACGTTGTGCTGGGCATCGTTGTCTCGGTCGCCAAGTACCTGCTGGTGTTGAGCGTGCTCTTCTCGGTGTTCGACACGCTGAATGCCGACTATTCGCTCGTCGGGCGCCGGACGATCGACCGCTCGAAGAGCTACGGGCCCGTGCTGCGGATTTCGCAGTGGCTGCTGCCCCGCCTCCGGCAGGCCGGGACGGAGGTCTCGCTGCCCGAGCTGCCGCGCCTCGAGGAGCTGGTGCCGGGGGCGGACTCCGCCGGATCGGACGCGAAACAGGAACCGGACGCAGCGGCGCCGGTTGCGAAAAACAGTTGAGCGATGGAGCGGAATTTTACGGGAACGGTGGTCCGTGCGACCGGCAGCTGGTACGACGTCCTGCGCGACGGCGAACCGGTGCGCTGCCGCATCCGGGGCCGCCTGCGCCTGAAGGGGGTGCGGTCGACCAATCCGGTGGTCGTGGGCGACGAGGTGCGCTGCGAGGAGGATGAGAACGGCGACCACGTCATCGTGGACATCGTGCCGCGGCGCAACTATGTCATCCGCCGGGCGTCGAACCTCTCGAAGGAGTCGCACATCATCGCGGCGAACATCGACCGCGCGCTGCTCATGGTGACGCTGCGCCAGCCCGAGACGCCGCCCGAGTTCGTCGACCGCTTCCTCGTGACGTGCGAGGCCTACAAGATCCCGGTCGTGATCCTGCTCTCGAAGATCGACCTGCAGGGCGCGGAGGCCGTCGCGGCGTTCCGCGCCGTCTACGAAGGGGCGGGTTACGAAGTGCTGGAGGTCTCGGCGACCGACGGCACGGGGGTAGAGCGCGTCCGGGAGCTGCTGGCGGGGTGCCGCACGCTCGTCTCGGGCAACTCGGGCGTCGGCAAGTCGACGCTCATCCGGACAATCGACCCGACGCTCGACATCCGCACGGGCGAAATCTCCGAGAGCCACCACAAGGGGCGCCACACGACGACCTTCTCGACGATGTATCCGCTGGCCGGAGGCGGGGCGGTGATCGACACGCCCGGCATCAAGGGCTTCGGGCTGATCGACATCGACGACGCCGAACTGTGGCACTACTTCCCCGAGATGATGCGCACGGCGCCCGGGTGCCGCTTCTACAACTGCACGCACACGCACGAACCGGGCTGCGCCGTCATCGAGGCGGTGCGGCGCGGCGACATCTCGCCTGCCCGCTACGAGAGTTACCTGAAAATCCTCGACGAAGATGACAAGTACCGCAAATAGGGAGCCGGCATGGTATGCCGCGCGCATCGCCTGCCTTCGGGAGTTCATGACCGCAGAGCGCTACGACCTCTTTCGCCGCACGGTGGCAAACCGCACGCGCTATATGACCGTGCTGGCCGAGAACATGTACCACGGGCAGAACGCCGCGGCGCTGATCCGCCACTGCGAGGCCTTCGGCGTGCAGCGCATGCACACCGTCGAGGCGCTCTGCCGCTTCGAGCCCAACACGGCCATCGCGCGCGGCACGGAGCAGTGGGTCGATGTCGTGCGGCACCCCTCGACGGCCGATGCCCTGGCGGCGCTGAAGGCCGAGGGGTACCGCATCGTGGCGACGACGCCCCACCGCGGGGACCATACGCCCGAGACGTTCGACGTGGCGGCGGGCCCCTTCGCCCTGGTCTTCGGTACGGAGCACGCGGGCATCTCGGACGAGGTGATCGCCGCGGCCGACGAGTTTCTGCGCATCCCGATGTGCGGCATGGTCGAGAGCCTCAATGTCTCGGCTTCGGCCGCGATCCTCATCTACATGCTCTCCGAGCGGGTGCGGCTGATGGTTCCCGGCTGGCGGATGGACGACGCCGCGCAGGCCGAGGTGCTCTACCGCTGGATGACGACCAGCGTGCGCGACGCGGCGGCGATTCTCGAAAAACGATTTCCGGAGAAATAATCAACCGATATGAATACGATTCTGCGCAAACAGTTTCTCAGCCATGTGGCCCAGACGTCGCCCTCGCCGATGCTCGTCGAGGTGGCGCGCGCCGAGGGCTCGTTCTTCTATACGCCCGAGGGCAAACGCTATTACGACCTGGTGGCCGGCGTCTCGGTGAGCAACGTCGGCCATGCGAACCCGGCCGTCGTGCGCGCCGTGCAGGAGCAGGCCGCCCGCTACATGCACGTGATGGTCTACGGCGAACTGGTCGAGTCGCCGCAGGTGGAGTATGCCGCGCGCATCGCGTCGCTGCTGCCCGGGGCGCTCGAAAGCGTCTACTTCGTCAACTCGGGCGCCGAGGCGGTCGAGGGGGCGTTGAAGCTGGCCAAGCGCTTCACGGGACGCACCGAGATGATCTCCATGCGGCGGGCCTACCACGGTTCGACGCACGGCGCGATGAGCATGATGGGGGCGCCCGAGGGCGAGGAGTGGAAGGAGCCCTTCCGTCCGCTGCTGCCCGACGTGCAGGCCATCGAGTTCAACGACTTCGGGGCCCTGCAGCGCATCACCCGCCGCACGGCCTGCGTGCTGGCCGAGCCCGTGCAGGGCGAGGCGGGCGTGCGGCTGCCGCAGCCGGGTTATCTCGAGGCGCTGCGGCGCCGCTGCGACGAGGTCGGCGCGCTGCTCGTCTTCGACGAGATACAGACCGGTCTGGGACGCACCGGCGCGATGTTCGCCTCGCTGCGCTACGGCGTCACGCCCGACATCGTCTGCCTGGCCAAGGCCTTCGGCGGGGGCATGCCCCTCGGGGCCTTCGTCTCGCGGCACGAAATCATGGATACGCTGCAGCACGACCCGGTGCTGGGCCACATCACCACCTTCGGTGGCCATCCGGTCTGCTGCGCCGCGGGGCTTGCGGCACTGAACTACCTGCTCGAAAACCGCGTCGTCGAGGGCGTCGAGGCGAAGGGCGCCCTCTACGAGGAGCTGCTCGCGGACCATCCCGCCGTGCGGGAGATCCGCCGTTCGGGACTGCTGCTGGCCGTCGAACTGGGCGACTCGGCGAAGCTCTACCGGATCATGGAGCTCTTCAAGGAGGCGGGTATCCTGAGCGACTGGTTCCTCTACTGCGACACGGCCTTCCGCATCTCGCCGCCGCTGACCATCTCCGAAGAGGAGGTGCGCGAAAGCGCGGCGCTCATCCGCGAATGCCTCGACCGGCTGATTTGATAATAATGACCGTATGTTATTTATGGAAAACAACAAATACAAAATACTTAAGATACAGATTGATAATTCTGTCGTTGGAAATATTGATGCAACAATAGAGGCATTGTCTCGCAAATTTCACAAAGATGATTTTTTTGTGGAAAGAACGGGTGATGAGGTATTGGTATATTTGAATCAGGTCGATATGAAATATCTTGAGGCTATTTCTGAAGAATTTTCTGGTGGAATAGTCGCTCGGATATACGAAAAAATAAATGCGATCAAGAGTTATACTCTTAAGGGAGGAAAACGTCAATTTGTTGATTACAATGCTGAACGTAAGGTTGTTGGCAGGAAGGATAAGGAGGTCAACAGAACGCGCTTTTATTATGTGGACGGGAATGATTTTGTAGATAAAAACAATGAGTTCCCAATAGAATATAGAGATCGGATTGTTTGTGCGGATAGTTTGTCTGTGCTAAAAAAGTTACCCGATAATTGTGTCGATATTATTGTAACGTCACCTCCGTACAATTTCGGCCTGTCATATGATGAGCATGATGACACGTCTTTCTGGAATGACTATTACAAAATGCTTTATGCGATTTTCGATGAATGTGTCCGGGTTCTGAAATATGGAGGAAGAATCATAGTGAATGTTCAGCCGCTCTATTCTGATTACATTCCTACGCATCATATCATATCGAACTATTTTTTACAGAAAAAGCTGATTTGGAAAGCGGAGATTATTTGGGAAAAGAACAACTATAATTGTAAATATTGTTCGTGGGGCAGTTGGAAAAGTCCGGCAAGTCCCTATATGAAATACACATGGGAATTTTTGGAGGTTTTTTGTAAGGGGGACTTGAAGAAGAATGGCGATAAGACGAAAATAGATATTAATGACGAAGAGTTCAAATCATGGGTTGTGGCAAAGTGGAGTATTGCTCCCGAGCGTAAAATGAAAGAATATGGTCATCCAGCAATGTTCCCAGAAGCTCTTGTTGAACGTGTTTTGAAACTTTTCAGTTACGAAGATGATGTCGTACTGGACCCATTTAATGGAGCTGGAACAACAACGGTTGTCGCGCATAAGTTCAATAGGCATTATTTGGGTATTGATATTTCCGATGCGTATTGCAAAACGGCGGAGGATCGAATTCAGCGCAGTGTTAAAAACAATGTGCTGTTCAAATGATAATAACAAAAGGGAGGAATCATCCTCCCTTTTGTTATTTGAAATTAACATTTATATGGTTCCAATGCGGTTGCGAATTTTTCAATTGTATTTTCAAGAATTTCAGGGGTTAGCTTTTTGAAAAATTCTTTTTTATGTATGGGACGATTTATGTCACGTTCTCCCTTAAGTAGGGTAATAATCGTCAAATCCACATCCACGTGCGACATCAGGGCATGAGATGCAGGACTACCATATGTAGGTTCTTTCAGCTCGCAATAATCACCACCTAACTGACTTTCCAGTTGTACGAGATAGTATCGAGACACACCGTAAGCTTCCTTTGCAAGAACGGCATCGAACAGAATTCGTTTTAACATGGCGTTCTCGGTATAAGCCTTGCACTCTATTGGCAAAACTAATTTATCGTCTATAAATACTTGTACATCGGTTCCGAATTTATAACGCTGTTCAGCCTTGTGTGATAAAAGGTAGGCTTTTAATCGCGGTTCTTGACGCTCAATGTATTTTTCAGTAATGGAAATAGGCGCTTTTCGTTTATTGATTTGTAGTCTCTCTTCATTTTGTTTCAGGACATTAATCCACGCGATCTGGACTAATCGGGTCGTCATCTCTTCTACCAGTTTCCCTTTGCCCGCGCGGATAATTCCTCCGTATGCACGATCTTCGTCATTTTGGGCTTCGTTATCAATGCCCGAGACCAAATTGGTATAGTCGGATATGATCTCGTCGATCTTATCTCGTATTTCCTTTTTTTGTAATGGCGTCAATTTCATGGTAAGTAGTTTTGGTTGTCAGTAATCGAATAAATCTTTCAGTAAAATATCAAGGCCTTGAGCGAGTTTGACAATGCTATTGATTGTAGCACTTTTTTCACCTCGTTCGATCGTCCCGATATACGTTCTGTCGAAACCGCATTTGTATGCAAGTTGTTCCTGGGACAAGCCGCGTAATTTCCTTATTTTGGCAACTTGTTGTCCGAATTTGATATTTGCCTCGGTTTTCATTGTTCTATAAACAAAAATAAAAACTCTACCTTTAGACGTCAACGTCCTAAAGGTAGAGTTTGTTGAATGTCCCGATAATACCTACGCCTCCCCGGCAAAGGCCTTCAGGCGGGCGATCTCCTCGGCCCAGCGGCTCTCGTCGGGCGTTTCGAGGATCAGCGGAATGCCGTCGAAGCGCGCATCGCGCGCGATATAGCGGAAACACTCCAGACCGATCATCCCGTCGCCCAGTGGCGTGTGGCGGTCGACGCGGCTGCCGAGAATCTTCAGCGCATCGTTCAGGTGCATGCCCTTCAGGTAGCGGAAGCCCACGACGCGCTCCAGCTCGGCGAAGGTCTTCTCGCACGCCTCGGCCGTGCGCAGGTCGTAGCCCGCGGCGAAGGCGTGGCAGGTGTCGATGCAGACCCCCACGCGCGACTTGTCCTCCACGCGGTCGATCAGGTAGGCGAGGTGCTCGAAGCGGAAGCCGAGGTTCGAGCCCTGCCCCGCGGTGTTCTCGATGACGGCCGTCACGCCGTGCGTGGCTTCGAGCGCGAGGTTGATCGACGCGGCGATGCGGTCGAGGCTCTCCTCCTCGGTGATCTGCTTCAGGTGGCTCCCGGGGTGGAAGTTCAGCCGGTCGAGCCCCAGCTGCTCGCAGCGCTTCATCTCCTCGATGAAGGCCTCGCGCGACTTGGCCAGCCCCTCGGCGTCGGGGTGCCCGAGGTTGATCAGGTACGAGTCGTGCGGCAGGATTTGCGCCGGCGTGTAGCCGTACTCGTCGCAGGCGCGGCGGAAGGCGTCGATCTCGGCGGCCGTGAGGGGTTTGGCGACCCACTGCCGCTGGTTCTTCGTGAAGAGCGCGAAGGCCGTGGCTCCGATTTTGTGTGCGTTGGCGGGGGCGTTCTCCGTGCCGCCCGCGGCGCTGACGTGTGCTCCGAAATACTTCATAGGGGTGAAAGCGGATTTATCTTCGGACAAAGTTAACGATTTTGTAAATAAATTCATAAATTTGTGGCTGCCGTGATTCATCGTCAATCGTAAACTCTTCGCAATGAAACGATTTTATGCGCTCCTCGTCCTGATCTCCGCCCTGGCGGCCGCGCTGCCCGCCGCCGCGCAGATCTCCATCGACGAGGTCGAGGCGCCGCAGGAGAGCATCCACTTCCGCGACCGGATGAAATCCACGCCGGTCGATGTCGACTACTTCAGCCTGGCCCGCTACCGGGCCGAGCGGGCCGCCATCCGCCGCGAGCGCAACTACCTCGAGATCGGCGGCGGGCTCCAGGGTTCGCTCTCTTCGCACAACGATCCGTGGATCAAGGTTTCGGGCGGTGACAATGCCATTGCGCTGATGGCGACCTTCAACCTGCGGCACGTCTTCACGAAGAACCTCTTTTCGGTCGAGACCAAGGTCAGCGCCTCGTTCGGCTACAACCGCATGAAGGTCGAGACCACGACGACCGACGACGAGGGCAAGACACACACCGAGAGCAACGGCGTGTGGTTCAAGAACCAGGACGAGTTCGTCATTTCGGTGGCCCCGTCGTTCAAGATGTCGAAGAACTGGTCCTACGGTTCGATCATCAACTTCCGCAGCCAGTTCGTCAACGGCTACATCTCGCGCACGCAGCAGACCGAGACCGACCGCAAGAGTTCGTTCATGGCGCCGGGTTATCTCGACGCGTCGTTCGGTATCACCTACAAGTGCCCCAGGGAGAAGCTGCCGCTGTCGGTCAACCTCTCGCCGATCGCCCTGAGCGCCGTCTTCGTCGAGGACCGCCTCGTGCGCGAGAACGTCTGGGACGACAAGCCCGGCTGGCAGGCCTACGGCCTGGCGTCGGAGAACGAGACCTCGAAATACGAGGGCGGCTCCTCCATACAGGTCGACTTCGACCGCTCGTTCGGCAAGAACGGGTTCCTGCGCTACCGCACGAGCCTCTACTCGTTCCTCGGCTGGATCACGAACATCGGACTGAAAAACAAGGTCAGCGACTACTCGGAGTACAAGAAGCAGCTCGACGCCTACAACAACTGGACGGCCGACTCGGGGACGGTGCGGCCTCCGAAGCCGAATCTTCCGGTGCACCCGACGGTCCGCTGGTCGAATACGATCGACATCAAGGCAACAAAATACATCTCGACGACGTTGAGTTTCGAGCTCTACTACAACCGGGCGCAGAACGTCGACGTGCAGACCCGCACGCTGCTCAGCGTCGGGCTTTCGTATACCTTCAAGAACAAGTGATGTACAGAAATTCCAAACACACGGTACTTTTTCCCCTGCTGCTGGCCGCTGGCGTAGTCGCCGGCCTGCTGCTGGGGCAGTATCTGGGCCGCAACAGCACGACGTCGCAGCTCAAGAGCATGATCAGCCGTCTGACGCTGCCGACGAACAAACTGACCTATACGCTTTCGCTCATCGAGAACCAGTACGTCGACTCCGTGTCGATGGACTCGCTCGCCGAGCATGTCATTCCGCTGCTGGTCAAGGAGCTTGACCCCCATTCGGTCTATATCCCCGCCTCGGAGATGCAGGCGCTGAACGAACCCCTCGAAGGGGAGTTCGACGGCATCGGCGTGGTCTTCAACATGGCCACCGATACGGTCATCGTGCTCAACGTCATCCCGCAGGGCCCGAGCGACAAGGCCGGCATCAAGGCCGGGGACCGCATCATCGAGATCGACGACTCGCTCGTGGCGGGCCGCCGCATTCCGCAGAACGAGATCGTCAAGCGGCTGCGCGGACCGCGCGGATCGACCGTGCGGCTGGGCCTCGGGCGGCAGCACATCCCCGATCTGGTCGAGGTGGAGGTCGTGCGCGGCGTCATTCCGATCCGCAGCATCGAGTCGGCCTTCCGCATCAGCGGCACGACGGGCTACATCAAGCTGGGACAGTTCGCGCGGACGACCCACCAGGAGCTGTTGCAGGCCCTGGCGAAGCTGCGGGCCGAGGGGGTCGACCGGCTGATCTTCGACCTGCGCGGCAACTCGGGCGGCTACCTCGACCAGGCGATCCTCGTGGCCAACGAGTTCCTGCATGAGGGGCAGCTGATCGTCTACACCGAGGACCGCCACCACAAGCAGGTGCGCGAATATGCCGACGGCCGCGGCACGGCGCAGGAGATGGACGTGGCGGTGCTCATCGACGAGGGCAGCGCCTCGTCGAGCGAGATTCTGGCCGGCGCCCTGCAGGACAACGACCGCGGCACGATCGTCGGCCGCCGCTCCTTCGGCAAGGGGCTCGTGCAGCGTCAGATCCCCTACAGCGACGGGTCGGCCCTGCGGCTGACTACGGCGCGCTATTATACGCCCACGGGCCGTTCGATCCAGAAGCCCTATACGATCGGCGACGAGGAGAGTTACGAGGAGGACCTCTGGCACCGCTACGAGAACAACGAGTGGTTCACGGCCGACAGCATCCATTTCGCCGATTCGCTCAAGCGCGTGACGCCCGGCGGCAAGGTGGTCTACGGCGGGGGCGGCATCATGCCCGACCTCTTCGTCCCGGTCGACACGACCGACGTGACGAAGTATTTTGTCGAGGTGGCAGGCCGCAACATCCTCTACCGCTATACGATCGAGTACGCCGATGCGCACCGCGATGCGCTGAATGCCGTGCGGACGATCGACGATCTGCAGCGGCTGCTCGACAGCGACCGCACGCTCGTCGATGATTTCGTGCGCTACGCCGCCCGCAAGGGGGTGGCGCCGCGCTACGGCGACATCGCCCGCTCGCGCAAGCTCATCGAGGCGCAGCTGCGCGCCTACATCGGCCGCAACACGGTGCTCGAGGACGACGGTTTCTATGCCAATATCTATCCGGTGGACAACGTGGTGATGCGGGCCATCGAACTCTTGAACGCTTCAGACACTTCAGACAATGATTAAAAAGATTTTCGGCATGCTTGCGGCTGCGGCGATCCTCGCCCTGCTGGTGCTGACGGTGCTCCATCACGACAACTACCGTTCGATGATCCGGGACGGGGCGGACTTCGGTCCGGCCGCGGCCGTTGCGGAGCCGGTCGCCGAGCCGGTCGCCGCGTCGGAAAACACCGGTCCGGGCCCGGACCGGCAGTCCGGTGCCGCTCCGGCACAGCCTGCGGAGAGCCTCTCCGTCGAGTCGGTTGCCCCGGCGGAGGCGGGCGCATCTGCGGCCGACTCGCTGCCTGTGAAGGAGTAGTCAGCCGAAGACGCACATCTGTTTTTGTCCGGTCCTGCATGCCTTCTGGCTTCGGCTCCGGCTGTCTCGCCACGAAAAAGCGCCCTCCGCGAGGAGGGCGCTTCGTTTTGCCTTTCGACTGCCCGGGAGCTTCCGCTTTTGTGCCGGCCCGAGCTGACGGGAATCAATAGTATTTGACCGGATGGCCTTCGATGGTCGAGAGGATGTTGTTTGCCGCCGACGAGGCGCCGATGCGGAAGAGGTCCGTCGTGAGCCACTCCTTGCCGAGAATCTCCTCGACGATCGTGTAGTAGAGCGCCGCCTCTTCGGCCGTGCGGACACCGCCTGCGGCCTTGAATCCCACCTTGCGGCCCGTCTTTTCGTAGTAGTCGCGGATAGCCTGGCACATTACCACGGCCGCTTCGGGCGTGGCGGCGACGTCGATCTTGCCCGTCGAGGTCTTCACGAAGTCGGCACCGGCGAGCATCGAGAGCAGCGAGGCCTTGCGGATCAGCTCCGGAGTCTTCAGGGCGCCCGACTCGATGATGACCTTCAGCACCACGTCCTCGTCCATCTCCGTGCGGATCACCTCGACCTCGTTGGCCGCCTCGTCGTACTCGCCCGTGAGCATGCGGCCCACGTTGAGGACGATGTCCACCTCGTCGGCTCCGTTCTCCACGGCCATGGCCACCTCGAGCGCCTTCACTTCGAGGTAGGTCTGCGAGGCGGGGAATCCTCCGGCCACCGACGTGATGCGCATGGGCGTGCCGTCGACGGCCAGCCCTACGGTTTCGACGAAGGCGGGGTAGACGCAGATCGACGCCACGTTGGGAATCTGCGGGTATTTCTCGTAGAATTCGGCCGCCTTGCGGGCGAACTCCGTGACGGAGGTGACCGAGTCGTTGCACGACAGGGTCGTCAGGTCAATGGCCGAATAGCAGAATTTGTAGACCTCGTTGTTGTGGTTGCGCTCCTGGGCAACCCGGCGGATGCGTGCGACCTCCTCGTCGACGCGCTCTTCGCTCCAAGCCGGAGCGTACTCGTTCAGATGATTGGCGTATTCCATAACTTCAAACGGCTGTTTTTACAAAAGTAGGAAAAATATTCGTTTTTGCATGCCGCTTCGGCTTTTTTTGCCCTTCACGGACAAAAAAAGACCTGACCGGCAGGGTCAGGCCTTTTTTCTCTCCGCAGGGCGAATTACTTTGCCAGCGCCTTCAGGTTGACGTCCTTGGCAGCCTTCTCGGCCAGTGCGGGATTCTTCGACACGGCGCTCTTGAGCTGGGCGTCGGCGGTCTTCAGGTCACCCTCCTTGGCGGCGATCACGGCGCGCAGGTAGTCGGCCTCGGCCGAGTTGTCCTTGGCAATGGCCTTCTTGGCGGCAGCCAGATCGTTGTTCATCACGTCGACGATGGCGGCGTTGTAGCCCTCCAGACCGTTTGCGGCGGCCTTGTAGTTGCCTTCGGCGGCCGCCATGGCGGCCTTGGCCTCGGCGTCGGCTACCTGGGCATACTTCTTGGCCTCGGCGGTGTTGCCGTTGGCGAGGTTGGCAAGAATCAGGTTCTTGTTGAGCTCCTTCGACGAATCGCTCTTGGCAGCTATCTCGAACGACTTGAGTGCGGCGGCCTTGTCACCGACCTTCGTCTGGGCAACGCCGAGGTTGTTCCATACGCGGGCGTCGTTGTAGTGCTTCGAGGCGGCGGTCAGGATACCAACCTGCTCCTCGGCGCCGTCAGCCAGCGTCTCGGCGGCATAGAGGTACTCCTCGACGGTCAGCTCACCGCCGTTGCGGTAGGCGGCCATGATCTCCTCGTCGGTCTTGCCCTGGATGTCGGTCGTGTTGATGATCTGGGCGCGGCGCAGGGCGGGCAGGATCTCCTTCTTCAGCTCCTCGAATACCGAAGCCATGTTCTTGATCTCCTTCTCACGCTCGGCGGGCGAGTTGTAGCGGCTCAGCACCTGGAGAATGACGTTCTTGTTCTGGATGTCGGACTTCTCGACCAGCTCCTTGAAGCCTTCCCAGTCCTCACCGTAGGCTGCGGCGTCGATCTCCAGACCGGCCTCCTTGAGCAGCTTGGCAACGACCTTCTGGCTCGACTCGCTGCGGGCCTTCGAGAGCTTGTCGTTGAACTTCTCCGGACCGTCGGGCGAAGCGTAGCCCTTCACGGCGATGTTCTGCGTGGCGCGCTCGTTCGAGAGGTTGGCGTCCACGTTCTGCTTGAAGGCGCCCAGGTCAGCGTTCTTCTCGTTGGCCTTCGTCACGCGCGACGAGTTGATCGCGTAGAGCAGCTCGGTCTTGTCGATCTCGGTGGTTACCTTCTTGTAGTTGTTGGGCATATCCTCCATCAGGTCGCCGTACTTGAGGTCCTTCTGGAGCGTGTTCACGCCGTAGGCGATCGTCAGACCGAACTCGCGGGCGAGAGCGGCCTTTGCCTCGGCATCGTCACCGGCCAGCACGGCAGCCTCCTCCTTGGTCGGAACGGCACCCGTGTTGAGGTTCACGAGCGTGAACTCCTTGCACTTGCCCGACGGGCACTTGATCTCGGCACGCAGCTGCAGCTCGCTCTTGTCCATGCGGGGGTCGTAGGGGAACTCCACGTGCTGCGTGAAGTTGCCGCCGTTCTTGGCGTCAACGACCGTATAGTTGTCATCCACCTTGGAACCCTGATAGTATTTGGTCGTACCGGCAACCTCGCCGCCCTCGAATACGATGACGGGCGTCACCTTGATGACGGCCTTTGCATTGAAGTACTCGACGGGGAAGGTGACGTTGATGTCGGCGGCCACGATGCCGTTGTTCAGCGTCAGAATCTCGGGAGTAACGCTCAGCTTCACATCCTCACGCTCCTTGGCCATCTTCTTGAAGCAATTGCAACTCGAGAATGCCAGGGCGGCAGCTACGAGCACCATGCTCAATTTCATGAAATTTTTCATAGGTTTGTTTTTAAGTGTTTATTTGTTGTTTGCCTTTGTTTCCTAAACGCCTCGTGTTCGTTCGGTTCCGCGGGGCCTGCACCCCCGCCCGGAACGTCGCAAATATAGAAAACTCTTGCTAATTGTGCAAAATTCCGGGCGGAATTTCGTAGCCTTTTCCGCCCGAAAATTGCACACAGACAGCCGTTTTACTCCTCCTTGCGATCGTGACGCTCGCGGCGTTCGCGGCGCTCGCCCCGCTCGGGACGCGGACGGCGTTCACGCTCCACGTAGCCTTCGGGTTTGGGCAGCAGCGCCTTGCGCGACAGTTTGAGCTTGTTGGTCTTGGGGTCGACGCCGATGAGCTTGACATCGATCTCGTCACCCTCCTTCAGGCCGGTCTCCTCCATGGTCTCGAAGCGCTTGTAGTCGATCTCCGAGATGTGGAGCAGGGCGTCCTTGCCGGGCATGATCTCCACGAAGGCGCCGAAGGCGACGATCGAGCGGATCTTGCCGTGGTAGGTCTCCCCGACCTCCGGGATGGCGACGATGGCCTTGATGCGGCTCAACGCACCGTCGAGCGCGGCCTTGTCGACGCCGAAGATGTCGACGATACCCTTGTTCTCGACCTCCGTGATGGTGATGGTCGTGTTGGTGGTCTTCTGAATATCCTGGATGACCTTGCCGCCCGGGCCGATCACGGCGCCGATCATGTCCTGCGGAATGGTGATCTGGACGATGCGCGGCACGAAGGGCTTGTAGTCGGCGCGCGGCTCGGCGATGCACTCGGTGAGTTTGTCGAGGATGTAGAGACGTCCCTTGCGGGCCTGCTCGAGGGCGGCGGCCAGCACCTCGTAGGAGAGTCCGTCGACCTTGATATCCATCTGCGTGGCGGTGATGCCGTCGCGCGTACCCGTCACCTTGAAATCCATGTCGCCGAGGTGGTCCTCATCGCCGAGGATGTCCGACAGCACGGCCCACTTGCCGCTCTCGGAGTCGGAGATCAGACCCATGGCGATACCCGACACGGGCTTCTTCATCTTCACGCCGGCGTCCATCAGGGCGAGGGTTCCGGCGCAGACCGTGGCCATCGACGACGAGCCGTTCGACTCGAGGATGTCCGACACGACGCGCACGGCGTAGGGGTTCTCCTCGCCCAGCGGGATCATCGGCTTCAGGGCGCGCCATGCGAGGTGGCCGTGGCCGATTTCGCGGCGCGAGAGACCGCGCGACGCCTTGGCCTCGCCCGTCGAGAAGGGCGGGAAGTTGTAGTGGAGCACGAACTGCTCGGTGCCCTGCACGAGCACCTCGTCCTTGACCTTCTCGTCGAGCTTCGTACCGAGGGTCACGGTGGCCAGCGCCTGCGTTTCGCCGCGCGTGAAGATGGCCGAGCCGTGGGCGGCGGGCAGGTAGCCCACCTCGCACCAGATCGGACGGATCTCGTCCGTGCGGCGGCCGTCCAGACGCTTGCCCTCGTCGAGGATCATGCGGCGCATAGCCTTCTTCTGCACGTCGTCGTGGAAATACTTGTGGATAAGCGGGGCCTTCTCGACGAGCTCCTCCTCCGTGTAGCGGGAGGCGAACTCGGCCTCGAGGGCGTTGAACAGGTCCTCGCGCTCGTGCTTCATCGTGCCGCTCGTGGCGATGGCGTAGGCCTTGTCGTAGAGCTCGCGGATGATCGTCTGGCGCAGCTCCTCGTCGTTGACCTCGTGGCAGTAGGTGCGCTTGACATCCTTGCCCAGCTCCTTCGAGAGCTCGATCTGTACGGCGCAGTGCTTCTTGATCTCCTCGTGCGCGAACTTGATGGCGCCGAGCATCACCTCCTCGGATACCTCCTTCATCTCACCCTCGACCATGAGGATGTTGTCGATCGTACCGCCGACCATGATGTCCAGGTCGCACTCGGCCATCTCCGAGAAGGCGGGGTTGATGACGTACTCGCCGTTGCGGCGGGCGACGCGCACCTCCGAGATCGGGCCGCCGAAGGGGATGTCCGATACGGCGAGGGCCGCCGAGGCGGCCAGACCGGCCAGGGCGTCGGGCTGAATATCCTTGTCGGCCGAGATGAGCGTCACGGTGACGTAGACCTCGGCGTGGTAGTCTGCGGGGAACAGGGGGCGCAGGGCGCGGTCGATCAGGCGGGCAACGAGAATCTCCGAGTCGTTGGCCTTGCCTTCGCGCTTCATGAAGCCTCCGGGGTAGCGTCCGCAGGCGGCATACTTCTCCTTGTACTCCACCTGCAGGGGCATGAAGTCGGTGTCGGGTTTTGCATCCTTGGCGGCCACGACGGTACCGAGCAGCATCGTGTCGCCCATCTTGACGACGACCGAGCCGTCGGCCTGCTTGGCCAGTTTGCCCGTTTCGATCTCGATCTGGCGACCGTCGGCCAGCGTGATGATCTTGCGGACTGCGTTGTACAGCTTCTTTTCTTCCATAAAAATCTTAAACCTATAGTGTGTTCCAATTGTGATCATTTTAGAAAATGAAGGCAATCCCTCGCGGGAATTGCCCTCATCTCTTCCTCGCGGACTACTTGCGGAGGTTCAGCGTCTTGATGATCGCGCGGTAGCGCTCGATGTCGACCTCCTTGAGGTACTCCAGCAACTGGCGGCGCTTACCTACCAGGCGCAGCAGGGCGCGCTGGGTTCCGAAGTCGTGCTTGTTGCTCTTGAGGTGTTCAGTAAGGTGGTTGATACGGTAGGAAAACAGGGCAATCTGGCTCTCGGGAGAACCCGTATCCGTGTTAGACTTGCCGTACTTACCGAAAAGCTCCTGCTTTTTCTCAGCTGTTAAATAAGCCATTGTGTGTTAAGTTTATTTAAGTTCCACTCTACGACGCATTCCCCTTACCGTGAATAACGCCAGAGCGTTCGGCAAAGTTACGAATATAATTCATATGAAGCATGAAAAACCGAAAAATTATTTGCATTTTGCGCCGAAAAGTACCGGATGCGGAGGAAAAATCGTATTTTTGTGCCTAAATAAGTGAAAACGATGGAAATGAAAAGGCTTTTGCGCGGCCTGGCCGCCGGGGTGCTTGCGGCCGGCTGTGCCGGGCACGGGGAGTACGTGACCGTCGACGGCGCGATGCTGGGCACGACGATGCACGTCGTGGCCGACGTGAAGGGAACCTCCGCACAGCAGCTCTACGCCGCCGCCATGGAGCTCGACCGCGAGGCCAAGGCGTCGATGTCGATCTTCGACCCGACGTCGCTGCTGAGCCGCCTGAACCGCAACGAGACCGATTCGGTCGACCGCCATATCGCCTTCAATCTCCGCCTGGCGGACAGCATCGGCGCCCTGAGCGACGGCCGCTACGACGTGACGGTCAAGCCGCTGGTCGAGGCGTGGGGCTTCGCCGGGAAGGCGCCCGCACAGCATCCGAACATCGACTCGATCCTGTGCTTCGTCGGGCGTGAGAAGGTGCGGATCGAGCACGGCCGCCTCGTTAAGGCGGACTCGCGCGTGCAGCTGGACTTCAACTCCGTGGCCAAGGGCTACACGGTCGACCTGCTGGCGGCGCTCGTCGAGCGCTTCGGCGCCCGGAACTACATCGTCGACATCGGCGGCGAGGTGCGCTGCCGCGGCGTCAACCGCGAGGGACAGCCCTGGCGCATCGGCATCGAAACCCCCTTCGACGGCAACATGAGCGACGGGGCCTACCTCCAGCGGCGCATCCGCATGAATGCGGGCGGGCTGGCCACGTCGGGCAACTACCGCCGCTTCTACCTCGACGAGACGGGCCGCAAGGTGGCCCACACGATCGATCCCCGCACGGGGCGCAGCGTCGTCTCGCGCCTGCTGTCGGTGACCGTCGCGGCGCCGACATGCGCCGAGGCCGACGCCCTGGGGACGATGCTGCTGGCCATGGGGGCCGACGATGCCCTCGCGGCCGTGCAGCGCCTGCCCGGCTTGCAGGCCTACTTCATCCTGGCGGGCGAGCAGGGCGAGTACGAGGAGTACGTCTCGCCCGCGATGAAGCCCCTTCTCATGCAGTAGAACCCGTGTCCGGCGAGCCGGTCGCAAGACCCTTGGCCCGCCGGCACCCAATACGGAAGAGATTTGATGAAAACCGCCGTTTTTCTCTACAATACGCAGTCCGGCCGCGGACACATCGACCGCAACGTCGAGAACATCTGCACCGTCTTTCAGGCCTACGGATACGACGTGACGCCGCAGCTGATCGACTTCGACACCAACCCCTTCGACGGCAACGAGGGGATCGACCTGATGGTCGTCGCCGGCGGCGACGGCACGGTGAACTTCGCCGTCAACGCCATGAAGCGCAAGGGGCTCGACATTCCGCTCGGCGTGATTCCGGCCGGCACGGCCAACGACTTCGCTGGGGCGCTCGGCATGTCGGCAGACCCGCTCGAGGCGGCGCGCCAGATCGCCTCCGGATCGGAGGAGCGGGTGGACTGCGGCCGCGTGAACGACCTCTACTTCGTCAACGTCTTCTCGTTCGGGGTCTTCACGACCACCTCGCAGCGCACGCCCGACGAGCGCAAGCACCGCATCGGCAAGCTGGCCTACCTCGTCGAGGGGGTCAAGGAGTTCTGCTCGATGCACGCCATGCCGCTCGAGATTGTGGCCGACGGCGAGCATTTCGACCTGCGGTCGCTCATGGTGCTGATCTTCAACGGCGAGACGGCCGGCGGCTTCCGCCTGGCGCGCCGCTCGTCGATCAAGGACGGGCTGTTCGACTGCCTGCTGCTCGAGAAGAAGGACATCATCACCTCGACGCTGGCCATGGGCCGCTACCTGCTCGGCGGCAATCCGAAGATCGTGCGGCAGCTGCGCGCCCGGCGGATCGACATCCACTCGACGTGCAACGAACCGACCGACGTCGACGGGCAGCCGGGGGCCGAATTTCCGTTGCATATCGAGTGTCTGCCCGGGGCGCTGCGCATCCAGTGCGAGACGCAGCGCGACTGAACGTGCGGCGACGATTTTGCGCGCGGATATTTGCGCAACCCGAATAATTGTTTACATTTGTCCGAAAAACCAACCACGCTATGGCCGACAGCAGCACGACACGCAAGGGCCGGGACGGTTCCCGCGAGGGCCTGCACAAGGTATCCATCTCCCGCATCAAGAAGGAGATGAGCGATGTATTCTACCTTTCGGATGATCTGGTCATCACGACGCTGACGGCCGACAAGAACACCACGGCGGATTACCCGACGTCGATCGACGGTTTCACGGCCATCATCATGATGGCCGGAGAGGCGACCGTGTCGATCGACATGCAGAACTACAACGTGCGGCCCAACATGATCGTCTTCTTCAACCCCGATTCGATCATCCGCACGGTCAAATGCTCGTCGAACGCCGCCGCCTACCTGCTGGCCTTCTCCAAGTCGTTCGTCAACGAGATTCAGATCGACCTTTCGACGTCGCTGCCCGTCTACATGCGCTTCGGTAAGGCGCCCGTGCTGGAGGTGCGGCAGGAGGATGTCGACGAGATCCGGCAGCTGTTCCAGCTCGTCAAGACGATGCTGCGCAGCGACAAGGAGCGCTACCGCCACGAGATCATCCGCACGCTCTTCACGACGGCCTTCTACATCATCACGGAGATCAACCAGCGCGAGCAGCCCGGGCAGATGAAGCAGGGGCGCTGCGAGGTGCTCTTCGACGAGTTCATGTCGCTGCTGCAGCAGTACAGCAAGCGCGAGCGCAACGTGAGCTTCTACGCCAAGCAGCTCAACATCACGCCCAAGTACCTCTCGTCGGTGGTCAAGGAGGTGAGCGGCAAGACGGCGGCGCGGTGGATCGACGAGTCGGTGATCCTCGAGGCGAAGGCGCTGCTCAAATACTCGGGCATGAGTATCCAGGAGATCGCCTACCACCTGAACTTCTCGACGCAGTCCTTCTTCGGCAAATACTTCAAGCAGCATACCGGCACGTCGCCCTCGCGCTACAAGCGCCGCGGCTGACGGCCGGCTCCGGGTGTCGGAAAACACCGGGTCCGGGTTGCGAACGACGCAGCCCGGACTCTTTTTCGTTGCCCCCCGCCGTGTTGCTCCGGCCGTGCGGGGCCTTACTCCCAGTAGGTGTAGATCAGCCGGATGATGAGCACGAAGGCGATGCACAGCGCCACGAACGTGAACGATCCGAAGACGAGCAGGCTCTTGACGAGGGTCTTGAACCACCCCTCGCGGTAGACCGTGTGCGAGGAGAGGAGCATGTAGAGGAAGACCAGTGCGAAGAAGAGCTCGAAGCTGACGAGAATCGCGTCGTTGTTCTCCTGAGCCTCGGCGTAATAGATCAGGATGGCGGCGGGTACGGCGACCAGCAGCAGGAAGAAGGAGTTGATGTGGATGGCGTGGACGAAGTGGTGCATGTAGTTCATCCGCCGCTTGCGGTAGGCCCATTTGAGCAGCAGGGCGAAGAGCGGCAGCAGGAACATCATGTAGAGGGGCGTCCACTTCGAGAGGTCGGCCAGCAGGTTGTTGACGAAGCTCTCCTGCTGCCACTGCTGTTCCAGCTGGTCCGGGTCGCTCTGCTTCTGCCGCCAGTCGTAGACCGGTGTGCGCTGCGGGTCGAACGTGCGCAGCAGCGCGAGCAGCTCCTCGTCGTACTCCTCTAGATCGAGCGCTTCCAGTCGGTCGGCGTCTTCGTCGTGCAGGCCGCTGAAGTCCTGCAATCCTGCGGCGGGGTTGTAGCGGGCGATCGTCTGCCGGGCGGCCGTGAGATTCTCCAGGTCGCGCTCTTTGAGCGTCGTGCGGTAGAGACACGAGTCGAGCAGCAGCCGCGGCAGGTGTGTCATCGTCAGCCCGTGCCGGCCGCCGAACGGCGATTTGACCTGCAGCAGCTCCTCCGTCGGGATCTCCTTCAGCTCGAGCATCTCGGCGAAGCCCGTCCCGTCGTACAGGAAGACGCACGTGTCGGGCTGCGGCGCTCCCGAGCGCAGCTGCGTCAGGACCGTGTCGGGCAGGTGCTGCGGTTGGAGTGCGATCTCCCGCACGCTGCGTTGGGCAATGTCCGACGCGAACATGAAGAAGAGCGTGAAGAAGATCACCGAGATGAACATGTAGAGCCGGAAGGGATGGACGTAGGAGTTGATCTTCCCGGCGTTGAACTCGCAGGTCAGCAGCCCCGGGCGGCGGAAGAGCAGCCAGAGCGTCTGCCACACCTTGCTGTCGAACTGGTAGACGTTCTCGAAATATTGCCGGATGTATTTCCAGAAGGGCTGCTCGATGTCGAGCGCATACTGCCCGCAGCGGCTGCAATACATGCCCTGGAGCCGCTCGCCGCAGTTCTTGCAGTGGGTGTAGGCCGGGACGGTGCGTTTGCGGATGCGCTTGAGCCGCCTGTATTCGATGCGCCTGAGCAGCGCCTGCCTGCGGGCTGCGAGCCGCTCGCGCAGGCCGGAGAAACGAACGGCGGCCGCGGCCGTATGGTCTGCGGAGCCTTCGGCTGCGACGCATTCCGATGCACGGACGGCGGATCCGGAGCCTTCCGATACGGGTTCGGCCGCGACGTCCTGCTGTGGGACAGCCGCCTCGCCGGCGGGGTGGTGATGTGGTTCGGGTCGTTCGTTTGCCGAAGTATCCGGCTGTGGCGTGCGCCCCTCTTCTGTCGGACGCTCCTGCTTTTTCATCGGGGTGGTTGATTGGGAATTGTGACCTGCAAAGATAATCTTTTTCGGCGGATTCCGCTCGATGAACGGGGCAAAAAAGTTCCGGCGCGGCCCGTCTGCCGCGCCGGAATGCAGCCGGCGGATTTGTCTCCGGTTATCGGAGCGCCTCGACGATCCGGTCGATCAGGGCGGGAATGGCGTGCTCGTCCTGCGCCGTGTAGAAGTTTCCGTCTACCTCCGTCGCATTTTCCGTGGCGACGGGTCCCTGCACGGCAGCGCGGGCCATCGGGTGCACGGCGACGCGGCGTCCTTTGGCCGTTCCGGCGAATCCGAACATCAGCCCGGCGGCGCAGTGGCCGATCATCAGCCTGCCGCTCTCGCCGAAGCGGTTGAGCACCTCCATCAGGTCGCGGTTCCACGCCTCGCCGGCATGCTCCGCAAAGACGGGAACGGCGTCGCCGCAGGCAAATACCAGGGCATCGTATTCCGACTCGTGCCCCTTCAGGTCGGCGATCACCCGGTCGGCCGTCAGCGCCACGCCCGAGTTGGCTTTGATCTGCGTCGTCTCCGCCACGGCGAAGAGCGTGCAGGGAATCTTGTGTTCGTAGAATGTCTCCAGGTACTGGAACAGACCCATCCCGTTGACGGGATTCACGGCCACGACGGCCACCTTCTTTGCCATACGCTTGTTTTTTTTTGAGTGAAACGTTAGTTACTTTTGATAAGTTCGTTATCTTTGTATACGGCAAATATATCCCCTTCCGGTCGAACCTGCAAGAGGGCACCGGAATGTGCGTCGGTTACCTTTTTGTACGCTTTACTGAAAACGACGAAGATGGAATCTGAAAAAAATTGGACGAATTTTCATCCGACGGGCAGTTGCCCGGTCCGCGACGTGCTGGCGCGTCTGGGTGACAAGTGGTCGATACTTGTGCTGATGACGCTGCACGCCAACGGCGTCATGCGCTTCAACGAGATCCGGCGGACGATCGGCGACATCTCGCAGCGGATGCTGACGGTGACCCTGCGTTCGCTCGAGCGCGACGGCCTGATCCGCCGCGAGCTCTTCGCCGAGGTGCCGCCGCGTGTCGAGTACCGCCTTTCGCCGCGCGGCGAGAGCCTGTTGCCGCACCTCTTTTCGCTTGTGGAGTGGGCTCAGCAGCACAAGGAGGCAATCCTCGAGGAGCGGGCCCGGCAGTAGGTCCGCTCTGGCGGTTGTCCTTTCCGAATGCGGCATCCGCTCCGCCCGGGGTGCTGGCCCGTTCTGTACGGAAGCTGCGTTCGCTCTGCCGGGAGTTTACCCTCCCCCGCTCGGGAGACGTCTCCGTTCCGCCGGGGAGTTTGGCTTCGCGTTTTGGCCGGAACGGGAAAGAAAAAACCGGACCTTCCGAAAAGGAAAGTCCGGTTTTTGCGATTGATGACCGCGGCCCGTCCTATCTGCGGGCGGCCTTGGCGGCTACGGCCTTGTCCAGCTCGATGATGAAGTCCGAGAGGACGTTCATGTAGTTGATGAAGGCGTCGTAGGCCGAATCGTAGGGGTTGAAGTAGGAGTGCACGTCGCCGTCCGAGAGCCACTTCGTCGCCATGTAGTAGAAGTGGTCCGAGGTCTGCATGAAACTCCACACGTAGTCGAAATCGGGGCTCTTGAGGGCCTTGACCTTCTCCTTCTGTGCGTAGAGCTTCGAGAAGGCCTCGTTCTGCAGCTCGTTGCCGAGCCATGCCGTCACGTCGCGCTCCTCGTCGGCCCACGACATCACGTGCGGGCAGTGCAGCACCGAGACGGGCTGGTGCTTCTTGGCCGTTTCGCTCACCGTGGCGAACTCCAGGCCGCTCTTCTTGGCGAGGATCGCCTTCGGCAGCGCCCGCATGAACTCGAAGATGCCCGTTTCGGCTCCCTGGTGCTCGCCGAAGGTCTCGTAGTCCATGAAGAGGTTGATGACCTCGCCCGGCGTATCCTCCGATGCAAGCCACGACACGTACTTGTCGGCCGTCAGCGGCCACTGGTCCCAGTTCTTGTCCGAGAAGCGGAACGCAATGTCGTCCGAGAGCTTGTAGTTGCGCAGCAGCAGCCGCAGTTTCTGGTCGATGGCGTTGGCGTAGACGTAGTTGGGCGACTTCCAGCCCAGCACGTGCTTGGCTCCCTCGGCCAGCATCGTGCGGAAGCCCATGCCGGCGACCATTTCGCCGATCTCGTCCGAGTAGATGAGCTCCGTGTTGCGGAAGGCGGTGGGCTTCACGCCGAACTCCTTCTTGAGCATCGCCATGTGGAGCTTCACCTGCTCGGTGAAGTCCTCCTTCGAGGCGAGCGAGGCGAGCGAGTGCGAGTAGGTCTCGGCCAGGAACTCGACGCATCCCGTGGCGGCGAGCTCTTTGAACGAGTCGAGCACCTCGGGTGCGAAGGCGCGGAACTGCTCGACAGCCGTGCCGGTGATCGAGAACGTGCAGCGGAACTTGCCCTTGTTCTCCTTGATGAGTTTCAGCAGCAGGGCGTTCATCGGCAGGTAGCACTGCCGGGCGACCTTCTGCATGATCGAGCGGTTGAGCAGGTCGTCCAGGTAGTTGTGGTCCTTGCCCATGTTGAAGAAGCGGTATTTCTTCAGACGCCAGGGCTGGTGTACCTGAAAGTATAAGCAGACGGTTTTCATAAGGTCAGTTTATTTTAGTGTTTCTTGTTTTCTTCGATTGCGGCTTCATAAACGCTCTTGATCTTGGCTGCGGCGTCGTTCCACTTGAGGTTGGTGACCTCCTCGAGGCCCTTGGCGGCGAACATGCGGGCGAGGGCCGGGTAGGTGATCAGGGCGTAGATCGAGTCGGCAAGGGTGTCGACATCCCAGTAGTCCACCTTTACGGCGTAGTCCAGCACTTCGGCCACGCCGCTCTGCTTGGAGATGATGACCGGGACGTTCGAGCGCATGGCCTCGAGGGGCGAGATGCCGAAGGGCTCCGAAACCGACGGCATGACGTAGACGTCCGAGAGCTGGAACATCTTGTGCACGTCCTCGCCGCGGAGGAATCCCGTGAAGTGGAAGCGGTCGGCAATGCCCAGCCGGGCCACGCGGCGGACGATGTGGTTCATCATGTCGCCCGAACCGGCCATCACGAAGCGGACATTGGGCACGCGCTTGAGCACCTTGGCGGCCGCCTCGACGAAGTAGTCGGGCCCCTTCTGGTAGGTGATGCGGCCCAGGAAGGTGACGATCTTGTCCTTCACGCCGCGCTCCGGCGCCTCGGTCGAGTTCTCGGCGAAGCGCACGGCGTTGTGTACCGTGACGACCTTTTCGGGGGCGATGCCGTACTTGTTGATGACGATGTTGCGCGTGAGGTTCGACACGGCGATCACCCGGTCGGCGGCCATCATGCCGGCCCGCTCGATGGCGTAGACCTGCGTGTTGACGTGCTCGCCGCTGCGGTCGTACTCCGTGGCGTGCATGTGCACGACGAGTGGCTTGCCCGAGACGCGCTTGGCGGCGATGCCGGCGTAGTAGGTGAGCCAGTCGTGGGCGTGGATCACGTCGAACTGCCCCTCCAGGTCGCGGGCCACCTGGGCTGCGACCACCGCATAGCGGGCCACCTCCTCCATGAGGTTGGCGCCGTATTTGCCCGAGAAGGTGTAGCGCTGCTTCCAGGCGTCGGTCGTCGACCAGGTCTTCTGTCCCGTCTTGACATACTGCTCATGGTAGCTCTCGTACTCTTCGGGCGAGATGTAGGGCACCATGTTGGAATCGATGTGGATGAACGACATCTTCTCCAGCACGTCGTCCGCTCCGCTGCCGGTCGAGCCGTAGAGCGCCTCCACGTCGCTGGCGTTGACCACATGGATGAAACGCTGGTCCTCGTCGCCGTAGGCGTGCGGAACCACGAACGTCACGTCGACGCCGTTGCGGGCCAGACCCCGCGTCATGCCGTAGCATGCCGTTCCCAGGCCACCCGCGATGTGGGGCGGAAACTCCCAACCGAACATTAAAACTCTCATAATTTATCTCCTCTAAATTTTAACTGTTTCTTCGTTCTTCGCCTGTACGCGTGGGGCGTTTCTCCCGGCTTCGAGCCGTCTCGCGTCCCGTACCACCCGCTCGGAGGCTGCAGGTCCCTGCGGACCGCGCCTCTCCCGATTCTCTCCGATTGCGTGCGGACGTCGGACTTGTCCTCTTATTTCTTCTCCGTTTTTCTGACGGTGCGCCGTGCGGCGGGTTTCTTTTCCGCAGCCGTTGCGCTGCTCTTCTTCTCCGTGCTCTTCTTCTCCGTTGCCGTTGCGGCCTTCTTCTCGGCGCTCTTTCCTGCGGCACTCTTCCGGGGAGCCCGGGCGGGCTTCTCCGCAGCCTTGTGCTCGTGTGCGAGGTGCCAGATGTCCAGCACGGCGGCTACGCTCCAGGCCTGCGAAATGGCGCCGCGGGGCGAGAAGGGAGGATCGGCGTCGAAGAGCTCGGCAATCGAGCCGATGCCGTAGCTCTGGATGTCCTCGTTGAAGTTGTCGAGCATCTCCTCGGCCTGCGGACGGAAGCGGTCTCCGTCGATGTCGAAGCAGGCGCGGACGTAGAACATCAGCAGCCAGGGCCATACCGAGCCGTTCTTGCCGGCGAAGTCACGCTCGGCGGGCGTACCGACCTGCGTGCCCCGGTAGAGCGGGTTGCGCGGCGAGAGCGTGCGCAGGCCGCGCGGGGTGAGCAGGTGCTGGCGCACCGTGCGGATCACTTCGAGCTGGGTCTCCGTGTCGAGCATCTTGTACTTCAGACCGCAGGCGATGATCATGTTCGGGCGGATCGACTTGTCGGGGCCGTTTTCACCCACGTAGTCGGCCAGATAGCCTTCCGGCAGGCGGAAGAGCTCGTTGAACGACGCCTTCGTGCGCTCGGGCAGCTCCTTCCACTCCTTGACGAAGTCCTTGTCGCCGTTGGCTGCGGCCAGTTCGAGGGCGTAGCATACGGCATTGTACCAGAGTGCGTTGACCTCGACCTGGTAGCCGTTGCGCGGCGTGACGGCCACGCCGTCGATCACCGAATCCATCCACGTGAGGGGCTGGTCGGCCGAAGCCCAGACGAGCCCGTTGTCGTTGAGGATCACGCGCCCGGCAACCCCCTTGCGGTAGTTCTCCAGAATGCCCTTCATGGCTGCTGCGTAGCGCTCCCAGACGGCCTTGGCGCCGATCTCCTTTTCGAGCTCCTGCAGCGTCCAGAAGAACCACAGCGGGGCGTCCGCCGCCACGGCGGCCGAGCCGTCGCCCGCAAACATGCCCTCCTTCATGTCGCGCACGAGCGTGTCGAGCGCGTCGATGCAGTCCTCCTTGTGGTTCTGGAGGATCGTGATGCCCGGCAGGGCGACGAGGGTCTGGCGCGTCGAGACGCCGTGCCACGGATAGCCCGAGATCACCTCCGTGCGGTTGCCCGGACGGCGGATCAGGAACTGGCGTGCCGAGTGCTCGAGGCAGCTGTGGAAGTCGACCTTGTGCGTGCGGCGGGCGATCGAGGCGGCGTATACCTCCTCGATGGTCTTCGTCGAGCCCATCTCGTCGAGCGATGCCGAGAAGATGATGCTCTCGCCCTTCTTGAGTTCGGTTTCAAAGTATCCCGTGGTCATGAGGTCCTCGTGGCCGTCGTATCCGCGGGCGATGTCCTGCAGGTACTCGAAGTTGTAGTACCAGTCGGGTGCGGGGACGAACTCCGTTCCGGGCTTGCTCGTCTGGAGGTAGAGCCACGGGAACGACTCGTAGAGGCGGCACTTCACGCCGTTGACGGCGGGGTAGGAGTGGCCGCAGGCCTCCATGTTGGCGTGCGTGAGTTCGTGCTTGTCGCGGAAGGCAAGGAACGGGCGCAGGCGCAGTTTCGTCTCCGAGTGGGCGTCCACGAGCGTGTAGCGGATCATCAGCTGCGTGCGCTTGTGGATCCAGAGCATCTCCTTGCGGAGGATGACGCCGCCCACGCGGTAGGTGATCGTGGGGGTCGGCGTATACTCGAAGTCGGTGATGTACTTGTGTCCGCGGGGTTCGTAGACGCCCGGGAAGCGGTGCAGGGCCAGGTTGAACGCCTGGTCATGCTGGATGACGGTCTCGTCGAGCGACGAGAGCAGGACGTAGGTCTTGTCACTCTCGTCGATCGGGGCGACGATCAGTCCGTGGTAACGGCGGGTATTGCAACAGACGATGGTGGTGCTCATGTAACCGCCGATGCGGTCCGTGGCGAGCATCTCACGCTGGAGCGAATACTCGAGGTTGCTCAATTCGCTTTTCTCGAAAGTTAGTGCTGACATATTTCTGGTTTTTACGGTTCGCTCTATAAAGATATTGAAAATTTCGCGTTCCCGGAGCGGGTTTTTTGAAAAAACAACATCTTTTTTGTCCTCTTCTGCCGTTTTCTTACCGTCCGGAGCCGTTATGCCCACTTCACGAGGGCGAAGTCCATGCGGTGCGGCAGATTCGGGTTGCTCGGGTAGACACGCAGCGCCACGTCGAACGTACCGGTCTCGTCGGGCGTGTAGTCGAGCGTGTAGGTCACCAGACTGCCCTCCGTCTTGACGCGTTCGAGCTGGATCGTGCGGATGACGTTGACGCTCTGTCCGCCGACGATCTGCTGGGCGATGACCATCTCGACGCCGATGTCCTCGGGCTGCAGGTTGGCCACGTCGAGCTTCACCTCGAAGTGGTACTTTTCACCCACGTAGACGGCCTCCTTGTTGATCGTCACGCGCTGCACGTCGACGACGCGCACCTGGTCCCATGCGGCCGAAACCTTGCGTTTCCAGGCGGCGATCTCGCGGGCCAGCTTGTAGCCGCCCTCGACGATGCGGTGCTTGCGTGCGGCGAGCTTGTTGTAGAAGCGGTTTTCGTAGTCGATCAGCTGGCGGTTCATCGTGAAGTTCGAGGCGATGTCGGCCACGCACTTCTTGATCGAAGCCACCCACTCGTGCGGAATGCCGTCGGCGCTGCGGCGGTAGTAGAGCGGTGCGATCTGCTCCTCGATGGTGTTGTAGATCATCTCGGCGTCGAGTTCGTCCTGGAAGTGCTGGTCGGTGAAGGTCCGCTCCATGGGCAGGGCCCAGCCGGCCCCCTCCTTGTAGCCCTCGACCCACCAGCCGTCGAGTACCGAGAACTGCATCACGCCGTTCATGACGCACTTTTCGCCCGACGTACCCGAGGCCTCGAGCGGACGCGTCGGCGTGTTGAGCCATACGTCCACGCCCTGGACCATGCGGCGGGCGAGCTCCATGTCGTAGTTCTGCAGGAAGATGATCTTGCCCACGAACTGCGGCATGGCGGCCACCTCGACGATGCGCTTGATGAGGTCCTGGCCCGGCTTGTCGTTCGGGTGCGCCTTGCCCGCGAAGATGAACTGCACGGGGCGCTCCTTGTTGTTGACGATGGCCGAGAGGCGGTCGAGGTTCGTGAAGAGCAGGTAGGCGCGCTTGTAGGTGGCGAAGCGGCGGGCGAAGCCGATGGTCAGCACCTCGGGCTTGATGCCCTCGATGATCTGCAGCATCTGGCGCGGCGAGTCGAGACGCACCTGCTTGGGATCGCTGTAGCGTTTGCGGATATGCTTGACGAGGCGGTTCTTGAGCTTCATGCGCTCACCCCAAAGCTCCTCGTCGGGGATGTTGTGTACCTTCTGCCAGGCCGGGATGTCGTAGACGTGGCCCTCGAACCCTTCGGGGAAGTAGCGGGCGTAGAGGCGGCGCAGCGACGTGGCGATCCAGGTCGGGAAGTGCACGCCGTTGGTGACGTAGCCGATGTGGAGCTCGTTCTTGAAGTAACCCGGCCACATGTTGCCCAGAATCTCCTTCGACACCTCGCCGTGGAGCCACGATACGCCGTTGACCTCCTGCGAGAGGTTGCAGGCCAGCACCGACATCGAGAACTTCTCGTTCGGGTCGTTGGGGTTGGTCTTGCCGAGGTTGATGTACTGCTCCCAGGTGATGCCCAGCACGTCGGGGTAGTGCGACATGTACTGGCGGATCATCGACTCGGGGAAGGCGTCGTGACCGGCCGGCACGGGCGTGTGCGTGGTGAAGAGCGACGACGAGCGGATCACCTCCAGCGCCTCCGAGAAGGAGAGCTTCTTGTGGTTGACCAGTTCACGGATGCGCTCGATGCCGATGAAGGCGGCGTGTCCCTCGTTGCAGTGGTATACGTCGTGCTTGATGCCGAGCTTGCGCAGGGCGCGGATGCCGCCGATGCCGAGCAGGATCTCCTGCTTGAGGCGGTTCTCCCAGTCGCCGCCGTAGAGGTAGTGGGTGATCTGACGGTCCTCCTCGAGGTTGTCCTCGTAGTCGGCGTCGAGCAGGTAGAGGTCCGTGCGGCCGACCTGGCACTTCCAGACGCGCGCCGAGAGCGTGCGGCCCGGGAAGGCGATGGTCACCGTGACCCAGCCGCCGGCCTCGTCACGCACGGGCGAGATGGGCAGCTTGAAGAAGTTCTGCGCCTCGTAGGTCGCTTCCTGTGCGCCCTGGGCCGAGAGGCGCTGCGTGAAGTAGCCGTAGCGGTAGAGCAGACCCACGGCCGTCATCGGGACGTTCTTGTCCGACGCCTCCTTGAGGTAGTCGCCGGCGAGGATGCCCAGACCGCCCGAGTAGATCTTCAGCGACGAGTGCAGGCCGTACTCCATCGAGAAGTAGGTGATCGAGGTCGCCTTCGGATCGGGTTTTTCATTCATGTAGTCGCGGAACTGCGCGTAGACGCCGTCGAGTTGTGCGAGGAAGACGTCGTCGTGCTCGAGCTCCTTGAGGCGCTCGACGCTCAGCTTGTCGAGGAAGACGATCGGGTTGCGCTCGCACTCGGTCCAGAGCGTCGGGTCGATGTTCTCGAACAGGTCGCGGGCGCCCGGGTTCCAGCACCACCAGAGGTTGCGCGAGAGCTCCTCGAGGGCGTGCAGGCGCTTGGGCAGCGTCTTGTCGACCATCATGCGGTTCCAGTTGGGTTTCTCGACGAAGAGCTGCTGGCGCACGAAGTTGATCTGCTCGGTCTTGGCGCCGCCGTCGTCCAGCACGGCGCGGTTCGTGCGCACGATCGAGCTCTCGATCGCATCCGAGTAGGCGTCCTCATAGGCCTTGTAGAGGTGCTCCCAGAGGGCCGTTTCGGCGATCTCGTAGGCCGAGACGCGCGCCTCGTTGACGTGCTTCTCGTCGAGCAGGCTGAAGCGCAGCAGCGCGTCGGCGATCTGCTGCTCGGCCTCCTTGTCGTTGTAGTCGTCGCGGCGGATGATCTCCACGCCGGTGTGCGTGCGCTGCTTGCTGACCCAGAGGCCGAAGCCGGCGAGCGTCGTGGTGATCGTCGGGACGGAGAAGGCCACCGACTCCAGCGGCGTGTAGCCCCACGGCTCGTAGTAGGAGGGGAAGACCGTGACGTCCATGCCGACGAGCAGCTCGTAGTAGTCCTTGTTGAAGATGCCGTCGCTCTTGTTCAGGTAGGTGGGCACGAAGATCACCTTGACCTTCGAGTCGGCCGTCGTGAGCACCGACCCGGCCAGGGCGTTGACGATGGGGTCCCACGTCTGGTTTTCCAGGTAGTGTGTCGAGTATTTGTACTGGCTGTCGTCGATGGGCTTCGACGGGTCGGCCAGATGGGCCTGCAGGTCGACGCGCGGGCCGCGGTTGCCGGCCGGCACGGTGATGTAGGCGAGCACCTCGCGCTCTGTCTCTTATACACATCTGACGCTGCCGACGATCTTACGCGTGTAGATC